>Ga0307378_10012957_pt1 | contig 10606 bp, 13 predicted proteins | sample UN1MG_FD_202238 | JGI IMG/M metagenome (GOLD analysis project Ga0307378, IMG submission 202238) | Soil microbial communities from Risofladan, Vaasa, Finland - UN-1 | ecosystem: Environmental > Terrestrial > Soil > Coastal area > Acid sulfate soil | place: Finland: Risofladan, Vaasa | collected...
CAAAGTTCCACTTAAAAGCATCAAAAAAGCACAGGATATGCTAAATGACCGGCCACGGAAAACTTTAGGTTTTTTAACTCCGCATGAGGTCTTTAGAAAATTGTTGCATTAGCAACTTGAATCTACATAGACACCCTTTAGGGTAAATGGGCTGAGATCATTAAGCTTGCTACTTTAGCTTAGTTAATTATTTTCTGTCTTTTTAGATAAGTTTTTTTAGGTATTAACATCCTTTTTAGTTGAATAGGTAAATTAACTAAGTAGCTTTATGCTTTTTGTGGATAGTTGACTATTTAACCTAAAGAAATAGCAAATCCACTAAACGAGATCTTCTTTTTTAAAAGAACGATTAATACATTTTTTCATAATCTGTGGAATTTATTTTTCATATTCTTTCATATTATTTTTGACAGTACCCTTTGGTTAACCTTATCAACAGGCCATTTTTATCAATATTAGATATTATGGTTACATTTTTAATTTTTCCGCAAATATCAGGAATAAATCCTGATTTTTCTAAATCTTTATGAACTTCTGCAGCTTTTTCTCTCCAAGATGTTAAATCAATTTCATAGATATTCATTCCATGTTTAGTTACAAGTTCCTCTCTCATTTTTGCACCAATTTCACGGTGTCGGCGAGTTCCCATGTAGTATTGGTAACCTACATGGCAGGGGTATAATCACTACTTTCTAAAAGGCTGAATTGTTTTCTGTCTTCTTCCGGTTTTAATTCCCTGACAACTGCAAATTTCATTACTATGCTCCATTTTTCAGGTTTCATGAAAACAAACATAACTTGCTTTTGATAACCATAATCTTCCCAAATTTTAACTGGTCTGTTATAAGTTTTGTCAAGCAGGTTTGGATATTCCTTGGCTTTTACAACATACTACTACCCTGCTTCCTCAATAACTTCTGCGATCTCTTCGCTTTCATAACCGCTGTCTATTCTGAAAACGATGTTGTCCGCTTCATCTCTCAGGTTTGCGATGATTTCTTTTATCATTTCGGCAGTACCATTCGATGTGTATGTATTTCCAGAACGCATAAAGCCTGTAATTCATCACAAAATGCCATCAGAATGTTGTAACAGTTATTCCCCTTGTGACCGGGATTGTATCCTTTAACGGCTCCTTCCTGATTTCCTTCAACATTAACTGTTCTGCTATCTAGGTCAATCACTATTTTTCTGAGTTTTTTCTTCTTGAGCAACTTCTTAAAGGTTCTAAGGTTTATGTCTCTTGCCATCTGCGTTGTCTTAAAACTGAAATTGTAGAGAAATCTTGAGATATTCTCTGTTCCTCTGTATAATTAAGGAGTAGCAAAACTCCTGCATTTGAGGTAAGGTTTTTTGCTGTGAATTCAATTTTATCAATCTGCCATTAAGTGCTCTTTTTCTTTGGTTTTTAGTAGGCTCAACACCACTAAAAATACCACTTTGAGGGCACTTTTTGTATATATCTGCTTCACCTTTTGGGTGAAAAGTTGAATTCTTTGTGAGCCTTATATATCAATGGGTTAAGCCTGTTTTCTAAAGGCTCGCGCAGATTCTCGATTATATATTTATATCCTTTCTAACCAATTCTAACCAATTCTCAAGCCATTTTTCTTTATTCATCGGATTTCGAGAATTATTCTTAATTTCTAGTCCCTTTTCTGCCCCATTTGCCAAAAGATCAATTAATGTCCAGGATATAATTCTTGCACTTTGAATATAGGCAATATATGGATCAGTAATTTCAAAATCTGCCCCGTGTAATTTCCCTTTTACCACATGGATCCAAGGATGAATCGCTGGAATAATTTGACTCAAATCTCCCATATCAGTTGAACCGTTTATATGAGGACATTTCCCGATTTTTTCTGCACCAAAAATTATCTTGGCATTATCCAAAAATACTTTATCCAATAATTTATTTGGATTCAAAGGCATAAATCCTGGGATATTCTCAATTTTTACTTCTGCGCCTATCGCATCAGCTCCTGCCTTAAAGGCCCTGTCTACTTTCTTGCTTGTATTGGCAAGGGCCTCAAAATTTTTAGCTCTCACAAATAATTCTAATCTTACATCATCTGGAACTGTATTAACAACAGTTCCGCCTTTAGTAATAATGGGATGTATCCTAATACAATCTTCCTCTCTAAATGTTTCTCTTTGGGCATGAATCGCCTGCAAACCTAACATAGCAGCATTTAGGGCATTAATACCTAAGTGGGGTGCTGAACCTGCATGAGAAGCTAATCCTTTATACTGTACATATTTTGCCAATGCACCATTCATTGTTCCACCCGAAGTGACAATTTTCCCTTCAACTTTTGGTATCTGTACATGAAACATGAGGGCCATGTCAATATCATCAAAAATGCCTTCCGCTATTAATTCTTGCTTTCCGGTAAAAAATTCAATTTTTCCTTTTTCCTTTAAAGACTTTCTATCTTCAAGCTGGCCTAACTCTTCTGCTGGCACTGCCATAAAAGCAATATCTCCATCTATACAGTCTTTTATGCCAGCTTTCATAAGTGATTCCAATACCCCTAATAAAACAGCAATTTGGATATTATGACCACAAGCGTGGGCTACTCCTGTCTTGGGATTGGCTTTTGGATGATTTGGACACATTAAAGCATCTAATTCAGCCAAATAGCCTACCCGGCATTTATTATCTTTGCCTTTTAAATCTGCCCTTATCCCGGTAATACCCAGGCCATCCTTAAAAGGAATATTAAGGGATCTAAATCTATCTTTTACGAAATTACTTGTTTTAAATTCTCTAAATCCTAATTCGGGATTTTTCGCAATTTGCTCTCCGTCATTAATTATTTTGTTAGCATTTTCTTCTATTATATCAGAAACCTTTTTCTTAATCTCATCAATATTCAAATATCTCCCCCTCCTACTAAAAATTCTTTACCCCAAACTATTATTTATCAATATTAGTATTAAAATCACGATATTTTTTAATAAAACTGGTAATAAAATCGGTCATTCTCTCAAACATTATCTTTCCCTTTTCTGCACTTCCTTCTATTTTCCCCCATCCGCCTTGCTTTGAGACGTCACTTACTTGTAAAAAAATTGGTACATTTTGGCCTTGGTGATACAAAGATTGATGTGGAACAAGATCAAAATTCTGTAATTTGACTGGTTTTGAGCAAGATTTAATCAAATCTGTTCTTATCAATTCCGGATAAAGGTATTTTAATAAAGAAGTGCTTGGTTCATTTCCATGATTTAAAACTTCTGCCGGTTTTTCGAAAAGATCCTGAGCAAAATTTCTAGCTAAAGTAGATGGCCACATTGAGGCACAAACAATTCCATAATTTTCTCTAATTTGGTCTAATGCATGCCCTAAAGGAGCATGATTAGGCTCATGATTATTAATAAATAACAAATGATCAAAACCTGTCCTTATCAAAGAGCTAGCAATATCTTCCAAAACCATTCTTAGTGTTTCTGGTCGAAGTGTGATGGTACCAGGAAATTTCTTAAATATTTCTGAATACCCGAATGGAAGAACCGGGCATATCAAAGCATTAGCTACTTTTGCGCCTTCTTCTGCTAAACGTTGTGCAATTAAATAATCACTGCCTGTTGGATTATGCAAATTTTGGGTTTCAGTACTACCAATGGGTATTAAAATTACAGGATTTTCTTCAACTGACTTTTTTACTTCAGGCCAGCTCATATGCGATAAGTAAATTTTTTTCATTTGAACAATATCTCCTTTATTTAATTAATATTTGACTCTAACTAACTCTAACTAATTAATCGACTTATATTAACCACCTCCTTATTCTTTTTAGCTACTTAGTAAATAATTTAAGTAGGTTCCTGGTATCTTTCAATTCTTCGATTGAATTAACCATTTTAAGAGTTTTTTAATTAACTCCCAGTATTTACATATTCTATAATTTCTTCGGCGGTCTTACCAGCTAATCCCAATTTCTCAATGGTCAATCCCTTGCTCCAATAATCGTTATCTGTTGCTGCACAAGCGATAGCAACCATACCCTTAATAGTAGGAACGGATACACCCAATTGATCTCCCAAAGAAGCAAAAGGAACAAGTCCAAAGGGGACATCCTCGGCTATATAACGATGTTGCAGGGAAGTTGGAGGCATCTGAATTTGATAGGCGTAACAATTAAGAAGGGCTTCATAGAGGTCTTTCCCGGTAGCACCGTAGAAAGCTTTGAGAGTATCTCTCATAGTAGGAATCTTTAGGCCAAACTTTTCTCCTAAAGCTATCTTTTCTCTATCAACTGCCTCCATTACTCTAGCCATACCAGGGGTAACATCATAGCTGCTATAGAAAGATCCGCCCATAACTTCAGAGTAGGGATAGAACTTTCTTTCTACACGATACATATTTAAGAGGGCCGATTGGGGATGTATAGAAGGATTTCCATTTGCAAAGGTAGTTTCCAATACATTTTGAGCAGGAACAAATTGGGGAAATATCTTCTTTAAATGCTCAATCGTTTCTTCAGTTCTTGAAGCTGGAAGTACACCAAGGGAAAGCTTTTCTTTCTTTCCTCTAACAAAGATCTGGGCTGGGCCTGTCTTATTACAAGTATAGATTAAACTTTCGGTTTCACAAATAGTCACATCTTTCTCTACTCCCATATCCTTGAGAACCTTCGCCACTAAAAGCGCACCAAAGTAGGCTGGCCAAACCACAATGGTCTGTCCGTCTTCTACATGAGGAGCAAGTAAACGAATAAAGCTTTCTCTGATATGACTTGGGCCTACTAACATGATCAAATCGACACCCTCTGTTGCTTCCTTCATATCAGAGGTTACTTTTCCTGTAATTTTCACAAATCCTGTTTTACCACCTGCAGGAAGCTCTAAGGGTTCACCTGCGGGAGTATGAGCAATTAGGTTTATGCCTCCCTTCTCGATAATTGGTTTTAGATTATCGGCTACATCAGGATGTTCATAAAGATTAACCTCATAACCTACCTGAGAGAGTTCAGCTGACATTGCATAACCCCAATGGTTTGCCCCTAATATTGCTATTTTCTTAAACATATTTTCTTCTTCCTCTTCTCCTATTCCTACTATTTTCTTTTTTTTCTCTTCGGTCTGTTTTCGATGTACACCTAAACCAAAGACAATCGTAATTTGATCATTGCTTAAGCCAGCTTCATTCAGTTCATTAAGAATGGGTGGTAATAAACTATAAGAAGGACATAGTCGGCTAACATCACTGGCCAAGATGTTAACTTTATCTTGAGATGAGACTAATTCTTTTAATTTTTTACTTCCGATAGGATTAGCCAGAGCTCTTCTGACTTCATTTATAGGATCTTCTATTTCTCTAATATCTTTGGGAGTCAAAGTTCCCAGATAATTTTCATCTGGTAGGTCTAGAGCCATTGAGGTATGTCCATAGTTGAGTGATACTTTCATGTTTAAAATCTCCTTTTTTAAAGTATTCCTGATACCATGTCGGCTATTTCACTTAACTTTTCAATCATGTGAACACCGGCATCCTGTAATACTTTTCTTTTATATTTAACGCCCCCTTCTCCTCCCGGAGAAATAATAGCCCCGGCATGACCCATAACTTTTCCCTCGGGGGCAGCTTCACCGGCAATAAAAGCTACTACTGGTTTTTTCATATACTCTTTTATATATTTAGCAGCAATTTCTTCATCGGAACCGCCAATTTCTCCCACCATGACAATGAGATCTGTTTGGGGGTCTTCTTCAAATAAGGGTAATAAGTCGATAAAGGATGAACCTGGGATAGTATCGCCACCAACCCCCACGACTGTAGACTGACCGATTCCTTTATTCGAAAGATTATTGACTATCTCGTAGGACAAAGTAGCACTTCTTGACATGATTCCTATATTGCCCTTTCTGTATATGTTATCCGACATAAATCCCACCTTGGATTTACCCGGAGAAATAATTCCCGGTGTGTTTGGCCCAATTAAAATACAATGATTTAATCTCGCATAGTAATAGGCAAAAAGCATATCCTGGACCGGCATACCCTCCGCTACGGTTACTATTAATTTTATTCCGCCATCAATAGCTTCCAAAATCCCATCTTTGGTAAACCTGGGAGGAACAAATAAGATACTGGCATTGGCCTCTGTATTTTCCACGGCTTCGTAAACACTATTAAAAACAGGAATTTCTTCAATTTCTTGTCCGCCTTTTCCCGGCGTCACACCAGCAACTACTTTGGTTCCGTATTTTTTCATGAGTGATGCGTGATAGCTTCCTTCTCTACCGGTAATGCCCTGAACGATTAAATTAGTATCTTCATTAATTAAAATGCTCATATTGTCTACCCTCTATTCATTATTGAAACTATATTTTTTACTGTTTCTTCTAAATCTGTATCCGCATCTAAATTAACATCTTTCAATATGTTAATTCCTTCATCCCGATTTGTCCCCTGTAAACGACATACAACAGATATATCCTCAGGTATGCTCTTTAAAGCTCCGGCTATTCCCCGGGCAATCTCATCACATCTGGTAATTCCCCCAAAAATATTAAATAAAATTCCTTTAACATCTTTATCTTGCAATACTACTTTCACTGCTCGCATAACTTTTTCCGGAGTTGCTCCTCCGCTTAAATCTAAAATATTGGCAACCCCCATGTTGTATTTATCAAGTAGATCCAGGGTAGATAAAGCCAATCCTGCACCGTTACTGATAATAGAAATGTTTCCCTTTAATTTAATCACAACAAATCCTGCTTTTTTACCGATTAATTCTATGGGATCTTCTTCAATTCCATTACTGGTATCCACTAAAAATTTCTGCCGGTATTGTGCATTATTGTCTATTTCCATCTTTCCGTCTAAGGCAACCAAATCTCCATTTCCTGCAAGAGCTAAAGGATTTATCTCGACAATCAGACAATCATATTTTTTATAAATAGAGTACAGCTTCTTCACTATGTTTTTTAGTTTTGAGAGTATTTCTCTATCATTATTTAGTAAAGGCAGCAATCGATTGATATGAAAATCTTGAAGGTCTAACAATTCTTCAACATATATTTTAACAACCTTCTCGGGATGTTTTTTTGATACTTCTTCTATATCCATTCCCCCGAAAGAGCTAAATATGATGACTGTTTTTTTCATCTTTCTATCTAAAACAATACTTAAATAAAATTCCTGTTTAATTTCAATTTTTTCCAGTACTAATATCCCGTTTGGTTTATAGCCTTTTATTTCAGTTTTTAGTATTTTATCTGCTGCTTTTTCTACGTCACTTAAATCATCTACTATTTTTACTCCTCCAGCCTTTCCTCTTCCTCCCACTAAGACCTGGGATTTAAGCACAACCGGACCTCCGATGGCGGCAGCTATTTGTTTTGCTTCTTGAGGTGTTTTGGCCAATTTTCCCTTTTGAATGCCAATACCGTATTTGGAAAAAATTTCCTTTACTTGATATTCATACAGCTTCATCCTTTATTATGCTCCTTCATCAAAAATATTGCTTATTTAATTAATGAGTAACCCAATTCGAAAGCCTTTAAATTGATGCTACCGCTTTTTTCTGGCACTCTATTTAATATTGCCTTTTTTACACTATCTATATTAACAATCTTACTAATACCAACTAGAGCACCCAAAAAACAAATATTCGTTGGCAATGTAGTTCCTAGCTCTTCTCGAACTATTTTAGTAAAAGGAAAAGCATGGACATTTCCAGAATCAGGCATAGCTTCACTTTTTATTAGAGATGAATCTAAAATAACCAGAGTATCTTTTTTTATCTTTTTACCATATTTATCATATGCTTGCTGAGATATGGCAACAAGGATATCAGGAAGAGTCACTGAAAGATCAAAGATTTCTTTTTTGCTGGCAATAATTTCTGCACTACTGGCTCCACCCCTTGCTTCTATACCATGAGATTCTCCAGCAATGATGTTAAAACCATCTGTCATTAAAGCTTCAGCTAAGATGATGCTGGCTAAAACCAACCCCTGCCCACCTGTTCCGCTAAATCTTATTTCAATTTTTCCCTGTTCTTTAAATTTCATTTTAGACTAACCTCTTCTTTAAAATTAGTAATTCGATCATATTCTTCTATATATTCTGGACGCTCTTTATCTACCAAGATTCCTCTCAATAGTTTATACTCTAATTCTTCCTTAGGAAGTTGTTCAGCTTGTTTTTTGGTTATGGTCATTTCTTTTATATTTTTAATCATCTGAGAAGGGTTACTGTTTTTATTTCTTCGACCAAATTGGGTAGGACAATTGGTTAATACTTCAACTACCGAAAAACCCTTATGAGAAATTGCCTTGGAAATCAACCTATCCAGTTCTATTACATGATAGATATCTCCCCGGGCGACAAAGGTGGCGCCTGCTGCTTCTACCAGTTTACAGGCATCCATCTGGGGTTCTATCATTCCAAAAGGAGCAGTGGATGCAAAATGGCCTGCTTTGGTTGTCGGCGCGTATTGACCACCGGTCATACCATAAATTTCATTGATAGCGATAATGGCTGTCATATCGATATTGCGGCGCGCAGCGTGAATAAGATGGTTGCCGCCAATCGCAGCAGCATCACCATCTCCCATAAAAACAATAACCTTCAATTTGGGATTGGCCAACTTGATTCCTGTTGCAATAGTCAAAGCCCTTCCGTGAGGAGTTCTAATGGATGGAAAGTTAAGATAAACGGGTAATCTTCCGGCACATCCGATAGCACATACCATAATCGTTGTATTTTGATCTAATCCTAACTTATCAATTGTTCTAACCATTGATGCCAAAGCAATTCCATGACCGCAACCGGAACAGGCAAAATGTGGAAATTGATCCAATCTTAAATATTTATCTAACTTGCTCATTTCTCTCCTCTCTCTATTTTTATAATTTGATCATATATTTCTGAAGCATACATGGGTAAACCAGATATTTTATTGAATTGCACAACCTCTGCTGCCCCTTCGATCGTTTGTCGTACCAAGCCGGCAACCTGACCTTCATAATTCATTTCCGGTACCAATATCTTATCTACTCTCCGAGCAATTTCTCTAACTTCTCTTTTTGGAAATGGCCAAATGGTAATAAGACGAATAAAGTCAACCTTGATTCCATTTTCAATAGCCATTCTTACTGCTCCTTTTGCCGGTCTGGCGGTTGACCCGTAAGCCAAAACTGCAATCTTAGAATTTTCTTCTTCCATTTTCTCTATCATCACGATATCGTCGTAATATTTTTTTAGTTTATTGTTTATCCTCTGAATACAATATTCGATGGTTTCCGGTGCTAAATTGGGGACACCTTTATCCCCGTGGATCATTCCGGAAATATTATACCGATAGCCACCACCCAAAGGAGGTAAAATTGGTATACCCGTATGATCAACTTTATACGGAAGATATTCCTCTTGAGGGGGGGTATCAGTGCGTCGGTTGATAATTTCGAATGAATCTGATTCAGGGATGGTAATGCTCTCCCTGATATGGGCTAAAATTTCATCGGCTAAAATGACAACCGGAACCATATATTTTTCCGATAAATTAAAGGCGGTGATGGTCAACTTATAGGCTTCTTCAACGCTGGAAGGACAGAGTGCAATTCTCGGGCTTTCTCCGTGAGAACCCCATTTGGTTTGCATGATATCTCCTTGTTGAGGTTTGGTTGCACCTCCTGTACTTGGACCTACCCTTTGTGCATTGTAGATGACAATCGGTATTTCTACCATCGCAGCATAACCTAAAAGTTCCTGCATCAGACTAAAGCCAGGCCCGGAAGTTGCCGTCATCGCCTTTTTCCCGGCAGCCGATGCACCAATGATGGTTCCAATACTTGCTATTTCATCTTCCATCTGTATAAATCTTCCTCCATGAGCAGGTAATTTTCTGGATAAAAGCTCAATAACTTCAGTCGATGGGGTAATGGGATATCCGGCGCAAACTTTTACACCTGCAACAAGTGCTGCTTCTGCAACAGCCTGGTTCCCCTGCATTAATACTTTTTTAGACATTAACTTCCTCCTTTACTTCAATGGCAAAATCAGGACACCTTAGTTCACAAAGTTTACATCTGGTACATAACTTTTCGTTAACTAATTTAGGGTAACCTTTTTCGTCTGAAGTCAAAGCATCACTTGGACATAAATCAATACAAATTTTACATTTCTTACACCATTTTTTATTCACATTAATTAATGACATATTTACTCCCTCTGTTATATATATTTCATACTAAATATTTAAATATTTTTTTAAACAGTGTATTTTACCTTAATTATAATTATTTTTTTCTTAGAAAATCTTAGATCCTGGCTACTCCACTTTCTATAGCCACTTAGCCACTGCTTCTGATTTTAGTCCCACTACTCGAGCATCAAAGTCACCTGCAATATAATTATTTCCATTCAATTCATCTTTAAGGATTATATCGCGATAGATAATCGTAGGAGTATTTCCAAATGTATTTAACTTTGTCTAGTTTTATTTTCATTTTCTCCTTTTGCTACATTTTTCAATATATTAATTACTGTATTTTCCATATGTATCTGACTTAATCTATCTCCATCTTCTGAATTACGTTTTTTCAAAGATTCCATAATTTTTCGGTGTTCCTCTAAAGAATGTTTAAG
>Ga0307378_10012958_pt1 | contig 10606 bp, 9 predicted proteins | sample UN1MG_FD_202238 | JGI IMG/M metagenome (GOLD analysis project Ga0307378, IMG submission 202238) | Soil microbial communities from Risofladan, Vaasa, Finland - UN-1 | ecosystem: Environmental > Terrestrial > Soil > Coastal area > Acid sulfate soil | place: Finland: Risofladan, Vaasa | collected...
GCAGGCGAAGACCTGGGATCGCCGGGCCGATGCCATCGAGCAGGCCGCACGCCAATGCCTCTGGGACCCCGAGCGCGGTTTCTTCTTCGACCGGCGCGGAGCCGACGGCCCGTGGGTGGACACCTGGACGAGCGCAGCGTTCCTGACGCTCTGGTCGGGCGTGGCGACGAAGGACCAGGCGAACCGGCTCGTGGGTCACCTCGTGAGCGGGAAGTTTCGGACGGCGATGCCCGTCGCGACCGTCGCACGCGACGATCCGGCTTTCAAGAAGGATATGTGGTCCGGGGCGGCGTGGCCGACGATGAATTACCTCATCATCCGGGGGCTCCAGCGGTACGGGTACGCGAAAGAAGCGGCGGACCTGAGGCAGCGGACGCTCGAGGCCGTCAGGCAGTGGTACGCGCGGACGGGCGCCCTGTGGGAGTTCTACGATCCGGACGGCGAGGCGCCGCCCGTCCAACTCGACCGCAACGGGCGGAAGACGAGCGGCATCGGTTACGCGGTCCTCAGCGACTACAACCCGACGGCGGCGGTGTTCGCGGACCTGGTGCTCCGGCCCGAGCCGTAGCGGCCCCTCTCGAGCGCCATCCGTTCTGGAATCGCCATCCCGCGGGGCGAGGCATTCCTCGCCCTGCTCTCTTCGCTGCGCCGGCCGGCAGCCGTTCCGGGCGGATCGGGCGCCGGGTGGAAATGCCGGCCCCAGGCAGGTATACTCGCACGAGCGGACCATCACGACGCGCCCGGATAACGTGAGAGCGGCGGATGCGCACGATCGACTCCAACACCATCGGGCTGACGGCCACGGTCCCCGTGGAGGTGCTGCTGGCGGCAGGGGCGGCGCCGCTGGACCTCAACAACGTCTTCATCACGTCGCCGGACCCGCTGGCGCTCGTGGCCGAGGCGGAACGGCACGGCTTTCCGGCGAACTCGTGCGCCTGGATCAAGGGCATTTACGCGACGGCGCGGCGTCTGGGGATTCGGCGCGTCATCGGCGTCGCCCAGGGCGACTGCTCCAACACGCACGCCCTCGCGGAGATCCTCGCGTCCGAGGGCGTCGAGGTCATTGCGTTCAATTACCCGTACCCGAAGGATGCGCGGCGTCTGGCGGAGGCAATCGACGCGCTGGCGCGGCGGCTCGGAACGACGCTCGCGGCCGCGGAGCGCCAGCGGGAGCGCCTTCGGCCGGTGCGGCGGGCGCTGGCCGAAATCGATCGCCTCGCCTGGCAGGAAGGCAAGGTCACGGGCGAAGAGAACCACCGCTGGCTCATCGGGGCGAGCGACTTCGGCTCCGCAGGATGCTGCGCAGGCGACCCGGAGCGGTATCGGCGGGAGGCGGAAGCTTTCCTGGCGGAGGCGCGGGGGCGCCGGCCGGCGGCCGGGGGACTCCGCTTGGGCTACGTCGGCATTCCGCCCATTTGCGGCGGGCTTTACGAGTTTCTCGAAGGCCGAGGGGCGCGCGTCGTCTTCAACGAGTTCCAGCGACAGTTCAGCATGCCGGCGGCGGACCCGCCGGCGGCGGATCTCGTCGCACAGTACCTCGCGTACACGTATCCCTATGGCGTCGCGGGGCGTATCGAGGACATCCGCCGGGCGGTCGCCGAGCGCCGACTGGACGGCCTCGTGCATTACGTGCAGACGTTCTGTTTCCGGCACATCCAGGACCGGCTTTTGCGGGAAGGCGTGCAGGCGCCGATGCTGACGTTGGAGTTTGACCGGCCGGGCCCGCTCGCCGGACAGAGCGGGACGCGACTCGAAGCGTTTCTCGAAATGTTCGAGAACCGCACCGGGAAAGATTCGATTGCGGATTTCGGATTGCGGATTGCGGATTGAACGGCAAACGACAATGACCAAAGCGCACGGCGTCACGTTTAGCCGCGACCCGGAGGGGAGCAGGGGGTTTGGGGGAACAGAAAGGCAGGCGTGAACAAGAAGTCGAAGGCGCTCCTCTGGCACATGTTGCGGCTGGCGGTAATGGCGGCGCTCGTGGCGTACGTCGCCAGCCAAGCCGAGTGGAACGACACGGTCCGCCCGGACGGCACGCACGTGCAGGGGCTCAAGACGATTGCCGCGCGCCTCGCGCAGGAGTGGTGGTGGGTCGCCGCTGCGCTCGGCGTCATGACGCTCCAATCGCCGATCGGGGCGGTGCGGTGGCGGCTTCTCCTCGGGGTCCAGGGGATTCACATCACGTTTCTCGAGAGCCTGCGCCTGACGTACATCGGATGGTTCTTCAACAACTGGATGCCGGGCTCGACGGGCGGCGACCTGGTGAAGGCATGGTACATCGCCCGCCGGACCCACCGGAAAGCGGAAGCCGTGACGGTCGTGTTCCTGGACCGCCTCATCGGGATGGTGTCGCTGGCAGTGCTGGGGGCGGCGGCGGTACTGGCAACGCTCGGCGACGAGCGCGTGCGCGCCGCGCGGATCATCCTGGCGGTGTTCCTCGGCCTGGCTGCGGCGGGCGGCTGGATCTTCTACAGCCGGCGGCTGAGGCGCCTGGTGCGGCTGGACCGGGGGCTCGCGCGCCTGCCGGTCGGGCACGTCGTGGCGCGCGTGGACCAGGCGCTCTTTATCTACCGGCATCACAAGGGGACCGTGGCCCTTTCGGTCGTCTATAGTTGGGCGGCGCAGGCCGCCTCCGTCTTCGCCATTTATTTTCTGGCGACGGGGCTGGGGAGCGCCGGTCGGCTGGTCCGGTTTTTCGTCAATGTGCCGATCATCTTCATCGGATGGTCGCTGATTCCGGTTCCCGGCGGGTTCGGCGTAGCCGAGGGTCTGGCACAGCAATTGTTCACCGCGTCGGTGCTCGGGGTGCGGACGGCGGCGGAGGCAGCGACGCTCGCGCTGACGATGATCCTGGCGTTCCGGGTGGTGCAGTCGGCCGTCAGTTTGCCGGGCGCGGCGCTGTATCTGGCACGGCGGACGAACGTGTCGCCCCGGATGATGCGCGAGACGATGGCAGCAGCGGACCCGGAGGGCGCGGAAGCGCCGTCGTTCGGCGACGCCGAGCGGAACGTCCCCAACGGGGCAGGCCCGCCGGGGACGGGAGGGTCCGGCGATGCATGAGTACGTCGGCGCCTTCCACGTGCATTCGTGCTACAGCGACGGCAGCGGGACGTACCAGGAGATCGCATCGGCGGCGGCGCGGGCCGGCCTGGATTTCGTTGTGATGTCGGACCACGACACGCTCCGGCCGAGGGCGGACGGCTGGCAGAGGTGGCACGACGGCGTCCTCGTGATCGTGGGGACGGAGATTTCGTGCAAGCGGCACTGCCACGTCGTCGCGCTCCGGGCGAAGGACGCGGCGGGGCTGCGATGGAAACCGCTGAGGCGGGTGCTGTTTGACCTGGCGAACCAGGGGGCGTCGGCGTTCGTCGCCCATGCCCACGTCGCCCACATCTGGGGGTTCCCCTTGAAGGCGGGAGCCCTGGAGGACTGGGAAGTGCCGGGGTTCGCCGGCGTCGAACTCTGGTCGTTCATGCACGACATCTGCGACGGATTGGTGCCGTGGCAGATTCCGTCGTTCCTGTACACGTGGCGTCGGCGGATCCGGGGGCCGGGTCCGCGTGTGCTCGCCCACTACGACCAGATCACGCAGGCGCGGCGATTCGCGGCCATCGGCAGCCTCGACAACCACGCCATCGCCATGCCCGTCATCGGCACCCGCATTCTGCCCTACGAAACCGGGTTCAAGACACTGCGGACGCACGTCCTGTGCGAGGAACTCAAGGGCGAGCCGAAGGACGCCGACCGGGTGGTCCAGGCGCTGGCCGACGGATCGGCGTTTCTCGCGCTGGATCTGGCGGCCGACGCGCGGGGCTTCGAGTTCCGCGCGGAGCGCGGCGGCGAGGTCCTCTCGATGGGCGAGGAACGCCTGTGGCAAGGGCCGGTCGTCTTTCGCGCACGCTCTCCGGCCTCCGCACACCTTACGCTCAAGCGCAACGGCAGCGCCGTGGCCGAGGCCGACGGGAACGAACTCGAGCACCGGGCCGAGAAGCCCGGCGTCTATCGCCTTGAGGCACACCTCAAGGGCCTGCCCTGGGTGTACACCAATCCGATTTACCTTCGGACGGGCGAGGAACAGGTCAATGACGGCCGTGCGGATCTTTAAGACGCCTTGGGGGCGGATGGGCGTTGCCGCCACGGCGCGGGGCCTGGCGCGCGTCGTCCTGCCGGGGAAAAGAAACGCGCGGGCCTTGGCATGCCTCGCGACGCTCCAGAGCCGTCAGGCGCCGCGTGCGGCCCGGGCGCATGCCCGGCAGGCGGAGCGCCAGATCCGCGAATACCTTCGCGGGCGCCGGCGGGCGCTCACCGTCCGGCTCGACCTCGCGGCCCTGCCGAGGTTCCAGAAGAAGGTGCTCCTCGCGGCGCGGAGGATCCTCTACGGCCGGACGGTGACTTACGGCCAACTTGCCGCGCGCGCCGGGAAGCCACGGGCGGCACGGGCGGTCGGCCAGGCGATGGCGCGGAACCCCGTGCCTCTCGCCGTGCCCTGCCATCGCGTGGTGGCGGCGGGCGGCGGGCTGGGCGGTTTCGGCGGGGGCGCGGCGCTCAAGCGTCGGCTCCTGGCGCTCGAGTCCCACAACATGATTTCACCGCAGAGACGCAGAGAGCGCAGAGGCCGCAGAGAAAAGATTGAATGACAGCGACAAGGCGATTTCCGCCGTCGGCTCACAACAACTTTTTGTCGTTCCCCCATCTTCGCCGTTCTCTGCGTTCTCCGCGTTCTCTGCGTTGAAAAACACCTCCTCAAAAAGGAAAACCCGGACGCTCTGGTCCGGGCTCTCCTTCATCCGTATCGGCGTCCACCTGTGCCGTAAGGGGGAGTTGGAATCAACCCACTTGTAAGATGGGTGCCGATCGACGGCTTTCGGCGTCCCGGCAAGCGGGCGTGTCGGCCACCGCCAGAAAGGGCTCCCTAAGCGAGTTTCATCGGTTGTTCCAAATTGCCCCTAAACACGAACACCGCAGAGCACCGAACGGTTCCTTCTCTACTATCATGCTACACCCTGGGTATCGGCGTGCCAAGGGGAAAACTTGACGAAAGGAAAAGGGGACGGGAGTATTTTGCCGGAACGGCCCTTCGGGTGCTTCGCACAAAACACTCCCGTCCCCTTTTCTCATGGATGAATCGCGCTTGCACGGACCGAAGGGCGGGCGTAGCATGGCATTCGATGACACGGACGACGGGCATGGCTGAGGGGGATTTTCGATGATGACATTGCCGGCGAGGTCGGAAGGGCCGTCAAGGAGCGCTCGCGTAGGGGCGATCGTCCTCGTCCTCGTCGGGGCCGTGGGCTGGCTGATCCTCCTAGGTGTGCTCGCCTTCACAGTCCCACGCTTCGCGGAGATCTTCGAAAAGTTCAAGGCCGAGTTGCCGGTTTCGACGCGGGTCCTTTGCGACCTTGGCCTGATCGTCCAGCAATTCTGGTACGCGTTCGGTTTCGGATGGCTCGGCGTCACAGGAGGCATGGTGCTCTGGGTGTTGAAAGGGCGGTGGAAGCACAGGGCCCTTGTGGTGAGTCTTCTCGGAGCGGGCTCCGTGCTGGTTACGCCGGTCATCCTAGGGGCCATAGTTATCAGCCTTTTTCATCCACTAGTTGAGCTCATTAAAAAAGTGAACCGGGGATGAATGAGACCGGAAAACAAGTTCGGATATCCGGCCGGTTAGCGGTTGCGGCGGCGGGTGTGATGCTCGCGGTGCTTGTGGCGGCGGGGGGGACGGCGCCGAAGGAACCGCCCCTTCCCCCGGCGGGGGACAACCTGGCGCCGATCGTCGTGGGGACGGACGAGGCGGATTCGCTGCGAAAAGCGCCCAAGGAGGCCCCGCCGGCGAAGGCCGAGCGGCCGCCGAAGCCGATCCGCGTGGATGAGAAAGCGCGGTCGGTCCGGTTGCCAGTGCGGTTCAGCCAGGCGAGCGGGGCCGTCGAGTGGCTCCTGTCGTCGGGCGAGAAGCACCAGCGGATGTCGGTCTTCGTGACGGACCAGCCGGCGAAGGCGGTGGCGTCGGCGCTCGCGAAGGCGGGCCTGCCGGCCGGGACGCCGCCGCGCCTGGTGGGTGAGGATCGCGTCCGGACACCGAAGGGCACGCCGGTTGACGTCGATGTGGTCGTGACACGCACCGACGGGACCGAGATCCGGTACCCGGCGAGCCTCTTCATCGCGACAAGTTCCGTGGGCGAGCCGGCGGCAGGCGGGCAATGGGTGTACGTCGGGCCGCCGGTCGCACGCGAGGGCGAGGCCGAGATCCTCGTGACCGCCCTTTCGGGAAGCCTCGTGACGACGAACCTCCGGGACTCCAGCGCCCTGGTGTACTGGGTGCCGGAAAAGACGGAAGGGCTCGTACGGACGTTCTACGTGTCGGGCGTGCCGCTGCCGGCCGAAGGGTTTTCGTGCGAACTGGAGATCCGTCCGGCCGATGAGAAGGCGGCGGCGGAGAAACCTGCGGGTGCGGGAAGCGGGGTGTAGAAAAATCGCGGCAGCGACCGAGGGGTAGAAAGCCGCTGCCGCTTTGAAAGACGGCGGTTAGCCGCCTTTCTTTTTTCTCTTGCTTACCCAGATTATCTCACGCGGCCGGTGAGATGCGCTCGTTTGCCCTTTCGAACCGAAGCCGCTCGCTCAAGAAAATGGATGCCCAATATCGCTCCGCGCTAATTGTATATGGCCGCGCCAGGGCCGATTGTCAAGCAGAAATTGAAATTGTCCATTTTGCCTGCATCCAGGCGCCGATTACTTGGCCCTGGCGAGGTTCCAGGGTTCGTCCGGGGCGATTCGTCCGGCCCTGGCGGCCTCGATCCGCTCGCGGAGGATCTGGGCGGGGCCGTCCTGGGGATCGGCGGCCAGGACCTCGCCGATGGCCGCATCCGCCGCAGAAAAGTCGCCGGCGGCAAGAGCGTCCACGGCCCGGCCGAAGGCGCCGGCAACCGCCTTCACCTCGGGCGAAGCAGGCTCGAGGGCGAGCGGCTCGTAAAGCACGATGGGCTCGGACTTTCCGCGAATCCGCGCGGGTCCGAACCGCCGGAACAGGACCGCGTCGCCGCACGCCTGCCGGGTGGCCTCGGGGACGAGGATGTGGCTGCCGAGCCAGCGGTTGGCCTCTTCCAGTCGCCCGCCGACGTTTACCGTGTCGCCCATGGCGGTGTAGTCGAATCGCTGCTCCGAGCCGAAGTTGCCGACGATGGCCGGACCGCTCGAGAGGCCGACGCGCATGGCCAGGCGCCGGCCTTCGGGCAGAAGGCCGAGGTCCACAAGTTCGCGGTTGACGCGCGGGAGGGCCTCCTGCATGGCGAGGGCGGCGCGGACCGCCCGAAGGGCGTGGTCCTCGGTCCGCACGGGGGCCCCGAACAGGGCGAGGATCCCATCGCCCTCGTACTTGTCGAGTTTGGCTCCCTCGGCCAGGATGGTGTCGGTCATCGCCGAGAGGTACCGGTTCAGGAGGGCGACGAGGGGCTCCGGCTCCAGTCGCTCCGACAGGGAAGTGAAGCCGGCGACGTCGCTGAAGAGGAAGGTAATTTCGCGCCGCTCGCCGCCGAGCCGCAGGCTCTCGGGATCGCGCTGGATCTCGTCAAGCAGTTCCGCGGAGAGATATTGCTGGAAGGCCCGGGCGATCCACCGTCGGCTGCTGGCCTCGGTCAACTGGCGATAGGCCGAGACGCCCGCGAACGCCACGAGAACCGCCAACACCGGACCCGCCAACGGGAGGAGCAGCGCCACCGACGCCGAGACCGACCACGCGACGGCCGCCAACAGACAGGAGAGGGCAACGGTGGCGGCGATGCCCCAGCCCGTCGGCAACCGCGCCGTGGCCCCCGCCACGACCCAGGCAAAGAGGACGGCGATGAGCCACTCGGACCACACCGACAGACGCGTGAACGCGACGCCCGACAGGATCGTCTGCATCGCCGCCGGATACACCGTGACGCCGGGCTGGATCCGGCTGATGGGGGTCCTGTGCTGATCGGAAACGGCGGTGGCGTTGAGGCCGACGACGCACAGGCGTCCCTCGACGTGGGGCCGGAGCCGCGTGGCGGCTCGCTCGACGCCGGCCGCCAGTTCCTTCTCCTGGTCGTCATACGCGGCGAGGAACGGCAGGAACGACGCGGCCGCCTTCGCCCGGCGGATCTCGAGGTCGTCGGTTTCGGGCTGGGCGGCTCTCCCCTGATAGTCGAGCAAGACCGTGGTCGGGTCCGCCACGCCGGGAAAAAGGACACCGAGTTCTTCCCTGACACGGTCGAGGCGCCGGCGGTGGGCTTCCAGTTCCCGGCGGGCATGGACCAGATCGAGGACCGGCCCGGCGGCGATGCGGCGCATGGCGCTCAAGGACGAGGGCCACCGCAGATTCAGCCGCGCCGCCGCATCCACCGGGACGCTTACTCGCTCGCCGCCGTCCGCGGACGAAATAACGAGGCGGCCCCCATCCAGACGGACGCAATAATCGGGACCGAATCGCCACTGGCCCGCCATCTCGAGTGCAAGGTGGGGAAACACGCGGTCTCCCGCGCGGACCATCAGCGGCACCCGCCGAAGGCTGCCGTCCACGTCTTTCACGACGCTCGTATAGCCGGACCCCGCGCACACCTCGGCCAAGCCGGGAAGCATCGGGTTCAGGCCCTCCGCCGCCACAAGTCCCGGCGCCTCGTCGGGCGAGAGGTCCAGGGCGTGGCACTCGAGAAACGGCGGGACCTGGACCTCGGCGGCCGGCGCCGCCCCGGCCGAATCGCCGTCTTCGGCGCGGCCGGCGATGTAGAGGCTGAACGGCACGAGGACGTTGCCGGCGGCAACGACGCTGGCGCGGAGCGTCGAGTTCGGATCAAAGAGGATGTAGGGTTCCTGGCCGCCGTCGGCGGTCGGTCGCCAGGCGACGCACGCTTCTTCCGCCGTCGCGTATTCGACGTCCAGAGCGACGAGGCGCGGGTTCAGGGAAACGAGGGCGTCGAGAAACTCGGCCTGCTGGGGCCGAGGCCAGGGCCACCGGCCGCCCCGGGCAAGGGCTGCGTCGTCGATCTCGATGGTCGTGACGGGCGCGCTCTCATTCTCGGCGGGGAGGGAACAGGCGGCCCGCAACATGTCCGAGACGGCAAGTTCGAGACTACGGCCGGCGGGCACGACGCCGACGAACGTGGCTGCCAGAGCGCCGAGCGCAAGGGCAATCAGGGAGGCCAGCCAGAGGCGAGCGCGGCGAAAGGTCTTGGGATTGGAACGGGCAGGCTGGGCCAAGGATTTCCCCACCAGGCTCGCCCTTCAGTCTTGGCGCGATGTCGTTCGAGCCGGCGGCGGAAGCCGCCGAGCCCGCTCCCTACCGTGGCACATGCCACGCCGCGCGAACATAACCGGGTGCTTCCGCCTTCGTCCCGATGAATCGGGACTACGGCGGACAAGCCCGCACCCGGCTCAGGGCGAAAGTCTGCCTGGAGGCAGGCATGGCACACGAACCCACGCGTTCAAGGTTGACGCTGACCGGTCCCCGCGGCGTCAATACTCCATTTCGTGATCGCCGTTCTCGCTGCCATGGGATCCGCCGTTGCCACTGGGTGGGGGCGGCGGCGGGGGGGTGCCGGTCGGGCCCGGTTGTCCGCCCAGGTTAAGCGGGCCGGTGGGACCGCCGAGGCCGGGCGGGAACGGGAATCCCGCGCCGCCCTGGAAGGCAGCGAAGAGTTCGTTCAGTTCAAAACCGAACTGGTCGGCGACGTTCGGCAAAAGGCCGAAGGCCTGGAAAAAGATCGGATTCATAAACTGGTTGCTTCCGTTCTGCCCGGGACCGAGGAGCGAGAACTGGCCGAGACCGTTCTGCGCCCCGAGCGACCCCTGGTTCGTCAGGCCGAAGTGGCTCTGCGTGTCCTGAAAATTGCCGGCGAGGACGCGGAACGTCCCCTGCACCGAGAGCGTGGCTGAAGGGGTGACGATCGAGAAATCGCTCTCGATGTTCTCCTTTTCGACGATCGATTGGGTGTTCCCCTGCTTGAGGTAGAGGCGGGTGCGGATGGCGCCTCCCTCGCGCTCCAGGACGCCGAGACGGACGACGGAAAGCGCCTCAACCTGCACGAGGCTGTCCACCATGTCGAGGACACAGCGGGCGCGGAAGCCGGTCCGCAGGTCCGCCCCTTCGGCCAACTGGTGGCCGACCTGAACGGGAACCCAGGGCTGGCCGACGGCCGGACGCGTCTCGACGGTTCCCTCGACGATCTTCGCGGTGGCGGGGAACTTCTCGGGGGCCGGCGCAGCCGCAGGCGCGGCGGGAGCCGGGGCGGGGTCGGCAGCCGGCGCCTCAGCCCGCGCCGCACTTGCCGCCGCCAGAAAAGCGCCGACGGCCAAGAGAATCGTTCCAACGAGAGTCCTTCGGGGCATCATTTCTGTTCCTCCGCAGCGCCGTTGGCGGGGATGGGGTGGGCCGCGGCCAATTGGCGCACGATCTCATGGTTGGCCGCCGTATCCTCCAGGACCTTGAGGGCGATCCAACGCGGTTTGGACGTGTCCAGCATCCAGAGAGCCTTTTCCGCGAACTTGACCGGCCTCTGGCCTCTGGCGCGGTCGAACCGGTATTGGACGGTCTCGTGTGCCTGGGGGACAACCCCCAGGAAGACACGTAGCACCTTGACCTGTTGATGGCACT
>Ga0307378_10012961_pt1 | contig 10604 bp, 3 predicted proteins | sample UN1MG_FD_202238 | JGI IMG/M metagenome (GOLD analysis project Ga0307378, IMG submission 202238) | Soil microbial communities from Risofladan, Vaasa, Finland - UN-1 | ecosystem: Environmental > Terrestrial > Soil > Coastal area > Acid sulfate soil | place: Finland: Risofladan, Vaasa | collected...
GGGAGCGCTCGCCGATCCACTACGCTGACCGTATCTCCTGCCCGGTGATTTTTTTCCAGGGGCTGGAGGACCGGGTGGTCCCGCCCAACCAGGCCGAGATGATGGTCGAGGCGTTGCGCGCGCGGGGCATCCCGGTGGCCTACGTGCCGTTCGAGGGGGAGCAGCACGGCTTCCGTCGCGCCGAGAACATCAAGCGGGCGCTCGACGCGGAACTGTACTTTTACTCGCGGGTGTTCGGGTTTGAACTGGCGGAGCGGGTGGAGCCGGTGGAGATCGAGAATCTGGAGGGGGCAGGGGGCAGGGAGTAGGGACTAGGGATCAGGGACCAGTATTACGGCGAGTCTGGCCTCTACAACGCGCTGTACCAATCCGACCTGCGGGTGGAGGGAGTCACGCTCGAGGATGGAGAGGCCGTCGTGAACCTGAGCGGCACGCTGATGCTGGGGGGCGTATGCGATAACCCCAGGGTCGAGACGCAACTGGAGGAGACGGCGCTCCAGTTTTCGACGGTCAGCCGGGTGTCTTTATTTGTGAATGGCGTGCCTTTGGAGGACCTTCTTTCGGGGGATGGGTAACAAGCGTTACCCATCAGCAATCTTTGCTTAAAATCAATCATGTTCTGGATTCCTCACTTGCGCATTTGGCCAATCTGTAGTAGAATTATGGACAATATGACCATCTACTCATAGCCTGCCTCGCCTCACGCACGTTTGAGGAGGGCATCGTAGACGACGTGGAGCCGACTCCCTGCTGGCAATTGGCACGGTGGGTGGTCGGCTCTTTGTTTGACACCTGTACACCTCAAGTAGCGCCTGGTAGGAGGGTAACCCATGCAGCGGCACAAAGTATTGACCAGTCTTCTCGTTCTCGTCTTGGTCATCGTAGCCCTACGTCCATGTTCTAGCCAAGCGCAAACTCAACCAGATGGACCTTACGTACCTAGCGGCATCCCGGTCTCCGAACTGGGAGACGAGGTGCCTCCTGGCCGGTTGAACGTGCGGTTCCCGTCCCGGGACCCCTTGCAGGTGGGCGAAGAGATCAGTCGCCTCTTGCAGCAGCCAGACGTAGTCTCCGGTGGTCCTATCTCGGCCCAGGCCGTACCTACAATCACCGCCGAGATCCAGGCGCTGGCTACAGGGCTGGAGAACGATCCCCTGGCCATCTACGACTACGTCCGTAACTACGTGGACTATATCCCATCGTGGGGCCTGCTCAAGAATCCGCGCGAAACGCTGCTGGCCGGGGCCGGCAATGCCTTCGACCAGGCCGCCTTGCTGGCTGCGCTGCTGAACGCGGCCGGCTTCCAGACCCGCTACGTGTGGGGCAACGTCCGGCTGAGCAAGACGGCCGCCATGAACTGGGTGGACGTTACCGATCCGGCGGTTGTAGGATACGTCTTTGCTAACGGGGGGATACCGACGACCGACGAGGGCAGCACGCTGTTGATTACCCACATCTGGATCCAGGTCTTGGATGGAGGAGCCTGGCACAGCCTGGATGCCAGTTTCAAAGCGTACAGCGAGCGAGCGGGAAAGAACCTACGCTCCCTAATGAGTTACGACCTGCCTACTTTCATCAGCCGTGCTGAAAGTGGCGCAACCATCACCTCCAACTACGTGTGGAACCTCAACCAGGCCAATATGCGCACCGATCTGGCCACCTACGCTCGAAACCTGGTCAACTATCTGCGCGGTGGCGACACCTTCACCTACACGGAGGGGCTAATCGGCGGGCGGCAGATTGCACTGGTGGATTCCACCGCCTACCCCTCGTCCCTGCCCTACACAGTAGTTCAGCAGTCAGGGTCGGCCAACGACATCCCCAACAGCTTTGCTTACGCGATGACGATCGAATTGCCGGGCATCAACTATAGGGTCAACGTAGACGACGTCGCTGGCGAGCGGATCACCATCTTCTACGAATGCGCCACCCCTGCCGACTGCCAGCGGCTGTCGGATGGTGGCGGCATCTACAACGTCTACCCGGCCTACCTGGTGAACGTGGTCCCCAAACTGCGCATCGGCGGGCAAGTCGTGGCCACCGGCAGTGCGTTAGCGTTGGGAGATTGGGAGTTGCTCTCGGTTACTATTTCCACGCCGATCTCAGGCTGGTCCCCCCGCCTGACACAGTACCTCACCGCAGGCGAATGGTACGCCCTGCCGATGCGCCTGCAGACCGTCTCCAACCGGGCGCTGGCCCGCCACGTGGACCTGCTCAACGAGGCCATGGCACAGGTCCCGGACCCTGACGACGAGCGGGTGTTGGGCCAGATGATCCACCTGCTCGGCCTATCGTACTTTAACGAGGTGGACAGGGGAGACCGGATTGACGGTCGCCTGGCCGAGGTCGCATATCTGCACCATTTCTCGATGTTGATCGCCTCGCGCAATCTCATCGTCTGGGTGGACTATCTGGGTCGCCCGGTGAGGCTAGACCCGGCTTCTCACACAGTAGACGTGCGGCTCGATTTCGCCAGTGCCACCTCGGCCACCAATCCGGCCAACGCCAACCGGGAACGGGCCTGGTTCTTCTCTGCCGGCATGCGCGGTTCGGCAACCGAACACGCCATCGTGGAACAACTGCGCCCCATCCGTGCAGTCTCCACGGTCCAGATCCTCAAGTTGGCGATCGAACAGGGACAACGCATCTACTATGCCACTGCCAGCAACTGGGCTACTGTCCGTCCCAACCTGAACCATCCAGATTACATCCTCGACGCCATCGCCGCCTACGTTGCGGCAGGTTGGGACGTGGTGGTCCACCAGTCTGAGCTCACTTACCTCCACTGGCAAGGCTCGGCCTGGATCGCACTTGACCCCGAATCGGGCTCGGCAGGCTATATGATTTCAGGCGGTCTTAACCCAACTGCTGCGCTGACTTCCCCTTTGATCACTGGTGGCAGTGGCGCCGAACAGGAAAAACTTGGCACACGGGCGGAACGGGACAAGGCAACCGATGAAGTCGCAGCCGTTGTGGCCGCGGTAGGACAGGATCCAAGCGCACTGACACGTGGCCCAGAGACAATCACTTCCGATCCCATAGACACTGCCACCGGCACTTTCGTGTACCACCACCAGGACCTGGCGCCGCTGGGTGGACGGGGCATCCCGCTGGAGTTCGAGCGCTTCTACGCCAGTTCACGGCGCACTGCCGGCAGCAGCCTGGGTTACGGTTGGAGCCACACCTACAATACCCGCTTCTACAGCAGCACCGAATGGGTGCGAGGCTTTGGCGGCCGCATGGCCCTGGAAGCGACGCCGGCGCTGGTGGCCGCGCGTGTGGGCATGGACCTGTTTGACCTGACCACTATTCCCCGTCAGCGTTTTGCGATGGACGTCACCGTGGCCCACTGGTTGATGGCCCAGATCACCGGGAACGCTGCCACGCTGAGCGAACCCGATGGCACCGTGGCCGCCCACGTGCGCCTGAGCGACGGCACATATCAGCCACCGGCCGGAAGAAGCAACCTGGACCTGGTGACCGTCGCCGATGACCGCAGCGCTACGCTCGACTGGGAAAACGGGACGCGCGCATACTTCAATACCAGTGGTTGCCCCACTGCCTTCGACGATGCCAACGGCAACCGTACGACGCTCGGCTACGATGGCCTCGGCCGGCTCACCCAGGTCAGCGACGCGGTCGGGCGCAGTCTCACGTTCACCTACGACGGCCTGGGCCACCTCAGCCAAGTCAGCGACCCGCTGGGCCGTACCTTCCGCTATACCTACGACGGTCAGGGGAACCTGCAGGCCCATACAGACCCCCAGGGTGGGGTAACCCAGTACGCCTACGACGCTACCCATCGCCTGACCGGGATCACCGATCCGCTTGGCACGGCCTACGTGAACAACCAGTACGACGCGCTGGGGCGGGCCGTCTCGCAGGTGGACGGGCGCGGCGGCCAGACCCGCCTGCTCTACGGCGGCGACCACACCATCGTCACCGACCCGCTGGGCTACCGGACCACGCACTCTTACGACGAGCGGGGCCGCCTGATAGGTATCGAAGACGCCCTGGGCATCCACACCTCCATCGCCTACGATGGAGCCGACCACGAGATCGCCCGCACCGATGGCCTGGGGCAGACCACCCGTTTCGCTTACGAGGCCTGGGGTCACCGTACTGCCACCACAGACCCGCTGGGCCACACGACGACCTGGGCCTACGACAGCGCAGACAACCCTATCCGCTACACCGACCAGCGGGACAAGGCCTGGCAGTTCACCTACGACAGGCATCACAACCTGACCGCTGGTACCGATCCACTGGCAGGCACAACGTACTACACCTACGACAGTACGGGCCAGTTGGCGCAGGCCCAGGACCCTGCCGGCGCTACTGTCACCTACGGCTACGATACGTATGGCAACCTGAGCCAGGTGACCAACGCTTTGGGTGAGGTCGTCCGGTGGAGCCACGATTCCGTGGGACGCCCGGTCAGTTTCACCGACGGTACCGGCCAGCCGACGCAGTTCGCCTACGACGCCACCGACAATCTGCTCCAGGTCACCGATCCCTTGGGCGGCCAGGCCCGCTACACGTACGACGCGAACGGTAACCTGATCCGGGTCACCGATGCCAGTGGCCATACCACTACCTTTGCCTGGGACGCCCAGTTCAACCTGACCCGCGTGACCGATGCCCTGGCGGGGATCACGGACTACGAATACGATGCCAACGACGGCCTGGTGCGCATCTCCGACGCCAGCCGCCACCAGACCACGTACGAGCGCGATCGGGCAGGGCGGCTAATCGCTATCACGGACCCCCTGGGGCGCAGGGTGACCTTGACGTACGATGCCGCCGACCGCGTGGTCGCCTTCAGGCGTGCCGACGGCAGCAACGTTCGCTATCCACGCAACACCCTCGGCTGGCTGACCGGCATAGACTACCCTAGCGGCCCCGACGTCACCTATGGCTACGACGCAGCCGGTAACACGACCACCGCCACCTACGGTAGCCAGTGGAGCGCCAACTACACGTACGATGACGTGGGTCGCCTGGGCACGGCGACGGACAACGGCCGCAACCTGACCCTCTCCTACACCTACGACCCGGCTGGTCGTCGAAGTGGCCTGCGCGTGAGCCGGAGTACGACCGCTTTGCACGACCAGCGGTACGCCTACGACGCAGCAGGCCGCCTGATCACCCTGACTGACCAGACCGCAAGTCCCACAATCGCGGTCGGTTTCCGCCACGACGCCGCCTCCCGGTTGACGCGGATCACAGATCCCGGCGGCGCTCGCGCTGACTATACCTACGACGCCGCCGGTCGCCTGGCGCAGGTGTGGCACCAGGATAGCCGCGGGGGGACCGTCGCCACGTACAATTACAGGTATGACGCAGAGGGCAACCCCATCGCGATCAACGAAACCACACCCATGAACACGTTCACCACCACCTATACCTACGATACCCTCGACCGCCTGACGGCCGAAGCCTACCCCCGCTTCAGCATCGAGTATACCTATGACCCGGTAGGGAACCTGATCCGGCGGACGGATCCGCGGGGGGCTGTGAACTATACCTACGACGCTGCCGGCCAACTGCAGAGCCGGGGGAGCGAGAGTTTTGGCTACGATCCGCACGGCAACCTGGTTTCCTGGCGGAACGCCCGTGGCACTTACGACTATACCTACAACTACGAAAATCTGCTGACCGGTCTGACGTTGCCCGATCGCACCACGCTCGGCTTCACTTACGATGCCTTCGGCCGTCGCCTGGCTGTGCAAGGGGTAGGTGAGACTCGCGGCTTCCTGTACGACGGGCTCGACTTCCTCCTCGGCGGCAGCAGCGACCTGGGCCAGGTGACGGAGCGCTACCTGTACGGCGACGGGTTGCTGGTAGGCCGTCAGGCGGCTCAGACCGGCTTCACTGCCTACCACGGCGACGGCCTGGAGAACGTGCGTTTCCTGGCGGACCGTAACGGCCGTCCGTTCGCTGCCTACCGCTACGACGCCTTTGGCCGCCCCGCACAAGCCGTCGGGATTGATCCGAACCCCTTCCGCTTCGTGGGCCAGCGGAGCGTCTACCAGCACGGCGTCCCCGCCTGGCCCATGCTGTTGATGGGCTTCCGCTACTATGACCCTGCCAGCGGGCGCTTCCTCACCCGGGACCCCTGGCCCGGCAACCTGTTCCAACCGCAAAGCCTCAACGATTACGCCTACGCGTTGGACAACCCGGTACGATACAGCGATCCCACGGGGCTGCGGCCAATGGCCGGTAAGGTCTCAAGTGCATACCAGTCTGGTCTGTCAACCGCGAATCAGTCACCGGCAAGCCAGTACTATACGCGGGCCTTCTCGCCGTATCGCCAATGGGTTCCCTGGCTCTGGTGGAATCCGTATGATTGGTGGCTCTGGACCGAGCCTCCAGCAGGAAGACGTGACACACCACCAGGCATCGCGAGTATGGAGACCGACCCAGTCCGCTGGACACCCCTGACTGACGACGGCAGCACGTACGCCCTGGCCTGTACGACCAACGACTATCTGCTGGCAGGTGGATTCTACGCGGGCCTGTCCCGCAGCACCAGCCCCGGACACGGGACCTGGAGCAACGTACACGCCGCCAGTGTAGGCGAGATTGCCATCGCCAGCTCCACCGCTTACTACGCAGGCACCTGGTACGACGGGGTACTCAAAAGTACGGACGGCGGCGCATCCTGGGCTCCTTCCAACAATAACCTGGCCGCCAACGACGTCTACGCGCTGGCCGCCGACCCCGCCACGCCCGCCCACCTCTTCGCCGGTACCGAGATGGGGCTGTTCGTCAGCCAGGATGAAGGCGCCAATTGGGATGGGCCGGTGGGCACCCTGCCTGGCTATCTGGTGTCCGAACTTGCCTTCGCCGGCAGCACCCTGCTGGCTGTGACCGATTGGGGCCTGTACCGTAGCACTGACGGCGGAGAGCACTGGTACACGCCCACGATAGACCTGCCGCCCGCCCGCATCAACGTCCTGCTCGCCGGATCGCCAGCAGGCACCGTCTATGCCGGGACGGCACAGGGGCCATACACATCGACCAACGGTGGCGATACCTGGACCCTCTGGGGCACGGGCCTGGCTGGTCACGACGTCTACGCCCTGGCGGTTGATCCGGCAGACGCCCGCCACGTGGTGGCCGGGACCACGACCGGCCTGTTCGTCAGCACGAACGGCGGCGACACCTGGGCAGCCGATCCCTACGGAGGACTGAGCGGCACCGCCTCGCAGGTAGGGGCGCTGGCCTTTTGCCCGGGCGGCGGCGACGCCAACCTGTACCTGGGCACCGGGAATGGCGTCTACGCCCTTCGGACGCCTGTCTCGCCCGCCAGCGTGACCATCAGTGGCCCGGTGAAGGGCCTGGCCTGGATTACCTATACCTTCACCGCCACCGTCAGCCCTGTTACCACCACCCTGCCCATCACGTACGTCTGGCAGGCCACGGGTCAAGCCCCGCTGACAAACACGGGCGGCGGCTTGATTGACACCGCTGCCTTCGCCTGGCACAGCTCCGGCCAACAGATTGTCACTGTCACAGCCAGCAACGGTGCTGGCACACCGGTGATGGACTCCCATACGATGGCTACGTCCTTTGGCGCTTACCTGCCCATCGTCCTGCGCAACTACTGAGGAGCGTCAACCACCCCGGAGGAAATGTTATGCTTTCCAGCGGAAATGACGAGAACCCTATCCGGCATCTGGCAGAACAAGTGGTGGAGGGCAAACTGTCCCTCGAGGAGGCCCGGAAACGGGTCGCCACCAGAGATATCCTGAGACGAGTCAACAATACCATCGTTGACCAACTGGATGCATCCATCCGCGCGTGGGTCAACCGTGACCGGGAGCAGCCTCACCGCGACCTGGCACAGACCACTATCCTGGCCGCCCTCAACTGCCAGGCCGCCCGACGCGTTGGTAGCAACGCCACGCGGGGCGACTGCCACTACACGCTGGGATGGCTCTACCTGCAACAAGACGAGTGGGAACCGGCCCTCCATCACTACCGGAAAGCGCTCAGAATCTTTGAACCGATGCCCGAGGCCAGGGAGGCCGTCGGGTGGATCCGGCACGACGTGGGCCAGATATGGGAATGCCAGGGCAGATTTGACGCCGCCATGGAAGAGTATCGCCAGGCACTGAGGCTGGCCGAGGGAAAGTTTCCCCAACTCGAAAGCGATGCCCGGAGCGGCCTGGGCAGGATAGATCTGGCGCAGGAGCGAGCCGACGACGCGCTGGCAGCCTTCGGATGCGCCCTGGCGATCAGCCAGGCATGCGCCGATCTACGGGGCCAGGAAACGGCCCGAGGAGGGCTGGGCCAGGCCCACCATTTCCTGGGGCGCCTGGCCGAGGCGGAAGAGGACTATCAGCAAGCGATCGCCCTCAGTCGAAAGACTGGCCACCAGGCCGGCACGGGACGCCTCTGGAGCAGCCTGGGCAACGTCTTGATCGAGCGGGGGAGGCTGGACGAAGCAGAGAAACTCTTGCGGGATGCGTTAGAGATCACCCGCCAGTATCACGACCACCGGGGTGAGCAGCAGCGGTGGGGCAACCTGGGGAACCTCTACCAGGTCAAGGCCAGGCGAGAACCAGACCAGCGTCAAAGCCAGGACTGGCTGAGTCAGGCAGCAGATTGTCACGAGCGGGCTTTGTCCATCGCCCGCGCACGGAACGACCGGCGCAGCCAGAGCGACCATTTGAGCAACCTGGGCAGTGCCTGCCACAAACTGGGGCGCTTGGAGGAAGCACCAGCACATTACACGGAGGCCTTGTCCCTGGCCAAGAAGCAGCGCGCCGTGGATACGCAATGGCGCATCCATTACGGCTGGGGCGATCTGTGCGCGACACAGCAGCGGGATCGAGAGGCCTTTCGCCACTACGCGGCGGCCATCCAGGTCGTCGAGAAACAGCGCCAGCAGTTACACGTCGAGTCGAGGGTCAAGTTCTGGCAGGAGCGGGCAACCCTGTACAAACACACGGTCCTGTGCTGCCTGCGCCTGGACAAGTTGTGGCCGGCCCTCGAGTACACCGAGCGGGCCAAAGCCCGCTACCTGGCCGACTTGCTGGCCCAGGGCGCCCCGCCCGCCGGCAACACCCAAGCGATCATCCGGGCCGCCCTCAAAGCCTTGCCTCCGCGCACGGCCGTGGTCGTCTTCAACGTGACCGAGTCCGGCACACTCGTCTTCATCGTCACGACCCAGCCAATGGAAGGCGAGAAACCCTCTGCGGACGATTGTTGGCAACGCTCGTCCGATGGGCGCATCCGGGCCAGGCTGATCGAAGAATTCAAGCGGGATACGCTGCAACACATCCTGGTCCAGGTAGACGGCTCCGGCCAGGCTACCGGTGGGTACCTGGTGGACTATTATGCCAGCCGTAAGCAATGGACAGATTCCACCCTCGAGCCAGCCTGCGCTCAAGTCTACCAGTGCCTCTTGGCTCCGGTCCACCAGGAACTGGCCCGCCTGCCGGTCGAGCGGATCGTCCTGATGCCGAACCTGGGGCTCTCGCTGTTGCCCCTGCATGCCTGCTACGAGAAGAATGGAACCGGGCGCGACTATCTCCTGGACCACTATGAAATCTCCTACGCCCCCAGTTTCGACGTGCTCCACCACTGCCAGGCCCAGGTGCGCCCGGAGCCGCCTGGTCGCTCTCTGTTCGCGGTCGCCAATCCTACCGGTGACCTGGCCTGGGCAGGCGTGGAGGTGGAGCGGATCGCCGGCCTTTTCATCGAGGCTCGAATACTGGGTGGCGGCAAGGTGAATCGGGCTACGAGAGAATCCGTCATCACGGAAGCGCCTGGCTACGCCTATGCCCATTTTGCGTGCCACGGCAAATTTAACCTTCTAGAACCATTGCAGTCCGCCTTGTGGCTGGCGAAACCTGATCTGCTGACCCTCGAAACCATGTTGAAAGGTCCGCCATCTGATCAGGCGAATCCCGCCACCGCTTCGAAAGGCCTGGTACTGCCGCGTACCCGCCTGGTCGTGCTGAGCGCATGCGAGACCGGCCTGGTGGACCCTGGTGACCTGGCCGACGAATACGTCGGCCTGCCTTCCGGCTTCATCCACGCCGGGGTGCCGACTGTCGTCAGCAGCCTGTGGAGGGTGGACGACCTGTCCACGGCGCTGCTGATGGAGGAATTCTACCGGCGGCACGTGATCGAACAGGAAGGCGCTGCCGAAGCACTGCGCGGCGCACAACGTTGGCTGCGCGATCTCAAGCGCGACCAACTGTTGGCCCGGGTGACGGCGATTTACGACGCTGCGACAGCCAGGATACGGGCCAGTGAAGAGGATTGTCCCCTGGCACACCCCTACTACTGGGCAGCGTTCACCACGTCCGGCGCACTTGCCTCCCAGACCTGCCTGTGATACAATAACCTCAGCAAGGCTCGTTGCAACCCCAACGCAGGCTGGGGCACGCCAGGAGGGAGGTCAGTATACCCATGCTCATCCAGGACGCCGTCACCAACCTCCACGAGCGCTCAGAACGCAAGAAAACAATTACCGGTACAAAACAATTAAGGGGTGAGGGCGGAGCCGGGGGAGCTCCGCCCTCACCGTGTGCCAGACCGCTGTCAAGGAGGCTCAATGGACAACATACCAAATCGGGCGTTGACCT
>Ga0307378_10012962_pt1 | contig 10602 bp, 5 predicted proteins | sample UN1MG_FD_202238 | JGI IMG/M metagenome (GOLD analysis project Ga0307378, IMG submission 202238) | Soil microbial communities from Risofladan, Vaasa, Finland - UN-1 | ecosystem: Environmental > Terrestrial > Soil > Coastal area > Acid sulfate soil | place: Finland: Risofladan, Vaasa | collected...
TTTGTGAAGTATCAAAATCAGCATTAAGAGGTAGAGAAGTTCTCTATCCTAGAAGAGAATTATTTGGAAATTCTACGGCAGGAAGTCCAAAAGATTTTGGATTTTCATACGGAGATTTCCAAATTCAATTTGAGGTCCGTGGTGTAAAGGGTATTGAAGCAGATATAGATAAAGTTATTTTTCCAAATGTCGATACAACGACTCATTGGGGTAATATCAAGCAAAAACTCCCTATTGTAATAGCTGGGTTAGGAAGTACATACGTAGCGAAAAATAATTGGGATGGTTTAGCAATGGGAGCTGCCTTAGCAGGTATTAGTATCACTGTTGGAGAAAATGTGGTGGGCATGGATCCTGAATCAATATTTGCGAATCATGCTCTCTATCCAAGTGTATTATCTTCCGAAGACATGAAATATCGTATAAGATCCTATAGAGAATTCTGGGACGGAGAAAATGGGGACGTTATTGTGCAGAAAAATGTAGAAGATACAAGACTTAAGGTATTTGATTATGTTGCTTCAAAATTAGATGTAACATCACTTGAGTTAAAATTTGGACAAGGAGCTAAAGCTATAGGTGGAGAAGTAAGATTAAATGATCTTAAACGTGCTCAGTTACTTCAAAATAGGGGTTATTTAGTGTTACCTGATCCATCTGATCCCATTATTATTGAACAGTGGTATAATGGGGTGATTTTTGATTTTGAGCGACATAGTCGAGTTGGATTAAGTACTACCGAAGAAATTCTCGAAGAAATAGACCAGATAAGGGAAATGGGAGTAAAAAATATATTTATAAAAACTGGTGCGTATCGACCTTCTGCCACTGCTTGGATCTTAAGATTAGGGGTTGAAGGAAAGGTGGATGGAATTACATTTGATGGTGCTGGTGGTGGAACTGGAATGAGCCCTGTAAGCATGATGAATGAAGGATCGATCCCTACGGCATATTTAGAAGCTCTAGTTGTAGGATGTTTGGATATGATTAAAAATAAAAATCCAAATACCAAAATACCATCAATCTCAATTGCGGGGGGAATTGCAAATGAGACACAGATGTTTAAAGCTCTTGCCATGGGATCACCCTATATTAAGTGTATAGCTATGGCGAGAGCACCCATCACCGCTGCGATGAAAAGTAAATATGTTGGGGATATTATTAAGAGAAAAGAAGCAACTCCAGCCATGCTAAAAAATCTAGGTTTTCCAAACAGTAAAAATCCAAACACATTGACACTCAATGAAGCATTTATTGAATATGATAACATACATTTAAGCCACAATAATAAAAAAATTCCTGCTTCAGCAATCGGAGTGTATACGTTTTTCACTAGCAAATTAGGAATAGGTCTCAAGCAATTATTGGCTGGAGTAAGAAAATTTAACCTTGATTTAATCGATCGAAGGGATATTGCTTACTTATCTGAACGAGCGAAGGGAGTATGTGATAAATGGAACTTAGGAATTTGCTCTCAAGAATCTCTCGATTTTGAGCAAGTTAAAAAAGAGATTTATTCAGGGAATTATGAATAAAATTTATTTTTGAAAAATTAAATGATAATTAAACTGAAGAAATTTTACATTTTTTCCTCATTGAATATTTTTTAGCCAAAACGCAATATTTAAATAGGAGTTCCGTATTAAATTAAATTTTTTTCAGCTATGTTTTAATATTATGAAAAATTAGTCAAATTTTCTTCTATTTTTATGAAAAAATAGCTGAAAAGCCGTTCTAATATTAGACGAATACATATTTCATGTAATAAAATTTATAAAGGTATTTGAGTATCATTAATTAAAGGTATAATGGGAACAATTTCCCACTATAATTTTAAGTTGAATGGTGTTAAAAAATGTCAGCAAAAGTCGTGAATGTAGAAACACAGGTAGCTGTATTGTCGGCGGAACCGGTGTTCCGCACCTATGAGCAAATCTGCTTGGATAGGCTCAAAGAAGTTGGTAGATCCACCGCTGCCCAATGGGCAATAGCGATGGGATACACAAATCCGAATTCTCTCCGAAAGGTAATCCGCCGAATTTTAACACATACACCTGAAAAGATGGAGATCCATGGTGAGAAGATCCCCAGGTTCTATGTAGCAGTATAGAATCCATGGAAATATAGTCATACCTAATTATATTCAAATTTTTTTCCAACATAAAAGAAATTATAGTATTGATTATTAATAATTAAACACTCTCCCACAAACAAAACTCCGACGACTTATGTAGTAAAAATGCCAATGACCCTTGCCAGTATTCAAGGTTTCCACAATAGGATTTCTTTAATACAAGTGGCAAGGGTTGGCATAAAAAAAGACCGATTCCTATATAAAATTAAGATTAAAAAAATAAAGTGGAGTTAGATCAAATCTTCTAACTGGTTGATAAAATCTTCGTATTGCTTAATGCCTAACTCCCAAAATTCAGGTTTTGTAATATCGAATCCTACAAGCTTTCCTAGTACTTCAAGAGATTGACTTCCACCCGAACTCAATATTTTGATGAATTTAGGGATAAACTCATTTCCTTCGGTTTTATAAACACGATACAAAGCATAAACGAACAATTGAGCCAACACATATGGATAGTTATAGTATCTAAAATTGGGGATGTAATAATGGCCTTTCATGGTCCATTCCCAAATCATTTCATCAAACCATTCAACTCTTTTCCCGTATATCTTGTCTCTACCTGCACACCATAATTTAGATACTGTTTCACCGTCTAAATTTTGTCCTTTTTCTATGGCCTCATACATGCTCGTTTCAAACCAAAATCTCGCACTAACTTGGAACGCAGCTTGACCCGCATCGTCTAATATGTGTGCAAGTATTGCTATTTTTTCTTGTGGGGTTTCAGCTTTCTCCAACAAAAGATCGGTTAGTAAAAGTTCTCCAAAAGTAGAAGCACATTCGGCTCCAGGATAACCCGGATGAACATTAAAAGGTGTTTGGTTTCGTGACGCTAAATAAGCATGAACAGCATGCCCTAATTCATGAATAAGTGTATAAATTTCATTTAAATTACCTGTAAATGTTTGTAACATAAAAGCAGACTTTCCTTTATACCAAGATGAGCAATAGGCACCATTTCTTTTACCCATCCGCGGACTAGCATCAATATGATTTTTATTAAACATATCTTCAGCATATTCTTCAAATTTAGCATTAAATTTATTAAAGGCTTCAGTGACTAATGAATGAGCATCATCCCACGTATATTTTTTATGTGGGGTTTCAAGGAGTGGAGCCATAATATCTGCACATGACAATTTGGGTAGCTTTAGGAGTTTGGCTTTAATATTCAAATATCTACGATATACATCAACATTGTTTTCTATTGTTTTCATTAAATTCATTATTGTATCTTCAGTGACGTCGTTAACTATTAAACTAGAATGCAATGGATTTGTAAATTTTCTGCGTTTTGATGTTTTCATCCAGTCACCACACACATTTCGTATAGCTGCGGTAAATATTTCTTGATGTTTACCTAAAAGACCATAAATTGCCTTATTAGCAGAAATCCTCGTGTTCCTATCAGGATGAGTAAACAAGCTATTAGCTTCTCCATAAGATAAAATTTTTTCTTCTCCTTCTACCATTACCTTATATTCCTGTGTATTTAACCATATACCTTGTAACCTGCTCCATTCTTTTATACCATATTGGTCTTTTTCAACAATGAGCTGTTCTTCCACTTCTGATAATTGATGGGGAAAGTCTAACAAAATATTCTCACAGTAATGTTTATAGTTCTCAAGAGCTGGATCCGAAATGATGTGCTTATTGTCATTTAAGAATTTACCAATTTCTAAATCTAAGAACGCTAATTTGGTGGCAATAATTGTATTGAAGTCTTCGAACTTATTAAGTAAAGCTTTATTTTCGGGAAGAGTCATGAGTGCATTATATGTATTTTCACACACAAGTTCAATTTCTTCTAGATCAGCATGAAAATCTTCGATTTTTCTAAATAAATCGGACAAATCTTGAAGAGTAAATTGGGGTGTTTTAATTTTTCCTTTAATGGTAGTTTCGAATTCTTCTGCTCTCTTTAGGAGGATCTCCATGTCTTGAGTAATTTTTGGGTCATCACATCCTTTATAGATCTCAGAAAAATCCCACGCGATTTCTTTTTCTGTCAAATTTTTATCATTTTAATTTGGATTGTGAATAATAAAAACTAATTCTTAGAAAAATTAAAATTTAATCATATTATGGCACTAATCAAGCGTTTTTTAATAAAATATTAAATAGAACATTATTCGTATTCAATTGTGGCTGGTGGCTTATTAGAGATATCATAAACTACTCTATTAAAGCCCTTGACTTCATTGATGATACGGGTTCCTATTTTTTCAAGTAAATCCCATTCTAATTTAGCAAAACTCGCAGTCATGACATCTTTTGATTCAACTGCTCTGATGGCACATATATATTCATATGTTCGAAAATCTCCCATAACACCTACAGTTTTTACTGGCAACAAAACGCAAAAAACCTGCCACAAATCATTGTAAATACCTGCATTTCTTATCTCTTCTAATAGGATGATGTCTGCTTCTCTTAGAATTTCTAGTTTCTCTTTATCTATGGCTCCGACACATCTTACTGCTAATCCAGGACCAGGAAAAGGATGTCGATCGATTAGTTCTGGTTCTAATCCTAGTTGCTCGCCAATTTTTCGTACTTCATCTTTATAGAGATCTTTTAAAGGTTCGATAATCTTCAATCTCATGTCTTCTGGCAAAGTAAGATTGTGATGAGATTTAATTTTTGCTGCATTTTTACTCGTAGCAGCAGTTTCTACCCGGTCAGGATAAATTGTACCTTGAGCAAGATATTTTATTGATGAGTATTTAGTTTCTAACTCAATGGTTTTTTTTTCAAACACTTCTATGAAAGTATGACCGATAATCCGACGTTTTTCTTCTGGATCATCGACATCTTTGAGTTTTTCTAAAAACAAACTTTCAGCATCGACATATTGAAAGTTCTTAAAATTCATTTTTTCCCTGAATTGTTTCGGGACTTCAAATTCTTCATTTTTTCTTAAAACACCATTATTAACAAAGATACAATGCAGTCTATCACCAATAGCTTTATGAAGTAAAGCGGCACATACAGATGAATCAACACCCCCACTTAAACCAAGGATTACCCTATTTATTGCCCCCACTTCATCCTTTATGGAATCAACAGTAGTTTCAATCCAATTTTCTAATTTCCATTCATTTTTCGCGCCTGCGATATTATAAATAAAATTCTTGAGTATTTTGGTACCTCTTGCAGTGTGAACAACTTCAGGATGAAATTGGACACCGTAGATGTTAAGCTTTTCATTTCCAAATGCAGCAATGGGGCATGTATTAGTTTTTGCTAAGATTTTAAATCCATCAGGCATCTGTGAGATTTGATCGCCGTGAGACATCCAAACAATCTCTTTTTTATCAAGGGAGTAAAATAATGAATCGAAATTTAGAATTTCTAATTCAGTTTTCCCATACTCTTTTTTTTCATTTGGTTCAATTATTCCTCCTAATTGATGAATAATCAAATGCAGTCCATAGCAAATACCCAAAACTGGAATTCCTTCAGCCTTAACATATCCATAAAAACCGTCTTCGAGTTTTGGACTATTTTCTTCATAAACACTACTGGGACCTCCTGAAAGTATGATTCCCTTAGGAGATAAAACCTTTAAATCAGATATTGATATGTTATGAGGAATAATTTCTGAATAAACTCCTAACTCTCTTACACGTCTAGCAATTAAGTGAGAATATTGGGAGCCCATATCAATAATACATATTTTATCCATAGATTACTATTTCCCATTATTATATTGATAAAAATTAATCATATTACAGTTTTAATTAAATTTTTCGACATAAAATATATATTTAAATCAATTACTGAGTTATAAATGAATGAAACAAAATAATTTTAGGTAATAACCCAACTCTTTTTTAATTTTTGTTCACTTTTCAAAATTATAATCAAGTTATTTGATTTTTCAGATAGAATTAAAAGAAGAGATTAGCGAGGTAAATAATTGCCTTTTAAAATTATTAATAAGAAATTATTGGGGAAAAGTGGTACCTTATTCGAAATGGTATTAGAAACACCATTAATCGCTAAAAAGGCATTTGCAGGGCATTTTATCTTACTTAGAAATGACGAAAAAGGGGAAAGATTTCCCCTTACCATTGCAGATTATGATGCTGAAGAAGGAACTATAACAATTGTGTTTCAAGTCGTAGGAAAGAGTACAAAACAATTATCTCGCATGAAAATTGGCGAAAAAATCTTAGATGTAGTAGGTCCTCTTGGAAATAAAATACATAGTGAAAAGTATGAACATCCTATAATAGTGATTGGCGGTGGTGTCGGTATTGCATCAGCTTATCCTCAAGTGAGAGAATTAAAAAAAATTGGTAATGAGGTTATCACAATTATAGGAGCACGTACAAAAGATTTGCTTTTTTGGGTTGAAAAATTAATGTTGATTAGTGATAAATTGATAATCACCACGAATGATGGATCTGAAGGTATTAAAGGATTTGTTACAAATCCTCTTAAAGAAATTCTTAAGGATAAAAAAGTAAGTTTTGTTATTGCCATTGGTCCTCTTATCATGATGAAAAATGTAGTTCTAACTACAAATGGAGAAGGAGAATTACCCTGGGTTAAAACATATGTTTCCTTAAATACAATAATGGTGGATGGTACAGGTATGTGCGGTGGTTGCAGATTTCCAACAAAACTAGGGGAAATTAACTTTGCTTGCGTTGACGGTCCTGATGTTGATGGTCATGTTGTTGATTTTGATAATTTAATGAAAAGGGCAAATCGTTATACTTCTCAAGAAAAGATCTCGGCAGATCGTTATGAACATCAATGTAAATGTGAAAATCGCTTAAAAGAATAGAACAATTATCTACTGAGGAAATAATCCATGTCCGCTAAAAAACCAAGGCAAAAAATGCCAGAACAAAATCCTATAGATAGAATCACTAATTTTAAAGAAGTACCATTAGGATTTAATGATGAGATGGCAAAATTGGAAGCATCACGGTGCTTACAATGTGCCGAACCTAAATGTGTAAATGGTTGCCCTGTAAATGTGGACATACCCCGCTTCATTAAATTTATTTTGGAAAATAACTTAAGGGGGGGTATAGAATCTATTAAAGAATTTAATATACTTCCGGCAATATGTGGAAGAGTGTGCCCTCAAGAAGTTCAATGTGAAAAAGAGTGTGTTTTGGGTAAAAAGGGGGACCCAATTGCAATCGGCGCATTGGAGCGTTATTTAGCCGATTGGGAATATCAACATCAAATTAAGGCTTGCCCTGATTGTCAACCCCCAAATTACATTAAAGTTGCGGTTATCGGGGCTGGTCCTGCAGGACTTACATGTGCTGCAGACCTTGCTAAGATGGGATATGCAGTCACGATATTTGAAGCATTTCATAAAGGAGGAGGTGTCTTAGTTTATGGAATTCCTGAATTTAGATTACCGAAAGATATCGTCAAAGAGGAAATTGAAACATTAAAAATGTTAGGTGTAAAAATAAGCTATAATAAAATAATCGGCAAAATATTATTAATAGAAGATTTAAGAGAAATGAGTTTTGAAGCATTTTTCATTAGTGTAGGTGCTGGTCTTCCATTGATACATAAAATGCCTGGTTTAAACTTGAATGGCGTTTTGACAGCAAATGAATTTCTAACACGGACTAATTTAATGAAAGCATATCAATTCCCAGAATACGATACTCCTATCCAAATTGGAAAAATAATGACCGTAATCGGAGGGGGGAACGTAGCCCTCGATTCTGCAAGAGTCGCTTTAAGGTTGGGAGCAGAAAAAGTAATCCTCGTTTATAGAAGGAGTGAAATCGAAATGCCAGCTAGAAGGGAAGAGTATCTTCATGCAAAAGCCGAAGGAATTGAATTTCAATTTTTAACCAATCCCATCAAAATTATCGGGAATGAAAATGGTGATGTTTCGAAGTTAAAATGCATTAAAATGGAATTAGCAGAACCAGATGAATCAGGTCGTAGAAGACCTATTCCTATAAATAACTCAGAATTTTATATTGAGACTGATACTGTTATTTTGGCATTAGGTACAAGAGCTAACCCAGTGTTAACAAAATCTATTCCCGAATTAAAATTAACTAAATATGGTTATATTGAAACTGATGAAAATGGAAAAACTAATATTAAAGATATCTTTGCTGGTGGTGACATTGTCACGGGATCTGCTACAGTAATTTCTGCGATGGGTTCGGGACGTAAAGCTGGAAAAGTAATTGATGAATATCTAAAATTAAAACATAAGAAAATAATTCGGTATTTTTTTCACTAGAAACTGATTTTAAAAGAGATATTTACACTTTATTTCCGATTTATATTTTAAATAGAATACTATTAAATATTATTTCATTTAGAACTTATCAAGCAACAAAATGCTATTTGAGTAGGATAAATTATGAAAGAAAACTTGGACCCATTTCAGATTTCTCAAATACAACTTTACAATGCGTGTAAGATTCGAGCTTGTGATAGAGAAATTTATAAAGCTTTAAGTGAACCTGAAAGATTCGTTGAAATAAAGCTTACAATAAAGTTAGATGACAATTCTCTTAAAACTTTTAAGGGTTTTCGTTCTCAATACAATTCTGCGAGAGGTCCAATGAAAGGAGGTATAAGGTGGCATCCTGATGAAACTGCTGCACTTGTAAAAGCATTAAGCGCTTGGATGACATGGAAATGCGCATGTGTAGATATTCCATTGGGGGGAGCTAAAGGTGGTATCATTTGTAATCCAAGTGAAATGAGTAATAGAGAACTAGAAACGCTTGCAAGAAGTTATATTAGAAAAATAGCAGATTTTATAGGACCAAGTATTGATGTTCCTGCACCTGATGTCTATACTAACCCCCAAATTATGGCTTGGATGATGGATGAATATGAAATAATTGTGCGTAAACATGCACCATCTGTAATAACTGGAAAACCATTACCCTTAGGAGGTAGTGCTGGGCGTGCAATTGCAACGGCTAAAGGTGGATCTTATTGCATCAGAGAAGCTGCAAAAAATATTGGTTTAGATTTAAATGGAGCAAGAGTTGTAATTCAGGGATATGGAAATGCTGGCTCTTGGGGTGCTAAAATCCTGCAAGATGAATATAATTGTAAGATAATTGCTGTTTCCGATTCAAAAGGGGGCATTTACAATAAAAATGGAATTAATGTTTATGCTGCTTCGGAACAAAAAGAAAGAGCTTCCACGGTGGTAGGGTTGAAAGGAACGCAAGAAATAACAAATGAAGAATTATTAGAATTAGAATGTGATGTTTTAATTCCTTCTGCCCTTGAAAATGTAATTACACGTAAAAATTCACAAAATATAAATTGTAAAATTATAGCAGAACTCGCCAATGGTCCAACAACACCTGCAGGAGATCAAGTTTTATTTAAAAATGATATTATTGTAATTCCTGATTTTTTATGTAATGCTGGAGGAGTCACTGTTTCATATTTCGAAATGGTGCAAGGATATTATCAATATTTCTGGACTGAGGAAGAAGTATTTACTGCCTTAGATAAAATAATAACTAAAGCATATAATTCTGTTGTCCATAAAGCAAAAGAATATAATTCTAATTATAGAATGGGTGCATACTTAATAGCCATTGATAGGGTGATAAATGCTATGAAATTACGTGGTTGGATATAGGCTTAGTAATATAATTTTAGTTTATTTTTAGAAAACCATATATTACTCTATACTTTATTAAAAAAAATGAAAAACATTTCTTTTTTTTTGTTTTTAATGAACAAAAATATAATATCTACTTACTAATGGATTGTATTATTAAAAATAATTTAATTTTAAATACTATATTAAATTTTAAATAATTAGAATAAAAATAATTTAGAGTTTAGAACCATGATAATAAACCCATATGAGAGTGCTAAAAAAAAAATTGATATCGCAGCAGAATTAATTAATTTACACCCGAATACATTGGAATATCTAAAAAAGACGGAAAGAGCGCTCATTGTATCGATTCCAATAATGATGGATGATGGTTCTCTCGAAATTTTTGAAGGATACAGAGTTCATCATTCTACTTTAAGAGGTCCAGGAAAAGGAGGTGTAAGATATTCCCCTGTTGTGACTCTAGATGAGATGAAAGCTTTAGCCCTCTTGATGACATTTAAGACTGCTTTGTTAGGGTTACCTCTTGGCGGCTCTAAAGGTGGTATAAGAGTCGATACTAAAAAGTTATCGATCAGAGAATTAGAAGCTTTAACTAGAAGATATACCATGGAAATAATAAATATGATTGGACCAGAAAGAGATGTTGCCGCACCAGATATGTATACAGACTCGCGTATAATGGCTTGGATGATGGATACATATAGTATGCAAAAAGGTAAAACTATTCCGGGAGTAGTTACTGGTAAACCAATTGAGATTGGAGGATCTATAGGAAGGAGTGAAGCTCCGGGTACTGGAATGATTTATTTACTACAGCATTTATGTCAAAAACTAAATTATAATTTAAAAAATATGA
>Ga0307378_10012963_pt1 | contig 10602 bp, 9 predicted proteins | sample UN1MG_FD_202238 | JGI IMG/M metagenome (GOLD analysis project Ga0307378, IMG submission 202238) | Soil microbial communities from Risofladan, Vaasa, Finland - UN-1 | ecosystem: Environmental > Terrestrial > Soil > Coastal area > Acid sulfate soil | place: Finland: Risofladan, Vaasa | collected...
CGCGACGGTGGCCACCGCCGCCTGGGTCCCTCCCTTCTGGAGGTAGCGGATCCGCATCGCCATGCCGCCCGCGTTGGCCGGAGTGAAGCGATTCAGGAACGACTGTCCGAACATGATGATGGTGGCCTCGCCCAGCGCCACCTTCCTCACGACGGATCCGGTCAACGACATGGCGCCGCCGACCGTGCCCAGGAGCGTGGCGCCGAGAACGAGGGGTACCCACTCCCACTGGATGCCGGACATCGCATCGCTGATCTCCGACCAGCTGCTCACGAGCGTCAGGATGAAGAACGCGAGCACTGCGAACCCGACCCACGTCACCATTCGCATCAGGCTGATCCGGTCGAGCTCGGCGAGCTCGAGCTCGTCGATGCCGAGACGCTCCTGCATCGTGGCCCGCAGCCGCTCGTCGAGGCCCTTGTCGTGACGAAGCGACTTGCGTGTCTCGGCGGGCAGCGCCGCCCGCTGCACGAACTTGAGCGCCGACTCGAGCAACTCAGGTGGCGTCGTGCGCAGGGCTGCGTCGACGGCGCGCCGTTCGCCGACGACCAGACCGGTCGTCACCAGCAACTGGGCGACATCGGCAGCGAGCTGGTCGTCGGTCGCTGCGAGTCGACCGTGTTCGAAGCCGAGCAGAGACGCGCTGCCCTGATCGATGACGATGCGATCTGCGGTGAGGGCGCGGTGGGCGATCCGGTCAGCGTGAAGTGCGCCGAGCTGTCGCCAGACCTCGTCGAGCTCGTCGTCGCTCACGTCGCTGCCGGAGAAGTCGCTCAGTGTTCGGCCCCGCGGCGGTGTGAGCGCGATCAACGCACTGTCCCTTTCCCAGGGCACGACGGCGAGGACGGCCGGCACCGATGCGCCCGCCTGGTTGGCCATCACCGTGACGAGCGCCTCGTGCTCGACGACTCGGCGAGGCTGGCTCGACAGGTTCTCGTCGTCGATGCTGTGCACGCGGATCGAACGCATCGTTCGCGCAAGGAGGTCGGCGTCTCGGTCGTCGCGGTCGACGTAGGAGACTCGGATCGGCTCGCCACCCGCCGATCCGCCGTAGACCCGACGGCCGAGGTGGCTGTCTTCGTCGTGCAGGTCGTCGGCGTCGAGTCCCCCTGCAGCGAGTGCCGTCCGCAAGGTGTGAAAACCGGGCCGCCGCTGCGGCGATCCGACGACGACGAGGGCCGCAGACCCGACGACGGCACCGAGGGCCACGGTGACCGCCAGGTTGACCGGGGCGCGCGTCGCGGTCAGCAGCTGGAAGGTCACGGCTGCCCCGACGCCGATCCATGTCGCCCGGCGCCAGGACGTGTTGAGCATCGGCGAGGCGGCCACGGCGCCACCGACCAGCGCTGCGACGAAGCTGACCGACGGAAAGCCCGACCCGATGAACCAGTCAGACGGGAGATCCGCGACGTCCTGAGGGGGCGCAGCGCGGTCGAGCCAGTCGATGAGCAACGACATCATCACGCCGCTGGCGGTCGCCGCACCTGCGATGAGTGCCGCCTCGGCGACACGTCGCCTGATCAACAAGGCCCCCAGAACGCCGATCGGAACGAGGAACGCCGCGAGCTGCGATGTCCCGACGAGCGCGTCGCGCAGCAGGCTCGGAGCCTGGGCGAGCAACTTGATCAGATCGCTCGAAGCATTCCGCAACGCAGTGGGGGCGATGGCCGTCACTGCGACGAGTGCGCCGAGGAGCAGCGAACGGAACACCATCCGGGCGACGTCGCCCGGATGCCGGCGCCACACTCTGGTGTCGTCGACTTCGAGCGCGACCGGCCCGCCGTGAGTCGTGATGCTGGTCACCCGACAAGCCCGCCGCGCAACGCGCCCGTCCGGCTCAACCGACGAGAGCTTGGTACATGCCGTTGCGGAGCTGGCGTCGGAGGGGGTAGGTGGTCGAGGGCAGCAGCTGGGTCATGAACACCGCCGTCAGGTCCTCGGCGGGATCGACCATGAAGGCGGTGCTCGCAGCACCACCCCAGCCGAACTCGCCCTTCGAGCACAGGTTCTGTACTGCCGCGGGGTCTTCGATCACCGAGAAGCCGAGGCCGAAGCCCACGCCGGCCATGGCGATCTCCGAGAAGGTGCTCTGGCCCATGTCGTTGAGCCGCTTGCCGTCGGGGAGGTGGTTCGTGGTCATGTACGCCAGGGTCCGGTCGCCCAGCAGGCGCACGCCGTCGAGCTCGCCGCCGTTGAGCAGGAACTGCGCGAAACGGACGTAGTCGTCGGTCGTTCCCACCAGCCCGCTGCCACCCGACAGGAACGTCGATGGCGTCAGCATGGCCTTGGCGGGTGCCATCGCCACGAGGCCGTCGTTGCCCCGGAAGTACAGCGGGGCACACCGGTCGAGGTCAGCTTCGGGCGCGGAGAAGCCGGTGTCGGTCATGCCCAGCGGCTCGAAGATCCGTTCCTTGAAGAACACGTCGAGGGTCTGTCCGCTGATCGCTTCGACAAGCCGACCGCACACGTCGGTCGACATCGAGTAGTTCCAGCTCGTCCCGGGGTCGAACAGCAAGGGGAGTGCGGCGAGCCGGTCGATGCCCTCGGCGAGGTCGTAGGTCGGCGCAGCGCCGAAGTCACCCAGTTGGTGCTCGCGGTACATCGTGTCGACCGGGTGCTGGAACTGGAAGCCGTAGGTCAGGCCCGACATGTGGGTGAGGACGTCGTGAACGCTGATCTCGCGCTCGGCCGGCCGCGTCTGCGGCATGGCCGCACTGCCGCCGACCCAGACCTTCGGATCGGCGAAGGCCGGAATCCATCGGCTCACCGGGTTCTCCAGCAGGAGGTGGCCCTCCTCGAACAGCATCATGAGGGCCACGCTGGTGATCGGCTTCGTCATCGAGAAGATGCGGTAGATCGAGTCCTCCTCGACCTTGGTACCGGCCTCGACGTCGGTGAATCCGTAGATGTCCCGGTGAGCGATCTCCCCGTGACGACTGATCACCGTCTGGACACCCGGGAGCTTGCCTTCGTCGACGTAGCGATGCAGGAGCGCATCGAGGCGTTCGAGCCGTTCGCCGTTGAAGCCGAGATCTTCCGCGCTGCTCATGAGCACATGTTGGCACTGTTGTCGGAGGCCTGCTCGCGGCATGGACACGCGGTCCGTACCCTCCCTGCCATGGACGTCCGAGACCTCGACCTCGGTGACGGCGTGGTCGTGCCGGGTTCGGAGATCGAGTGGCGGTTCAGCGCGAGTGGGGGCCCAGGCGGTCAGCACGCCAACCGAGCCAACACCAGGGCCGAAGCGCGGCTCGACCTGGTGTCGTCGCCGTCGCTCGCCGCTCACCCCGGCGTGCAGCGGCGGCTCCAGAACCGTCTCGGGGCCGAGGTGTCGGTGACCGTCGATGACGAGCGATCACAGGCCCGGAACCGGTCGATCGCCCTCCATCGTCTGGAGGAGCGACTTCGCTCGGCCCTCGTCCTCCGAAAGGCGCGCCGCAAGACCAAGCCTTCACGTGGCTCACAGCGCCGTCGGGTCGATCAGAAGAAGCAGCGGGGCGAACTCAAGAGGCAGCGCAGGCGCCCCTCGTACTGACGCATCAGATCTGCGTCAGTTCCCATGGTGGGTCGCGGTGCCGAGGAGCTCTGCCCGCGGTCGAGATCCTGTCGTCAGGGGGCGGTGCTGTCGGCCGTCACACGTTCGCGAGCAGGGAGATCTGCACGCGGCGGTGTCGAGGTTCGGGTCTTCCGCGGGTCCCCGAGGATCCGGAAGGACACCAGGAAGGTGGTGAGGACCAGGGCCAGAGCGACCGCTGCCATCCAGAGCCGGTTCTGCGCATCGGTCCCCGCCGTGGCTGCGTGCATCGTGGCCGAGACGAACAGCGGATAGCTGGTCAGGTGGACGGCCAGCCAGAGGCGGCGCGGCAGTCGCTGCATCAGCCACGAGGTGATCTGGACCGCGGCGAGCAGCCAGAAGGCCACGATGCCCCAGGCCACGGCACCAGACTTCCAGTCCGAGGCGTACGGGATGAAGAGGTCGGCCAAGCCGAAGTGCACGTAGCTGTCAGCGACCAGAGCGCCGATGTGGATTCCGGTGAACGTGATCGCCGTCCCTCCGGTGAATCGATGGGTTGCGAGGAGCCACTTGGGCACCTTGCGGCCGGCCACCAGCTTGCTTCGGTACAGCACGCCCCAGCTCACCGCGAACGCCAGGAGCCACCACGCAACGAGGCCCGACGCCCGGGCGATGTACCACCACAGTTGCTCGTTCATGCGGCGTCCTCGGTGCCGAGGAGGTCGATCGCTCCGAACTCGCACAGCCGTCCGTCACGTGTCCGGCCCCATGCGGCGTCGCCGACGCGCAGGTGACGCGCCCCTCGGGTGCCCTCGACCGTGAACGCGGTGCAGAGGGCTTCGGCCCACCAGCCGGCACCGGCCACGACGGTCACGGCCGCGAGGCCGGCGGCTGCAGGTCGGCCGCTCGTCGGATCGATGATGTGATGACGGTCGGTCCCCCAGCGTCGCCGCTCGATCGAGCTGGTGGCGACGGCTCCAGCAGTGAGACTGATGATCCGTCCCTTCTCGGTCACGTCCTGCGCCTGGGTGCGCCAGGCGTCACCAACCGGTGGGCGTCCACGGACGGCGACGTCGCCGCCCACGTTGACACTCACGCCGGCGACACCATCCGCCATGAGTTCGGCGACCACGATGTCGGCAGCGAGCCCCTTGCCGATACCGCCCGGGTCGAACTCGACGCCGGCGGGCAGTCGAGCCCGACCGTCGCCGACCTCGATGCCGTCCATGCCCGGAACGGTCACGGTGACCAGGGGCAGGCTCGAGTCGTCGTCGGTGACGAACGCGAAGTCATCCAGGTAGCCGGCGGAGGTGAGTGCCGGCAGCACGCTCGGATCGAAGCTTCCGTCGGTGTGTCGGTGGGCGGTGATCGCGGCTTCGAGCAGCATCTCGGTGTCGGCTGAGATCGGCGTCCGTGCGCCCCTCGCCTGGTTGAGCCGGCTGACTTCGGAGTCGGAACGGAAGCGGCTCCACTTGGCTTCGAGCTCTCCCAACCTGGTCTCGGCGACGCGGCAATGGTGCGGTGTCCCCCCGACGACGAGCACATGGGCGTCAGATCCCATCACTGCGAACCGGCGCTCACACCGATCGTTCACGACGACTTGCTCACGGTCGTGGGCGCCGGCGCGGGCGCGGGTGCGGGCGCCGCCGAAGGTGCAGGCGCCGGGGTCGAGCTGGACCTCGACGGTGCCGAACGCGACGGTCGAGACGAGGAAGGGGCCGCCGTCGCCGCGGTGGGCGGTGACGCAACGACGACGACCCGAACGATCCGCTTCTGGGCGGGTGGGCTTGGTGGTGGCAGCGGGACCGTGGTCGGTGTTGCCGTGGGCACGGTGTCCGCCGGAACGGTGGCGAACTCGACATCGTCCGAGGCGCTGGCGGCCTCCATGGCAGCGACGAGGGCGAAGCCGGCCGAGGCACTGAGCCCGGCGATGGCGATGCGGCTCGCAACGGCGGGCTTGGTCCGCCTCGGCCGGGCCGCCACGTCAGGACGCACGGGACGCCGATCAGTCATCGTCCTCGCGGCCCTCGTACTCCTCGTGGTCCTCGGACTCGTGGTCCTCGTACTCGGCTTCGTCTTCGTACTCGTACTCGTACTCGTCCTCGCTCTCGTGTCCGACCGAGGAGCTCGGCGCCTTCGCCACCGGCGAAGGCGATGAGGCGGGAACTGCCGACGAGCTGCCGGCTGAGGCCGAGCTCGCCGGGGCGGCGGCCGGGCTGTCACCGGACGGCGGGTCGATCGGGTTCCCGAAGGCGTCGACGTAGATCGTCTCGATCGAGACCTCGGGTTCGGTGGTCGAGGTGGTCGAGGTGGTCGTGCTCGACGGGGTCGGGTTCGAGGTCAGGCTGCCGACGACCTGTCGCTCGGGCTGGGCGAACACCCCGAGACTCACGGCGAGGGCACTTCCGGCGGCGGCGGCGGTCATGGCGACGGCTGCGGCGGTGGTGACTGCGGTTCGTTTCTGCATGGAGATGAAGGTACGCCCGGCCGCACAAAGTGGGGGCGAGCACAAGGCAAGGAAACGGTAAAGATCCACACGTGCCGATGGCACTCGTGTCACGGTGAACTCGTGCACCTACTCGTGGTCGAGGACGACCGGGCCATCGCCGACCCCTTGCTCGACGGACTCGAGCGGGCGGGATTCGAGGTCGAACACGCTTGCAGCGGGGCCGAGGCGCTCGCCGCCGAGGGATACGAGCTCGTGCTGCTCGACCTCGGGCTCCCCGATCTCGACGGTGCCGAAGTCTTCCGACGAATTCGTGCGACCTCGAACGTTCCGGTGATCGTGGTCACCGCGCGTGGTGACGAGATCGACCGGGTGATGCTGCTCGAGCTCGGTGCCGACGACTACGTCGTCAAACCGTTCGGCCTCCGCGAACTCGTCGCCCGGATACGTGCCGTGGCTCGTCGCAGCGATGGGTCGAACCCCGACGAGTACCCACCCGAGCGCTCCGATGTCGGCCGGCTCGTCGTCGACGCCCGCTCGCGGACGGTGACGATCGACGGTCAGCTGATCGTGCTGACACCCAAGGAATTCGATCTGCTCGCCTTCCTGACGACTGATGTCGGGCGGGTGTTCACGCGCGCCGACATCCTGCGGTCGGTGTGGGACGAACACTGGTACGGGTCGACCAAGACGCTCGACGTCCACGTGGCCTCGCTCCGTCGGAAGCTCGGTTCGCCGGCGTGGATCGAAACCGTGCGCGGGGTGGGCTTCCGGGTCGTCGACGCCGGCGATCCATGACCCGTCGACTCCTCGCCGGCTACCTCACGATCACCATCTTCGTGTTGGCCGTGCTTGCGGTCCCGCTCGGGTTCACCTTTGCCGACCGGGAGCGGACGCTCGTGCTGGCGGACCTCGAGCGTGACGCGCGCGTCATGGCCTCGGAGGTGGAGGATCCGCTCGAGACGGGGAACCTCGTCGAGGCCTCGCCACGCATCGTCGAGTACGCACGAGACGCGGGTGCTCGGGTGGTGGTCGTCGATGCCGAGGGGGTGTCGACGGTCGACACCGACGCCGGACCCGATGCGCCTCGTCGTGACTTCTCGACTCGTCCCGAGTTCATCGAGGCACTCGGCGGTGGTCAGGCACTCGGTGACCGGATGTCCGAGACCATCGGCGAGCGCATCTTCTTCGTGGCGGTTCCGGTCGCGTCGACCGGGGGTATCTTCGGCGCAGTTCGGATCACCATGCCTGCGAGCCGCTTCGACGATCGCGTCGCCGACAACTGGCGGAACCTGGGGGTGCTCGCGCTGGTCGTGTTGCTCGCCGTCACGGTGGTCGGTCTGATCACGGCCCGAACGGTGACCGGCCCGGTGCGTGAGTTGCAGGCGGGGGCGGTGGGGCTGGCCAGCGGTGACCTCTCGACGCGTGTCTCAGCCGACCGTGGCCCGCCCGAGCTGCGCGAAGCCGCATCGACCTTCAACGCCATGGCGGCGCGTCTCGAGCATCTGGTGGACAGCCAGCGATGGTTCGTGTCGGCGGCATCTCACGAACTCCGCACACCGTTGACGGCTCTGCGGCTGCGACTCGAGAGTCTCGAGGAGAGTGTCGAGGGCGAGGACCGCGAGCGTCTCGACGCAGCGATGGCCGAGACCGACCGATTCGTCGCTCTGGTCGATGCACTCCTGGCGCTGGCCCGGGCCGACTCGGGTGCGGCGGTTCCGGTCGCCGTCGACGTCGAGGCGGTGGCCCGTGCGCGGTTCGATCTCTGGGAGCCGCTTTGTTCGGAGCGCGGGATCGACCTGCGTTTCGACGATGCCTCAGGAATCACCGCGCTCGCCCTCCCGACCGCAGTGGGCCAGGTGCTCGACAACCTGGTGGCGAACGCCACCGACGCGGTTTCGGCCGGCGGTCAGATCTCGGTGTCGTTCGGCCTCCGCCAGGCAGAGGTCGTCGTCACGGTCGCGGACGACGGCCACGGCCTCTCCGAAGACCAGTGGGAGGTCGTGTTCGAGCGATTCCGGCGAGGCCCTGACCCCGTGGCCGACGGAACGGGACTCGGGCTCGCATTGGTTCGTCAGCTCGCCGAGGCGAGCGGCGGTTCGGCTCGTGCCGTGCGACACGAACTCGGCGGGTTCGCCGTCGAGGTGACCTTCCCGGTGGCGCCCCGGGGCGCCGACGCGGTCACCGAATAGCGCGGCTCACGAATCGGCTCGGGCGTTCTTCTCGGACTTCTTCTGGCGTGCCCGCAGGTTGGGGTCGAGCTCGACCTTGCGGAGTCGGATCGATGTCGGGGTCACCTCGGCGCATTCGTCGGAGCTGATGAACTCGAGCGCCTGTTCGAGGCTGAGATCGCGGGGAGGAGTGAGCTTGACGGTGTTGTCGGACGCCGCGGCTCGCACGTTGGTCTGCTTCTTCTCTCGACACACGTTCACGTCCATGTCGTCGCCGCGACGGTTCTCGCCGACCATCATCCCCTCGTAGACCTCGTCGCCCGGAGCGACCATCATCGTGGCGCGCTCTTGCAGGTTGACCAGGGCGTAGGTGGTGACCGGACCCCGGCGGTCCGAGACGAGGCTGCCTGACGAGCGCGTGCGGATCTCGCCGAACCACGGCTCCCAGTCCTCGTGCACGCTGTGGAGCAGGCCGCTTCCGCGGGTGGTCGTGAGGAACTCGGTCCGGAAGCCGATGAGGCCACGGGCCGGGACGAGGTAGTCGAGACGGACCCAGCCAGTGCCGTGGTTGACCATCTGCTCGAGCCGTCCCTTGCGGGAGGCGAGCAGCTGAGTGACGTCGCCGACGTGCTCGTCGGGCAGGTCGATGGTGACCCGCTCGACCGGCTCGTGCAGCTTGCCGTCGATCTCGCGGGTGAGGACCTCGGGCTTGCCGACCGTCAGCTCGAACCCTTCACGCCGCATCTGCTCAACGAGGATCGCGAGCTGGAGCTCGCCGCGACCCTGGACTTCCCAGGCGTCGGGGCGGTCGGTCGGGAAGACGCGCATCGAGACGTTGCCGACCAGCTCGGAGTCGAGGCGATTCTTCACGAGGCGGGCCGTGAGCTTCGAGCCATCGCGCCCGGCGAGCGGCGACGTGTTGATGCCGATGGTCATCGACAGACTCGGCTCGTCGACCGTGATGACCGGCAGCGGGCGAGGGTCGTCGAGGTCGGCGAGGGTCTCGCCGATGGTGACGTCGGGAAGCCCGGCGATGGCCATCAGGTCTCCCGGGCCGGCCTCGTCGGCGTCGACCCGATCGAGGTTGACGGTGCGGTAGAGCTCGGTGATCTTGGCCGGCTCGATGGTGCCGTCGGTGCGGCACCACGCCACGGTCTGACCCCGCTTCACCGTGCCGTGCATCACCCGGCACATGGCGAGGCGACCCACGTAGGGCGACGCATCCAGGTTGGTCACCCATGCCTGGAACGGATGGTCGGGGTCGTGGCGCGGCGCAGGAATGGAGTCGCGGAGCACCCGGAAGAGGGGCTCGAGGTCGTCGCCGATGTCGTCGGGGTCGGTCCCGCAGCGACCCTCACGCGCGATCGCGTAGAGGACCGGGAACTCGATCTGGTGGTCGTGGGCGTCGAGGTCGAGGAACAGCCCGTAGACCTCGTCGACGACCTCGCTGATGCGGGCGTCGGGGCGGTCGATCTTGTTGATGACGACCACGATCGGGAGGTCGTCGGCCAACGCCTTGCGCAGCACGTAGCGGGTCTGGGGGAGGGGTCCTTCACTTGCATCGACCAGCAGCACGGCGCCGTCGACCATGGTGAGTGCTCGTTCGACCTCACCGCCGAAATCTGCGTGTCCGGGGGTGTCGACGATGTTGTAGGTGACGCCCTCCTTGGTCACGGCGGTGTTCTTGGCGAGGATCGTGATGCCCTTCTCGCGTTCGAGGTCGCCCGAGTCCATGACCCGCTCGTTGACGGCCTCGTGCTCGCCGAACGCGCCGGATTGCCAGAGCATGGCGTCGACCAGCGTGGTCTTGCCATGGTCGACGTGGGCGATGATCGCCACGTTGCGGAGGTCGTCACGGGTCTGCATGGGGAACAGACGAGGCTAACGGTGGGGTTTCCGGCGCCTTGCATCGTCGGTCAGGCGGGGATCCGGCTTGTTCTGGCCCCCACTCAGATTTCTAGGATGCTCTGATGATCGAGGGGCGCCGTTTCGTGATGGCCGGGCTGGCCGCCATGTTCGGTACGGCATCGGTCCTCGGCGCTTGCGGCAGCTCCAGCGACGCCGGTGGCGGCGCCTACGATGGACCGCTGGTAGAAGGCGTGACGGTCGACGTCGAGGCGCCCGACGACTTCTTCCGGCCCGAGTCGGTCGAGGTCGAGGCGGGCACCGAGGTCGTCTGGACCAACGTCGGTCGCAACGACCACAACGTGATCCTGTCCGAGTCGAAGGACATCCTGGTCGAAACCAAGGAGTTCGCCCCCGGTGATGTCGGATCGTTCCGGTTCACCGAAGTAGGAACGTTCCGCTACTACTGCTCGCTTCACGGAACACCTGACGTCGGCATGGTTGGCGTCATCGAAGTCGTCGAACCCGAGGAGACCCCCGCATGAGTCGGTTTCTCGACGGGCGGCGCTGGTCTGCGCTGCTTCGCCATGATCACCGACCAGGCCGAGTGGGCGTGCGGGCGCTCA
>Ga0307378_10012965_pt1 | contig 10601 bp, 10 predicted proteins | sample UN1MG_FD_202238 | JGI IMG/M metagenome (GOLD analysis project Ga0307378, IMG submission 202238) | Soil microbial communities from Risofladan, Vaasa, Finland - UN-1 | ecosystem: Environmental > Terrestrial > Soil > Coastal area > Acid sulfate soil | place: Finland: Risofladan, Vaasa | collected...
GAACGCGAAGACCATTTTGTAGAAGCGCTCAACAGTGTTTCTATCGAAGGCGAACCTGGTCCCGGAGTATCAATCAAAGTCTTTGAAGCTTCTTTACCGGAGCACATGGTTTTGAAAGAGCTCAAGCCCGGATTCACGGATCCGAGCAAAAAACTCCGAGTCTGGAAGTATGGCGTCCCGATCACGATCTTCATCAACGGCGAGGCAAAGAAACAAGCCTGGACCATCTCCCACTGGAAAATGCCTTCTGGCCGGATCGTCTTCGATCTAGCCATGAACGGAATGCAATGCGAACTCGAAAAACCGGCTGATGTCGAAGCCAAGGCCAACACCGTGGCGTACACGGACCCCAAACCCGCCAGCACCCCCTTCTACGTCCTGGACAGACTTAATCAGGACCAGAAGAATATCATCGCTGACCAGCAGTGCGACCACGGCACAGCCAAGAACGGAAACAGCAGACACCACAAGCTGTAAGGAGGTAACAAGCACGATGGCCACTCGTCAACACGAGAGTGGCCATTTTTTATTATCTGTGAGTTTGAATTTTTTCAAAATTGTGTTATGATAATATTTATGAAAACTTTTATCAAAAACTTATTAATAGCGTTTTTTGTCCTACTTATAATCTCGGGAGTTTTTACTGTCTATAATTCCTCATTTACCTCAGTGGAAACAATTCCTTTAAATCAAGTAGTTTCTTTAATTAATGAAGACAAAGTAGTAAAAATAACTATCCAGTCTGATAAATTAGAAATCTTGCTTAAAGATGAAACTAAAAAACTAAGCCAGAAAGAAGGGGAAGCCGGGCTTAGCGAATCTTTGAAAAATTTAGGCGTTGATGCTGATAAATTAAAAGGGGTTGCACTTGAAATAAAAGATGAATCGGGTATTATGTATTGGATTGAAAATCTTTTACCGTTTCTTCTGCCTTTTCTCTTAATTGGGATATTTATATGGATTATGTTCCGCCAGGCGCAAAAAGGCCAAACTCAAGCATTATCTTTCGGCAAATCAAATGCTAAAATGAATGAACCGGAAAAAGGAAAGAAAATTACTTTTAAAGATGTGGCTGGAATTAGGGAGGCAAAGGAAGAATTAAAAGAAATTGTTGAATTCTTAAAATTTCCCAAGAAATTCACCGATATCGGAGCCAGAATTCCAAGAGGAGTACTTTTAATGGGCCCTCCGGGATGCGGAAAAACTTTATTGGCCAGGGCAACAGCAGGTGAAAGTAACGTCCCCTTTTTCCATATTTCCGGCTCGGAATTCGTAGAAATGTTTGTTGGTGTCGGCGCTTCAAGAGTCAGAGATTTATTTCAAACAGCAAAAAAACACGCGCCAGCAATTATATTTATTGATGAAATTGACGCTGTTGGCAGACATAGAGGCGCAGGATTGGGTGGAGGACATGACGAAAGAGAACAAACATTAAACCAAATTCTGGTTGAGATGGATGGATTTGATAATAATACAAATCTGATTGTTATGGCAGCTACTAACCGACCTGATATTTTGGATCCGGCCCTATTAAGGCCAGGGAGATTTGACCGCAGGGTTATCTTGGATATGCCGGATATTAATGAACGCGAAGATATTTTGAAAATCCACGCAAAGAATAAAAAACTGGCTAATAATGTTAATATCAGACAATTGGCAGAAAGAACTCCTGGATTTTCCGGGGCAGACCTCGCTAATTTGGTTAACGAATCCGCCTTACTTGCAGCCAGAAAAAATCAAAAAACAATAGCGCAAATAGATTTAGCGAATTCAATTGAAAAAGTTTTATTGGGTCCGGAAAGAAAAAGCCATATTTTAACAAAGAAAGAAAAGGAGATTGCCGCCTATCACGAAGCAGGACACGCCTTGATTAATGCGAGTTTAAAACATACTGACCCAGTACATAAGGTCTCGATTATCTCTCGAGGCAGGGCAGCTGGATATACCCTAAAACTTCCATCAGAAGACAAACATTTAAGAAGTAAATCAGAATTCGTGGATGAACTAGCAGTATTATTAGGCGGTTATTGCGCTGAAAAATTAATTTTTAATGAACTGACCACTGGCGCATCAAATGATTTGAAAATAGCTTTTGAATTGGCAAGGGATTTGGTTACTAAATATGGAATGTCTGAAAAACTGGGACCAGTGAGTTTTGGAGGCCACGAAGAATTAGTATTTCTTGGAAGGGAAATTTCCGAAGGCAGGAATTTTTCGGAAAAAATAGCTTCGGAAATTGATGAAGAAGTAAAGAAATTCATTCGCGATGCTGAAAATGTTGCCAACAAAACATTAAAAGCCAAAAAGTCAAAACTCGCATTGATTGCCAAAGAATTAATTACAAAAGAAACCATCGAAAAAAAAGAATTTGAGGCGCTCATGGCAAAATAACGACTTGCGCATGTAGCTCAGTTGGTTAGAGCACGGCTCTTATAAAGCCGGGGTCCTTGGTTCAAGTCCAAGCATGCGCATTTACTTAAAAACGGGCGCGTAGTTCAGTGGTAGAACGCTACATTGACATTGTAGAGATCAGAGGTTCGATCCCTCTCGCGCCCATCCCGAAAAAAATTTATAAATAAAATTTAACGGGATAAACCATGGATATAAAAATAATTTATGAAAATAATGATGTGGTTGTGATAGACAAACCAGCAGGATTATTGGTTCATCCCTCGACTACACTCGAGATAAATCCAGTAGAAAAGAATACGTTAATCGATATTTTGAAAAACAAATATCCCAAAGCACAATTGGTGCATCGATTGGATCAAAACACTTCTGGCGTAATAGTTGCAGCAAAAAATGAAAAAGCGTATGAATTCCTGAAAAACCAATTTTTAAATAGGACTATTAAGAAAAAATATCTTGCCTTGGTCCATGGAATTTTAAAAGATAAAAAAGGCATAATCGTTAAAACAATTTCCAAATCCAGAAAACGCGGAGGAAGCCAAACAACAGCGCCAATCGGGAAAACAAGAGAAGCAATTACCAGATATGAAGTAATAAAAGAATTTCCTGATTATTCTTTACTAGAAATTTCTCCTGAAACCGGCCGCACCCACCAAATTAGAGTCCATCTCGCTTCAATCGGTCACCCGATTGCTGGCGATGAAAAATATAAATTCAAAAGGCGAAAAACAATCAAGGGATTAAATCGCCAATTTCTACATGCTAAATATTTAAAACTTTCTCTGCTTGACGGAGGAATAAAAGAGTTTTATTCTGAATTACCAGAAGAACTAAGTAAAATATTAAAAAAACTATGACAAACAAATTAGATGCATTTACTAAAAAATGTTTGAAAACCGATGTCCCGGAAATAAAATCCGGAGATATTGTTCGCGTTCACGTAAGGCTTGCAGAAAAAACAAAAGCAGGCGGAGACAAAACTCAGGCATTTGAAGGTTTGGTAATCGCCAAAAAGCACGGCAAAAGAATGGAAGGAACATTTACAGTAAGGAAAATTTCCGAGGGAGTCGGAGTGGAAAAGATCTTCCCTCTGCATTGCCCGTCAATTGTCAAAATTGATGTCCTGAAGCATTCAAAAGTCAGGCGCGCCAAACTTTATTATATGAGGCAAAGAACTGGCAAGAAAGCCAAGATGCGTTCCGAGATTGCTGTATAATCTCGCGCGGGTGCTGTAATTGGTAGCCAGGCTAGCCTAAGGAGCTAGTGGGAATTATCCCGTGGAGGTTCGAGTCCTCTCCCGCGCATTTGTATTATAAAAAAATCCTCGACAAAATTGTCGATGATTTTTTATTTTGGAGCGAGTTTACCTCGCTGAGTCGAAGCGGGCGAGCGGAATCGAACCGCCATCTCGTCCTTGGCAAGGACGTATAATAACCACTATACCACGCCCGCATTTCCAATTGCCTGGGGGCAGGATCGAACTGCCGACACCAGCTTTTTCAGAGCTGTGCTCTACCACTGAGCTACCCAGGCATATTTTTTATTCTAACAGAATTTTATTTTTTTCAATGAGGCCAGGATGGGAATTGCACCCATGTATAAAGGTTTTGCAGACCTTTGCCTTACTGCTTGGCTACCTGGCCAATGTTTGCCCGGTTAAATGGGCGATTAGGGAATCGAACCCCATCCTCTTCGATGTAAACGAAGCGTTCTACCAGTGAACTAATCGCCCTTTAAAAATGGGCGAGGAGGGAGTCGAACCCTCATGAGCAAAGCTCGCAACATTTTAAGTGTTGTGCGTATACCATTCCGCCACTCGCCCGCATTTAATTTTTTAAATTTTTAAAAATTCTTTCTACTCTGCCTGCTCTTTCTTCGGTTTTATCTAATACAAATCTTATTCTCGGAACAAATTTTATTTTAATTACTCTGTTTAAAATTCTCTGCAAATTAGGCAATTGTTTTTTTAAAATTTTTAAAGCTTCTTCAGAATACTTGAAAGGAAATACACTTACTTTTATTCTGGCATATTTTAAATCTTTTGAAGTATCAACTCTCTGTACGGTGATTAAAATATCTTTAATAAAAATTTCTTTTTGCAGTATTTCCGCAATTTTCTGCTGTATTAAGCTATTTACTCTACTGATTCTATCTTTCATAATTCTCTCTTTTTTCTTTCAATACGGTAACACTCCAAAATATCTCCTTCCTCAATTATGGCATCGCCTTCAAACATAATTCCTGCTTCCCTTCCCTTTTCAACCTCTGCCATATCTTGTTTATTATGCTGAAGCTGGATTATTTTTCCAGTGCCAACTTTCTCCTCATTACGCATAATATCGATATGGGTTTTATTGACGATTTTCCCGTCCGAAACCTTTCCGCCAACAATCATTTTCGTTTTCTCCCTCCTGAAAATCGCAATGACTTTTAATTTACCTAAATCTTCCCTATTGGATTCCAGCTCCAATAATTTGGAGGCTTCTTTTTTAATCCCCTCAAATAATTCATAAATAATATCGTAATTCCTGATTTTTACTCCACTTCTTTTCGCCATATTCTCAATATCGCTTGAAGTTTTAACCCTGAATCCGATGATTACTGCATTAGCCGGATAAGCTAATTTAACATCAGCTTCGGAAATATCGCCAACATCAGCTTTTAAAATCTTCAGGCCAATATTTCCCAATTCTAATTTTGCCAAACTTTCGCCAATTGCTTCAAGCGAACCATGAACATCGGTTTTCAAAATCACATTCACTTCTTTCTCCTTGTCAACACTTTCAGAATCGGGCTGACCAGCTGGCACGCTCCAACTTTTAGCAGATTTTTCTTTTAATTTAGCATTAGTAGCTTCCTCGCTTTCAACAATCCCAAACATGTCTCCCACAACTGGCACCTCATTCAAACCAATAACTATTGCCGGCGTACTTGGTTCTGCTTTGTCAATTTTTTCTCCTTTAAAATCATTTAAATTTTTTACTTTCCCATAAGTGCTTCCACAAACAACCCATTGCCCGACTTCTAAAATTCCTTCCAATACAAGAAAAGTTGCAGTAGCGCCTTTTCTTGAATCCATATACGATTCAATAACCACCCCGCTTGCGGGCTTTGAAATATCAACCTTTAATTCTTCTATTTCTGCCAGTAAAATAATCATTTCCAGAAGCTCGTCAATGCCTATTCCGGTTACAGCTGAAACTTTTATTGCAGGAGTTTTCCCGCTTCTTTGTTCAACCGTTAATCCTTGTTTTTCTAGTTCGCCAATTGTTTTTTCAAAATTAGCGTGTGGATTATCCATTTTATTTACTGCCACAATTGTCGGCAATTCTTCTTTTTTAATGCACTCAATAACTTCTTTTGTCTGCGGCTTTACTCCTTCTTCGCCAGCAATAACCAAAATCGCAATATCGGCTGTTTTCGCGCCCCTTGAACGCATCTGGCAAAATGCCTCGTGCCCAGGAGTATCAATAAAGGTAATCAGTTTGCCTTTGTATTTAATCTGATATGCGCCGATATGCTGAGTAATCCCACCTGATTCTTTGGCAACCACATTAGTTTTTCTGATTGTATCTAATAAAGTGGTTTTGCCATGGTCAACATGGCCTAAAACAACCACAATTGGTGGTCTAGACACAAGATTTTGATTGTTTTTATTCTTTATCATTTAATTGCTTTTTTAATTGCTTCTTTCTCTTCTTCTGATAAATTATAATTTATTGATTTCCCTGCTTTAATTGGTTTACTGTAAACTCTTGTGCCTTCGCGAGTGTAAAGTGATGACAAAACCAACCCGTCATTATTGGCGTCTAATAATGCAATAACAAAGCTCTGATCTCCACCCGTATCTTTAAATGGATTAAACCTCACAACACCGACCTTGGTAATTGAAATATCGCAGATTTTCTGAAGTTCTTTATTGTGGTCGTAAAGTTTCTTAATGTCATTTTTCACTTCTTTGATGATTTTATTCTGCTCCATCACCACTTCTTCAACATCCATCACCTTCGCGCCTTTCATAAAAATCTTAATTTTCTTGCGTGTTTTTAAAAACAGGAAAATCAAAACAATATCAACCACTATCAAAATGGCTATGATTAAAATTAAATTGTTGTTTAAAAATTGTGTCATAAGTTTTATGCTTCGGAGAGTGCAGGGCTCGAACCTGCAAGGGATTTCTCCCACTCGCTTTCGGGGCGAGCGCATTACCATTCTGCCAACTCTCCAAATTAAATTCTTTTTACTTTCGCTCCCAAACTTAATAATTTTTTCTCAAAATTTTCGTAGCCACGTTCGAGATGCTCGATACCAGAAATTTTAGACTGGCCGGATGCAATTAATGAAGCAATCACGTGCGCGCATCCTGCGCGAATATCACAAATCTCCATTTCAATTCCTTTAAGCGGAGTCGAACCTTTGATTATTGCGCTGTGCGGATGATTTTTGCCATTAAAACGACAAAGGATTTCTCCCAAACATTTCGAAAACACTGTAATTTCCGCGCCCATTTTGCGCAATTCGTCAGTATAGCCAAATCTGTCTTCATAAACTGTTTCGTGAATCACAGAAATCCCGTTCGCTTGGGTTAAAAGAACAACTAAGGGCTGCTGCCAATCAGTCATATAGCCGGGATGAGTATCAGTTTCCAATTCAATCGGCTTTAAGTCTCCGTCCCTGAAAAATCTAATCCCGTCTTTCTCAACTTTAAACTCCCCTCCAATCTTTCTGATTGTATTTAAAAAAGTGATTAAAACTTCCTGCTGCGCTTCTTCAATAAAAATGTCGCCATTGGTTGCAATTGCCATAATTGCAAAAGAGACAGCTTCATTCCTGTCGGGAATAATATAATGGCTTGCGCCATGAAGCTTTTCAACGCCCTCAATGCAAATTTTCCTGTCTGTCCCCAATTCTATAATCGCGCCCATTTTCTGCAATAATTTTATCAAATCAATAATTTCCGGCTCAACAGCAGCATTGGAAATTTTTGTCCTGCCTTTTGCCAAAACTGCTGCCAAAATTATATTTTCAGTTGCGCCAACACTCGGATAGGGAAGTTCAATATTTACACCTTTTAATCCATTTGTTTTTGCTACATAACTATCTCCTATTTCTTCTATCTCCGCGCCCATTTCTTTCAAAGCATTAATGTGAAAATTTACCGGCCGCGGGCCGATTTTATCTCCGCCGACAATCGGCACTTCGGCTTTCCCAAAACGATGCAATAATGGCGATAGCGCTAAAATCGAAATACGGTTTTTCCTGTTTAATTCTTTGACTCGATGATTAATAATTTCTGCGGTTTTGATTTTTAAAATTCCTTCCTTCTTTTCAATTTTACTGCCTACCATTTCGCAAATTTCAGCAGTTATACGCACATCGTTCAAATCAGGACAATTTTCAAAAATACATTCTTCGTCAGTTAATAAACTAGCAATCAACATTTTGGTTGACGCATTTTTCGCCCCGCTTAAGCGAATTCTCCCCTTTAAAGAATATCCGCCGTCAATAATGAATTGTTGATTTCCCGACATAGTAGTGGACCTGAGGGGAGTCGCACCCCTGACTCATCCATGCCATGGATGTGTTTTACTGTTAGACTACAGGCCCTTATTTAACCGAGTTTAACTCGGTGCCCTTGAGAGGAATTGAACCCCTATCCCTTCCTTAGGACGGAATTGCTCTATCCGTTGAGCTACAAGGGCATAAATCTAATCTCTTGTTTTTAAATAATGCTCTAAACCGCTCCCAGGAGAAACAATTCCACCTATCTTGTTTATAATGGTTTTTAGTTTCAATTTGCTATTTTTTTGCCCCTGCGGCAGTAGACATAAATGTTTTCTTGTGACTGTGCCGATCTCGGAAAAACTTTTATCCAGTACTGCCGGAGAAAACATAAAAAATGTTCTATTTTGAGGAACCCATTTCAAGTAACCAGCGCCAACAGATTGAGTGGCAGCTGCGCCTCCGGGAATCCTATTGTCAGGATCAATTATCATCTTGCCGATTTTAGTATCAATTTCGTATCCTGCACTTCTTAATTCTTTTATTCTTTGGTTCGAAATATCTATAATCTCTCTCTGCTCTTTTTGTCTATTAACTATTTCTTTTCTGCCGTTTCTTTCTATTTCACGTATTAATCCGTATCTTTCTAATTGGCTATCGAGTAATGGCCGATTATAATCTCCATCTTCCATAAAAAACTTTAACAAAGTATCGCCATTCATAAATCTATGCAATCCAAGAACTGTCCTGTCAGATTTATCCCAATTTTCCGCTTTCCCTGTTTCCTGATAACCCTTGCTGTCAATAATATCAATAAACTGGACCATTTTTCTTATTTTCTTAAGACCATTTTGACCGATTTCCTCTACTTGTTTATTATCTTTAAAAAGACCTAATTTATTAATAATTTTATAAACCATTCCTGCTGTTGACGGTGCCCCTTCTGGATGATGGTCAATAATCATCCCCAATTCCGAAAAAGGTGATTTCAAACCTTCTTTCGTTTTTTCTTTTAAGGCATTTTCATCAGAAAGTTCCAACTTATTTAAACCCTGCTCCGTGTTTTCTAAAAGCGCAACTCCATCGTATTGACCAACATCCATATGCACAACCCCTTCTAATCGCTGATTAAAATCAATAAAAGAAACATTTGCATCCGCGCCTTTGGTTTTAATTTCAAAACCGGCTAATTCAAGCAGTTTCAAACAAACATTTCCGTCTAAATCTGTATATTGTTTAATTTTCCCATCTCGCGATCTTATGCCATGGACAGCAAACTTATCAAAAACTCGGGGGAAAACTTTTTTAAATTTATCTCTTACGATTTCTTCGGCTTCTTTTCTGTCAGAAATTTTAAATCTATCCATCTGCTTCTGGACTTTATCTTCAATCCATTTATCAATCAGGCTATCCCATTCAGGGACTTCCTCTTTTTGTTCTAAAGATTCTAATTTTTCTATTGTCATAATTTTCTTTATCCTAACACACTTTTATTAAAATTTAAACCCCCCGCACCTGTGAGGGTGCCGAGGGGCAAGGACCTTAAATAGCCCTTATCTTATTCTGCGGTGATAATCTGCACTGGACAGGAAGCAGCTGCTTCTTTGCAGCATCCGCAATCTTCGCATTCGCATTCAAACCTTCCTTCTCCAACATCTTTAGCATCCTTTAAACTGGCTTTTCCGTCATCGCCCATATGCCAAAAAGCCGGGCAGACCGCCACGCAGGTTCCGCAGCCAATGCACTTGTCTCTTTGATGAATTACTTTTGTCATAGGATTTTATTATAGCATAAAAAAAATCAATAGCAAATTGTTTGTAAAAAATTTGGGTAAAAAATTTGGGTCCCGACAATTGGTCATCGGGACCCAAAAAGGCTTAGCCATGTTATTCACAAAAGAACTGACACGCGACTTGACGGGTCAGACGCTCTGGCAACTCGAAAACTTTTTTGAATAAATCTGTAATTCTCCTCTTGTCCGCTTTTGAGTAAAATCTTCTCATTGTAGAAAATTTAAAAGGAAGAAATTCAATGTGATTGCCAGCGGCCTCTTCACGCAAAGCTTGCTTGCATTTTTCGTCCTCGCAGCAAGTATAATGCGTTCCTGCGGAAAATGCTCCGTCATAACCCCAAAATACAGAAAAGTACTTTACTGGCTTTCGGCCGCACTGCAGACAGACTTTTTTTGGCTGGCGATTTTCTCCTTTTTCAAGAAGTTCTTCCAGATGGCGATGCGCTGCATTTTTCCCTGTTTGCGATTCAGAATTCAGTTTATTGAAAAACCAAACCAGCCAGCCGTAGTCGTCAAACATCATCAATTCCATGGCTTTGCCTTGATGCTTTCCTGATTGAAAAGCGTAGGGTTGGTTTAACAAGGTACACCTCCTATATTATAATATTATCACATTTATTCTGATTTGTCAATAGGTAAAGGTGTGAATTCAATCTACAAGTGCAACACTTGGTATATTAATACTAATATTAAACTTGTTTAATTCTTTTGAAAATACTTCTAAAGGAGTTAACCATCCAAACCGTTTTCTGGGTCGATTATTAAGTAAGCTTTCAACTTTCTGTAATTGTTCATCTGTAATTGTATTAAAATCAGTTTTCTTTGGAAAATAATCTCTGATTAATCCATTAGTGTTCTCATTGGTTCCCCGTTCACCAGAACAATAAGGATGAGCGAA
>Ga0307378_10012966_pt1 | contig 10600 bp, 8 predicted proteins | sample UN1MG_FD_202238 | JGI IMG/M metagenome (GOLD analysis project Ga0307378, IMG submission 202238) | Soil microbial communities from Risofladan, Vaasa, Finland - UN-1 | ecosystem: Environmental > Terrestrial > Soil > Coastal area > Acid sulfate soil | place: Finland: Risofladan, Vaasa | collected...
GACGATGGCCCGTATCCGCCGTATGACGCCCTCGGCCAATGGAGCGAGGCCCACCACGAGCGCCAGATTGAGCACCGCAAGTCCGATTACCTGCGCCATCGACTCGTCCTTTCGTCGGCTGCCACCAGTGAATCTACCGTCCAGACCGCCGCTGGGACAGCCGGGCGAGATCGTCTCGACTCAGCACGGCCCGTTCTCCGGTGCGTACGTCCACGGTCTCGACGCGCTCGGTGCACGAGAAGCATGGGTCCATGCTGCCCAGGATGATGGGCACATCGGCTATCGTCTCATCCTTGATCATGAATGGGAGAGCTTGCAGGTTCTGATACGTCGGCGCCCGAACCCGCCACCGGTCCGGCCGGTTGTTCTCGCCCGTTATCAGGTAATGAATCGCCTCGCCTCTTGGGGCCTCTATCGTGCGCATGCCCTGGCGGCCGGCGGGAATCTCTTCCGCGAAGTCGACCATGATCGGCCCGTCGGGCATCTGCTTGAGCCCCTCTCGTACCAGCCGGATGGCCTCGAAGACCTCCTCCACCCGAACGAGCACCCGCGCCCAGTTGTCGCACCCGTCGTGGGTGATGACCCGAGTCTCCAGCTCGTCGTAGGCCGCGTACGGATGGTCCACGCGGGCGTCGATACCGATGTTCGAGCCGCGCACTGTCGGCCCTACCACGCACAGACGCCTCGCCTCCTCCTCCGGCAGCATGCCGACTCCGCGGAGCCGCAGCAGCAGGGTCGTGTCCCCCTGAATGGCGTCGGCCACGGCCAGGGACTCCGACTCGATCTTGGCCAGGACATCGAGGATTTCGGGATGCAGGTCTGCCGGTATGTCGCGGCGGACGCCGCCCACTAGGTTCATCCCATAGGTCTTTCGGTTCCCGGTGATCTTCTCACACAGCCACATGATCGGCTCACGAATCCTCCATGCCTGCATGAGAACCGTGTCGAACCCGAGGATGTGGCCGGCGATTCCGAGCCAGAGCAGGTGCGAGTGGACGCGCTCGATCTCGAGCATGATGGAGCGGATGTACTTCGCCCGGCGGGGGGCCGCCACGCCGGCCGCCTCCTCCGCCGCCTCGCAGTAACAGCTCGAATGGATGAACCCGCAAATGCCGCAGATACGCTCCGCCACGAAGGGAATCTGGTTGTAGGTGAGCACGCTGTCGCCGAGCTTCTCGATGCCGCGATGGTTGTAGAAACCCCGGTAGTCGCAGTCGACGACCCGCTCCCCGTCCACGAACAAGCGCAGCTGCGCCGGCTCTTCGAGCACCGGATAGAAGGGCCCCACCACCAATGTGGACGTTCCCTCCGGCGCCTCCTTGAATTTCATCTCCGCCCCCTCGACGGGGTCGGGCTTGGCGTCGTAGGGGAAGTCCTTCCGGAGCGGATGCACGCCCTCGGGCCAGTCGTCGGACAGCACCAGGCGGCGAGGGTCGGGGTGCCCCTTTGCCTTCACCCCAAGCAAGTCCTGGCACTCCCGCTCCGACCAGTTCGCCCCGGCAACCCAGGGCGTGATCGACTCCACCTCCGCGCCGTTCTCCGAAACGTCAGCGCGAAGGCAGATGAACTGCTTCTCTTTGTCCCGCGAGAAGATGTGACTGACGCTCAGACAACCTTCGCGAGGCCGCCTGTCGATTCCGGCTGAGATCAGGAAGCGCCCGCCGAGATCGTCCTGGAGATAGCGGCAGGCCGGCTGGATCAGATCCTTGTCCATGGTCAAGTAGATCGTGCCGGGCACCGGTTCTTCGGACGCTTGCAGGCCTTCGCCGAACTTCGCCCTGATCTGCTCGATGACTTGTTGCGAGGTCACGAAACTGCCTCCAATCGCGGCAAGCTATCTCATTAGCGAGAACAGGATGACCAGAACGATCACCATGCCCACGACTTGCCACATCAGATACCACTGCGGAATCCCAACGTGAGAGCGAGACACTCGTTCGGCCACCCGTCCACCCGCCCGCACCAGCGGACCGTAGAGCCAGGCATCGACATCGAAGACCTTCGCGAGGGTCGCCGGATAGGCCGCCCTTGGCGTTCCCGTTGTAACGTAGACCCGTTCGAAGGCGCGCCGGAACGGCTCGTAGAAGCCATGGGGATGGAAGTGGCCGACTCGCCGGGGGACCTCGACGCCGCAGTACCAGACGGGCACGACCCGGGAGGGCGCATGGGCCAGCCGAGCAACTCCGACGCTGATGAGGAGGCACACGACCAGGGCGGCGCCGGACATCACGGGATTCCAGACCCCCACCGCCGCGCCCTCCGGCGCGAAAGCCAGCCCCAGCGCCGAGCTGCCCAGCGCGCTCGACAGCGTGACTCCATCGAGCGCAGCTGTCAGTGGAGCTACTGCCTTCGAAATCCCCGTCAGAGGCAACGTCGGGAAAAGGCCGAACGCAATGCAGCCCAGCCCGAGGATCACCTGCGGAACCTGCATCGAGGCCGGCACGTCGTTCGGCGTGTCCTCCAGGCGCGCCACCTGTTCGGAGGGCTGCCCGAAGAAAGCTGCTCCCAGGTACTTGAACAACGCGGCGAGGGTCACCAGCGAAATGAACATGGCTACCAGTCCGAACAGCAAGAACACCGGGAACCCGATGCCGCCAATGATGGACACCTGGTAGATCAGCCACTTGCTCGCAAATCCGTTGAAGGGCGGCATGCCGGCGATAGCGAGCGCCCCAATACCCGCTGCCAGCGCAGTCACCGGCAGCACCCGAGCCAGCCCGCCCATTGCCCCGAGATCAACCCCGCCGGTTCGATATCGCAGCGACCCTGCCGTGAAGAAAAGCAGCGGCTTGTAGAGCGCGCCGTTCAGCAGATGGAAGAGGCCGGCAAGCAGCCCCACCAGCGCCAGTTTGGGATTGCTGGGAAGGAAGTAGAGACCCATTCCAAGGCCGAGAAACACGTATCCCATCTGGCCGATCACGCAGAATGATATCAAGCGTTTCGTGTTCTCCTGGGATAACGACGCCAGAGTGGCCACGAATATCGACCCGGTACCCAAGACGGCGATGACGATCCCCCAGACTGTAGCGAACTGGGAGCTTGGCAGCATATCTGCGAAGACTCGCAGCAACCCGTAAACGCCTAGATTCGTCATGGTGCCGGCGAAGGCGGCGCTGGCGCCGCTGGGGGCGGCCGGGTAGGCGTCGGGCAGCCAGTCGCCAAACGGGAGTATCCCTGCCTTGGTGGCAAATCCGATCAACCAGAGAGCCAATAGCATGTGCAGCACCGCGGGTCGCGAGCCCGCGAGTTCGCCCATTGCCTGCGCGCTCGCCGCGAAGCTGAATGAACGCGACTCCCCGCTGTTCCAAAGCACGACGATCGCCACCAGCATGAAGATCGTTGCCACATGCGTGACGATCAGATACTTGAGCCCCGCCCGGAGGGCGATCGGATTCTCCTTCTCGTAGACCACGAGGAAGTAGGAGCAGATCGTCATGAACTCCCAGAACACGAGGAAGAAGAGCCAGTCTCGCACGCTCACGACGCCGATCACCCCGGTGAAGAACAGCAGGAGAATCGGCCAGTAGCGCGCGGGATGCTCGCGCTCGTATATGCGCATGAATCCGGTGGAGTACAGCGTGCTCAGAAAGGCGATGACGGCGATGATGAGCAGGAAAAAGGCGCTGAACTGATCCAAGCCCACCGTTAGGCTCGCGCCAATACCGCCGACAGATGCCAGCACGGCGATTGGGCAGCCTCGGTCAGTGCTGAGCAGGCGCACAGCACCAGCCCACAGGGTGAGCGCGCTCGCCGCGGTGACGAAGAGCAGCGCCAGGAATGCGCACAGCCGGCGGCTGCGGGAGGTCAGCGCGGTGACAACCGTGCCAATCAGCAGCAGTGCACCGGAGTGGATCACGGCCTGAACTGGCGACATAGCCTCTCCCTCGTTTCTCTCAGAAGCCGGCGCCCGGAACGAGGAGCTTGACCAGCGGAAGCCCCACGTACGGCGCGATGACACACAGGACGATCCCCGCTATGAGCGCCACGCTCATCGGCCAGGGGGGATCAGCGGCCGCCGCCGCGACCTGCGAGGGCCGTCCCAGGAACACGCGCTGGGCGATCCACATGAGCCACCCAAACGAGATGGCGCTCTCCGTGACGAGCAGCATCAGAAGCACAACTCCCCCGGGCGATTCAAGGGCGCCGACGAAGATGAAGAGCTTGGACCAGAAGCAGGAGAAGGGCGGGATTCCGGTGACCGCCAGCGCCCCGATGATGAACGTGACGGCCTCCAGCGGCATCTTCCCCGCGAGGCCCGAAAGCTGGCTGATACGCCGCGTGCCCGCACCATACGCAATCGCGCCCACGCACAGGAAGAGGGTCCCCTTCGCGGCCCCATGACACAGGATGTGCAGGGCCGCGCCTTGGTACCCAATCGTGGACCCGAGGATGCCGAGCGAAATGCCGATCAGCACGTACGCCAAGTGTACGATCGTCGAATAGGCAAGTACTTTCTTTAGGTCATCCTGATGCAGGTAGCCCAGCACCGCCATCAGCATGGTAAGCAGCGCCATCCCCCCGATTAGGATGCCCATGTCCTGCGGCACAGCCCAGCCCGACACCACGAGGCGAGCCACCAGGTAGACCCCCGCCTTAACCATCGCGGCCGCGTGGAGATAGGCGCTCACGGGAGTCGGCGCCTCCATCGCGTCCGGTAGCCATGTGTGGAACGGGATCTGTGCAGATTTCGCCCAGGCGGCCACAAGCAGTAGGACGAAGACGGCTACCTTCAGGCCGCCTGGCAGGTCTCCAAGCGCCGAGAACTCGAAGGAGCCAGCGGCGGCGAACAGCATCAGCAGAGCAATCAGGAAGCCGAACCCGCCGATGTGAGTCATCACGAGGGCCTTGAAGCCGGCGCGCAGCGCGGCCGGCTCCTGGGTGTGAGAGATAAGGGCCCACGAACACAAAGTCGTCATCTCCCAGAAGATGAAGAGCTGGAGCAAGTTGGGAGAAAGCGCGACCCCCACCATTGACGCGAGGAACAACAGCAGCCAGAAGTAGTAGCGCTGGCGACCGTTTCGATGCGGGTGCTCGACGTTTCGCGGGCTCAGGTACTCGGTGGAGTAGAGGACGATCAGAAAGCCGATCACCGTGATCACGAGCACCATGATGGAACTGAGCGGATTGATCGCCACGCCGAAGAGACCCGTTCCGGCGAGGCCCGACAGCCAGGGCATGCCCCCCATTCTGAAGGAGGCCCCGTCCGGGTATCCCCGGAGCACCACTTCTACGCCTATCCCCGCCGTCAGCAGGGAGGCGACCACGGCAATAAGAGGCGCCGCGCGCGGCCGACTCAATCCGGAGAGGATCGCTCCTGCCACCGGCACTCCGAGCAAGCCCAGCATCAGCAGTAGCATCGGGTCCATTAGCGGCTCTGTCCCCCTTCCTCAACCCCTTTGCAGGGGGTCTTGCACACGGAATCGATAGGACTCGACGGTTGCAGGGATCCACTGAACTGGTCAGCGCAAACGCTCGATGCCGACCCTTCGCCGAGCTGCGCCAGCAGCACGTCCGTGACAACCTGGACAGCGCGCTCTACCGCGGTGGACATCGGCTCTCCGAAACCGGTCGTGGCAGGCTGAATGCCGAGCAGAAGCACTTCAGCGCCGGTCATCGCTCGCAGGTAGCCCATGAGAATTGAGAGTGACGCATCGTGCGTCGTGCTCAGTCTACTCGGCAGGTCGTCGCACCCGAAAAGCGCTACATCACCGGGCACGCCCCTGAAGTCGACCGCGTCTATCAGCAGTATGGTTTCCGGGTTCCCCTCGGCTGCTTCACCCAAGTGCCGCTCCGGTGCGTCGCCTGCGTCGATGCAGCTGGCCCGTACGCGGTCTGCAACATGGGCTATCACCTGGGGGCCTGCCGCGTCATCGGCACGCCAGCGGTTGCCGATGCCCATGAGCACCGCTCGCCCGTGCAAGCACGCCTGGAGACGCTGCGCAATGGGAGACATGGCCTCGCCTATCCCGGATCCATCATGGATTTCATCTGCTGGTAGCTGAAGACCGGGCCGTCGGTGCAAACGTACTTGTCGCCGATCAGGCAGTGGTTACACTTGCCCACCCCGCAGCGCATGTGCCGTTCGAGGGTGGTATAGATGTCCTTGTCTGCGAACCCCAACGCGAGCAGGTCCGTCACAACGAATCGGATCATGATGGGCGGCCCGCAGACGAAGGCGATTGTGGCCGGGGCATCTATCGCGGCCTTCGGAAACAGGCTGCCCACGACGCCCACATTGCCGGTCCAGTTTTCGTCCGCGACATCCACGGTCACCATGAGCTCCACGTCCTCTCGCGAGCGCCAGCGCTCGAGGTCATCCTTGTAGACGAGATCGGCTGGTGTGCGCGCGCCGTAGAGCACTGTGATCTTCCCGAACTCATCCCGCTTGCCGAGCATCTCCCAGATGAGTGGCCGAAGAGGGGGGAGTCCAATTCCGCCGCCGACGAAGAGAATGTCGCGCCCCTTGACCTCGTCGAACGGGAAGCCGTTTCCCAGCGGACCGCGCACCCCCAGTTGCGCACCAGCACGGAGAGTGTGCAGCACGTCCGTCACCGCGCCGGTGCGCCTCACAGTTATCTCAAATACCTCGGCACCATTCCGGGCAGAGGCTAGGCAGAACGGTGCCTCGCCAACGCCGAAAACTGAAATCTCGACAAACTGACCGGGACGGTAGTCGAAGGTCTTCCAACGCTCCGGCTTCAGGAAGCGGAGCGCGAAGCTCTTGGTGTCATAGGTCTCGTCCCGAACGTCCGCGATCTCAACTACATCAGGCAGATAGATATTCTCCATCATAGCGCTCCGCGACGAATCCGAGCTGTGACGGCGGGCATGTCATTGCTGCCCATGCAGGCCGTGATACAGCGACCACATCCCACGCACCCATGCGCTTCGAGGGGCTTCGCAAACTGGTAGCTCAGCTTGTGGAAGAACCGGGCCTTCAGCCTGTGTCGGCGCTCGGCCCGCGGATTGTGTCCGCTGGCTTCCAGCGCATAAGCCTCGTACAGGCAGCTGTCCCACAGGCGCTCGCGCGCGCCTGCGTCTCCTATCTCGGAGTCTGCGACCAGGAAGCACGTGCAGGTCGGACAGACGAAAGAACAACCCCCGCACTCCAGGCATCGTTCCGCCATCTCGTCCCACAGGTGATCAGGCACCTGGTCGAAGGTGACCTGTCGCAGCGCCGCTGCAAAATAGGCCTTGTCGTCGGCAAAGCGGTCCTTCGCCTCTTGCTCCAGCTCCCGGCGCGCGCGCATCAGAACCTCCGGTGCCGGTACCAGCAGATCCTCCGCCTCGCCGACCAGGGCTGCCCCCTTCTCCGATCCCACCTCGACAACGTACTCGTCCGAGATGCGAGTGAGCTGAAGGTCGTAGCCCTGCTTGAGGAAGGGCCCGGCCTCAGCGCACACACAGAAACAGTGCTCGCCTGGCTCGGCACAAGTCAGGGCTATCAGCGTGCTGCGCTTTCGCCGATTCAGGTAATAGATGTCCTCTCGGTCTCGCGTGAAGACTCTATCCAGAAACAGCACTCCCGCGACATCACAAGGGCGAACCGCAAGGAAGATGCGCTCTGTGTCATCATAAGCAGGCTCCAGTTGCAGACCATCATCGGCCTGCTTATCCCAGCGCAGCAAGGTGTCGGTTTGGGGGAACAGGAAGCGCTTGAGGGGAGCGAGACTGGAGCTGTAGTCCCAGGCCACCTGCTCAGGTGCCTCTAGCTCGCCGTAAGCCACATCCGGCCCATGGGCGACCCTCGGCGCGATCACCTGCGCCGTCTCCAGCATCTTTTCCACCCAGGCTGAGAGATGAGACTTCGCGATCACATACACTGGAGGTCGGCTCATCCAGATCCTCCAACTCCCTGAGTGCTCGAACCGTGTCCGTACACCCTGGCAACTGACTCGCCGGACTCTGTCTGTGACGGCCGAGAATTCATGTCTTCTCTATTCGCACCGCGCACGGCCGGAGCATCGGCACGCCCGTTTCCGGGTTGCTCGAGGACGGCAGCACTGCTGCGGCCGCCTCCCGCAGCGTCGCCGGCAGCACTACTACTCCCGGGCGAACCGCCTCGCTGACGCGCACCGCCGCCTCCATCTCCCCGCTCCGAGAACGCACCCAGACCCTCGCGCCGGTCCGCAGTTCCAGGTTCTCGGCCTCGCGAAGGCTGATCTCCACCTGCGGAAGCACGGTGGGCCGGTCCGCGCCTTGCTGCCGCCGGAGGCCGATGGCGTTGACCACGAGCTTGTCAGCGGCCCACGATTCAAGGGCGTAATCCGCGGTCAGAATCAGCGGGAAGTCGTCGTCCACTGCCGGGGCCGCGCACTGCTCGACCGAAGGCGGCTCGTCGTCGGCCGCCGTCTCACCCAGCATCGCCTGCTTGGCCGCCACCGCTTCGTCCAGCGACCACCGCACGCCCCAACCTTCATCGAGTCTCTGGTAGGACAGATCGGCGTAAGTCGGAGTCAACGACGAGATCTCTGCCATCACCTGCGCGGGCGATTCGTACTCCATCGGCCGCCCCATGCGGCGAGAGATATCGCACAGAATCTCCCAATCGGCTCGCGCCTCCCCCGGCGGCTCGACCGCCTTCCGGACTCGCTGCACGCGACGTTCAGTGTTGGTGAAGGTGCCATCCTTCTCAGCGAAGGTCGCACTCGGCAGCACGACGTGAGCCGCCTGGGCAAAGGGAGTGAGGAAGGCATCCTGCACGACCAGGAAGTCAAGATCGGCCACCGCCTCTCGTGCCCCGGCTACATCAGGGAAGGCTGTTATCGGGTCATCCCCCATGACGAGCATTGCCCGCACCTTGCCCAACATCTCCCAGGAGGGCAAGCCTGCCTCAGCCGGCGGCGGGGCACCCCACGCATGAGCGAACTTCTCTCTGACGTCCTGGTCGCTCACCGGCTGGTAACCCGACAGGAAGTACGGCACGACGCCCATGTCGCGCGCCCCCTGCGAATTGCAGTAGGTGCTCAGCCACAACATGGGGGACCAGGAATCAGCCGCATCGTCAGCGACCCGGCCGAACGCGGAGAGCGCTGTCAGCACCTCGGGCCCCTGCGGGCCGAGCGCTGCTCCCCGGCTATACACGACCAGCGGACGCTCCGACAGCGTCAGTGCTTCTCCGGCCCTCACTACCTCTTGGGCAGGCACCCCGGTGACGGCCTCGGTACGCTCAGGCGTACAGCTATCGACGCTCGCGGCAAGGCTGTCCCCCTCAGCTCGCGCTGGTTCAGCGCCCGCGAGGGCCACGTGCAGTAACCCAGCAGCTAGTTGAAGCTCTGTTCCGGGGATAGGCGAGAGTCGGATCCCGGCCAGCCGGCCGAGCCGGCCCGAGCGGGTAGCCACTTCGATGACGAGGACACCTTGCTCAACGGCCGCCAGTACTCGCGAGGCGGCTGCCGGATGCTCCTCAGCGGGATCCACCTGCCACAGCATGATCAGATCGGCACGCTCGATGTCGTCGAGACATGTCGCAGACAACGTCAGACGACGATACTCTGGAAGGTCGAACAGGCCGGGCAGCGCCGCCAAGCGGGCGCTGAAGTCCACGTTGTTGGTCCCGAGACAGCAGCGGGCCAGCTTGGACAGGAGGAAGTTCTCTTCGTTGGTGGCCCGCGGGGACCCCAGGACCCCGATGGCATCCGCCCCGTTGGCCGCCTTGATTTCCCCGAAACGGCCTGCCAGGACATCGAGGGCATCGTCCCAGCTCGTTTCCTCAAGCTCCTCGCCGCGACGGATGAGCGGTTTCCGCAGTCTCTGGGAGCTGGTCGATACTTCGTGGGCGTGCCAGCCCTTTGCGCAAAGACGCCCGCGAGCCACAGGATGGCCGCCGCTGGCCGCCGTCCCCAGCATCCTTCTCCCAGCTACCTGTAGATACAGCCCACAGCCACACCCACAGTAGGGGCAGGTAGTCAGCACATGCGGCATGTGATCCCTCACCAAGCGCTATATGAACTTGAACTGCTGGCAGAACTTCCGCTCTAGGCAGCAGTTGCTGCGCTCTGAGGCAACTGCCTACGTCTGAACGATCCCTGCTGCGATCCGCAACGACGCTGTTTCTCCTGGCTTGCTATCTCGGCTTAACGCTCCTGCTCTAATCGCCTCAGGTCTATCGCCAGGTCGGCGTTTCACAGTGAGAAACTCGGAGTGGACTTCAACGGCGAGTTAGTGATCTTTCTCACAATGTCGACCGGTATGTTACACACTCTCGCGTATTTGTCAACCCCTGTTTCCGACGTAACTGCTAGTGCGCGGTGGAAGGAGACTTGGCATATGGCGCGAGTTTGGCGGCAAGTGGGATTCTGCAGCCGTATCGCAACAGGAGTCGGCGCCGTCAAAACCGTTCTTGGGTTCCCGGAGTTGGCTGATCGCACCCACCGCCTCCCCGCCTGCTCTCCCCGTTGCCGCCGGGTTCGCATGTGCCCGCATCGCACCCTCATGCGGTCGCTGGCAGGAAATGCCGGCCTCCTGGGTAACCTATAGAGTTTCTTGCATTATGGTTAGGAGCACCCATAATGCAAGAAACTCTACCGCGCACGGCGTGAGGCTCACACAGCAGATTCTCTTGCATTACGGTCGTAACCGTAATGCAAGAGAATCCGTA
>Ga0307378_10012968_pt1 | contig 10599 bp, 6 predicted proteins | sample UN1MG_FD_202238 | JGI IMG/M metagenome (GOLD analysis project Ga0307378, IMG submission 202238) | Soil microbial communities from Risofladan, Vaasa, Finland - UN-1 | ecosystem: Environmental > Terrestrial > Soil > Coastal area > Acid sulfate soil | place: Finland: Risofladan, Vaasa | collected...
CCTCTTGTCTCTGTCTTAGCAGAGATGGAATACAACGGCGTTTCGCTCGATACAAAACTGCTCAAACAAATGTCGAGCCAAATTGCCGAACAGGTCAATTCCCTCAGGGGCCAAATTTATGAACACTCAGGGGCGGTCTTCAATATCGATTCTCCTAAACAGCTTGCCGAAGTGCTCTTCGATAAGCTCGGCCTCGAATCGCTTCGGATAGGAAAGGCCGGCAGAAGTACCAGCGCATCGGTGCTTGAGCAGCTCGCCGACCAGCACCCTGTCATCGAACTGGTTCTCGAATACCGCCAGTTGGCCAAACTCCAGAACACCTACGTCGACAAGCTCGGCCAGCTTATCAATCCAAGAACAGACCGCGTCCACGCCTCGTTCAATCAGACGATAACCGCCACCGGCCGCCTGAGCTCCAGCAACCCGAATTTGCAGAACATACCCATCCGCACCGAGCTCGGCAAAAAAATACGTGCTGCTTTTATCCCGGAAAGCAAAAACGATTGTATCCTCAGTGCAGACTATTCACAAATCGAGCTGCGCCTGCTCGCCCATTTCTCGAAGGACAAGGCCCTTACCGAAGCCTTTGCCGCCGACCGGGACATTCACGCCTTTGTCGCTTCGCAGATTTACAACGTTCCAATCGAGGAAGTGACCGGCGAGATGCGTTCGAGCTGCAAGGCCGTTAACTTCGGCATCATTTACGGCCAGGGTGCCTTCGGTCTTTCCCGAACGACCGGCATGTCAATAACCGAGGCCGGGAATTTCATCGACGGCTATTTCAAAAGATACGGCTCAATCCGTAAATTTATGGATTTCTGTATCGCCCAGGCGAAAAAAACCGGTTACGCCGAGACTATCCTGAACCGCCGCCGAAAGATACCGAACTTAAGCAACAAAAACGCCAACAAGCGCAATCAGGCCGCGAGGATGGCCGTTAATACCGTCATTCAGGGTTCGGCCGCCGACCTGATAAAGGCCGCCATGATTAGTATCCACGAAAAAATACAGAATGAAAACCTGCCGGTGAAAATGATTCTGCAAATCCACGATGAGCTTGTCTTCGAGTTGCCTGAAAGCCAAGCTGAAAAACACGCAAAATGGATTAGTGAAGAAATGACCGGTGCAATAAAACTCGACGTCCCCCTGAAGGTCGATATAACCTATGGCCCAACATGGCTAACGGACAAATGAAAAACTTCTCCGGTAGCGCTAAGGTTTTCGCCTGTTTTACTTTTCCTCCGTTTTTTCACATACTGAGCCGAGCAGTTCCTTCTCCCAGAACTTGATGTATTGGACTTTGCTGATTTTCTCCGGCAGGTGCCGCTGCTCCTTCCATTCTTTGCCATAGTACGAAATCAGAAACTCACGGGTGTACTTGCTGCCCTCCTCCGAATCCTCCGGAATTTCGCCCTGGTCCTTTGTTTTTACAATCCAGATATCGAGTATCTTGCGCATCCGCTCCATGACCCCGCGCATCTTCGGGTCGTCAGCCAGATTATTTACCTCGTGCGGGTCGTCCGACAAATCATAAAGCTCTTCGGCAGGCCGCGTTTCAGCCATAAATAATTCCTGCTCGGGAGTTAATTTACCCTGCTCGTGCAGGACATCCAGCAGTGTCCAGACCGGGTACCGGTGATACTTATACAGGTTCGCCTGCTTGTAAGGTCTTTCGGGCATAAAGTTGCGGATATACTTGTAGCGTTTCGTCCGCACGCATCTTATCCGATCCACCGTCTCATCGCAGCGGTCGCGGGCAGATATTATATGGTCTCGCTTTACCGCACCGGCTCCCATAAACACCTGACCCTGCAAATGCTCCGGAGGCTCAATACCGACAAGCTTCATAAAGGTCGGGGCAAAATCAATCGTGCTTACCATATCGTCAGCCACCGCTGCCGGCTCTACATGGCCAGGCCAGCGGATTATCATCGGTACGTGAATCCCACCGTCATATAAAAACTGCTTATCGCGAACGTGCGCCCGCCCGTGGTCGCCGAAGAAAAGCACAATCGTATTATCAGCTAATCCGTCCTCCTCCAGCCGCTCGAGGACCTTGCCCACCTTCTTATCGAGAATCTGTATAAATTCCAGATAGTCCGCCCAGTCACGCCTGGCAAGCGGGTGGTCCGGGTAGTAGGGCGGCAGCGTCACTTTGTTATGGTCTATCGGGTTGTCCGGGTCGCGCCTGAATACCCGGTGAGTTTCGGAGAAATTTATCTGCGAGAAAAACGGCTGGCCTTGCCCGCGCTGGCGCCAGTCCGTGCCGTCGAAAGGTTTTTCGCAAGTGAAATTGAAATCGGTCTTGCCCGGCTTGTCCCAGTTCAGTCCTGCGCAGTTGCTCGTAAAGTATCCCGCCTGGCGGAAATATTCGGTTATTACCTTTACCGGTTCGGGCAGCCTGTAATCTTCATACCTGTGACTTCGGTGCTGGTGACAGCCGATGCTTGTCTGGTACATACCCGTCATAAAGGCCGAGCGGCTCGGGGAGCATACCGGACACGTCACAAAAGCATTTGTATAGCGTGTGCCCTGGCCGGCCAGCCTGTCGATATTCGGCGTCCTGACGAGCTTCTCGCCGTAACAACCAATCTCGAGTGACAAATCTTCTGCTATAATCCAGAGAATATTAGGCCTGTTTTTCTCGTCAGCCCCGAAAACTTTAGTGCCATTTGCAACCGAGAGCAGGAGCCCGCCTGCTCCGATAGCGCAGCTCTTTAGAAAATCACGCCGGTCCATAATTGGTGTCCTTAAATTGTACTTTTTGTTTCAGGCCTGCCCCCGAAGTCTCGCGATGTCTCGCGCAACAATCTCAGCGATTATCCTGTCCTCTTCCAACAGCGATACCCTCTCACCCTCAATATTGTAAGCGGTTGACAGAACTTTTCGCTCCTGAGGTTGAGGCACAGCTTTTACGCCCGGAGCTTTTCGCCTTTCGGCCGCGACTTTTCGCTGCTCGGCCATTATATTTTCCGCAAGGTCGAACTTCGGTATCTGGTTTATCGGTTGTTCCGGAGAATTCGAAGCCTTCCGGTCTTTACTGTCTTTCGCCGGACCCGGTATTATATCGTGGGCGCGAAGGATGTCCTTTTTACGCTCAAGTCTGTCAGCGTTAATCTGTTTGTCTTTTTCTTCTTCACTCATAGCAGCCTGCTCCTCTAAAGCCTGATTGTAACGCCACCGAAGCTATAAATCAAGAAATATCTACAGCGCCCGCCGGCGTAATATCACCGCCCCTTTTTTTCTGATGTTTTAATTCCGGGCTGATTAAAAACCGACAAGCCAGCTATCGCTGAATTCGCCGAGGTCAGCCGGCCCGACATCACCGTCACCGGTAAGTTCAGCGCCTTCACATTCACCGCACCCTGTTTGCATCCACTGCTCGGCGAACATCGCAAAGTCGATAAAGTTCACTTTGCCGTCTGTTACGATGTCGCCCGGAATTCTCTGCGACAATGCGACAAGCTCGATACCCTCGCCCGTTCCGAGATTGCGCGAATATTGTTTATCGATGAAGTTGTTCCAGTGCTCGTGAACGCCGAGACTGTCAAGCCGAACAACATTTCCATCGTTTACCGGGTCGTAGAATGTCCCCGAACACGGGTCGTTCGCCAAGGCCGCCTCGTGTATGTAATCTTCCGCACCACCCTCCAGACTCCCCGGCGCCCTAGCACCGCCGCTGACTACGTCCGGCCACTCCTCAAGCAGAAAGTCATATGCAACCGAGTCAATCGCGACTCCGTCCTGCGATGCGAAAATACTTGATGGCCAGTCATTGTTGAATGGCTCCATGTTCCACTTGTAAGGTTCCGAATCCCAGTAGTACCCTGCGAAAAGACCGTCGAGAAGGTAAAGCACTGTCTTTCCGCCCAGTTCCGGATGTCCCATCAAATCCACCAGCGCCCGGTATAAACCCATCCCCGGCTCACCAAGGTCGTCATTCGGCAGACTATCATGCAAATTGTAATAATTGAGTGTTCCCACCACATCCCGCAGATTGCAGTTGGGCGTTCTTATAAGCGAGCCGTAATGGTTCTTTGCGCAGACGGTAATCCCCGCCGAATGACCTTTCAGTATCGCAAAGTTAATCACATAATCGGCCTCGGCAAAGGAAACCGGTATATAGTCCTGCAGAATCGGCTTACCCGGCGTACCAACCGCATCCTCAGTGCTCCAGTACAAAGGCACCTCCGAAAACTCTGCCCTTGTACGTCCCGACCCGCCATAATTGTCCATGTAATTAACATCCGGAAATTCCGGATGTATCATGTTCCACATGTAATTCGGAACCATACCCGTCGGGTCTCCGAACGTAATATCACTCTGGTCCACGCCCGCCTCATAAACAAGCTGCCGCAAAAGCGCTAAAATCATCTGCGGTGAATTGTCAATGTTATTGATGTAATTGGGGTCCTTATCGTATGTCACCGGGTCAACAAGCGGCTCTGTGGCATTGCACGTCGTAAGATTAATTTTCATGGCGATTTTTTCTCCCGCCGCATATCCCACATCTCCTTTGCCCCGGCTGATATTAAAATTTCTGAAAATCGCGTCCCATGCCGCCGAGACCGTTCCTTTACCCGCTACACCTCGAACGGACTGCGAAAGCATCTCTTCCACCACAGCCAAATCGGTGTGAGTGCTCTCAAACCAGTGCTCCTCAGACTCGTACCCCTCCCAATCCGTCGCGTTCGGGTCATGGACCCAGACGACCCGGCCGGGATAAATACCTTTGGCCTGCCCGAGGATGTCATGCACTTCGGTTACATATACCTCCGCAGCAACTTTGCCCTCCGGCATGTTCACAAGTGAGACAACGCCCATCACAACCGCCACCACCGCACACAAACACGCCAGCACAACTCGCGAGCGCTTCAGCAAAAGTCTCGCTTTCCTGAGCGCCGCCGCCGAGACCAAAAGTCCCGTAATCCAGACCACAAAACCCGAGGCAATAGGAAAGGCGGCCCGCTGGCAGGGATATGTCGCCCGGCTCGGTTTCGGAATCACGCGAACCAGAAACCATACCAGCGCCAAAAGGCCAGTAACAGGAAACAGCCACTTCAACCACCAGTATTTTTTTCTCGGGCGGTGGTGATTATTTGCTTTCGGACAGACTTTTGGCGTGTGTTTTTCGTTCGATAATGACATTTTCACTCCTCCTTTTTCCTCCTAATACCTGTTTTTTAAGCCAACCGGGCGTATTCGGTCAATAGATGTCAGTTGAATATAACAGAATCACGTGAAAATCGCAAGCCTTTTTTACTTCGCTGCTGCCTCCTCGATAACTAATTGGCGTTTGCGCACACGGACAGCGAAAGCCCTCGCAGGGTTGTTTATGAGCAGTTTATCAAGCTCGGCATCACTTATACCCGCAGCTTTAAGTGCTGGAATCAGCTTATCGCTTATTGCTGTGTAAGGCCTTATCTTCTCTTTGCCTGCCCGGCCTTCTCCAACTCGATACCATCCCGCATCATGCGAGATAAGCAGTTGTTGGCCAAAACCCGCGTCCAGCATCTTCTTAATCAAACCCACATGCCGCCTGATAGATTCTTCACTGACCCCGTCGTATTCTATCCACACACCTGCTTTTGCCAGTTCGGTATGCACGCTTACATCGGAGATACCATCGGCATGTACGATTATCAACGCGGATGGGTCTACACCCGCATTTTGCACTTGCTCCAGAACAGCCAGGGCTGCCCTTGCCTCGCCCGTATGACATGCAATTGTCAGACCCGTTTGCAAATGTGCCTTCGCCGCCGCACGCAGCAGTTTGCGGTCTATCTCGCTCAATGGGCCTTTATCAACTGCTGTCTTAATAAAACCCGGCCTGATATTCGTTCCCTCGATACCTTCCTTCCATTCTTTTACCCACCGAATGGCTAAATCCTCTGCACTTTCCTGGTAAGCATATGAGGGAATGGAGTTATCTTCCGCCGCTCCGTACAGACCTGTATTGGTTAGAATATGAACGTCGGTCAATTCTGAGAGCCTCGCTAAAACCTCCACGTCACGTCCCAGCCACGCTGGTGTGCAATCAACAAAACCCTTTATGCCTCGCTCCCGTAGCGCCTCGAGATAAGGCTTCATCGTCTCAACCACATCGTCCGCATCATACCGATGTTTGCCGGTCTTCGCCGCCCCGATAAAGTCACACATTACATGCTCGTGCGCCAGCGCTTTGCCGAATTCAGATGGTTTAATCGGCCCGCGCACCGTCATTATATATCCTTTATTCAAATCCCCAATTACCCCACAGCTATCTTTAGCACCTTTGGCCCAAACTCCAAAATGCAAAATCAATACAAACAAAAAAGAAAATAGAATTATCCGTTTCATCTTTGTCCACATTTTTTTTCTATGAAAAGTCACTCAAACATAAGACTCATCACTTCATCAAGATTGGTTTCCTGATATAGCGGAAGAAAACTATACCGCTCTGCCTGCTCTTTATTCATAGGGCCATGGATTGAAAGACCGCAGTAATTAGTCCGCGAATTAAGATGCCTTGGCTTGATTCCTTTTCTTACGATTAAGTCTTTTTCAAGCCATTCAAAAAACATCTCAAGCTCTTCTTTGGCAATATCCTCATTCGCCGAGCTCAGGGCCTCCAAATACCACCTCAAATCAAAACACTTCTCGTCATCGTAGGAATATATCTCGCCGTACAGTTTCGGCCTGTTAAGCTTCCTGCGACTGTAGAAAGCTTTTAAGAGAGGCTCCAGTTTCCCGGGCATCTTCCTTAATTCGCTGTTAAGGACCAGTGTGTATAGCGCATAATCCCGGTCTTCCAGCATAATCTTCCGGGCAATCGAACGGCCGTCAAGCTCCCTGCTTTGAGCAGTTAAAAAAAGCATCTCAGTATAATAGGTATTCGGTGCACCTACCGGCACCGGCGAAACCATAATGCATTCACCCCCGTCTACAAAATTATAAAGGTTCTCGATTGATCCTCGCCCGCATTGCTGGATAAAAACCAGTTGTACCCGCTTGCCTGTTTTGAGGTTAAATTCTCTAACAGTCTTGCCCGTCTCGAAACCACTTAGCCATTTGGCTTGGCCTGTCTGATTATAGGCCTGAGGGTTCTTGTACGGCCTTTCATCGGCGCACATCTGGTCTAATTTTCCACCGTGGTCAAGAAAAACAACCACGTAGTTCTTTGATTTATATCGTTCCCAGACCCATTGGAGATACTGTTGAAGTTCATCTAAACTGGCACTGTCTTCGCTTTCCAGCAGCATTTCCTCTTTTTGGACCATCCCGTTGATGTACCTTAAGCTGATGCGCCTCATACCCCCTGAATCCTGAAAATCCGCCTGCACCACAACCGCCGTCTTTGAACTAACCATCCCAACTTCTAAATCTTCCAGTATCTTCGGCCCGAACTTTTCAAGGTTGTTGTCATAAGACATGTAATATACGAAGACCCACTCATATTTGCTTTCGGTTGGAAAAGCCGTCTTGTACGAGAGCAGTACAGTAAAAAGTAAAATCAGTGACACTCTACAGCAACACCTTGAGACTGGCATCTGCTACTCCTTTATTTATCCTGTGCTTGATTATATACCAGCGACAATCGCTTTTTCAAGAAAACCCTTTTGTTGCTCGGTCAGTTACTTTGTTATCAGGTTGTTGTACATTTAACACGGTAGGGGGGCAGGATGTGTGTCGCTCTCAGAACCATCGTTTTTTCGGGATCTCGACAGTCGTCCGGAATCTTGTTGATTGTACGAATATGCAGCTTATTCTTCCACGTTTCCAAGCAGAGAATCCAGAGTATCTAAAATGCTTCTGTCGTTATTGTCTTCTCTGGTTTCTACTTCAGCTTTTGGGCTTTCTTTCATTATGGGCACAATCTTATGGTCTTCCGGGTTTAGCTGCGGCCATTCCGGCGTGTGATTATTGTTCTGCATAACGTGCGGCGTGATGAAAATCGTCAAAACACTGCTCTTGACCTCTTCTTCCTCGCGCTTGAAAAGCGGACTTATCAGCGGAAGGTCGCCTAAGATGGGCACCTTTGAAACTGTCCGTGTCATTTCCTGCTGGCGCAGTCCGCCGATTACTATCGTATCACCCTCGTTGACAATCACTTCGGTATTCGACTGTCGTGTCGTCAGTTCAGGCAGACCAAAGTCCCGCGTAAATGTAAAACTTCCCACTTTGATGTCCACCACCAGATGAATCTTGCCGTTTGCCAGAAGGGTTGGCGTTATCCTCCCTTCGGTGTCGGCTGAAATATCGCTCTTTTTTACAATCGGCCTGCCGGAAACATCAAAACCCTCGTTGAAAAAGTAGTTCAGTGTTTTGCGAATATTAATCAGCGATTCCTTCCCGCTAAGTGCCACCGTTCGCGGATTGGCAAGTATCGTCGCGTCACCATTCTTTACGAGCGTATTAAGACGAATGAAAAACTCCCGCGGCAGTGTCCCGACCCCCTGGTAGAAAGACTGCCCGACACCCGGCAGTGTAGCCAGACTGTCAATCGCTCCGCTTGGGAATCCTTCACGTTCAAGTAAAGAAGACTCTACGTTGTGCGGAAATTGCTGAAGGCTGCTCCCCACAGGCTGAAAGAACCCGAAGTGTCCCTCCGTATAGGTCCAGTCGAGCCCCAGTTCCCTGTTGGCCTCTTCCGAAAGCTCGACCGCCAAAAGGTCTACCAGTACATGCGGCGGGTCCGTATCTATCAACCCCAAATCCTTACGCACCATAGCGAGTACCTCGGCAGGGCCTTTGAAGAGTATGACATTTCGCGCGGCGTTTAGCGTAAAGTATTCACCGTACTTCGATGGTAGTGACGCAACCGCCTCGTCAATCGGCATATGCATGGGCCTTATCGTCTCGGTAACAAACTCTCCCTCGGCCGGCCTTAATGGACTGATGGTCGGTGCATGTTCAACCTCGGTTGTCTCCACTGTTGCTGTTAGCACCACCGCCTCTTCAATCACCGCCACGCGACCTATGGGCGGCCCTATATGCTTCGCCGCTTTGGATGAAATCAAACGCTCCGGTAAATCAACTCGATAAACGTCCGGCTCGATAATATGGTCGTCCTCGCTTATTACTGTTGCTATGGTGACAAGCAGCGAACGATTGTCGGGCGACCACGATATATCTTCGATATTATACCTGTGAAGGTTGCCCATGATTTCTTTGCGGTCGATTTGCCCGTCGTATACCAGAATATCTTCAGCTTTCCGTGTTGCCATATCATACAGCCCGAGCACCCATCGCCGGTTTTCGAAATCCGGCTCCGGGCCCCAGTTCTTCACCGTATAGCGCGCCGTAACAAAAGCAATCTTACTGCTGTCGTAAGACCATTTCACCGTCTGAATGCTGTTATATTCTCCCGTCTGCCGAGGATAAGATGTAAGTATCGGCTCATATCCACCATTGACCGGGTCTATCAAAAACACCGTATTGATGCCGCTGCCCTGATTGTCATATCGCCAACCTTCGCACATAATCCACCGGCTGTCCCATGACCAGAATACATGGAAAAGTGCAATTTGTTCTTCCGTCGCTGCCGAAGAAGCCTGTGTCAGGTTCCTCGCTCCGCTTCCATCAGGTCTGGCAATCCAGCAGTCATAACGACCCAGCTCGCGCTCCCAGCGTGTCATTTCCGCGTTGTTCGCAAAGGCCAACCACTCACCCGTTGGGCTCCAACGAGGTTCTCTGGTATATATGGCTTCTGCTCCTATGTCGGTAAGAAGTTTCAGATTTCGACCATCGGGCTTTACAGTTGCTACGTCCCAGCCATCCCCACTGGCTTCAATCTGAAGAGAAATTCTCGATGGTTCCATCGGACTCCAGCGGGCCTCGCTTCCCTGGCCTCGCTCTGCGAGTATCCGCCGGCTCTTTCCCGAATCCACTTCCGCAACCCATACCTGGCGATTGCGCGCGGGCCCTGGAAGAACCACATACACCACATTCTTATCGTCCCACGACCAAAAGGGCCCTTCGTCCTCATCGAAGGCATTGCGGGAGTGTGGCTCGGATACCGCCACTGATTTACCCGTCAGAACATCGTAAATATAAACTCCGCCTTGGCTTTCATCGGTCGCCGCGTTCGAAAACTCGTATGATAACTTTCGTCCCGTCCACGACCACTCCGCAAAAAACGGATTTCCATAAGCTGTCACCGCCGTTTTATTCGAGCCGTCGGCCCGCATTATCAAAAGCTGGCTCTGCGTGGTGCCCGGCTCGGTGCGCACAAAAGCCACTAAATCACCTTGATACGCCCATGAAGCCGCCATCGATTTACCGTCATCGGTAAGAGGGGTTAACTTGACCCCTTTTGCAATGTACTCAGCTTGTGCCCAGCCACAAAAAAACAGCAAAAACATAGCCGACAGCAGGGCGGGATACAATCTTTTTGCCAATAGAGACGCGATACGCAACCTCCTCCTTCACAACCCATTTTCAAAGAGGAACCAGCCGAAAAACCAGCCCCGGATTTAATCTGTTGTCTTTAGATATACTCAAATCTAATTATAGCAGAGTATCCCCCAAAAAACAACCTATTTTAACATTTAATCGATTTTTCTGCCTTTTTGGCCCCAAAACCGCCCCTAACCCAGCTGTTCCGGGCCTATGTGAAAC
>Ga0307378_10012969_pt1 | contig 10599 bp, 8 predicted proteins | sample UN1MG_FD_202238 | JGI IMG/M metagenome (GOLD analysis project Ga0307378, IMG submission 202238) | Soil microbial communities from Risofladan, Vaasa, Finland - UN-1 | ecosystem: Environmental > Terrestrial > Soil > Coastal area > Acid sulfate soil | place: Finland: Risofladan, Vaasa | collected...
ATGAGGCTTGAGGCCGGCGTAGACGCCTAAAGGCTATCGGTTTCCGGGCTTCCGGCATTAACGCTTGGACTTCAATTCCCCTTGAGGTCGCCCCCGGACCGGGCCCGGTACCTAGCCCAGGCCACTTTCTCTCTTTAGATTGAGGGCACCGGCCAATCCGCAGCTCAGCCTCACTCGCGGTGGCCAATTTCGCGTCGAAACAAGGGGCCAGAATCGTAAAGCCCGTGATGGATTTCAGCCCAGCCCGCTCCACAGACGGCGCCTGCCCGCGGCGACGGTCGCGCTGGGGCACGAGCCTCGCCCTGTTTCTGGCGGTTTTGGCCTATCCCGGCGCCTCCATCGAGGCGCAGGCCGTGCCTCCGGTCGAGACGGACGTGGTGCGCGAGGCGCCCGTGATCCGCAAGCTCGAATTGTCCGGCACCGTCACCTCGCCGCACGCCGCGCAGATATCGACCTCCGTGGAGGGCCTTGTCAGCGCCGTCCATTTCGACAATGGCGCCGAGGTCAAGCGCGGCGACCTGCTGCTGGAGCTCGATCCCGAGCTTGAGGAGGCGGCCCACGCCCAGGCGCAAGCACGCGCCCTCCAGGCCGCCGCCGAGGTCAAGGACGCCGAGCGCCGCCTGCGCATCGCCGAGAGCCTGGCCAAGCGCAATTACGGACCCCAGAACGCCGTCGAGGCCGGCCAGGCCGAAGTCGAGATCGACGGCGCCACCCATGACAGCTTCATCGCCGAGCAGAAGCGTCACGCCGCGATGCTGGCGCGCCATAGGCTGCCGGCGCCGTTCGACGGCGTCATCTCCAAGCGCATGGTGGAAGTGGGCCAATGGGTGGAGCCGGGAACGGCCGTGTTCGAGTTGGTGGCGATGCGCGACTTCCGTATCGACGTGCCGGTGCCGCAGGACTATTACGCGCGGTTGCGCGATGGGGCTGAGGTGTCGGTGGCGCTCGACTCACTGCCGGGCGAGACCGTCCCGGCCAAGATCGGCGCACTCATTCCGGTGAGCGATCCCGATACCAGGACCTTCACCTTGCGCGTGCTGCCCCAGCGCGACGACATTCCGATCATGCCGGGCATGTCGGCCCGCGTCATGATCAATCTCGACACCGGCAAGCGGGACCTCGTGGTCAGCCGCGACGCGCTGATCCGCTATCCGGACGGCCGCATCACCGTGTGGGTCGTCACGGCAGACGGCGAGGCGATGAGCGTCACGGAGAAGCGGATCGAGATCGGGCTCGCCTTCGACGGCGTGGTCCAGGTGCGTTCCGGGCTGAAGGACGGCGACCGCGTCGTGGTGCGCGGCAACGAAGCCTTGCGCGAGGGCCAGACGGTCAGGCTCGCCAGTTGATGCGCGGAACCGAGATGTCCGAGGTGGAATGCTCGAGAAAATAGTCAAGCGCGGGACGCTGGTGACGGTCGCCACACTTATCGTGTGCGTGCTCGGCGTCGTCGCCGCCTTCCGCATTCCCGTGCAGATGATCCCCGACCTCGAAGTGCGGACCGTGACGGTGCAGACGCGCTGGCCGGGAGCCACGCCGCAGGACATCGAGAAAGAGATCATCATCGAGCAGGAGGAGTATCTGCGCTCGATCCCGAGCCTGGAGCGCATCATCTCCCAGTCGTCGAGCGGCGCCGCCAGTATCGAGCTGGAGTTCCCCTACAACATCGATCTCAACGAGACGATGATCCGCATCAACAACGCGTTGAGCCAGGTTCCGTCCTATCCGGAGAATGTCGACCAGCCGAGGATTTTTGCCAGCTCGTTCAGCGCCAACGCCTTCATGTTCTTCCGTGTGTCGCCGCTGCCCGGCAACCCGCGCCAGCTCGACATGGACATGATGCGCGACTTCGTCGACGACAATGTCCGCGCGCGGCTCGAAAACGTGACGGATGTGTCGAATGTCCGTATCGGCGGCGGCGCCGAGAAGCAGATCCAGATCCTGTTCGACCCGGCGGCGCTGGCCGAACGAAAACTGTCGATGACCGACGTGCGGCGCGCGGTCGCCGCGCGGAACCGCGACACCTCCGGTGGCGAGATCGAGAGCGGCAAGCGGCGCTATCTCCTGCGCACGATCGGCCGCTTCGACGATCCCGACTCGCTCAAGGACCTGATCATCGCCCGGCGCGGCGGCACCATTATACGGCTCTCCGATGTCGCCGACGTGCGGCTCGGCCATTTCGAGATCTACCAGCGCGCCTATGTGAACGGCCGGCCCATCATCTTCTTGGCCATTCGCCGCGAGGCCGGCTCCAACGTTATCGCCATCAAGGAGGCGGTGCTCGGAGAGATGGACGCGATCAACCGTGAGGTGCTTCGCCCGGCGGGCATGGAACTCGAGTTGACCACCGACGACGTCACCTATGTCGATGCCTCGATCCGCAATGTGTGGACCAATCTCGCCATCGGGGCGGTGCTGGCGACACTGGTGATGTATCTGTTCCTGCGCTCCGCCAAGGCAACGGTGGTCGGCGTGATCGGCATTCCGATCTGCACCATCGCCGCGTTTATCGGGCTAATGCTGGCGGGGCGCACCGTCAACGTCATCTCGCTGGCCGGCGTGGCCTTCGCCATCGGCATGACGCTCGACAACACCATCGTCGTGCTCGAGAGCATCGACTTGGAACGGCGGCGCGGGCTGGGGCGCATGCGTGCAGCCATCGAGGGCGTGCGCAAGGTGTGGGCCGCGGTACTCGCCTCGACGCTGACCACGGTGCTGGTGTTCATCCCGGTGGTGTTCATCCACGAAGAGGCGGGCCAGCTTTACTCCGACATCGCCATCGCGGTGTCGGCCTCGATCCTCGCCTCGATGGTCGTGGCCATTACCGTGGTGCCCACCGCGGCGGCGCATTTCGACCTGACGCCACAAGACAACAAGGCGGCCGATCGCGCCGACGGCGCCATCGTCAAGGCGGTCGGGTGGCTCATGGCGGGATGGTTCCGCCGCCTGTTCTGTATTGTCGGGGCCGCGGGCGCGAGCGCCGCGGTGATCCTGCTGCTGACGCCACCGGCCGAGTATCTGCCGGAAGGTGACGAACCCAAGGTGTTCGCCCGGCTGAACGCGCCGCCCGGCTATAATCTGGAGACCATGGCGGAGATCGGCGAGGACCTGAAAGCCTATCTCCTGCCGTTCGTCAAAGACGATCCCGAGCGTTTCAAACGCGGTGAGGTCGAGGTCCCGGCTCTCCGGTATCTGTTCCTGCGGGTCGAGGCCGACGGCTTGCGGATCGTCGCCGAGACCGTGGATACCGGCGACATCGATGCGTTGATGAAGGTCCTCACCCGCAAATACCAGACCTATGCCGGCATGCGCGCCTTCGTGTCGCGCGGCTCGATCATCACGAGCAATGACGGCGGCACGCGCAGCGTCAGCCTGGACATCTCGGGGCGGCGGTTGGAGGACGTCTATAACGTCGCCTCGACCGCTTACCGCCGCGCCGGCGAGATTTTCGAAGATCCGCGCATCCAGGCCAATCCCCCGACGCTGACCCTGTCACAGCCGTTGATCGAGGTGCGCCCCAAATGGGACCGTGCGGCGGAGCTCGGCATGACCGCGGACGATGTCGGCTTCACGGTGGCGGCGCTGACCGACGGCGCCTATGTGGGCGAGTTCTTCCGCGACGACGAGAAGATCGACATCTATTTCTACAACAAGGACGCCCTTCGCACCGAGCTCGACACGCTCGGCCAGATGCCGGTCTACACCCCGCAAGGCGCCATCGTGCCGCTCTCGGCCGTAGCCGACATCAGGGAGACGGTCGACACCAGCACCATCCGGCGCATCAACGGCAAGCGGACCGTCACGCTCAACATCATCCCGCCGGAGAACGTGGCGCTGGAAACCGGTGTGGAGATCGTCCGCAACCAGCTCGTGGAACACATGCGGCGCAACGGCGAAGTGCCCTTCGACGTCAGCATGACGATCTCCGGCGCCTCCGATCAGCTCGACGCGACGCGCAGCGCGCTCGCCAGCAACTACATCGTGGCGGTGGTCATCATCTATCTGCTGCTCGTCGCCATCTTCACCAATTGGGGCTATCCGCTGCTGATCATGACCACCATTCCGCTTGGTGTCGCCGGCGGTCTCGTGGGGCTGGCGCTGATGAATTGGGTGGGGGCACTCCTGCCGCGCTTCGGCCTCGATCCGATCATCCAGCCCTTCGACATGATCACCATGCTCGGCTTCCTCATTCTCATGGGCACGGTGGTGAACAACCCGATCCTGATCGTCGATCGGGCGCTCTACAATGTGCGTGACATGGGGCTCGATGCGAAGGCGGCGGTGATGGAAGCGGTGTCGTCGCGGCTCAGGCCGATCGCCATGTCCACGGTGACGACCATTTGCGGGCTGGCGCCGCTGGTGTTCATCCCCGGCGCCGGCACGGAACTCTATCGCGGCGTCGGCGCCATCGTGCTTTTCGGCATTCTCGGCACGGCAATCATCACGCTGACTTTCCTGCCGGCACTGTCCATCGCCGTGTTCCGCATTGCGGGCTATGGCGCGAAGGAAAAGTCACCCGCCATGGCGACGTCGCCCGCCCCCGGCGAATAGACGCGATTACGCCAGCCGGCTCTCGAGCTCCGGCACCAGCAGTTCGGGCCGCACATAATTCGGGTTCGCCTGCACAACGCCGTCGGCAAGCAAATGGGGGGGGGCGGGGGCCACGTCCTCGAGCACGGATGCGGAGAAGCGGGACGTGTCGTAGGCGCAGACGACGGCGTCGCTGTAGAGGGGTAGGACGAAATTCAGGCGACTCTCATAGATCGCCAACTTCTCCACACCGGGCGCATCTTGCAGCGCCCATTCCATGTCGGCCCAGGCCCTGGTCCGCTTGAAACCCCGCCGGCGTCCGGTGTTGATCGTGTCTTGGATCAGCTAGATCATGGCCGCCGGCTCGAACCGGCCACCGCGCAAATACAGATTGTCCCAAGTCTCGATTTTGAGCTGACCGTTGCGCTCGGATTCCGCAACGTCGACGCCGCCACGGCGAAGCCGCTCAATCCGATCCTTGCGTTGGTGCGCGTCAACAAATGTCAGCGCCCGATCGCCAGCCTCCAGTCCCTCTTTGAGGAATGGCAAGAGCACGTCATATTGCTCGTCGGTGCCGTCATAAAAGGCGCAGACATGGCAAGGACAGGTCAGGGCCGAACCGGCCAGACTGATCGTGCGCGTGGCGGCTAATCCGCTGTGCTTACCGCGGTGTGCCATTCGGACCTAAGCGCCCCATTGTCTCTCGGCGATTCGCCCATCGCTGGATGTACGGTCAGTCTACAGCCCCACGCGGCATTCTCATGGCCTTTTTTGGAGAGAATGGTGGGTAATGGCGCGCCCGAAAGGATTCGAACCTCTGACCCCCAGATTCGTAGTCTGGTGCTCTATCCAGCTGAGCTACGGGCGCGTTTGCCGACCGTTCCGCTCCACAAGGGCGTGGGGCAGGCAGGGGGCTACCTAATACCTCGGACGACCGAAGGCAAGACTGACGACCGGCGCCGGGTCCGATGGCCAATCATTGGAAACCTTGCAGAACTTGGGAACCTTGGCCGAATCGAAATAGTTTTCAGCTATGTTGCGCCGACAACAATTAGGGAGAAGCACTCATGCACCGTTTTCTTAGCTATGCCTCCGCCGTTCTCTTCGCCGCCGTCCTCGCCCTCGGCCTGGCGAGCTGCGATGGGGCAAACAGCGCCTTCGCCGGCAAATACGAGACCACGGATACCCAAGGCCAGCCGATGACCATCACCCTCGCCGAAGACGGCGCGGCTTCCGGCACCCGCGCGGATGAGACCCTGACGGGCTCATGGAAAGAAGAAGGCGGCGGCGTGATGGTTACTTGGTCCGACGATTGGGCCACCAAGATCGCCAAGGACGGCGATACCTACACCAAGACCGCCTACAAGGGCGGGACCGCCGACGGCGAGCCTGTGGCCGCCAAGAAGGTCGAGTAACGACGCCTGATACTTGGACGCCTGATACTTGGACGCCTGATACTTGGACGCCTGATACTTGGACGCCTGACGCTTACGCGCGGCGCTGCCTTGCCCGTCCCAGCTCGACGACACTGTCGGGAATGGTGACGCGGAAGGTGGCGCCGCCGTTGTTCCGGTGCAGCTCAATTTGGCCGCCATGCGCTTGCACCAGCTCGGCGGCGATGGCCAGCCCAAGACCCGAGCCACCTTTTCGCGAGACCGTTTGAAACGCTTGAAACAGGCGGGCCTGCGCCTTCTCCGGCACGCCGGGCCCTGTGTCGGTCACGTCGACGATGGCCACGGCGCCTTCGCGGCGGGCCACGACCATGATCTCACCTGAGCGGCCGCCATCGCTTTCCAGCGCCTGCACGGCGTTGCGGCAGAGATTGCTCAAGACCCGATAGAGCTGGTCGCGGTCTGCGTCGACCTCGAGTTCGTCTTCAATATCGAGGTTCCAGGCGATCAGGTCCTTGCGCGGCAGACCGAGGCTGTCGCCGACCTCGCTCACCAGCGGCCCGAGTTCGAAGCGCCGGCGCCGCGGCGGCGCCTCCTGGGCCTGACCGAAATCCAGCGTATGGACGCAGAGCCGGATGGCGCGGTCGAGCGAAGCGATCAGCTTGGGCACGAGCCGCTGCACTGTCGGATCGTTGACCTCAGCCAGACGGTCGGAGAGGAGCTGGGCGCTCGACAGCATATTGCGCAAGTCGTGACTGATCTTGCTGACGGCCAGGCCCAGCGCTGCGAGCCTCGTCTTCTGCGACAGCGTTTCCGACAACTCATGCTGCATGGCCGAGAGCTCGCGCTGGGCGGTGCCGATCTCGTCGCGGCGCGACGAGGGCGCGATAATCCGGCTCGGATCCTCGGGCTTCTCGGCGAAGCGCACCATGTTCCAGGTGAGCTTGGTCATGGGCTTCACCAGCAGCGCATCGAGGGCGAGATAGACCAGCGTCGCGGTGATGATCGAGATGAGGATCGACAATCCAAGAATATCGAGCCCGTAACCGAGCATCGCCGTCTTGAGCGGCCCCTCGCCCATGACCACGTCGATGGTCTCACCCTTATTGAAGCCCGGTTCGCCGACGACCCGGATGACGCGATCGTCGGGACCGACATAGACCATCAGCGCATCGGTGATCAGGCTGAGCCAAGACGCATTGCGAAGATCGAAAGAGGCGCCGATCTCGGTCGGCATGTCCATCTCGATGATGAGTACGCGGGAGTTCGCCCGCTTCACGGCGATGGCCTTCACCTTGGCGCTGTCGAGCAACTCGTCGCGGAGCGTGTCGGGCAGTTTGCCGCCTGGCGCAGCCTCGGCCGCCAGCGAGGCGATCTGCGCCGCGGCCAGCCGCTCCATCAGCCATTGGCGGCGGAAATTAGAAACCGACGGCACGAAGACAAGCACCTCCGCCACCATGACGAAGAGGATGGTGAGCAGCAGCAGCTTGGCCGACAACCCCGGCACATGGCGGGACAGATGCGCGGTTGCCGGCACTTTGCGTGGAGCTTCGTCGTTCACGTCAGGACGCTCGCAAAAAGTCATCTCGGGCCGTCAGGCGCGGAGTCTAACGCCGAAGCCCTAATTCTAGCCGAAAATCAGTCGGTTTTCCGCAAATCTGGCGGTTAGCCCAAACGGCGCAACAAGCCGATGATGGTGCGCAGCCAGCCTTTGGTCAGGGTGGGCTGATAATAGGCGTAAGCCACCTTTTTTGAGAGCTCCGACAGTGTCGGATAGGGCAGCACCAGGGAGATCAGGTCGCCGATGCGGATGTCCTTGGCCATGGCCACGATCCACAGCTGGAGCAGCTCGCCGGCTTCGGCGCCGACGATGGTGACGCCGAGGATGGTGCCATCCTTCTTGGTGATGACCTTGATAAAGCCTTCGGTCTTGCGCTCGCACTGGGCCCGATCGTTGTCCGAGTAAGGCGCGCGGAAGATGCGGATGCGCCGATACTTCTTATGAGCCTCCGCTTCCGTGAGACCGATCTGCGCAAGCTCCGGATCGGTGTAGATGACCCGGGGAATGGTCGCCGCGCTGACATCAGGCTTGAGGCGGAACAGCGCGTTCTTGATGACGATGCCGGCATGATAGTTGGCGAGGTGGGTGAACTGCGGCCCGCCGATCGAATCGCCAATGGCATAGATCCGGCGATTGGACGTCCTGAGCTGCTCGTTGACCTTGATGCCGTCGGCGGTGTGGGCGATGCCGGCGCGGTCGAGACTGAGCTGTTTCAGGCTCGGCTTACGGCCGGTCGCGACGAGGAGATGCGAGCCTTTGATGATGACGCTCTCGCCGTCTTTATGGAAATGCACGGCGATGCCCTGCACGGACGGCTCGATGCGTTCCACCCTTGTGTTGGGATAGAGCACGACCTCGGTGTCCTCGAGCCGCTTGAGCAGCACCTTGGCGGCCTCCGGATCCTCGTGAACGAGGAAATCGGCGGTGTCGAAAATTGTGACGTAGGATCCGAGCATACGATGGGCCTGGCCGAGCTCAAGCCCAATCGGGCCGCCGCCCAAGACGATCAGATGCTGAATGCGCTCGCTGACGTCGAAAATGGTCTCGTTGGTGAGATAGGGGACTTCGTCGAGCCCCGGGATCGAGGGGATCGTCGGCGAGGAGCCGGTGGCGATGACGAAGCGGCGGGCGCGGACCAGCACGCGGCCGGCCTCCACGGTGAACTTGTCGAGAAAGTTCGCTTGCGCCTGTATCACGCGGACGCCGAGCCCGGTGAAGCGTTCAACACTGTCATTCGGCGCGATGGCGGCAATGGCACCATGGACGTGGTCGTAGATGCCGCGATGGTCGATCTGCGCCTCGAGCACTTCGATGCCGAAGGTGGCGGCGGTGCGCACCGCGTCCGCGCGTTTGCCCGCCGCGAGCAGCGCCTTGGACGGAACACAGCCATAGTTGAGGCAGTCGCCCCCCATGAGGCCCTTTTCGATGAGCACGACCGGCACGCCGAACTGGGCCGCCGCCGATGCTACCGAAAGGCCCCCTGAGCCCGCGCCGATGACGCAGAGGTCGGGCTTCAGAACCTCTTCCATGATCGTCTAGTCCCCCATAAACGCGTTAGGCGGCCCGGCGCCTGAACCATTTTAACCCCACCGGGATCAGCGACACGAGGCCAAGTGCCACCAATCCAGCAATTAGCTCAGGCGTCAGCAATGCATTCGGGTCGAGCCCCGATGGGCAGGACTCTTGAGCCCCCTCGCCAGCCTTTGCAAGGCAGGATTGGTGAGCAGATTGCTGCGCCTCGATAACGCTGTCGAGGCCGTTCCCAGCCAGCGCAAAAGCAAATGTTCCCGGGATAATGCCAAGGAAGGTGGTCACAACATAGGTGGCAAAGCGCACCCCGAGAAGACCCGGCGCAAGATTGACCAGCCAAAACGGGAAGATCGGCACGAGCCGCAAAAACAGAAGATAGCTGAATGCGTCCTCGCGAAAACCCTCGCCGAACCGTTTCAGTGCCGGGCCGGCCCGCGCCACGAGCACGTCCCGCAACGTGCTCCGGGCGACGATGAACACCACGGTGGCCCCGAGGGTAGCCCCGATCACCGACGTCGCGCCGCCCACGAACCAGCCGAACAGAAAGCCGCCGGCGATGGTCAGGACCGCGCCGCCGGGGAGCGACAAGGCGACCGTTACGGCGTAGAGGGCGACGAAGGCGGCCAGCGACAGGTACAGATGACCCTGGATGATAGCGCGCAAGGTTTCCCGGTTGGCGGCCAGGTGCTCGAGCGTGAGGTAGCGGTGCCAGCCCATGGCGAGGATGAGACTGCCGGCGGCCAGAAGCAGCAGAAGGGGCCACAGGCGCTTAAGCCAGCCCGCGGCGCCGCGTGCCATGTCCGATACGGTATCCATGCTCAAGACTACTCCTTGCCTGCCCTAAGCCAAGACATAGGCAGACGCCACAGGCGCCGGTAATGGCCTTTCTCGCCATTGTGATGGTCCGTCACTCGGCGTGATGCACAAACCGGCCTTTGGCCGCCTGACGGTTCCGGCAACAAATGGGCTGGCTTGGGCGGCTGGCGCGGCAGCTGCGTTGGCGGGGCCTTAACCCAATTAACGGAGTTTGCAGCGGCGGCACACCTGGTCGGCAGGGATGGCGACAGCGGAAATGCCCCTTGGTTTGTTGACTTGCGCCGGTCGGCAACCTATAAGCTGCCCGAAGCTTTAAGCCTCCAAGGCCCGCCCGAAAATCACCGTGGCGTGGACGGCAGGCAGGAGATAAGTCCTTGAAACGCACCTACCAACCATCGCGGCTCGTCCGCAAGCGGCGTCACGGTTTTCGCGCCCGGATGGCAACGAAAGCCGGCCGGAAGGTGATCTCGCGGCGCAGAGCCAAAGGGCGCAAGCGCCTTTCGGCTTAGTCGGCACGCCGCCTCACCCCGGTGACGGCCATCGGACGTCTCAAGACCCGCTCAGAATTCCTCTATGTGAAGGGTGGAACGCGCTTCGCCACGCCCTCGCTCGTGCTGCAGGCGCGCCACCGGGCTGCGCCCGAAGCGGGGCCGGCCCCGCTCGCCCGCTTCGGCTTTACCGCGACCAAAAGCCTCGGTGGGGCGGTCGTCCGCAACCGGGCGCGCCGCCGTCTCAAAGAGGCGGTGCGGCTCAGCGGGCCCTCTCACGCGACAG
>Ga0307378_10012970_pt1 | contig 10599 bp, 20 predicted proteins | sample UN1MG_FD_202238 | JGI IMG/M metagenome (GOLD analysis project Ga0307378, IMG submission 202238) | Soil microbial communities from Risofladan, Vaasa, Finland - UN-1 | ecosystem: Environmental > Terrestrial > Soil > Coastal area > Acid sulfate soil | place: Finland: Risofladan, Vaasa | collected...
TAGTGTCGATCTGGCAGCGAATCAGTGACGAGAAATCACGGAAGACGATTGATTGATTTGCCCCGGTGTTGTGCAGGTGCATATCAATGAAATGCACGTAGTCGGTGGCGCCTACGGTCCCGTCGTAAATCGACCAACCGCCGTTGTTGCCGTCCATGCCTCCGATCCCGCCGTCCTCTGCGACCTGGCTGTAGCCACGGATAATGAGTGGGGCATCGACTGCCGGCACGTACCCGGCCAGGTTCAACACGCCGGTTGTCACGTCTTCGACGGTCGGTTGCTCACCCGGTTCTTGGTCGCTCTTGACATTGATCTGGTCACCGTCGACGGCGTTGCGCACCGGCGGTTGGATTGCCGTGATAGCCACCTGCACGGTGTCCCACGGGTCGATAATCGTCCCCGTACCGCCGGGGGCCGCTGCTGGATCGACGTAGTATTGACTTGGAACGCCCATGGCTTAGCCTTGTACGTGGTAGTTATCGCTGGCTGCCATTTCGTACCAATTCAAGGACAGGCGGTGTATGGTATCGTTTATCGTCCGGTTGGTGAGAATAATGATATATTCAACGGATGGTAATAGTATCAACTCCCGTTGACCTCGATACTGTGCATTGAGGATTGATCCAAACGGCGCTCCGGCGGCAATCGCAAGAATTTCCGTGTGAAGTGTCAATCCGCCTGCGGCGGCAAGGGCAGCCGCTGCCCCTTCAGCAACGTCGAAACGAGACACCGAACCAACAACCGGAACCGTCTCTATAGTTGACAGTAAGCTAGTTGCTGCGCTACTCCGGTCGCGGTTGCGAACAGCTAGATTGGTTTCCTGATCGAGGGTAGCGTTCGTACTTTCACGAATCGCAAACGTGCTATCATCGTTGGCCCAGGCATCCACGAGCATGTGAATCCTGGCCTCTGCTGCGGTAGGCGTGTTGAAGGCGATGGCCGTTTGCTCCCCGATGTTAGTTGGCGTTGTTTGCTGGTAGAACGCCGTAAATGCCTGCCCCCGGTGGATCATGTGATGGTCGTAGTCGACTTCGACAACGGCCCCTGTTGTTCGTTCGAGTGGTAGCGGCGGTGCGCTCATGTGTTTCTCCTATCCGAATACGATTGAGTGGTGTTCGACGGCACCTTGCCGCTTCAGGATCATTTCGTTCAACTTGTCGAGATCAGCCACCTTTGCAGAATAGTGGGCGTCCCAGGAAATCGACCGGCCGCCAACCGAGTAGGTCGACTGCGGGGTGATGTACATCGTTGCGATATACGCCTCCAGTGCCTCCCTTGCAGTTATCAGGTTGGCAACGCTCATGGTTTTTCTTCCTTCTCCCCCGCCGGACAGACCGGCCACTTCCGGCAGGGGAGCGTGTCGAGACTACTCTTGATGTGCGCCAGGTCATTCGTCATGGCTGTCAGGAGCCGCTTCACAATCCACGACAGGATTGCAATCAGCGCCGCACACAGGGCGATCACGCCGGTCTGCTCGTTCACTGGAACCCCTTTGCGTTAGGCGGTTCCGTCGGATCGGATCATGTAGCGAGGCTCGCGGACACCGCCGATTCCCTTATAGGAAACCTTAAATCGAGTTACGATGTCTGACATGAACATTGCCTCATTGTTGTTTGGCGCTTCTTCGATCACCAGCGGCCAGATTTGTTTCCAGATGAAGGCTTTGCGGGGGTTGCCGATAAACCAGTGGGCTTCGGCCAAGTCCCGCGTGTTGCTGGTTAGGCCGCCGTTGCCGGTGTGGTGGATCAATCGCCGCGTAACCCATTCGTTCGTTCGCAGCGTAAGCTTCCAGGGAATCCGGTTCCCGCCGGACGATGCAATCTCCATCGCATCGGGCGCAGTGGCCCGCGTCAGCGCTTGCTGCAACGTAACGCCAACGTCCGTCAGGATTGCCCCGGCGGTCCAGGAAAGCGTCGGGCAGACGATCAACGTGTCAGGATCGTGCATTAACGGCTCGCCGATGTTCGGTTCGCTCATCGCGTTCCACAATGCCGACGCGGCTTGGATGTCGGTATAGTTCACCAAGACATCGGTGATGATGTTGTCAAAGTACGACGTGCCGGCGATGTTCGCATAGGTGTTGCGCGCAATGTCGTTTCTGACGTAGGGATTTACCCCGCCGATCACCACGTCGATGATCGCCTTCTCGCGGCGGATCGCCAGGCTGGTGCCGAGACTCCGGCCGCGTTCGATCAAGATTCCCGTGCGGTCGCCAATGATCGCTTCTCTCGTGATCCCCAGGACCTTGCCGTGCTTCTCCGCGCGCGGGATGCGAACCTTTTCTTCTGCCAAGCCAGCCAGGGGATAGTCCTGCCCTTCTCCGATTTCGCCTTGATTGTCATCGGCGTCAACGGTGATTCCGGGAATGAGTTCGTCTTCCTGGAGATTTGAGGGCATCGTGGTACAGAGAAAGTCTCCGATCAAGGTGTCGAGTTGCATCGCCTCATTGATTGCAGAGAACAAAATCTGCCGGTTGATCGACGAAAACGCGGACGTATCGACGGAGGCAGCGTCTTCCAGAACCGTTTTCCGTCGAGGGTCCAGGCGGTTCACAAACTCGTGGCCGTTGGGAATCAACTGTTCGGCCATGTCGCGGAGCGAGAAGTCATACGGCCCGAAGTCTTTCTTCTCGATTCCCTCCCGAATGAAGTGCAAGGTTCGAGCCTTGCCTTTTTCCTTCCATATCTTGCATAGGTCGCTTGCTGCAAACATCGTATTTCCTTTCCGCCTAGACGGCGTCGATGCGGCGCTGTGAGGCGCTCATGTAATCGAGAGTGATACTGTCGATCTGAGCGTCGCCAGCGTGAATTGCTGCGCAGAACTGCATATTGGCGAAGTTCGCGATTGTCAGGTCCGCACGTTCGTGCGCGACGTGAATGTCGTTGATCCAGAAGTCGAAGTCGAAGGTCGCAACCAGGGCCGACTTCAGGCCGACCGGGTTGCACTCCATGTGGAACCGATAGAGCGTATCCGCTTCGGCGTCCACTTTCCCGGGTGCGAGATTGCCGATCGGGCTTCTGTCGCTGTCGTCGAGTCGCTGATGCTTCTGCGGATACAGAGCATCGGTGAGGTTATCGACGATCGTCCACCATACCGCCGCGTCGAGCGCCGTGAGATTGCCGGCAGCAATACCCGCAGTCGATCCCTTCCGGTAGATGCCGAACCCGTTGAACGATGCCTTTGGGCCGAGGCCGACGTTTACAAACGGCGTGGTTTGTGAGGCGTCCATGAAACCAATGAATAGGCTCGTGGTGTCGGCAGTTACCTCGCTGTAGAAGAACAGTGCCTCGCCGACAATCGGTTTCAAGTTCTGATACAGGAAGCATTCCTGTGTGGTGTGCAGCCCGGATTCGTCGTCGTCGAGGGCAGTCGTCGGAATCAGCACTTGGCCGCCGACAGCGTCCGCAACAACGATCACTGCTGCGGTGTCGTCCCAAGAGGTGAACTCGTCGCCGGTGACGAATCCCTCAAAGTCTGATTCGACGGTGAATACGTCCCGTCGCCCGGTCATCATCGGGGATTTTTTCATCTGTAGCATGATTAACTCCTCAGGTCAGGCTGTAGCCGTGCAAGACGGCCAGCAGTTCCCCGTGTGAATTTCCAATGGTCGGTTCGACCCCTTCGACGGCTTCGATCTTCTCCAAGACCGCAATCCGTTTCTTCTCAGGTTTCTCTATCGGCGGCGCAGGCTTTGCAGCCTCCAACAGGCCGACAATCTTTGTCTCGAAAGCTCCGAGTCGTTCCTCGAAGGCGTCGACGACTTGTTTCAGTTCCATGTCTTCTTCCTCAAAAAGGTTTTGTGTGGTTGCCGGGTTATCCACCAAGTCAACCGAGTTGACCGAGATAATCTTCGTCACGACGGTTTTGCTTTCGTCCATTTCTACCACGGCGTTGTGGCTGAGTCCGAACTGTTTGCCATCGGCGTTCTCCAAGATAAACTGCGCCATGGGGTGCGATTGCTTGATGAGCAAGTCGCCGAACAGCCCGTCGCGTTCCTGGATGTTCGACAACGAACCGAAGTGGTCGCACAGTTGCCGGCTGCCCTTGCGCTTCTCCGATCCGTTGGGGTGGAAGATGAACACGCCGGCCCCTTCGTAGAGATGTTTGGCAGCGGAGAGTACCAATCGCGGATACCGGCGGCCGTTGCGGGACTGCGTGCCGATGATCTTCACGCCCTCGATCACACCGTCCTTGACGGTGGCGCGACTGTATTCGAGAACCTGGCATCGAATTGACATAGCTATTTCCTCGTCCGCTTGGTTTTCTCTCGACGATACGCGGAGGTTTTCCGATTGTTCCTCAACATCTTGATTGTCAACTTTTGCCGATGGCCGGCTACAAACTCGATGTCGTGTATCAGCCCACAATCGCAGCACGCAAACCCGAGTATATTCTTTTGTGGATTAAGCACGATTGAATCACCGGACTTTAGCTGTGGGTATTTTGTGGCCACGTCTCACTCTCTCACGTAGAACCACGATGAAACTCTATCTAAGGCATGGACGCGCCTCAGCAACCGACGGGGCCTTACGATGACTCCGACGGCCAATCCAACCAGGAATGATACAACTATCGCAGTCCACATTAGCTCACCCTTTCTTTTTCGGGTTCGGGATTGCCCTCGCCGGCCGTGTCGTCGTCGGCCTCATCGTCTCCCTGCATTCCGAGCATGATCGCCGGAGGTTGGATCGGATCGAGCGCCATATCGGCAAGCTGTTCATCCCGATCCAGGTCTTCGCGTTCCGACCACGTGCGGTTGCCGAGGATTCCATGGTCCGAGAGGATTTGATTCTTTTGCGTTTCTTCGAGCGCCTTGCGTGGAACCACCGGCGGCATTTCAACGGTGACTTCCACTTCGTCCAGGATATTCTCGCCGCCGCCGATCAGCCCGGCCGTGGCCGCGTGATCGAGCACCCGTTCCATAAGCCGCTTGTAAGCATTGCGATACCACCACTGTCTGGCTTCCATCGCGCGAACGAATGGTGCCTCGGCAACCAGAGCGGAGGCGAGGTTCGCGTTTGAGGCGTCGCCGCTCACCAGCCCCTCGGGCATCTGCCACCTGGCCCCGATGTTTCGTAGAGCCGCTTGCAGAACGTCGATCAACGCGCCGTTCTTTCCTGAGAGTCCCACCGGGCCGGCGGTGTACGTCATGCCGTTGGAAACGTCCAACCGTTCCGGGCCGTCCATGTATTGCACGGGCTTGGTCTGGCCGGTGCGAGTGGTCGTTGGTAGGGCGTTGCTGCCGAGGCCAACAGGGTCCATGCCCGGCGGATGCTCGGTAATCCACGCGATGTTCGCTTGGACCGTGGCCGACTCGCGAAGCGACCGCAACAGTTTCTTGACTCCGGGCAAGTCATTCATGTTAGGGAAGAAATCAGAGACCCCGCGCTTCGTCTGCCGGTCAACCCACTCGGTCTTGAGATGGAAAACTTTCTTGGCGTCGTAGGCTTCGCCTTTGTTGTCCGCATCGTTGTATTGACCGACCACAAAGTAGGCAAAAGGGCGAGAAGTATCTTCCTTCGTCGTCAGAATTCCAAACCGGAAAGTATGATCCTCTGGCCATCGCAATAGGGGCGATGTCGGCTCGGTGACCTGTTCCGGTTCCACCGATCGGAGGCGCAGCCAGCCCTCATCTTCATCCGGCTCCAGGATCAGAAATGCTTCCCCGTCGCGGCGGGTCCGCCGGAAGATCTCCGTTTCCCAACTGACCCAATCGTTTCCGTGCTGCCAGTTCGTCAGGAACTCGGTGGCCTCGTCGGCGAGCGGGTTGGACGCGGGCGGGACCGCCTCGGCCGGAAGACCGCCTTCGGCCGGTTGGGGGGGTTCCGGCGGGGGAGTTGCTGCCTGCCCAGGCTTCTTGCGTTCGACGACTGAATAGGAAAATCCGGTGAAAATTGCAAATTGTGTCAGCACGTCCAGAATACAGGCAGCCGTCGGGCAGAGCGCTTCCACCGTCCTGGCGGCATCCACCATCATCCAATGTTGTTGCTCAGTTCGGAAATAGGGCGGCATTCCCCCATGCTGCCGGCTGCCGGGCCGGGCTGAGTGGAAGCCGACGGCCCCGGGATGAAACAGGTCGTTGGCCGCCGACCCCAGCCCGGCAACCGACGCGCCGGCGGAGGTGAATGGATCTGAAGACGCCCAAGGATCGCATGATTCGAGCAGTTGGATAGTCTCGGCTTCAGCTTGGAGCCGTTTGAGAATGCGGTCCTCGCGCTGCAACAGGGCGAGTTGCGTCTGCTCAGCTACGCGGTGACGCTCAGAAAGCGTTTCGAGAAATGTTGGTATTTGCGCTCACTGTTTCCCCATCCCGGGGCGTCTGCGCAAATTCTACACTTTACCGCGAAAGATTACAAGAGGGGGTTTCTACCGCCGGAGGATTCTGATTTGCAGTTGTCGGTATGTCATGTGGTGGGGGGGGATTAGCTTACGCTCTGCGTCGAGAACCGCACCAATCTGATTCAATTCGAGCGGAAAGTCAAGATCGACCTCTAAATTGGTGTTTTTGCATAGCGAAATCACCTCGCCCAGGTGGTCTGTATCGACAGCAGCTACCACCGTGTCACACTCGCCGATTCCACAATCCTCCATGACGAGCCAGATTTTCATTTAGCCCCTCACGCGGTTTGATGGTGACAGGTCGATCTCGATAACGCGACCCGGCCCGTCGAGGTGTGCGCGGAACGCCATTTTGTGGCAGTCTGGAAACCGTCTCGACAGTCCAGAGCACGCAATCAACGAACTTGCATCGTGCGACCCATCCTTCCTTCCTTTGATCGGAAATGATCCGTGGGCGTCCTCTTCCGGGAGGATCACCTTTAGCCCGATCCTCCGTGAGTCCACGTCAAACAGCACGGCGACTTGGGCACCGTGGTTGAGGTGGAACGCATCCATGAATGGGCGATTCAGGCTTAGCCCGGTCTTATTCAGACTGACGCATGGAAGCTTATACCAGTCTGGACCGTACATGCCCTGCCCGCCGCCGGTCTGACCCCGCTCTAATAATTCCCAATTAACCATAGTTTCATCCCTTTCGGCCCCGGTTGTTCTTGATGCCCCTACTCTTGACCGGCCCGGGCTTCACACTCGGCATGCGTACCGATGAATACGATCGTGTCATACACGCGGACAGAATAGGTTCCGTCGCCGTGGTCGATGATCTCTACCGATTTCTTTTTCATGTCGAACTCCCTGCCGCCCACGCGCCATACTGGCGGAAGTCGTCACACTCCCGCTCGGTCAGTCTGTAGAACCCGTCGATGTTCCACTTGGAACCCCAACTATTCGGGCCGCCGATGCCCCACGTGTCGCCGTCTTGCCATAGTTCGGTGGCGCAGATCGCGTGGCCACCGCCGCCCGGCCAACGCACGCCAACCAGACACGGCCGATATTGCTGGAGCGCGGAGGCCACAGCATCGAACCCGTCTAGGTCAATCCATTCGAGCATCCGGTTTTGTTTGGCCTCGGCTTCCCAGCCCGGCGGCCAGTCAGACGGCCGCCATTTGTCCGGCGGAATCAACTGCCGGCTGCATACGCCCGTTTTCACCATCGCTTGGAGCACGTCGTCTAGCGACGCCCCGTCGCCCCAGCGGGCCACCTGGCCGTAAAGATGCTCGGGGCTCAAAACCACACGGGGCCGCCCGCGAAACGAACGCTCTGTCAGCATGACACCGCAGCCGCCGTTGGCCGTACACATCCCGTCCTGCTGACCGTAGATCGTGTGGACGTGCCGGGAGAATGACACCGGCTGCCAGAAGCGATAGTCGATCAGTTGAATTCGATCTTGACGCATTGGGAACGTACCGTCGCCGTAGACTGTCTTTCGGGGCAGGGCCCCAAATCCGATAAAGCTTGGTGGTCGTTGCATCACTTCACACCTCCGATCAGGGTTCGCATTTCCTCGATTATCGCCGGCAGCGGAACAACGCTAATCACGGCCCCGGCGGAGTCGGTCAAGCAGACCACCGGGAGCGCCAACTTGGCAGCCGCCGCTCGGACAGCTTCCGGCAGCTTCGGGTGGTCTTTGTCTTCGATCCGGTACGTCAACCCGCGGGCCAGTACCGCCGCCTGCCACACCGGATCGTCGAGAACCTTGCCCTGTACCGCCGTCCGGTCGGCTTGCTCCTCGATTATCCAGACCCCCGCCACCCTCCCTGGTGGCGGAGGGATCGGAGGGTCCGGTACATCTCCGATTTGCCACGAGCAAACCGGCACCGGAGGCGTACCCCGCACGATGTACGCCCAGCCGTCGGCCACAATCAGTTGGGCCTGGCTGTCGGGAGGAAACGGCGCGATCGAAAAGTCGGCCCCCTTGGCAACTACGACGCAGGAGACTGACGCCGCGAGCGCCAAGGGGGCCAGCAAACGGAGGATTCTGATTTGCAGTTGTCGGTATGTCATGTAACTACCTCCAGCTTGCCGTGTGCCTCGGCATCGTCCAAAAGACACGCTCGATCCTCGCCGTCCATCTCCGCAAGCATCGCCATCGCCTCATCGACTTCCTCGCGCAGGGCGCGTCCATGGAAGTATTGCTCTCTCAGAATCCGCGTTACGCCACGCCGAACGACAAACCCGCTGCGAATCATTACGTCCTCCACCTCGTCTCGGCCGCGCTCCTCCAGGCACTTCTTGATCCAATCCAGCAACGCCAAAATGAAAGCTGAATAATCCATAACTCACTCCTTACTTGGGGGTTGTTGATCCGCCGGCCGACACTCGACGCAGCGGATGTTATAAGTTCGCAACAATCTTTTTAGTATCGCGCGCAATTTTCGGACGCCTGCCCGCGGATCTGTGTCGCCAGGAAATTCTTGGAACGGCAGGCGAAGGCGGATGATGTATTCGCGGTCAATCATGGTCGGCCTCTTCGTCTTCGTCAAGATTCTCATAAGGAACCCACCCATCTTCGTACGGCCCGTTGTCGAGCTTCCAATCGTCGTAGCCGGGAATCGGCTCACACATCGTTCACCTCCGGTCCAGGGCCTCGAGTGCCGCGATCAAATCGTCGTGTCGCTGATACGCAGCGTCCGCTGTCGTTTGTGCGACGACTTTTATCGCCGCATTCCTAACGGCTTCCAGCCGCTCGATCTCCAATAGAACATCTTGTGCAACGCCGCAAACATTTACGCCGTCTATGCCCCCGCCCGCCAAATAGCGCAAAGCTGGCATCCACGTTTTCTGAATCATGGCTCTACCTCCGGGCCTGGGACTGGTTCGCGGCCGCCTTCCCACCACTTATCCAGTTCTACGAGACTGTTCGATGCTTCCTTGATGATCAAACGAGCGGTTATTCCATCACGAACACCAACGAGTTGCAGCACGAGTTTCGCAATTCGCCCAGCCCTCACGGCTAGTTCCATTTCGATGCCTCGCTCTTTAATGATACCAGCACGGTATCTGAGTTCGTTTTTATCACTCATCACTCACCTCCGGTTCCAGGGTCTCGGCGGCGGCGAGTGCCGCTTTCAGTTCCCGCAGAATCTTCGGCGCCCAGTCACGATGAAAAAGTGCTCCGAAGTATTCGCTACGCTGATCGCTAAACTTCGGACAATCTTGCCCTTCGGCAAACGCCTTATCCAGCCACCGGAATAAAATCACTTCAGGCGTAGTTTTCATGGCTTTACCTCCGACCCCGGGGTTGTTGTTTTGCCCGCCGCTGCCGTTCGCACCACTGCCCCATCGTTTCGATCCGCATCGGCATGGCCGTCGTCTTCGCATACTCCCTCAGGTCTTCCACGGTCTCGCAGGCCCTGGAGCCCATCGCCCACTTGCCCGACGGAGTCACCGCTCGGGGCCGGTCGGCCGGGAGTTCGACGTCGCGTGGGCCTAGTTCTTTCAACACATCTGCAATCACGCCCCGGGCCGTGGCCCTGTCTTCCTCGCTCATGTCCTCCCATCGTTTCGGGTCGTCGTCGTTTTTTGGGAAGTCAACCGGGCGGTTGGTCCGATGGTCCCGGATGATCCGAAGCACTGCCGGCGGAATTTCGCCGTATGGGCACCCGCCGTCTTTCCATAGCTGCCGGGTGGCGGATATGGCATCTTTAAGCTCTGCCCTCCTCACAATCGCCCACCATTCGCCCATGCGGTCGCTCTTCTGGCGGCCTCGCATGGTGTCGAGCCAGGCCACGAACCCGGGAAAGAACGTCCCGAGTTTCCGGACCCATTGATTGAATTCTGGGTGTGTCATTTCTGGTAGTCCTCGCCAAAAACTATCTTTGGATCAATCCCAATAGAAGAGAGAAAATCATCCCCTTCCTTCCCTTCCTTTCCCTTAGACTCCCTTCCCTTCCCTTCCGGAGGTGAACGCTCAGCGAACGTTCGCCGTCTGTTCGGCGAATCTGGGACCTCACCATTGGGGGCTGGGTAACGGAAAGTTGGCTGGTCGATCTTCTGGTGATGCCAGCCGGTGACTTGCCAAAAGTCTTTGGTATCAACGACATAGAGCTTGATAAGTTCTTGGGTGATCAATTCCTGGATCATAGCGGAAATAGCCTCGTCGTCAAACGCATCGCCCGGGAAAACTTCCATCTTGATCCGCTTGATATTTGCCGGGTGCCGGCCGCCGTCGTCCGAGAAGTTCCAGAGCCCAATAAACAGTAG
>Ga0307378_10012974_pt1 | contig 10597 bp, 6 predicted proteins | sample UN1MG_FD_202238 | JGI IMG/M metagenome (GOLD analysis project Ga0307378, IMG submission 202238) | Soil microbial communities from Risofladan, Vaasa, Finland - UN-1 | ecosystem: Environmental > Terrestrial > Soil > Coastal area > Acid sulfate soil | place: Finland: Risofladan, Vaasa | collected...
GCCGCACGAGCACCCAGCGCGGGGCCAGCCCCTTGGCGTGGGCCGTCCGTACGTGGTCCTGGCTCAAGACCTCCAACAATTGCGAGCGCGTGACGCGCGCCACCAGCCCCATCAGCCCGGCGCCGAGTGTGAGCGCCGGCAGGACCAGCGCTTTGAGCGCGCCCACCAGCGTGCCATCGCCTCGACCGGTGCTGGGGAGCCAGCCTAGTTTCTGCGCAAACAGCAACATCAACATGATCCCAAACCAGAAGGACGGCATGGACACGCCCAGCAGCGCCCCCCCGGAGCACAGCGCATCCACCAGCCTCGCCCAGCGCCGCCGTGCAACAGGCGGCGCTGGGCTGTACGGCGCTGCGCTATGCCTGGCCCAGCGCCGCCGTAGAACAGGCGGCGCTGGGCTATACGGCGCTGCGCTATGCCTGGCCCAGCGCCGCCGTAGAACAGGCGGCGCTGGGCTCCACGGCGACACAGCCACTGCCGACAGGACGCCCAGCGGGATAGCCACCAGCAGCACGAGTGCCTCCGTGGCAATGGCCAGTTCGAGCGTGGCCGGAAACCTGGCCCAGATCTCCTGGCTGACCGGCGTGCGGGTGGCCAGCGACCGGCCCATATCACCCCGCAACAGGCTGCCCAGGTAGCGAAAATACTGTACCGGCAGCGGATCGTTGAGCCCCAATTGCGCCCGCAAGCGCTCGACCGTCTGCGGCTCCATGCCCCTTGGGTTGAGGCCGAACTGCGTAGACAGGGGATCACCCGGCGCCAGGTGGATCAGAGCAAAGGTGAGCGCCGAGACCCCCAGGAGGAGGAGGGGGAGGAGGAGGAGACGGCGAACGATGTACCTTCTCAAGGAAGCCTCTCAGACGTGATGCGTGAAACGTGAAACGTGAAACGTGATGCGTAATCCGTAATGCGTAATCCGTAATGCGTAAGCGTGGGGCGTGGGAGACGGAACACGGAACACGAAACACGCAAAATGTCACTTGGTCAGCCAGACGTTGTTGTAGTCAGTGCATAGGTTCATGAACCACATCGCCCCGTGAAAGTCGTGCACCCAGGAGCGGGAGGCCTGGTAGGAGTTGCGGAAGCCCAGCGGGACGGCCCAGTACTGGCTATAGATCTTGTCCGCTGCCTGGCGCAAGACCTCGTCCCGTTCAGCCGGGTCAACGACGGCGTTGGCCTGGTCCAGCAGGGCAAAGATCTCCGCATCCTCGTAGCCCATAAAGGGGGCCATTCCAAGGCCACCCCACAGGCTATTCATGCCGCCGTCGCCGCAGAATCCACCCACGATCATGGCCTTGTCCACCCCAGCCTTCCAATCGGCGATCCAGGTGCCGAACTCTACGGTCTGCAGCTCGACCGGAATCCCGACCTCCTTCAGTTGGATGGCGACGGCGGCGCCGAACTGCGGCATGGGCGACATGTTCCAGATTTCGAGCGGGAACTCCATCGGCCGGCCATCCTTGTCCAGCACGCCGTCTCCGCCGGCATCTTCCCAACCCAGTTCCTTCAGGAGCGCCCTGGCCCGTTCAGGATCGTACGGGAAGTACTGGCACAGGTCCGGGTCGTAGCCGGGGACGTCGGGGCCGGCCGTCCCACAGCCGGGGACGAACATGCCACCATAGACGTTGGCGCCGATGGCATTGCCGTCCAGGGCGTACGCCACGGCCTGGCGGAACTGGCGCTCGCTAAAGAGCGGATTTTTCACGTTGAACACGAGTTGGGTCGGGCTAGGGCAGCCACCCGGGTAGAGGACGAAGCGCTGGTCGGCGCTCAGGCGCGCGAATTCGGTATCGGGCACACCGGCCAGGACGTCTATCTCGCCAGTTTCGAGGGCGATGACGGCGGCATCCCGGTCGGGGATGACGCGGAAGACGACGCGGTCCAGGCAGGGCTTGTTCCAGTACAGGTCGTTGCGTTCCAGGGTGAGCGACTCGTCCGGCTTGTACTCGACGAACTTGAACGGGCCGGAGCCGATGGGATGCAAGGCAAAGTCCTCGCCCAACTGCTCCACCGCCTCGCGGGGCACGATGGCGGTGCCGGAGAGGCCGCGCCCGACGGTGAACAGGAGCGCATTGGGGGCCTTGAGCGTCAGTTTAACCGTATATTCATCCAGGGCTTCCACCGCTTCGAAACTGGCGATCAGGTCGGCGGCCATGGTGGAGCCCTCCGTCTGCACCGCCCGCTGGATGGAGTAGACGACGTCGGCGGCGACGACCTCGCGGCTGGCCCCGGTGGGGAAGACGGCGTTGCCGTCGTGCCATAAGACGCCCTGGCGCAGGTGGAAGACGACGATGCGAGGCACTCCCGCGCCGTCGTTCTCGTACTCCCAGGACGTGGCCAGGTCAGGGAACAGGTCCGGCCCCTGGCGGCGAAAGAGGAGGCTGAAGACGTTGGAGACGACGAAGAAGGAATTGTCGTCGGCGACAAAGATGGGGTCGAACTGCACCAGGCCGTTGCTCTGGATGACGAGCGTGCCGCCGAACCTGGGGGTGTCCTCAGACTGCGGGGGGGTAGCGGTGCTCGCTTCTACCTGCGGGGTGGGGTTGGCACCAGCCCCAGGGGGCAAGGCGCTACAACCTGCAGTCGCCACGACCAGGAAGGTGGCAATGACTGCTAGATGAAGACGCCCCGGGACGGGGCTACGAACATCACGATGACCTCTGCGGTGCCACGCATCGCCCATGTTGTCCTCCCCCCTGTTGTGAGGCCTGACCGCAAGATGCCGGTTGACCGAGGACCTGCGTGCCTGTCGTCAGAGCGGCTGTCCCGCCCATCTCGCCCGGGACCGGCCGCCTGGGACGCCCTTAATCTTACCATAACTTGGTCATCCCCGCAATATGGCCGGCCGCAGGGGTTAGGGCAACTGCCGCTTAACCCATCAGCGCGTTGAGCAGATACGCTTCATCCCAGCCGGCCTTGAGGCGCGACACTCTGTTTGTAGCGTGCAACGTTCTCCCTATTCCTCCTCTTATTCTCCGTGAAGTGCCGACCTGCCTGACCGCGCCCTTCTCGGCGGCGATGGTCAGGATCATCCGCGCTACCTGGCTCAGGCCCGCCGTCTGAAGCGTCCGCTCCTGGCGGATGTGCACCACCAGGGGCAGCATCCTGAGCACCAGCGTCATCCCCGACCGCTGGCTGCCCTCGTCCACACCGTAGACGCACCCGCCGAGAATTTGGGAGATGAGGCCGGCCTCTTGCTGCATGGCCCGCCCAGAGTTCTCGCACCACACGCGGTTCACCAGGTCTGTGAGCCGAGCTGCCGCGTCGCGCTGCTCCTGGCTACTGTCTCGCCCCCACGGCTCGATCACCGTGGATACCAGCGGCTCGGTGCTGTCTGAGACCTCGCCGTACAGGAAGCCGGCGTGCAAGAGGCAGGCCATGTTGAATGGGTTGAGTTTGAGCGGGAACACGGGATACCCCTCCGGGTCTTTCGGTTGGGGGGTTACGTTGAATATGGATCGCGTCATCTTTCCTCTGTCACCGTGATCGTGACAGACCCGCCAGACCGGTCTGGTATGCGGGTCGGGAGTTCGATCCACTCACGGCGCAACGGGTCGAAGGCCACGAGTTTCCCGCCTGAAACGCGGAGCCCCAACCGGGCCAGGCTGCCATTCTCCAGTTGCGCGTAGACCGCTCCCTTCTTGCCGATGTAGAAACCAGTTGGCTGCATGCTCACCGCCAAAAAGAAAGAGCCCGGTCGCTTACGACTTGCGACCGGGCTCTATGATCGTACCCAGCGTAGAAAACAGACGTCCTGTGCCTCGAACGATGCCTGTGGGGTGACCCACAGGGGGCTATTCGATTGCCCGTATTATACCGCAGTCTGCGCCGCTGCATAGGTTATCGTGGCCAACTCCCAGGGTCTTTCTGAACTCCATCGTTCAGACGGCCAGTTTGACCTGTGCACACTTTTCTAGTACAATCAATAGAGCGGGCAAACAAGAACGTCTCGTAATGTCGTAGCTGCAACCATTGACCGAGGCAGCCAGAGCGCCTTGGTGGCACACATTGAAGCGCCATAGCACCCATTTGCCGTCGAGGCGAGTGGGTGTTTTCTTGTTGTAAATGGATTCTGTCTAGGATACCGAGGCGGTGGAGGATAACGGGGTCCGTATGGTCAGTGGTTATGACGGGCGCTTCACTCGCTGCGCTTTGTTTGCGTCTGTCACAACGGCGCGGCTCAACCTCCGCGCCGTTGGGCGGCAAATGCTATGCCCAGCAATCGGGGTACTCAGTCCGAAGGCTCAATAATGATCTGTAACTGCCAAGTGGTGATTATGAATAAGGAAGGAGCGAAAGATGAAGCCCATAGCGCCGTACATGTTGGTTGGTGTCATTCTACTCGCTACGCTTGGAGGACCAGGGAGACTATCCGCAGCAGCTAGTCCCTTTAGCGACGAGTTTAATAACCCCTCTCTTGATCCGAGATGGCGCTGGCTGAATGAAGATAGCGGCAGATGGAGCCTAACTGCTTTGCCAGGCAATCTGCGCATCGTCGCCACCATTGGCGACATGGTATCTTACTGTGGTGGGTTTAATACAAAGAACGTGCTTTTGCAGGACGCCCCACAAGGCTACTTCGAGATATCTACCCGAGTTAGTATCAACCCAACTGTCGACTATCAACAGGCTGCGTTGTTCGCCTTCAATAATCCGGACAACTATGTGAAACTTGGCGTGGCACACAATAGCGGAGATTATGGGGGACAAGCTGCAGAAGTAATCCTGGTCGAAAACGGCCAACTGATACGCTCACAACGTCCGTGGCTGAGGGTCAGCCTTGATAGGCCTGCTTACCTTAAATTGGTTAGGGTCTATAGCTTATACTCTGGATACTACAGCTCAGATGGACAGAATTGGATGTTGGTAGGGTCCGTCAATTCCACTATCGTGAGCAGCCCTCAAATTGGCCTTACCGCACTTAACAGTTGCTTTGGTAATCCCCCTGACATTCCCGCGGATTTTGACTACTTCAGGGTTAGCACTTCTCATGTAGGCAAAACTTCCATTTTCATTGGGCAAGGTTTTGATAAGTGCGGAATACCGACTCTGAATCAACTCCAAACCTGGATAACGAATGGCCCCTATAGAGTCGTTAATCTCTATATTGGAGGTTCAAGGCGTAGCTGTGCCAACACCGCGCTGACATCTTCCTATGTGACACAACTCAGTAAGCAAGGATGGAGGTTCATTCCCACGTGGGTAGGGCCACAATGTCTATATGATGACATTAGTGATGATCCCACCACAGCATACAACCAAGGAGTTGCGGAAGCCAATACCGCGATTACCGCTGCCGCCAACTTAGGACTAACTTTGCCTGATTCTTCCGGCACGATCATTTACTATGATATGGAAGGTTACACGAGTCAGAATCCGAATTGTCGCGATCCGTCTAAATCCTTCATTGCAGGTTGGACTGCTCAGCTACACACTGCCGGTAATCTATCGGGGGTTTATGGTTCATCATGTGCATCCAATATCTCGGACTTTGCAGCCATTAGTGATATACCGGATGCGATCTGGCCTGCTGGAGGTGGCTTCTTCAGCACCGAATATGACCCGAATGCTACGATATGGGGCAATAGGTGTGTGGCAGATGATCTGTGGAACAATCACCAGAGGATTTATCAATATACAGAGGGGCATCAAGAAACATGGGGAAGGGTTAGTCTAACTATTGACAGCAATGTGATAGACGGTATTGTTGCAGACTTAGGGGTATCATATCGGTTGTACTTACCAGTTATCAACAAGCACTAACATAGGGATAGTAGTCCAATCGGACAGTCGGGCGTATCGAGATGCTTCAATAGAGCCGGCCAACGAGTCGTTGCAGCGGACGCGGCCGTCGAGAGTCTTTCAGGAGGAATGCCTCCTTTACGGTCGTTTCGGTGGTTGTTGGGCACGTCGTTTCAGCCGCCGCGCCGCTTAGCTCGTTGCGCTCCACTGGCGTCCGTCGCAGTAGAGCAGTGAAGGAATGTTCTACACAAGAAGCCGCGGCCTCGACGAGCCGGGGCTTTCTATTTGCGCAGGTCATGGCAGTGGCCGCCAGGGAGGCCATGACCACTGCGCCCCGGCTCTAGCGCGCCTCCGCATGACAAGGAGCCGACTTGGGAAACGCCCTCGCCAACTCCTTTGCGTCCTGCTCAGGCTCCACCTTCGCCACCTTGACGATGTGGCCCAAATGGACGATGACCAGCCACTTGCCAGGCTCACTCAGGATTCTCTTGAGCACCTCGACGTCGTCTTGCGTCGTCATCGCTGTACCCTCCCTGCCGTGCGCTGGTGCCGCGTAGTCTTGCGACGGTGCGGACGGCGACGCATGTGGGCAACGTCCTCGTACTCTGAGTCGTCTTCCTCCGCCTCCTGCTCTTCGTCAATGATGAAGAGGCGGTTCAGCACGTCCGCCGCGATGAACAGGCACGACGCGATGTCCTGGCGCAGTTTGGTGTCGGGTATCTCCACCCCGCCAACTGCATCCAGATGCCCTGAATCTCCCTCGGCATGAGCAGTTTCTGCTTGCCCAGGATCGGTTTCAGGGCCACCACCATGCGCATCTTGTTGGTGTTCACCTGCACGCCCTCGACCAGCATCCCCTTCTGGGCGAACACCAGTTCGTCGAAGCCCTTCTGCGTGCCGGAGGCGTCGAAGGCGGTATGGGTCGGCCTGTGTGTGCGCCCTGTACCACTCCTCCATCTGGTTGATGAAGGGCCAGTAAGAGCCCTGCCCGTCTACCCAGTGGAAGGCGGCCACCTCGGCGGGAACCCGGGGTAACCCCGTGACCTTCAGCGCCACGACTACACCGCTGTTCCGGTCAGGCGTGTTCTGGCCGGGGTCCCCGATCAGCACGTAGCGGTCGAACTCGTTGGGTGGCGTGACCCACAGCACCGTGCCCGCCCGTTGGGCCTCCTCCACGTAGTACCCGTGCAGGTTGTTTTCCCTGGCGTGCCGCATCACGTCGTCCATCTCCCGCGACTGGCACGGCTCCAGGAGTTCCGGCGTGCACTCGTTGCCTCTCGGCAGCGGGCGCTCGGACTTTGTCAACTGCTTGCGCTTTTCGGGGTCCTTGATCCGGCGCTCGATGGCCCCCAACTGGTCGGCGGTCAGGTACGGGTTGTCGGCGGACATGAACTCGATGGTCGAGCCGTTGTAGAAGGTGATCTTGGGGTACGGCTTTTCCACCACGCGGGTGATGAGCCTGCTCAGGCGGGTTGGCCGTTCGCGCCAGTTGTCGTAGCCGGCCAACTCCTGGCGGATGGCGTCGTACATCTGCCTGGCCTGCCAGCCGACCGGGGCCGCGTCCATCGCCTTGAAGTTCGGGATCATGCAGCACCAGTACGTGAACACGGCCCCGATGCCCACGGTCTTGCCGGAACCGAATCCGGCGATGATCGTGGCGTCCAGCCGCTTGTCATGGGCGACGGCCATCTGCCAGGCCAGGGGAACCCAAGGCACGAACTCGCCCTCTACCAGGTCCCAGGTATCCGGCGACGTGGCCACCAGGTCCCAGCGCGGCGTGCCGTGGATGGGGGCGAAGTAGTAGGACGTGAAAGCGCTCATGCCGCCGGTCTCGATCCTGGCCGCCGCCTCCATCACCTGCAGGTCTTCCTGTGTTAGCCTGTACGCCATGCGGCTCCGTTTCTACTGTAGAAATTGGCGCGTTTCATCCCCTCACCCCGCAAACGTCCTCGATCATCGGCACGATCCCGTCCCAGTCCAGGTTCCGCTCGGCATACTTCAGGCCGTTGTCCTGTAGCCTCTTGCGTAGGGCGTCGTCCTCCATCAGCCAGCGGGACGATGGGGGCGTTGACGTTGATCCAGGGCGGCGCGGCGCTAGACACGCCAGGCGGTACGAACAGCCCAATTGTATGCCCCCGCGCGGCGAGCCGGTTGGTGTGCTCGATGATGATCCTGACGCCCCTGCAGGGGCCAAGCCCAGGGGTGCAGCAGGCGATCCTAGCCATAGACACCTGCCTCCATGCATTGGCGGATGAACCTGGTGTTGTTCGTCCCGATGTGGGTCCCCGACGAGTTCGTGGACAACAGCGAGATGGACAGCCCGTGGCCGTCCTGGCTGGAGGGCGAGGAGAACCGCGCCTACCGCAGCCCGTATGCCGACGACGCCGCCTGGCCAAAGAGCGTGACCCGCAAGATGTGGGCAGAGCTCGTGGCCGCGTGGAAGAACGTCGGCGACGCGGATCAGGTCTTCGCCGCAATGGTCGGCGGCGAGTGTGAACTCTCCGAGGACGAGCAGCGCGTGCTCGTTCTACTGGAGAATCTCGCCGACGCCCTGAGCGAGGAGACGGACGGCAGCGCCCGCACGGTGGCCTCGGCCCTGGCCAACAAGGTGCACGCCCTCGGCGTCCGCGTGAAGGCGGAGGACGACCAGACGCCCCAGGAAGCGCTGCGCGACACGTTCGCGTGGTTCCTGGGCGCTGAGGTGGGCGGGTGGGAGTATGAACTGCCCACCGCCGATGGCCTCCGCAGGAGCGTGGAAGGGTGGGTGGGGAGGGCGTGCAACGCGAAGGGCGTGTGGCCGTCGCAGGCCGCCGCGATCCAGGCGCTGGTGCTGTATGGCGCCAGCCCCACGGAGGCGCGGGCCGCTGCTCAGGCGGCCTTCAGCGCCCGCTAGGCAGGACGAGAGTTCGGGGCAACCCGGACTCTCGTTTTTTGCGCTCATACGGTCAGATGGGAGCCCCCGGCCAGTGTGGTGGGCTTGGGCTCGGGCATATAGCGCCGACCGGGGGCTCACAGTCACCCCCCCCCTTGTTCTACCGGGCGGAGGGCTTCCGCTGTGGCGGGAGAGTTTGCCCTGGGCCGGGAGGTTTTCTGTTGCGGCGGGGTCCTGTGGTGGACATCCTAGCCGCCATGATCCAGGCGGCCAATGGGAAGTAGACAATATTGGGTAGTCTGATGCTAACCGCCTCTCCCCCACCGGTGTGAGAGGAACCAGGATTCCTACGCCCAGGCGGAGGTGTTTCAGCGCAGAACAAGACCGCCCCAACCAGTATGTCAGGGCGGTCGGTTCGACAGTAGCCGCATGACCAAGAACGTCTACTCAGAAACAGAGCTTAACGCAAAATCAATGGCGGGCGTATCGTTGGGGGCGTTGACCGCCACTGCCGTGGCGGATGCCTTGTCAGCGGCGGAGTGATAGAATTGAGACTTGTGACCTGACACAGTGGCCTGAACCTTGTACTCGCCCGAGGGGAGGCCCTCAATGGTGTAACTGCCGTCAGAGGCCGTGTTAGCGCCGCTACCAGGGTGGTCACCGATAGTAGAGAAGGCATACACACTAGCCCCGGCGATCGGGGTGACGCCATCTTCTTCGTAAACGTGTCCCGATATACTGCCGGCCCTTGCCAGGGAGAAGTCTATGCCTGAAGTCTCATCAGGAGCCACAACTTGAACTAGAGCAGCGTTTCTCATATCATAATGGCCGTCGTACCATTCATCAACATATTTCCCTCCAATACCACTTGACCCGGTTCCAATCACATAGCTGCCCGTCCGCAGCCAAAAGATGTAACTCCCATCGTGCTCGGTCCAGGCAAAACGGTTAACAAACTCCCCGGTCGGTAGCCACACTGCAAACTCGATCCCACTTATGGGAGTCACTCCATCTTCCTCGTAAACGTGACCGGTGACCGCTCCGCCGGCATCCAGAGTGAAGTTGATGTCAGGTGTATACGTGCCATCCGTGACAGTAACCTTATCGGCAGTGGCGAACACGTACTTGGAATCATAATATTCAAAGGCAAAACCCGGTTTCTTAACTTCTACATGGTAGTCCGAGGAGAGCAAATCAACTATAGTGTAACTACCATCGGCTAATGTACCGGCGTAATTCCCAACCCAGTCACCGTTTGGCAGCTGAATCCCTGCGCCTACGCGGGCTCCCTGAATAGGGGTAATTCCATCGCTTTCATACACGAAACCAGATATCGTCCCTCCACGTCCTAGATTGATGTTGATGTTCGGGGTGTTCTCGGGCGGTGTGACTGCCACTTCTGCGGCAAAACTCCAATCATAGGCACCGCCATAGAACTGTGTTATCCAGCCTGGGGCTTCAGCTCTTACTGTGTACTGCCCTAAAGCCAGCCCTTCTATGGTATAGCTACCATCTGGAGCTGTGTTCGTTCTGAACCCGTGATCGCTTTCCTCGCCGCTTGGCCGCACAAACACTTCTGCCCTATTGATTGGCGTGATCCCATCGCTCTGATATACGTACCCGGTTATGGAACCGTCCTCGGTGAGGTCAAAGTCAATGCCGGTCATCTCGTGGTCCGAGGCGATGCGGATCACCTGGGCCTCACGAGATGGAACTACGTTGTCATAGTACTCCCTGGCATAGCCAGGAGCAGTAACGCGTGCCACGTATTCGCCCGCAAGCTCGAAGATAGCATAGCTGCCATCCCAAGCTGTGGTGGCCCAGCGGTTCCACACGCCCGGATCCAGTCCAGGAGACTGTACCTCTACCAATGCATCGGGTATGCCCTGGCCTGTTGCTGCGTCCGTCACCCGGCCGGATAGAGAGGGGGCAGGGGTAGGGGTGGGCATGGGAGTATCGGTCGGCCTTGGTGTTGGGGTCTGA
>Ga0307378_10012976_pt1 | contig 10595 bp, 2 predicted proteins | sample UN1MG_FD_202238 | JGI IMG/M metagenome (GOLD analysis project Ga0307378, IMG submission 202238) | Soil microbial communities from Risofladan, Vaasa, Finland - UN-1 | ecosystem: Environmental > Terrestrial > Soil > Coastal area > Acid sulfate soil | place: Finland: Risofladan, Vaasa | collected...
ATTTGAATTAGAGGCTGGTATTTATGATAACATACCTACTCCATTTAGACTTCTTGGAGGGTTTCCTCTTTTTGCTAATTATTTTACACAAGGAACAGATACTACAATAGAACTAATTCGTTCAATGTTGAGGTATCAAAACTTTGTATTACGTTATGAATCTCATGGTTTTTATAATAATTTTTTATCAAATGTTAATGATCCTGCTGGAACTAAAAGAAGAACTATTACTGATGAACAGTATATGGGTCCACAGCGTGTAGAATTTGGATCAGGTCCAACTAAGATAACTATTAATAATATAAATAGGGTAAATGCAGTTGCCTTAGAATTAGGATCTCCTTTAGGGGGTCCTCAAGTTACTGATAAAAGTAGATATAAAGTTACAGATGTAGATACAGGTCTTGCTGGATATAATGATTTTAGAAGAGATCCTACATCTCAATTTGTTACTCGAAATAGTATTTCAGGTTCAGGTCATCAAACAGCTTCGTCACATTACGTTGCGTTAAAACAAAGACTTGTAAACCAGTACGGTCAACTTATTGATATCAAACAACAACCTATACCGGGATGTATTACAAAGACATCTCCTATAGGTGAGGCTACTAAAACAGCGACTCTATTTGGTGGAGACACGTACATAGGAAGATATACTGAGAAGAATACATTCTTTTATTTCAATGACTGGTTATACGGTCAACCAGATGGGGCCCAATTAGATTACAACTCTGCTAGAATGTTTGCGGGACTATATCCTAGATTCTGGGCTAACTTTAACCAGTTTCAAACTAGTGATTTTACAAGTAGTATATTACCAACAATTCAAACAGCGTTAACAAGTATCCCACAACTTTTTACAGGATCTTTTAGTAGTGCAGCATTTGCTCCTGGAGGAGGTCTTATAACTCCTAGTGATTTCTATTCGTTAGATTTTGATGCTACTTTCTTATCTTCTTTTAATCTTGGAGCTAAGAATTCTTGGATGTATTTATTTAACTCCGGGGTACGGGACTTCTTTGTAGAGAGTGAGATCAATATTGACTTACGCGATTGGGGTAATGTAGATGAGGAACGTCATTATGATCCTTATCAATTCACAAATCTTAAGCAGATTTTTGATACACAAATTATCAGAACCGGAAACTATTATAAGTATGATTTCTCATTAAGTATTAGTAAATTATTTATTAACTACGTTTCATGGGCTGCTACACAGACTAGACAATACAGTCCTTATTTGGCTGAGACTTGTTATGTGTATAGACCACGAAGGGTTATATATTCTTTACCAGCGCAGTTTGAGGGACGCCGAGATAACTGGTTAATATTTTTACCTAATAACTATTACGAGTTCTTGTCTAGAGTAACTTCTATCAAACCTATTAATAAGAGCGGGGCTATAATCTTTTTCGAAAGTGCAAGTCCAGTTGAGTTCCAGGGTACGGATCAATTACAAACAGGACTGGGAACCAAGCTTACGATCGGTGATGGTGGATTATTTAGCCAACCTTTGCAAGCTATAACAAATGCTGATAATTCATACGAGTATGGGTCATGTCAGAATAGACTTAGTGTTATTAATACACCTGCGGGATTATTCTGGATCAGCCAGAACCAAGGAAAGATATTTACTATGGGTCAAGGTGGGATAAAAGCATTGTCTGATTTAGATCTTAAATGGTGGTTCACTAATTACCTACCTTATAAGTTAACTGAATTTTTCCCTAACTTTTCCCTAACCGATAATCCGGTGATAGGAATTGGATGTCAATCTGTATATGATAATGAGAATGGTCTTGTTTACTTCTGTAAAAAAGATTACGTATTAAAGTCATTATACACAGCTAAGACTAGTCCGGATGGACCAGGTGATATTGAATATCTTGGTGGTAATAGATTCAAGCATAGTAGTGGGCTTACCTTTTTATTAGGAGACCCTCAATTCTTTGAAGATGCGAGTTGGACAGTAAGTTATGATCCTAAGACTGGTGCATGGTTAGGATGGCATGACTGGCATCCTGAATTAGTATTGCCAGGGAAGAATACTTTCATGTCTATCATTACGAATCCTACAACTAAAGCCGCCGGTATCTGGATTCATAATGAGCGCTGTGATCTTTATTGTAATTACTATGGGAAAGATTATCCATTTGAGATTGAGTATATGGTTAATACTCCTCGACAAGTTACTACTCTCCGTAGTGTAGAATACTACATGGAAGTGTATAAATACGATACAAACTGTTACGATCGTTTCCATGTACTTGATTACAATTTTGATGACGCTGTTATTTATAACACAGAACAGTGCTCGGGTCTATTACGATTGAATAACAATCCTCAAGATAATCCTATGGCTATCTTGACATATCCTGCTATTCAGCCTACGTTCATTGATATCCTTTACTCTAAGGTTGAAAACAAATATCGTTTCAATCAGTTCTGGGATACTACAAATGATCGCGGTGAATATCCTTTATACCCACTTCCTCCTGTATCACAACAGATGATTTGGAATACTGAAGCTAATGGGTATGTTAAGTCATTAAATGCAGTTAACTTAGATTATAATAAACCAGAACTTCAAAGAAAGAAGTTCAGACACTATACCACATCTATATTCTTACGCAAACGCGTTACACCGGATCAGATGAAGTATAAAATATTAGTAATGATCACTGAGAACAAACAACTTTATTCACCACGATAATGAGTCACAACAGTAAAGAATTAAGAAAGTCTGAGAAAAACGCTAAGAAGATTCCTGCAAAGACTGATCCTTTTGGTAAGGATGTAAGTACGTATGGGTACCGAGATGATTCTCCATTTAGAAATAGTCCCTCTTTAAATATCTTCACTAAGAATGGCGTAATAGATATGTCCAATACTGGAATACCAATAATGGCCAATGGCAGATTCCTACCACCTTATTCTGGTATGCATCAATTTGAACCAGGTATAGTAAGAGAGCAAAGAATACCTACAGCACAGAAAGGGAGAACACTTAAATCAAAGATTCCAGTGATAGAGGATGCAGGAAATTATAATGAAGAAGGTATTTGGATTCCTGATTGGGAAAGTATGACTGCTCAAGCTAAGAAGCTTGGAGCAAAGGAAGTGAAAACTAAAAACGGTAGCTTAATTAATTTTGATGATAAATGGGAAGTAACGGGTGTAGATGATAATCCAGAAAATGATAATCCACAAACAGATACTGATACCGATTATAAAATGAAAAGGGCTTTGGAGTTAGGTTACATCCCTGTAGGACAATATCCTAGTTTTAAAAATGAAGATGGATCTTATTCTAATGAAGTATCCCGGGGTATGAATGTAGAAGGTCAAGAGATGTTACTTCCTTCTTTCTGGGATGGACAAAGACATAATGATGACGAGACTGAAGCCCGATACAGAAAGACCGGTGAGCATCTTGGTAAATTTAATACAGTAGCTGACTCAGAAAGAGCTGCTAAGCTAAGAGAGTTTATGAACAATGAAGTACATCCTTATTCTAAAAAGATGGGAGGATGGTTAGATAAATATCAAACTAAAGGAGAGGTAAAAGGAAGCTCTGAATTTGATAGATTATCAAATATAAACTTTTCCTCGTTGTATAAAACGAAACCCTCAGGTAGTAAAGTTAAACCCATAATTAATTCGGTTAAACCTGTTACTCCAGTTAAAGGTTCTGATTTGAGACAAATACCTCAATCAGGAATAGTTGTAGATAAAAGAACAAATCAAGCTTATTACTTCGGTGATAAAGGTGAAACAGGAAACTTCCCAGTATTAACAGGTCAGAACCCCAAGGCAAATAGCAATCCTTATACCGTAAATTATTTATCTAAGCATCCTGAGGCTAGAGGAACTCCTTCTGGTTATTACATAATGAATAAACTAGGTACAATGCATCCAAGTATTACTAAGGAGTATGACGAAAGAATACGAAAAATTGATGGTATACCTGCTTTTGGTGTACCTAAACCTGATGTAAAAAATCTTGCTGCCCATTGGACTTATGGGTTTCATGATAATCCAAAAGAGTTTAAACGTAGAGAGGCACTGTACGACTGTAAGAACGCTGATCCTAGATGGGCCAGTTATGGTTGCGTAAATATGGAAAAATCATCTTTCGATGCTCTTGCTAAAGCAGTACCTACTGCAGATACAATGATGGTGATCGATAGTAAAAATGTTGCTGATAAACTATTATTAGAAAAAGCTAAAAGTAGAATGTCTAAGACTAAAAAAGAAGAAGGTGGATGGTTAGATAAATATGATGACAACTATCAAAATGGAGGAGAAACTTCTATTGTTAACTTCTTAGCTCATAAAGGTATTAATTATAGCAAAGAGAATCGTGCAAAGATAGCCAAAACATTTGGTGTTACTGATTATGATTATAGTGCTAAAAAGAATCTTGAACTATTAGGTAAACTAAAAGCTTCTGAAAAAGACATTGCTAAAGCGCCTGTTCCTGTAACAAAAGCTCAAGCTAAACCTCAGGTAGACTTTTTCATGCCTTCTATGAAGAAGATGTCTTCTGAAACTACACAAGTTAAGAAACCAAAAATCAGAACCGAAAAGGAACTTAATGATCCTACTAAGACTAAGTTAATGAAACAGCTGATGTACAATAAACCAGCAGATATGGTGAGAGCTACTGAAGAGCAAGGAGTAATGAGTAAGGCCTGGGATATAGCAACTCATCCTTTTACTGCAGCTACAAATCTAGTTAAACATGGTAGAATACCAGATCACTTTACACAAGGAGAGCAAAATTATATGGATATAGCAGGTGATGTACTAAATCCTTTCTTCTATGCAAATGCTTTAGGTAAGACTGCTGATAACTTAACAGATGCTAAAACATATACAGATATCCCTAAAGCAATAGGTGCTGGCTTAATTAACTTAGTTGGAGATCAAGCTCCAGATGATTGGAATGAAGCAGGACTAAGTACTCTAGGTAAAGTTGGTGATGCTGCAGCTGGTCTCCAAGGATTACAATTTGCTAAGAATATTCCAATAGCTTACAGAAATAATAAGTATAATAATACTTTAACTCTAGGTAAAGGTGCTGATAAAAAAGTGTTCAACAATTCTATAGAGTGGATGAAATCTTACCAAGATGAAATAGCGGCTATGGGTAAAGCTAGACCTTTATTAAAGAAGGAAATTAACTTCTTGAATAAAGAGATTAAGCAAAGAGGTATATTAGAAACACAGAGAAGACATCCACTGAATCCTTTATCTAAGGCATCTAAGGCATTAATCGTTCCTGAGGATTATAACTTTGGAGCTGTTCTTAAAAGTCTTCCTAAAAACGCATGGGAAACTTTAAAGCACGGAACACCCGAAGCTAATTACACCATGGGGCATGGGAGAACAGCGGGATGGAATAATTATTTGGGGATACCTACTAAAGAGAATCCTTATAGAATTCATCCAGAATCTTTTACTGGAGGTAAAAATCTTACTTACACTATTCCTGATGCTGAATTAGAAAAACTACAAGGTGCATTTAATGAGCAAATAATGCCTAAGCAAGGGATCAGAGAACTTTTAATTAACAAAGAAGGGGTTAGTAAATCTAAAGCTTTTAATGAGAAAGCATATGATATAATAGCTAAACATTATAAAAAAGTGGGTTGGAATAAAGAAATGATAAGTGCAGAGTTAGGACCAAAAAGTAAGTTTAAATATAATCCTAAAACCGATCCTAATACACCAGGTTGGAGTAATGCTGAAACTCCTGATATGTATAGAACAGGAGATTGGGACAGATACGCAGGATCTCATGGAGGGGTTGGTTGGAAAGCTGAGAAAATTCCTGGAAGTAAGGATACAAGATGGACCATGGAAGATACTTGGGATATCAATCCATTTAGTAGAAAAGAAAATCTACCAAAATTTATACAAAACTTTAATGCTGGTAAACTACTTGGTGGAAAAGATTATCATACACAATTAGATTATATAGTATCTCCTACAGGACACAAGATTACTCCAATGATTCCTAAAGAATACGGAGGGTCTACAGAGTTTGAAGAGATGGATAATATTCCTATGGCCCAAGTGGGTCATGTTGCTGGAAGTTGGTTACCACCACAATTGAGACAAAAACCGGATTCAGGTCCACCAAAAATGGTTGATAAAAGAAAACTACCTCAGTCAGGTGTAGTAGTAGATAAGAGAACTAATCAAGCATACTATGTAGGAGATAAAGGTGAGACAGGAACGTTCCCAGTATTAACAGGTCAGAACTCTGAAGGTAATGTTAATGTTAAAGGTATAGGATATAGTGAAGAACACCCTGAAGTAAGGACTACTCCTACCGGTTATTACAGATTACCTAAGCAACTATCCACTCCTTCAGCAGATAATATGGATCACTATAAAGGTAAGATCAGATTTATGATGCCTATTCCCGCATTTGGAGTTCCTGCACCACAAGCATCAGATCTTGCCTTTCACAGAACATACAATGAACCTGGTGATCCAAAGGTATTTAAAAACAGGGAGAAAAAATACTCATGTGGTCCTGGACAAAGATGGGGAAGTTATGGTTGTATAAATGCACAAGATTCTTCTTATGATGCTCTTAATAAAGCTATCCCTAATGCGGATACTCTAATGGTTATAGATAGTAAGTATGCTGCAGATCAGGCGTTGCTTAAACAAATGCAAGAAAGAATGAAAGAACTAGGTGGTTCTACAGAGTTTGAAGAGATGGATGATTATAGAAGAGGTGGGTCAACTAATCCGTTAATGCTTCCTAGAAGTAAGAGAAGCAAAACATCAAAGAATATCCGGTCCTCTATTAACAAGATATTCCTAAGGAACTATACAATCTTTGGACCAGGTGGTAAAAACATCTATGATCATAAGTCTAAGTTCGAAGAAGGTGGTAGCAATTGGTTGGAGAAATATAAATAATTACATAACTTTATACAATGAAGATAAAAGATATATTAGCTAGTGTAGGATTGCCTAATACAGCTGCTGGTAAGAAGAAATTCTATGAGATGTATCCTGATGAGGATTCTTATCAAATGGCTATGGGAGGTCCCGTAGGTTCTGTTCTCGGTGGTCTAGGTAATCCTTATGGTCTTCTAGAACAAGGTGGTACACCGTGTTTTGATTGTGGAGGATATATGGCCGAAGGTGGTGAAGATATGCCAAAGTATCAAGGTGATCTAACTGGAAGTCAAACCACAGGAAATAATATTCCTGGATTTGATATTAACACAGGTGTTTACTCAACAACAAGAGGAACTCCAGATCTTACTTCAGCCCAATTAGAAAGTATGGGTATGACACAAGATGCTAATACACAACAATGGAAAACACCTACAGGAAATTATGTTGGATATAAGAAAGCATATCCTGGAAATCCTTTTTATAAAGCTCCAGTAAATAATATTACTTCCCCTAGTCCGGTTAAAACATTTGGAACACCTGCAGCAAATACAGTTGTAGATACTAGTTTTATTAATCCGGTACAACAAGTAAATACAGGTAATACATTTAAGTCAAGACCTATCCTAGGAGGAAAACAACAACAAGGCGGAACTATGACTGCTGATTTAGAGGGTACATATCCTATGTTCGATAATGGTGGTGGAGATCTTTCTATGTCAGATTTCAGAAAGTATTTAAGTCGCGTGAAAAAAGAAGGTGGTGCCAGTTTTCCCGGTGAAGGAGAACAAGAGATCCTCGCAAAACGAAAAGGCGAGTTCTTACAAACACTGACCGATAACTATGATAATCATGTAATGAATACTATGCAAGAAGAAGGCTTCTTTGCAGCAGGTGGGTCTCAAGATAATGGTATGAATGCTCTTATGAACTTCTTATATCAAAGAGGTCAAGGAGATGGTTATACCTATATGCCATATAATCAAAGAGGGTATGGTATGCGAAATAAAGAGTTTGCAAGATATAGTAAACTTCCTGCTAGTACTCAGTTTCAAGGGATCAGTAAAATCAATTATGGATTAGGCGCTAGACTAATTCCAGGACTTCGAAACATTGTAGGTCCTAAGAGTATTGAATTCAATACACGAAATGCATATGAAGATAATATGCAAATGCAACCTACAGATGAAGCGTCAATCAGAAAGATGTTGAAGATGGGTAAGCAGAAGAAGTCTTCTTATGGAGATGGGCAAGGTCCTTATCCTGAGACTGAGAATGTAGATTCTCAAACAGCAGGTTTTCAAGATTCTCAAGACTCTTCGTATTATGATGTACCTGCTTTAAACGATGATGTAAGAGCTTCATTTATGAGAGATATGGGTAATCCCAATAGTCCTATTCATATGAACCAACCTAATAACATCACCCTTAATCCTACTTACGAACAGTTTGGGCCAAACCCTATTTCTAAGTTTGCTCCTTTAGCGGAACATGCTTATGGCGGAGATCCTAAATACTATGAAGGTGGTCCTGGTGTACCGGCGTACGGAGCTAATAGAACAGGTCCAGCTCTTCCAAAAGATCAATGGATGACGGATGCTCTTAATGAAGATATTACTTTACAATCTAAAGGTACTCCTGCAAGTACATTCCAAAACTATCTTAATACCGATCCTGAAATTCAACAACGAAAGATTGATGATAACTTATTAAGAGATCCGGCTACTAACAAACCTTATCAAGATAATACATTTAAGATTAAAAAGGATCCTTGGGGAGAACAAGAAGCCATTGGTCTAAATACTATTGGACAAGGGCTTATTGCATTTAATAATGCAGGTCAAGACCAACGAAACACAATTAATAGCAGAACAAATAGTACATTCGGAACTTCAGATTCTGATCAAGCAGGTGTTGATTTCAGAGGGGATTATAGTAAAAATGCTGGACAATTATTGGGTGCACTTAGATATGATCAAATGCTCCCTGTAAAAAATACAGGTCAATCTTTTACTAACGAACCACTTGTTGAGTTTGGTGGTAATCCTTTCCTTAGAGACGGTGGAAGAACTTCACCTAGTTCTAACTTTTGGACAGCTAGTCAAATAAACAAAGCTGCTCAAGCATTTGAATACTCAGAACCAGATATTGATGTAAATCATACATTAAGCGCAGTAGATCGTGAAAATGCAAATCTTGAAGCTGAGGGTGGAGAAACTGCTATTGTTGATGTAAAAGGAATTCCTACACATTTTGATATTAAAGGACCTCGTCATACTGCGGGTGGTGTACCATTAAACCTTCCAGAAGATTCATTCATATTTTCTGATACAAAGAAGATGATGATTAAAGGCGGGGATGTATTAAAGCAATTTGGAATGAATCCTAAAAAAAGCGGATACACGCCGGCAGATATTGCTAAGAAAATTACTGGTGGTAAATATGATATGAATTATTATCGCGGAGTATTAGCTGATAAAGATTCAAATCCTATGCATGTTAAAACAGCTGAGACAATGATTGCTAATTACAATCTGAAGTTAGCTAAGCTTGGTCTAGTTCAAGAGAGTATGAAAGGATTCCCACAAGGAATTCCTAAGATTGCTGAACCATGGATGACTTCAATGGAGATAAACCCTGCTGATTTATTACAACCTCAGGGACAACAAGATCAACCGGACGGTGATATGACTGCTGAATTTGGCGGCGGATTACCTAAGGCTCAAGATGGAACTGGATATGTAGAAGGAAAAGTTACAAAAACATCTCGATATGAACCTTTCTTTGGAGGACCAGATTGGGTTAAATTTGATCAACCGATTACTATGCCTGATGGTGATGTACTTTATGAATTACCTCTAGACGAATGGAATAAGTTTCAAAATCAAGGTTATCTTGATGTTGCTGGAGCTCCTTTTAGTAGAGGTACATTTAGAGATGTTGATAATAATCCATGGGGTGGGGATTTCAAACCAGGTGATTCTCCTAAGAGTTATAGAATTAATACCAAACAACCAGGAAAATCAGTTAATGCACCAGAAGAACTTCCTGTAGGATATACATATAAAGAAGGTAACAAAACATATCAAGTTATAGGTAACGATAGATATGAAGACGGTAAGCCTTCGTATAGAGTTAAAGAAACTAGTGATCCTGATAAAAATATAGGTTCTTATTTTAGTTCTTATATGGGAAATAAAGTAGTTCCTGCAAGTGAGATTCCAGGAAGAAATACTTTTCAGGCACAAAAGAAGGCTGAGTTCCAAGCTGCTAATGTTAAACTATTAAAAGAGAAGGCAGCTGCTGCTAAAAAAGCAGAGGGGATAAAGAAGAATACTTCAAATCAAGGGGCGATTACAAATCTTACTACTGCTCATGAAGCTCTAGAAGATATAGGTAAGGCAACTGAAGCTGAGATTGAATATCTAAAAAGTAAAGGTCACAAATTTATTGCTAACGGTAAAACATATTAATCATGCCAACATTACAAGAAGAATTAGCTGCATTTAGAAAACAACAGCAAACCACTCAAGGAACAAATAAATCTAAAGCACCTGTAACCGTTGCTCCTTATGGAGACGATCAAGAGGTGATTGATTTCTTTAAAGCCAATAAGATAAAAGGATCTGGTGATCTTTACGATAAGCGTATTGGTCAACAATCTAAAGGAG
>Ga0307378_10012978_pt1 | contig 10595 bp, 13 predicted proteins | sample UN1MG_FD_202238 | JGI IMG/M metagenome (GOLD analysis project Ga0307378, IMG submission 202238) | Soil microbial communities from Risofladan, Vaasa, Finland - UN-1 | ecosystem: Environmental > Terrestrial > Soil > Coastal area > Acid sulfate soil | place: Finland: Risofladan, Vaasa | collected...
ACGCAGAGAGTCCCGTGATTTAGAAGAAAAACTGCATTTCTATTTCCTAAACTGGCAACTGCGTTCTCAGCTAACTCATCTGAACCGGGTAAAGCATATTTCGCACATAAAACTTTTTCTCCCACTACCTGGACAAAATCTTCACAAATTCCCGGAAGACTGAAGCCCGTTACTGCTAACACACTCGAATAAATGGGATGATAGTGCACTATGGCTCCTACATCCTTCCTGGCATTATATATGGAAAGATGCATAGGCATCTCAATAGAGGGCTTCCTAAACCCCTCGATTGTTTTTCCTTTCTTATCAACCACAATGACATCTTCAAGGTTAATTTCATTATAATCCATTCCACTTGGTTTAATATAAACCAGGCCTGTTTCAGAATCCGAAACACTAATATTCCCCCAGGTCCCGATGGTTAAATTCTGCTTATATAATTCCCGCCCGGTATCGACTATCAATTTTTTATATTTTTCAGATATTTTTAATTCCATATCTCTATTCCTAAACTTTTATTTTTCCTTATTATATTTATATACTCCATAATATTTTAAAATCCTTCTTTTTTCAAAAAAAATAATCTAACAGATAGCCCTATAGATAGGAAAATTAATTTACTGAACTTAAAAGAGGTAACGGATATCCATTATTGTAATTATAGGGGTCTATTGTATACGCCTTCAATGAGAAAATAAAAAAAGCGTAGGACAGGCGACAGGCAGTCCCCCGTTTTCACGAGGGCAGGCCCGCCTGTTGAAGTAGGGGTCGGATTTATCCGGCCCGATTTTGTAGGGGTTCAATAAATCGAACCCCTACAACGAAATTACCCCAGTGAAGCAAGGCTTTAGATAGATTCTTTTTTAGTTGTATCAATAACAGAATATTTGCATATAATAGCACCTGCAATAACTAAACCACAGGCAATCCATAAGCTTTCCCTTACCGCCACCTGAAGATATAAAGAACTAATAATTATGGAAAGCAATGGAGTAAAATAGGAAAGAGAGGCAACAAGAATAATTTTACCCTTCCGCATTGCCCTATCCCAGAAGAAATAAGCTAAAAAAGTAGGGAAGACAGACATATATAAAAGCTCCGCTACTACGCGTGCCGTCCAGTAAGATTCTTCGGGAAACATAAATCTTATTGTGGTTAAGATTAATCCGGTAACCAAGAGAAAGAGGGGGACTGCTCCACCTTCGGTGTGACCAGCCCAGCAGCGAACTAAATTAGAATAAAGCCCCCAGGAAGCAGCAGCCACAAAAGCTAATAAATAAGGAATATAATTTACTTGGAAATTTACTTTGAATACCTCCCAGGAAAACATTCCACTGTTTACTGTGGCCAGGTAAAAACCACTAAAAGCTAGAAATACCCCGGGAATTAAAGATAATCGTGCCTTTTTCCCTAAAATAGGAATGGAAAGAATTAAAGTTAAGCCTGGCCAGAGATAATTAATAATGCTTACCTCAATAACCTGTTCACGGCTGAAAGCTAAACCCACAGCCAGATAAAGAGATACCATATAAATGACAAATAAAGCTCCGCAACCGATTAAGTATAAAACAGGAAGCTGGAAGGTTTTTTTAATTCCTCCTGGTTTATTTATTAAGTAGATACAACCCCAGATACCGCTCAGCAAATATATCCATGAAGCAGCGGTTAAAGGTCCTAACTGCTCTGTTAAGCTTCGCGAAAAGGCAATAGTAGTTCCCCAAAATAGTATAGCCAACATTCCAAATATAGTATTTAAATTCTCTTGAGAAACAGATATTTTCAAATTACATCTTCCTCAGGCTCTAAAGTTAAAAAATTATTTTTTCTCCAATTAATGTATTTATTCTACGTAAATAAATATTTAATTGCAAGAGGATTAATTACTTTGAATGTCCATTTTTACTAATAATTTTTATTTTTTTAAAAAATATTATAATATTATTATTTTTTACTTGACATTTATTAATATTAATATTAATATTATTGATAATAACATTAACTATATTAATATGGAGGTGAATAATGAAGAAAATTCCGACTCTTTGCCCGGCCTGTAACTCTATGCTGGAGGTTACAGAATTGAAATGTCCCAAATGCGGCACTACAGTTCAGGGAGAATTCCCCATAAACAAACTTCTATCTCTCTCTGATGAAGATAGTAAATTTTTAATTGCCTTTCTTCGCTCCAGAGGAAATATCAAAGAGGTTCAGGAAAGGATGGGTATCTCTTACCCTACCGTAAAAAACCGCCTGGATAAATTGCTAATTACTTTGGGATTGTTTGATGAAAGTGAAGGACTTAAGGAAAAAGAAATTTTAGATACCCTGAAAAGAGGAGAAATTACCGCAGCCGAAGCAATAAAATTAATAAAGGAGTTTAAAAAATGAAAGAAGAAATTAAAAAAGTTTTAGAAATGCTGGAAGAAAAGAAAATAACTAGTGAGGAAGCAACAGAGTTATTGGATGCTTTAAGGGAATCAAAAAAAGCGGAAGAAAATATTGCTCCCGCTAAAAGAAAAAGATTTCTAAAAATCCACGTCACCAAAGGAGACAAACCTCAGGTAAATGTTACTCTTCCCTTAGGGTTAATTAATTGGGTATTAAATATTGCCAGTAAAATGGGCAAGAACACAGTAGATATTGGCGGAGAAAAAATACCCATTGACATGGAAGAGTTAAGCAAAGCAATGAATGACCCGGAATTTATCGGTAAAATTGTAGATGTAGAGGATGAAGAAGAAGGAAAACATATCGAGATAGAAATTGTATAATAGAGGAAAAATTGTTATATTATAATTTACAATCCGTAAAAAAGGAGAGAGAATGAGAAAAGTTACCCGTGAAGAGATCTTAACCGGCAATCCTTTAAAAATTATGTTTATATTAAGTTTTCCAGTGATGGTTTCTCAGTTATTACACACTTTATATCATCTTGCCGACACCTTCTGGTTGGGTCATCTTCCTCCCGCAGAAAGCGGAGAAGCAGTCGCCGGTTTACAAATTTCCTGGCCGATAATCTGGTTCCTCATCGCTCTCTCTTTCGGATTTGGAATAGCTGGTGTGGCTCTCGTTTCTCAATATACCGGAGCAGGAGAAAAGAAAAATGCCAATCTGGTAGCCAGTCAAATGCTTTCTCTTTCCATTATATTTGGATTGATAGTTGCTGTATTCGGATTTATATTAACCCCTTATCTGGTCCCTCTTATTACTAAATCAGCCACAGTCACCAGGACAGCTATAACTTATATGCGGCTTATCTTTTGGGGAATACCTTTCATATTTATTGCCTTCACCTTTCAGAGTATTCTCTCTGCTAAAGGTGATACTATAACCCCGATGTATATAAATCTCTTCACTGTTATTTTAAATGTTATACTCGATCCCTTTTTAATCTTTGGTTGGTGGCGTTTTCCTCATCTGGGTGTACTGGGAGCTGCTCTGGCTACCATCATATGCCAGGGCATAGCTGCCTCCATATCCCTCTATATCCTTTTTAGAGGGACAAAGGGGATAAAGATAACTTTAAACGGTCTAATTCCGGTTTGGAAATGGCTGAAAAAAATCTTTAAAATAGGAATGCCGGCAGCGATAGGACATTCTACTACTGCCTTTGGATTCGTGCTGGTTATGGCAATTATCGGCAGAGTAAACAATCCGGAAACGGTTATTGCCGCGTATGGTGTGGGGGATAAACTGATTAATATCATTTTTATTGTTGTAGATGGCTTGGGGATAGGAATTATAACTTTAATCGGACAGAACCTGGGGGCAAATCTTATTAATCGAGTAGAAGAAATCGCCCGGAAAAGTCTTCGGGTGGTATTTCTTGTTACTTTGTTAGAAGCCGCTCTGGTCTTTGCTTTGAGAATTCCTCTGTTTAAACTATTTATCCCTAACCGACCGGATATTATTGCTGAAGGGATTCACTTTCTTACCATCTTCACTTTTGGAATCCCCTTCTTCGGTTTGATTGGAGCAATTATGGCTCTATTTAGAGGGTCCGGGCATAATGTTCAACCTATGATTGTGGATATGGTAAGACTCTGGGGATTGAGAATCCCCCTTGCTTACTTCCTCGTTAATCAATTTGGCTCTACCGGTATATGGTGGGGAATGGCTTTAAGTAATATTATCGCAGCCATTGTAGCCCTGTTCTTCTACTTTCAAGGAGGATGGAAGAAGCAAGTTATTCATGAATACAAGGAAACCATTCAACCCACCCCTTTTGTTCCCGAAGAAGGATAAATTACACTTTTTGCCCTCGAAAAAAGAGTGTTTTTTGGCATATTTTTGCTCCCTCAAAATTAAAAAATGGCTTCCTGTAAGGGTTTCGGGAATCCGAATATACCAAAAAAGGCTAAAAAAAATGTCGTAATTGCTGATTTTTCAAAAATTGAAGTGCGTTTAAAGGGCATTCCTGAAGGGGTTCCGAAATCCTTGTAAATAAAGGGTTTCATGTCATTTAAATTTATACCCTTTCTTAGAATAAAAGGTTTATGATAGAATATAATAAAACAATCTTTGGGCAGGTGCAAATAATGTCACATATGATTGGAAAATCGGTTTATAAAAAACTGGAGGAAAGATTAAACAGATTCCCCCAAGGTGCTCCCCCTTCTGAGACCTTATACAAAATATTGAGTATCCTTTTCAACGAAAAGGAAGCAGAACTGGTTTCTCAACTTCCGATAAAATCTTTCACTATTAACACAGCCAGTCGAATATGGAAATTAAACACAGTCAATACCGAGAAAGTATTGAATGAATTTGCAGTCAGAGGAATCCTCCTGGATTCTGAACATAACGGAATTAAAAAGTATGTCCTTCCGCCACCAATGGCAGGATTCTTTGAATTCTCCCTTATGAGGACAAGACAGGATATAGATCAAAAGCTTCTTTCTGAACTCTTTTACCAGTACCTCAACGTTGAGGAAGATTTTGTTAAAGATTTATTTTTAGGTAGTGAGACATTACTGGGAAGAACTTTTGTGCAGGAGGAAGTCCTATCCAGGGACAACCTTATTTCCATCCTGGACTATGAAAAAGCAAGTCATATCATAAAAACCGCATCATATATAGGAATCAGTATGTGCTATTGCCGTCATAAAATGGAGCATTTGGGAAAGGCATGTGATGCTCCTATGGATATCTGTATGACTTTTAACAATGTCGCCAAATCCCTGATAAGACACAATTATGCCCGAAGAGTAGAAGCCTCAGAATGTATGGAACTGTTATATAAAGCTTATGAATATAATCTTGTCCAGTGCGGGGAAAATGTCAAAAATAATGTCAGTTTTATATGTAACTGCTGTGGTTGTTGCTGCGAATTCCTGGTAACAGCAAAAAAATTCGGGATGCTCCATCCGGTCCAGACTACTTCATTCATTCCAAAAATTGATGAAGATAACTGCACCGGTTGTGGAAAATGCGTCAAAATATGTCCTATCGAGGCCATAGAGTGGGTTTCAAATAATGATGGAACAAACATCAAACCTAAAAAAGTCAAAATAAATGAAGAGATATGCCTGGGATGTGGGGTCTGTGTTAGGGCATGTTCCAATAAAAATATTACACTTGAAAGGCGTAAGGAGCAGGTTATAACACCAGTCAATTCAGTCCACCGGATTGTCTTGATGGCGATAGAAAAAGGGAAACTGCAGGAACTTATATTTGACAATCAAGCCTTTGGCAGCCACAGGGCGATGGCAGCCGTTCTTGCAGTTATTCTGAAACTTCCCCCTATAAAACAAATGATGGCCAGCAAACAAATGAAATCAATATACCTTGAAAAACTTTTTGAGAGAATAAAATAACATCAAAAAAAATAAATATTAATTCTTCTTCAACTTACGCCGGTAAATGACCCAGGCAAAGCCCCAACAGATTAAAGTGCTAATAGGTGTAAAAGTACAATGGGCATAATAACCCAAATAACATGCCTTACTTGCCGAAGCAGGAATTAAGGTGGATATTCCTGCTAAAACTGCAATTACAATTACAATTTTATGCCATTTCATCTTGTTTTTCCTCCTTTTTGTTTATTAATAAACTCATTTATATACAAGTTTTAATCCCTGTTTTGTTAGAAATTTTTTTCGCTCGGGTATTATTTCTCTTCAACAATACATCCAAGATCTTTAAGCTTCTCCTCAGCTCTTGTTAAATCTTTTTCTTTAACTAAAATATGATCAGTAGAATAAGCAGAAATAGCAAATACTGATATTTTTTCATCTGCAAGTGCTTTAAAAACTTTTGCCAGGAATCCAACTAACCCAAATGGTAAAACCATATCAAAGGTTAATATTTTCCAATCTTTTTCAATTTCTATTATATTTTTTCCATCACATTTAGATTGTTCTATAATCACAGTTGTTTCGTTCTTGTCGATTATATTCGCAAACGCATTCAGATAAGGTTTCTTTGATTTAATTATTGCAAAAGTTTCTTTCCAGACATATACTTTGCCATTCTCAAAATATTTTTTTAAATCCATAATGAACTTATAAATCTCCTATATAATATATAATAATGAATATACAAAATGCTGTACGGTAAGGAGGACTAACTGCTTTTCAGAGAATAACTCCCAATGTTTTATATATTATTCTACTTAATATAATTTTATGTCAAATGTGAAGACCCGACCCCTCTTCCTAGTTAATCCCTTATGAAAAGTTAGAAAAAGTTACCGAATTATCGAGCAAGTATACCATCCCCTGTATCATTATCTATTTAAATAGAGTAATATATTCGGATAATATAAATAATCGATTTCTGGATAAACCGGTTATTTCCTTGAGTAAATCTAATCGCTGAAAATCATCAATTAAGCGAGAAGCAGCAGCAAAGCCTATCCCTAAATGTTCAGATGCTTGATTGATAGAAACCACCGGGTTAGAAAATAAAAATGACAATAGCTTTTGGGCAATCGGTATTTTACGACCAAGAGATACTATTTTACCTTCGTATTGTTTACGTAAGGTCACAATTGTTTTTAGAGTTTCTTTTCCGTTCTTGGCAGTATCGATAACTCCATTGAGGAAAAATTTTATCCATTGTTCTATGTAATTTGATGTTCGAACTGTGGTTAGGGAATCATAATAAGTTCCTTTATGTCTTTCAAAAAAATCAGAAAGATATAAGGTTGGTTTTTGTAGTATCTTTAAATCAATCAATTGTAAAATAATCAACAGCCTTCCGATTCTGCCATTACCATCTAAAAAAGGATGAATGGTTTCAAACTGATAATGGCTCATAGCGATTTTTATTAAATTAGGTATGCTCAGTTGACGATTATGCCAAAATTTTTCCAAATCAGTTAAGAGTTCTGGTAATTCTTCATAATGTGGGGGAATAAAAAAAGCATCTTTCAGATTTGACCCACCTATCCAATTTTGGCTTCTACGTATCTCTCCGGGTAGTTTATGTTTTCCTCTTACTCCAGAAAGAAGTACTTGATGAGTTTCTTTTATAAGTCTAAGGGAAATTGGTAATTTTTCTAATTCTTTTATAGCAAAATTCATTGCCTTAATATAGCTTTGAACCTCCATCCAATCATCTCGTTTTTCTGGTCTAATTTCTTTCTCCGGCAAAACTACCTCATCTATTTGGGTACGGGTTCCTTCTATGCGGCTGGAAGTAGTAGCTTCTTTTGCCACATGCATTTTGATAAAAAGCTTTACATCTGGCACTAAAGTAGAATAAGCATTCAGTTCCCCTAAATACCACATCGCTTCTTCTAATAGCAGATTTATCTGTTTATCCTTCCATTCGAAAGGTCTATTAATAAAGGAGGGGCTAAAGCTCTTATATTCATATTGTTGTGTATAGGTTCCGGCTTGAAACATTAGATCACTACTCCAGAATTATTTTTATAAATATTTATCTTATGTTATTTAAATATTGTATTTATATTATCATTTATTATTATTAATGTCAATAACTAATATATTATTATCATTATCTAATTGTTATAAAAACATTGCCAATTTTCTAAATAAAATGATAATAACGATTTCTATTATTATCATATTTTCCGTAAAATGATAATAAAAAGCCTGATATAGGCAAATCCTGCGTCGTATGGAATATGGACAAAAGTGTGAAGTCTGACCCTATTTTTTTATTCCTGAAACCCTTGTAAAATAAGAGTTTAAAATATAAAATTACTCTAAGTGCGTTTAAAGGGCATTCCTGAAGGAGGTCTGAAAGCCTTACAAATAAAGGGATTTTGTCATTCCCATCTCTTTTTTGTCATTCCCGCGCAAGCGGGAATCCAGCATTTTCTTAAGATATTTTCTATATCATCAACCGGATACCCTGATTTAGATCCAATTACAGAATCGATTCTGGTTTATGCGCTGCTTTTACATTGTCAATAGAACCGTCCCCATGACATTCAAAGAACAACTCCTATGTTTTATATATTATTCTACTTAACATAATTTTATATTAATGTGAGGACCTAATCCCATCTTCTGTTTCCTAAAAGTAAAAAAGAAATAAAAAGACTATCCAGAGAAGAGGAATTAGAATGGATCAGAAAGATAAGGAGAATTATTTCAAAGTAAAAAGAAATGTTTTTCTATATAAAATAACTATATTTCAATAATTTAGACATTTAATTCTTCTAATGATTCTATCGGATTTACTTTAGCTTGAATTAAATTTAATAGATCTTTCTCGGGAGCTTCATCTTTTAATTCAGTAACTTCCCAAATAGCCACATAGAAAGATTTGGGCAATGGCACATCTTGACCTTTTTTAAATAAAGTTTTTATATAAAGTTTTTTTGCTCCTGAAAGATTAGAAATTGCTTCTTGTGCTGTATCTCCATGGCTCATACACCCTGACAATTCTGGATGATAAGCCATATAACAGGGAAATCCCTCTGTAGATTGGTCAGGCACAACTTTAATTGAATATGGTAATTTAATATATTGTTCTAATTTAGTTTTCATTTTTAGCCTCCTTTAATTTTTTAAGCTTGTCAATTAATTTTATAGCATATTGTATATAACCTATCGCTAATGATCTATGTCTTGTAACAGTAGCTTTCAATTCTGGAAAATCAGGGTGAATATACATTGTATGATTACTACCTTCACATTTTTCAAAACCATATTTTATATATAGATTATTAAGTTAAAATATCTAAAATTCAAACTATTCTTCTTTCAAGTTTTCATTAATACCATTAAACTGCTCTAAGACAGATTTCAGATTACCAGCAATTTCTCTGGCTAAAACATCAGGAGCGGGTAGATTCTCGAAATCTTCCAAACTCTCATCTTTATTTAATTTGGGACACATCCCATTTTGATTGATCACGTATCTTTGCAAGATTACAATATGTAAAAATCGTGAACCTTATCGTGAATATAATCATGAATATTATAACATTATATAATGAAGAGCTCTACCCTTGTCTTGAGACTTCAATACCTGTAATTCGAGCAGTTTATTTATTTCATCTAAGGCGGCCCGATTGGAAAGCTTGAACATTTCTCTTACATCCCGATTGGTTATTTTGCCATTTTGATTTATAAATTCTATAATCCTCATCTGTCTTTCGGTTAGGGTGATCTGTTTGCCTTTTGCTTTCCTCAGTCTCTTGCTGCTGAGTCTTACTATTCTTTCTTTAACTGCTTCAGTACTTATATTCACTCCTTCGGTAAAATATTCTAACCAATTGGTCAAATCTAAAGTATCTGGTTTAACGCTCTGTAATGCTTTATAGTATGCTGACCTATCAAAATCATAATAATCATCAAGACAAAAGAATTGATTGGTATCAAAACCGCGCAAATAGAGAATTAATGCAGCCAGGACTCTCGCTGTTCTACCATTACCATCAATAAAAGGATGGATTCTGACTAATTCATAATGGACAATTCCTGCTTCAATGACCGAATCAAGTTCTTTAGATTCTTCCGAGTTTATCCAGCTAAGTAAATCTTTTACTAATCCTGGCACTTCCTGATTCTGAGGAGGTCTAAAAAAAACCTCTCCGGTAAATCTGTTTCCCACTATTACATAACGATTACGATAAACTCCACAGTCTTCGGGATTATCTAAAGTATTTTTAGTTATCATACGATGGATATTTAAAATATCTTTTTCGGTTATAAAATTTTCTTTTATCAGATTTTTAATATTTCTTAGCATATCTAAATAATTTAAAACTTCCTGCCTATCTCTTCGAGCAGCCGTTATTTCTCTTCCCCGGGCCAATTCGCTTACTTGTTTTAGGGATAATCTATTTCCTTCAATGCTGGTAGATGAATGGGCACTATGAATTATCGCTTCCTCTCTTAAAGTGATATTCCATTTTGGAATTAAAGGTGAATTGAGAATTGTTTCTCTGGCAGCGGAGATTCTGGTAAGTAATTTAACTATTTTATTAGTATATTTGAATTTTGGTTTAAACATTTTTTATTTCCTTTTTATGAATATCTGGGTTGGGTTCTCAATGACATTGTAAATAATTAATCCATATCTGAAAGGGAGGAGCTGCCCAAGATATAATTTTCCTGAAATAAACGGTTGGTTTTATCCAGTTTTTTAGATATTTTTTCCAAAAATACTAATAA
>Ga0307378_10012979_pt1 | contig 10595 bp, 20 predicted proteins | sample UN1MG_FD_202238 | JGI IMG/M metagenome (GOLD analysis project Ga0307378, IMG submission 202238) | Soil microbial communities from Risofladan, Vaasa, Finland - UN-1 | ecosystem: Environmental > Terrestrial > Soil > Coastal area > Acid sulfate soil | place: Finland: Risofladan, Vaasa | collected...
CGACGATTATGATATCTGGGTCTGGGAGCCCTCCCAGGCTGAGATGTGGGAGGACCACCGATCGCGCTGGGACGAGGACAACCGCTGGCACCGGACCATCTTCACCAAGGAGCAATGGCTGGCCGGGGTGTTCTGCGAGGATCAGTTCGAGTATTTCCTCAGCGACGACGGATACTTCGACTACTGGGGCGACGGGTATGCCAGCTGGCGCTATGGCGGTGAAGAGGCGCCCCCGGCTTTGAACGGTTGCACGTGGTGGTCGGTCGGCGTGACCTTCCGGTGGAAGGACAAGCACTATCCTCGGTTCCTTACTTACGAGGTGCTTGCAAAGGACGAAGCCGAGGCCTTACGGCTGGCCCGGTTCGAAGCCCGTCGGGACGGGCACCTGCGGCAAGGCCGAAGCAACGTCAGGATGGAAGCGTGGCAGCTATGAGACGAGTGATTTACGGGGCGATCGGGGCGGGGCTGGCGGTGTGCTGGCTGCTGTTGTTGGTCGTGGTTGGCGTGGTGGCCTGGGTCTGGACATGGGCTGAAAAGAGGCGGGCTTGACAACGCGCCAAGCTGTGGCATATTGAGGTATGAAATCGAACACCAAGGTCAACACCGACGCGGCGCGGATGATCAATTATATCCGCGAGCGAGCGGCCCGGAAGAACCTCCCGGTCAGCATCACCGTGAAGCGCAGCGGCTGTCCCGTTCTTGGCCTGAGCTTCTGGGTCGTGGTAAACATTCACGAGGGGTTTATGTCCAGCCTGGCGATCTATTTTGCGATCCGGCACCCGATCCACCGGTGCAGCCGCGCTTCGGTGGTCGTTCGAGGGCACCGGTTCACCGGCTCTTCCCGTCGCGAGATCAAAGGGCGGCGGAATGCGCTCCTGGCCGTTTCCTGCCTCACTGGATCGAAATAACTTTAAGGCGACTTATGAAACTGCGCAGACTCCCTGAAGGGACAATCAAAGCCATTCTCGCCGACCCGGCCCAGCGCCGGATGATGGTCGCGCGCGGCACCGTGGCGACGCAAGCCCGGGAGGGAATCTACATCACCCTGGAGCAGGCATTGGAGTCCTATGACCGGCTGGAGGCGTCGGGCGAACTTGCCCGCGTTCGTCGGGAGGCCGCTGCCTGCGTTTGAAAGTCAATTCATGTTCCTGAACAATTATCCTATGAAAATCGAGATCAACATCGACCTGCGGAAGCGGGACGCCCTGAACCTGGGAAACCTCCAGGGGGCTTTCAACGCAGCGTTCAAGGCAATGAGGGACGACTATCAGAGCGCGGCTCGCCTTGGGGAACCGGACCCGGCTAAACCCGGCTGGTATGAGCACGGCAAGGAGCTCAATCGCCTCCTGAATCAGGCCCGGTGCACGCACATCATGCTGACGGCGATCGCGAAGCTGATCGGCCACGACGCCGCCGTCAAGATCAAGCCGCTCCGCTGGGCGATCCAGCACAACGGCCACGGGCAGCCCCTCCCGGACGTCACCCGGAGCTGACCTATGTTGCGACTCTTGAAAGAACTGGCGGGGCTCGCGGTGGCGCTCGTCTACCTGATGTTCCTCGGGACCCTCATGATCGGCTGTTTGGTCGTCGATGAAATCCGGAAGTAGCCCATTGACAGCCGCAGGCACCTGTGGCATACTACTCCCATGACCAAAAACCAAGAGCTCGAGATCCTCGACAAGACCATCGCCATGCTGGGTCGCGACAGCTACATCGGCCCCTGGTTGGCTGACGTGCGGGGCGAGGTGGAGCGGGACATCCGCAGTGACATAGCCCCCTGCCCGACCGTGGCGCAGTCCCGGTCCATTTTCGGCCGGGAGGTGCTGGCCTTGAATGAGAAGGCGGCGAGGATCATCGCCGACGCCAACGCCAAGGCCGACAAGATCGAGGATGCCGCCCGGGAGGAGGCGGGCCGGATCCGTATGCGGGTGGCGTCGGAGCTGGCCCGCTGTGCGGCGACCCTCGACGGACGAATCTAACTTGACGGCGGGCACTTTTCTGCTACCTTAGTCCATGATGACAAACCAAGAGATCAAACGGGCGAACTGGGCGCGCGTGAAGAAGGCCCGGTCGATCGAGTCCTACGCCTGCGGCCGGAAGGAAACCATCGGCATCTTCCCCGAGGTGCGCTACCAGGTGGTCGAGGTGATCCACGACGCTGTTTTGCTGCGCGACGGGAGTCACATTTTCTGGATCAACATCTCGGAGCTCGAGGAGCCCCGGGGTGCCCAACGGGAGCGGAGCGTCAAGTTGCGGATGCCGCCGCGCTCACTACCCCGGCGCCGTGCGGTGCCAGGCGGGCGCTGGTTCTTTCGCCAGATGCAGCAACACGGAGCCGAGATCGTATGAGCAAGACCATCCTCCAGAATCGTGAAGAGTGGCTGCGGAAGGCCACCGACCTCCTGCGCCCGCTGTTCAAGAGTGCGGAGCACCCGCTGCCCGAGCATGTCCAGGTCAGCTGCGGCTGGCCCAGCAAGCAGGCCCTGTCGCGCAAGCGGCGCCGGATCGGCGAGTGCTGGGACGTGACCTGCGCCGCCGACAAGATGCACCATATCTTCATCAGTCCGTGTTTGTCGGACGTCCTGGATCCTTACGGGGTGCTGCCGACGCTGGTTCATGAGCTCGGGCACGCTGCTGTCGGGATCCCGGCCGGGCACAAGGCCCCGTTTAAACGCATGATGAAAGCCATGGGCCTCGAGGGCAAGGCGACCAGCACGCATGCCGGGGAGGAGCTCCTCGAGCGGTTGCGGGGGATCTCCGGCAAGCTGGGGGACTACCCGCACGGGCAGCTCGAGCTGAAGTCCTCCGGCGCCAAGAAGCAGGGGACCCGGCTGCACAAGTGTGAGTGCCCTGGGTGCGGCTACACGGTGCGGGTGACCCAGAAGTGGATCGACGTCGGGCTCCCGATTTGCCCCGAGTGCGAGAAACCCATGGAGGCGGCATGAGTCAGAGTTAGAACAAGAGGAAAACTGAACTATGAATGGAAAAACTGCAAAACTGATACGGAAGGCAACCCTGGTGTCCCTGGCAAGTCATGGGGCGCCCGAGGTTCTGACGCGAGATTACTATCGACGGGCGGTGAAACGGGTGAAGGCCCACTGGAAGGGGACGCCCAAGGACAAGCGTGGATCCCTCCGCCGATCGATGGAGCGGGTGGCTACAATCTAAAGCCATTTGAGAGGAGTGAACATGAACAAAGGCGATAAATTCTACGGACTCGACGATTGGGAGCGGCTGGAGACTGACATCGAGGGCGTTGTCGACCGGGTTGTAGGCGACTCGAACAGCCTGGACGACATCGACTGGCCAATCCGCATCCTGGTGTTCCGCCGGATGGATGTGTCACGGATGGCTGAAGCTGTAGCCAAGGAGGCACTCAACGATGCGTTGGAACGCCTCGACGAGGAGCACTCTAATCCTGACGGCACAGATACAGAGCCAACTGAAAAGATGCAGGAAGCGGCGCGGGTGTTCGCAGCTGCCGTCGTGGAGGATTACGTGTCATGGGCCTGCGAACCCACCGGCGAGGTCATCGAATGCACGCGGGAAGAAGCGGGGGGAGGCGTGCAATGACCCAAACCGACACACAGACAATCACCAACATTGAAAGGGGTGGAGGAATGAGCACGAAAATCAACGATGGCGGTCCGGCGTTTCCGATGGCGTTCTCCAATCAGGGCATGACCCTGCGCGATTGGTTTGCGGGGCAGGCGCTCGGGGCACAGGTTGCCGACGCGGCGGCGTTCAACGACAGGAGCCGCGCAAGGAAGAGTGACATTCGGATCACAGATGAGGATGTTGCGAACGCGTGCTGGAGCTATGCTGACGCGATGATGAAAGCGCGGGAAAAGGAGGGCGCGACACGCCCCCGCGCCTGAGACGGACATCCGGGACTTGGAATGAAACGACACTACTTCAAACTTGGATACCGGAGCGACCGGGGAGACTGGACGCCCCGGCTCTGCCTCGCGGGGAGGCCTGTGTGCCACCAGGAGCCCTCGGAGGGCGTCGTCATAGCGGCGCCGCCTGTCGAGCTCGTGGAGGGGCATCCCCGGGGCCGGACGACCGGTCTACGGGGGTGCTCCCGGCCGCGATCGGACAGGCGCCTCCGTCGGTGGCTGGACAAGCAGGCCCGGCTGACCGGCCGGTGGTTCAACTGGGGGTGGACAGCCCGCCTGGTTCGGGAGCGGATTTGACAGCACGGCAGACCGGTGCTACATTACGCCATGAACCTACCGATTCTGATCCTGGCGTGCCTCGCCGCTCCCTTTGTGGTCGGCTGGCTGCTCGCCTACAACAACGACTTGAACGTATGAGAACCAAACCGAACCAGACTCTTGTCAACGTGTTCGCCCGTGAAGAAGCCCGGCGTGCCGCCGAGGGGTGCCAGCAGCTCCGGAAGGGGATGCGATACTGGAGGGGGAAAGACTCCGGGATCTACCTGGCCCTCGCCGCGCACTATCAAAGCCTGCGCGCCGCGTGGGCCGAGCATCGGAGGGGGTCCTGCTCGTGATCAAGAACCCTCGCCGCGCTTTCAAGCTGTTCCGGATCCGCAATGACGGAACCCTTGGCCCGCTGTTTATCAACTGTCGTCAGCGAATCCCGATCGGGGAATGGTTACCCGCCGAGATCCGGCATCGCCGGAAGGGCTTTGCCTACCGGCCGGGCTGGCATTCGTCGGTCGAGCCCCGGGCGCCACATCTGAGCGACAGGGGTCGCGTGTGGGCCGAGGTGGAAATTGCGGACTTTCATCCTTACAAACGCCCGGAGCGCCAGGGTGGGGTGTGGTTCCTGTCGAACTGGATCCGAGTTGTCCGGGTCCTGGAGAAACCCACTTGCGCGATCTCTGAACCCGTGGTAGTTTAAGGCATGAACATGAACGAACCGATAGCCCCGCCAGTCGGAAACTTCGGGCCAAAGTTCGACTATTCACCTCGGCCGGTTTCGCGGCATCCGATGGTATGCGAGTGCGAATTTTGCAAGCGCAAGCACCAAGAGCGATTGCTGGCTCGGGAGATAACGAGAAGGGTGTGGGGAGTGTGAACCACGCGACACCGAAAAAAGCGACTTGCGCGACCCCTGAACCCGTGGTAGTTTAAGGCATGAACATGAACTGGTCCGACGAACAGAACGCGATCTTCAACTGGTTTGCCACCGGCAAGGGTAACCTCGTCGTGCAGGCCCGAGCGGGCACCGGCAAGACCACCACCATCAAGGAGGCCTTCTCGCACGCTCCGGAATCCCGGATGCTTTACGCCGTCTTCAACAAGAAAAACCAGATCGAGGCCGCCGCCAAGATCACCGACGGCCGGGTCGAGATCAAGACCCTTCACGCGCTGGGCTACCGGTTCATTCGCGCGGTGTGGTCCAACGCCCGGCCGGACGATCAGGTTGAGTGGGATCGGGTGGACGCCGCGCTCAAGGGTTTCCGGAGCGTGCCGACCGAGGTTCGCGCGGCCGTCAAGAAGTTGGTGGGGTTCGGCAAGAACCTGCTGACCTCCGTCGGGACCGTGGAGGAGCTGATGGAGATCGCCGAAGACTACGGGGTCGACTGCGAGCAGTTCGAAGCGGCCGACTGTGGCGGGTGGACCTTGAACCGGCTGGCGACCGCCGCGCGGGCCACCATGGAGGAATCCCTGAAGCCCGACCAACGGGGCCGGATCAGCTTCAATGACATGGTCTGGCTCCCGGTTGCGCAGAACTGGATCCGCGCGTGGTTCGAGCTCGTGGTGGTCGACGAGGCCCAGGACATGAACCTGCCGCAGCTCATGATGGCCCTGGGCGCCTGCAAGAAGTCCGGGCGCGTGGTTGTGGTGGGCGACGACCGGCAGGCCATCTACGGCTTCCGGGGCGCCGCGTCCGACGGGATGGACATGATGCGCCGGATGCTCAAGGCCCAGGTGCTCGGGCTCACGGTCACCTACCGCTGCCCGAAGGTCGTGGTTGCCCGGGCGCAGGCGATCGTCCCCGACTACTTTGCCGCCGAGTCGGCCCCCGAGGGCGAGGACGTGGACCTCTGCGAGACTGGCCTGGTGAAGTGGCTCGAGGTGGGTGACGCGGTTCTCAGCCGGGCGAACGCGCCGCTGATGCCGCTCTGCTTGGCGCTCCTTCGCCGGGGCACCCCGGCCCGCATCGAGGGCAAGGACATTGGCCGGATGCTCACCTCGATCTTTGAGAAGATCAACGCCCGCACCGTCCCGCAATTCATCACCAAGCTGGCGAACTGGGCGGACCGTCGTCTCAAGCGCTTCGCGGGATCGAAGAACTTCGAGGCGAAGGCGGCTGAGATCGATGACCAGCGGGCCACCCTCGAAGCCGTGGCGGATGGCGCCAGCTCGGTGGAGGAGATCAAGCACCGGCTGATCACCATGTTCGAGGACACCAAGCCCGGCGGTCGCCCCTGCGTGGTGTGCAGCACGGTTCACAAAGCGAAGGGGCTCGAGTGGGATCGCGTGGCGCTGATCAACCGCACGTTCTGCCGCACCCGGCCCGGCGCGACCGGCCCGGCGATCGAGGAGCTCAACATCCTCTACGTGGCCATCACCCGCGCGAAGAAGGTGCTTGCGACCGCCCACGGGGAGTGACTTTATGACGAGTGCTCAAACTGCCAAGGCGTCCCGGGAGGGGCTGCTCCGGACCGATGCTGAGATCCGGGCAGCTCACCCAGTCTCCCGGATCGGGGTTCGATCCCCCGCGCTGCTTGAGGTGTTAGCCCGGGAGTTTCGCCGGGACAGCATCCGGCTTCGGGGGCCGCGCATCCCGGCTACCGTCTTTGATCAGGCCCGGCGAGATCGCATGGAGCTGACCATAGAAGCTCTCGGGGGGTGGCTTTCCCGGTTCGAGTTCATGGGGGGTGTCCTGGCAGCGCTACGTCGGGAGCGGACCGCAGATTTGAAATACTCGGGCGACTGCCCGATTGCGGTTCGTCAAAAATGGTTCACGGCGGTGGAGCCGTGGGGGATCCTCGTCCGCTGGGTGGGGCACTCGCGCACGGGAGGCAACTTCCAGGGGGTCCACTTCTGGCCCGACTTTGTCATTCTTCGGGTCTGGGAGGACGGCGAGTTCTGGGAGTGCGACGAGCTTCATGGATACCCGGCGCGGTCCCCGCTTCGGGTTCCGGACTATCAGCTCTACCGGGAAGATCCGCGCGTCAAAACCCTCTGTGAGAAGCTGGGCCGGAAACTCGCGGGCTATCGGTATACCGGGAACAACCCGGAGCTGGCCCGGCTTCGCGCGGGGGCGCGTGAACAGCACGTTCAACATCGGTTGAAAGTCCGCCGGGAGGTGAAAGCCGCTATCGCCCGGGCCGACGGAGAAGACATTCCTTTTAATCTTGACAGGGATCCTGCTTTTGTGGCAAGCTCCCCCGCGTGACATGGACGAATCGAATTATCTGCTGGACGGACCGATGCTGCTACTCTTCATCGGCGTTGTGTGGATCTGCGTCCGTGCCGTGGCAATAACAGCAATAAACCGCAGGACTAACTATGACCGCAGAGAAACCAACACCAAATCTTGACCCCGTCGAAACGCCGACGTCGGATCCCCCCGTGGGATACGAGAGCGTGTCGTTTCCGGACTTCGCTCCGGTCGGGCCGCATACGGTAGACTTCCGGGGGCTCTCCCCCGAGCTTCGGGCTCATGTGGCGACCCAGCTGCGGATCTCCTTTCGGCTGTCCCCCACGGCTCGGCTCGCCATGCTTCGGGTAGCGTCGGAGGAGCCGGTCCCGGCCACCGTCATGCTCTCTTGCATTGTCGGGGAGATGACGCCGATTCTGGAGAACCTCTCCGTCGTGCTACTACTCCAGCGAGCAAGGACGATGTTTTTGGACGAGCAAGCCTCCTCGGTTCCGCGAGATCTGCTGCTCCGTCGCTTCGCCGATTGGCGGGCTGTCAATCCCTGGTTTGATGAACTGCTTTGGCTGTCGTCCGCTTTTCGATCGGCCATCATCGGCGAGTATGCGGGGGGCACTGACGTTCCCGATCCGCTGGATTGCTTCGCGGTCGCCCTCGCCGAAGGACGACGGTCGGTTCACTTTCCGCAGTCCAAGGGCGGGGCGGTCTGGTCCTTCCCGGAGGGGCTGAGGATCTACCAGTCTTCGACCGAGGCTCTCGAGGCGGAGGCTAGGTTGGCCAAAGCAACCGCCGACGAAGTCAACAGCCAGATCCAGGAGGCGCGCTCCGAAACCAAGCAAGGCAAATCTAATGAGTGAAGAAACACAAACCAAAACGGTGCCGGTTGTCTCAGACATTCCGGCAGAGAAACGAGAGCAAGCCAAGAACCTCCTGTCGATCCTGTCGGATGGGTTGATCGACATCCAGGAGCGCTGTCTGCTACCCTGGATCGAACTCGTGGGTGGAAAAGATCCGATTCCGGAGCTCGTGCTTGTTTTGAGTGAGCAGCTGATTCGTAGCGGCCTCCCCTTCGTTCAGCAGATGACATCCCTTCTGTCGGTGGCCGAAGAGTCGGACGGGACCAGCGCGGGGTTCGCTCAGCTGCTCCGGAGAAAACAGTTGGATGCGGTGAAGCAGGCGAAGCAAGCCATCGTTCGGCCGGACGGCACAGCGGCCCGGGCGGGGGAGTCAAATCTAATCGTGCCGGGGAGGAAATAGCAATGGCAAGACAACAGATAAAAGATGGTGGGGCCAGCTTGGCGGAAGTTCAGCAGGAGACGGAGCTTCTCCAGGCGGACGCGGTCGATCAGATCTCGCGGGATCAGGCGGTGCTGAGCCGACGGTCACTCGTGAAGGCGCCTCGGCCGGGCTCGCATGACGCGCTGCCGAGTATGGAACGGATGGCTGACCGAGCGGTCCGCCGCCAGCAGGGGGACCTCTCCTGTGGCGAGGACGCACCGGCCGCGCTGCCGCCGGAGGTGCAGGCTCCCGGGATGGTGGCGCCCGGCGGCGGAGAGGTTCCGTCGGAGCCGGATGGAAATCTTCAGGGGGTGCAGGTGGCGCCCTCGGAGCAGCGCCTGGAAACGGCGGGGGGTCGCCCTGCTTCGACGGCGGTCGTCCGGCTGCACAACCGAGCCCGATCCAAGGACGAGGTCGTTCGCTCGATCGAGGTGGTGGCCCCGCCCCGGTCCCAGGAGACGCGGTTCCCGATCGGAACGTGCTTCACGGAACTGGCGGGGAGAGCGCTGTTCGATCTGTTCGGACTGCCGACGGAGAGCGGGCGCGTCTACCACGTGACGGTGGTCGAGCACTCGAGCTCGGCCCCGCAGCCCCGACCCAACCCGCACTCCCCCGGGAGCATGCTGTAACGTATGACCCGTCGTCGAAAGCCAACTCGGAAGGCGCGTCCGCTTCGGCCGACGCCCTTCCTTGTTGAGCTTGACAATCGGACGCAGATCCCGCCGGAGTTCATCCACTCCGTTGTCGAGTATGTGCTGAACTTTCTGGCGCGTGCGGGATTTCAACGCCGTCGACTCTTGGAGCTGACGGTTCACCCCTTTTCGCGGAAGGCTACCTTGGCCGGAGTGAAGGTGATCACGGGCTGGCAGCAGGAGGCGGAGGTGAGCGTCTCAGTCTGCACCTACCCTGAGGCCTACCCGGCTACGGGTCGCTATCTGATGTTTAAACGCTTTCCCGAGTATGTTCTGGCTACCCCGACGGACGCCCTGGTGGCGATCCTGACGCACGAGCTTGCCCACTGGCACACTAACTGGAACAAAAAGCTCGGCTTGCTGAATGAAGAATTTTTGTGCGAGGTGTTGAGCTCCGCCGCTGTGGCGGACTACCGCGCACGATACAACAAAGGAACGATAAATATATGTTCAAAGCCCTGACGAAGTGGGTCCTGAACCCCTTCACTACTAAAAAGAACCCGCCCGCCCCGGCCGCCGGGAGCCCCGACGCGGTGGCGCGGGAAAAAAACGAAGCCGATCGGTTGATGCGACGCGCGGCCGGTTACAACATTTGGCAGCTCCGGAATCACATCCGGCGTAACCGCGTGCGGATCCGGCGGACCTCTCACGCTCTTCGCGAGGCGGGGCCGGAAGTCTCCAGCTCGGTTTTGAAGCCGCGTCTGAGGACGCACCTGGCCCTCGACTCCGCGCTGCTGAAGATCTACGCGTCTCGGGTGCTCCGGAAGTCCACGCTTTGATTTATGAAAGAACACAAGCAAGAAGAGGTGGAGCGTCTCCTTGAGAGACGCCTCCAAGAATCCACGAGTCTGAAAGACAGCGGCGCCCGCGAGAAGATGGCCACGGGCTCGCAACGCGATTCCCGAGCCGGGAAGGGGCGGTTCGACCTGCTGCCGGGGAGAGCGCTGACGAGCTTCACGGCGAACGCATGCCCCCAGGCTCTACTCCCTACCGCCACCTCTGCTTTGCGAGGGGCCTTTCGCTTGCTGCTCGGGGACCCGCAGGCTTTTCACGACGTGGTGCGCGACTTGTTCGATCACATGGAGTCGTGTAACGCTGACGGAACAGCAACCTTCAGCCCGTCCGGGGGAGGCGTTCCGGCCGCTGCCCTGTTTCGGGTGGCCCGCATCTACGAGGCGGGGGCGGCCAAGTATGATCAGCGCAACTGGGAGCTCGGGCAGCCGCTCGGGCGATACCTGGACAGCGGGATCCGGCATATCGTCAGCTATC
>Ga0307378_10012981_pt1 | contig 10593 bp, 11 predicted proteins | sample UN1MG_FD_202238 | JGI IMG/M metagenome (GOLD analysis project Ga0307378, IMG submission 202238) | Soil microbial communities from Risofladan, Vaasa, Finland - UN-1 | ecosystem: Environmental > Terrestrial > Soil > Coastal area > Acid sulfate soil | place: Finland: Risofladan, Vaasa | collected...
CTGCTGAGATCGAAATGTCTCGTGCCAAAGCGATGCAGGCCGATCTTCAGGCCAAGGCCACGGCACTCCAGAACGCGATCAAGGGTTTGGTCTGATGACGCATCGCATCCGTCTTTTGGAGGACTGGGAAGCGCCCGATGAGACCCAGCACAAGAAGGGTGATTGGGTAGAGGTTGGTAAATCCACCGCCAACACGCTCATCATCACCGGCACTGGCACCCGCCTCGTAGAGCAGCCCAAGAAGAAGGGTAAGCGAGCCAAAGGCAAGAAGTAAGCTGGCATGACGGCAGCCACTTATACAAGCAACCTCGTCGATATCTTCCTGTTCGAGAGCGCGACGGGCGTGAGTGCCTACGGCGGCGGTGCTGCCGGCCTGACCGCTGAGCCTGACTTCGCGATGGAGGGCACCAACGCGGTCGATAAACAGATAACCGGTTCAGCAGACAAGGGTTTCCTGTTCGCGGCGGGGGCTGCTTTCACCATCAACGACTATGATCATTTCTACGAGTGGATATACGCAGCGACCTTTGGCATTCTCGATAGCCGCGACAACAACGGCATCAGCGTCGGCATCGGCGACGACGTTTCGAACTTCGTGAAGTTCCACGTTGATGGCAATGACACCCTGCCGGTGGGCAGCGGTGGGACGCCGTACTGCATTCGGTTCGTGAACACGGGGCTGACTAATTTTCGCACGCTGGTTGGCACCCCCGGCACGACACCGGATAACATTGGTGGCGGGCTGAACGTCACCGGCAACTCCAAGGACATCAATCTCGGGATCGACGCGGCCCGTATCGGTAGCGGATATATCATTACCGGTGGTACCGGTGCCGATGATCCCGCTGATTTCGCTGGTATCGCGACGAACGATGAGAGTACCCAAGAGGGGATATTTCAAAACACGACCGGCGGGTTCAACCAACAAGGTAAAATCCATCTTGGAACCAGCGCCGCCGAAGGGGAGCTTACAGACAGCAACAAGAACATCTTCATCCTTGATGGGTTGCATCACGCAGAAGACCACACCGAAATACTAGTCAGGCATCCTTCGTCGATCCTGACCCTGACGAACGTCAACTTTATTACTATCGCGGGCAAACAGCAGACAGTCGCGGGCAATAATCCGAACCGGGGCCGGTTCGAGATGCTGACCCCGCTGATCGATGCGCAGGACGAGACCAGTTACGACAACAGTCCGACGACAGAGGGCACGTTTGCTGGCGGCACCGGGCATGCGGCAACCGATGTGCTGGTGATGTCGGATGACAGCGAGGTTGTGGTTGACGCGGTTAGCGGCGGTGTGGTGACGGAGTTCACCGTCCAGAGCAGTGTCGCGCCAACGGCTACTATCCCCGGCGTTGAGGCGCGCAGCGCGGTAGCCGGCACGACAATCACGCAAGTCAGTAGCGACGGCGCTGGTATCGACTTCAGCCTGACCCCAGACACCGACAATATTAGACCTACCCCGACTTGCGCCCTTACCGGCGTGTCTTTCATTGGCATTGGTAAGACCGTTCTCCTTTGCGGAGGGACTTTTAGCGGCTGCCGCTGGGTCGGGTCTGATATCATCGAGGCCGGTGACGCGGACCTTACCGGGTCCACGATAGATAACTTCGACGACCAAATCATCATCGATGCGCAGGATGAAACCTTATACAACAATTCGCCAACAACCGAAGGTACGTTTGCTGGCGGCACCGGTCACGCTAATACCGATATCCTTACGATGTCTGATGGTTCTTTGATCACCGTCGATTTGGTATCCGGCGGCGTGGTAACGCAGTTTACGGTAGATAGTTCGACAGCGGTCGCCTCGATTACGGGCGTGGCCAACACGCAGCTTGTGTCGGATGGTTCGGGCATCAATTTCACGTTAACGCCGGATTTAGACAACCTCGCCGAAGTCGCGGCGCTGCAATGGCTTGAGAATACCGACCCCGATGGCTTTCTTGATGACATGACGTTTCTCAAGGGAACGAACCCGACGCACGCTATAGAATTCGGGATAACGTCACCCCTAACTATGACCGTTCGCGGTTTTACCAACACGGGGTACAACGCCAGCAACGCTGCTAAGGACAGCTTCTTTTGGGTGCGTCGCACTAGCGGAACGGTTACGATTAACGTGATCGGCGGCAGCGGCAACTTCAGTTACAAATCGGACGGTGCGACGGTCGTAATCGTCGTCGATCCGGTAACGATACGCATTGAAGGACTGACCGAAGGGTCTGCGGCGGTAATGATTGCAGCCGAAACGGTCGGCACGATCACGGCGGGGGACGTGCTCTTGTCTGGATTGGCCGATAGCACTGGTGCGATTGAAGATGCCGGTTTCGATTATGAAGGCGCGTTCGGTGCTGGTTTGGATGTCACGGTGCGAGCGCGCAATTCAGGTTTCCCGTCCGCTGCCATCGCCGACGACAATACGGTACTGACCGACGAGACGACCGAAGCCAACAGCAACGTGACGGGCGATATGACGTTGATGCCGCTGGTACCGGTGGCGACTGAGGATCGGTACATCTTCGGGCACAACGAAGAGTTCGGTCAACTCAAGCTGGATATATCTGTGGCAGGAGTGGGGACGGTTACCCCGGTAATTACGTGGCAATACTGGAATGGGGCGTGGACGAATTTATCGGGCGTTACCGATGGGACCGACAGCTTCCAGAACAGCGGCGAGAACACGGTGTCGTGGACGATCCCCGGAGACTGGGCCGACACCACAATTAACTCTCAGGGTCCGTTTAAGTTTGTGCGGGCCAGCCTGACATCAGGCAACTATACGACCACCGAGCCGGTTGGCCGCAAATGCAAACTCGATGTTGCTCGGTATATCCCCTTTGAGCCGACCTCAACGTTTGTCGTTAGCTCGACCGGACTGACCGTCGTCGCCGCTTGGGCGCGCGATAACATTTCTAGCTTCTGACGAGGTATCCATGACTACAATTCCCATCCTCAGTGGCGATTTCGAAATCCTGATGGATGACGAACGAACCACGGCTACGCCAGTTCTGGGCATGAAGACGGTGCGCCGCGCATCTGGCGCGACCGCCACCGTCTACAGCACCAACGCTCTTTATTCGGCCATCGCCGATGCGGCGGACGACTTCATCGCCATGGGTTTTGAAAACCCGATGCTGCCGGTTACGCCGAACGCCTACACGATGGAGAATATGTATTTCATCGACAGGCGCTCAACTGAATGGTTGAGTGGTGGTGCGATTGATGCTGACTGGACGATCTCGGGTACTTCCGGCATTGTTCGGAAGCCCTACACGGCTGGCACCGGTTTCGTGGATGGTGATCGTGGACGGGAGGTCACTGAAAGTGCCTCTGGTGACACCGGCACCTTGCTCGACTACGAGGTCGAGCCTGACGGCACGTTGGTTCTCTGGATCAGGCCGGAAGACGCCAGCACGATGGCTTTCGACAGCGTGACGGGCACCATTGGTGTCACAGGTGACGGCGGGACTGGCGTCTCCGGCACACTTGTGGCTGGAATGGAAGCCACCAACGGACAAAGCCTGTGGCCTTCGATCCAAGCGATTGGTGCGGTGCCAGCAGGCACGGAAGTCTATCTGGTGCAGGATCGCCAGAAGATCACTGACTGGGAAGGTAACTTCCAGTGGTGGACGACAGACAACACGGTTTCGCTGGGTATCATCGATATCCTGATCCGCGTCGTCAACGCGGGCGCTACCATCGCTGATGGTGACGTGGAGGTCTTCGGGCGACGCTATACCTCGCTCTATGACAACTTCCGACTGAACATTGTCGCGGGTGGCCGCTCGGCGCTGCCGCTGGCCTCCGCCCCGGACATCAACAACACCACCGGCTACCGCACCACCGGCACCCTTTCGACCGTTACTGGCACCTTCACGGTCGGCAACGGCATCTATCAGGGCGCGACGTGGGCGACGGCGACTGCGCGCGGCGTGATCACCGAAACCAACACCAATACCGATCTGGAATATTACCTTGTCGGTGATCTGACCGATTTGTCCTCGACCACCTCGACGCAGGAATACGACTTTGTGACGCAGGCGGACGGCGACGCCGATGCCACCACCGGCACCGTTGGTATCAACTTGACCGGACCAACCGACACAGCCGCCGGAGAAGGCGGAACCGTTACCATCACGCAAGGTGCGCAGACAGGCATCGATCATGACGGCAACGGCACCAACGAATTTTACTCCGTTACCGTCGATGCTCAGGGTCCGGGTGCCAACGGCGTGACTGCCGCCAAGGTCTATGAGCGCATCAAGTACGCCACAAGACGCGGCGCTACCGCAGCCGATCTTTTCGCCACGCCCACCAACATGACGGGCGAGCAGTATCGCGGCCTCGACGGTCAGTTCGAATACGACGCCAACACTGGCACGCTTGGTGCTGGTGAAGATTTATTCACCACTACAGGCGGCAATACTTGGACCGCCAAGCTGGGGGCGCAGCAGACTACGGCGTCGCCAACCTACATCACGGTCATGGACCAGCAGACTTCGCTCGATAGCGTGGTCAATGACAACGTGATTGAGGATGAGGCCGGCACCGAAGACGTGACTGTTCATACCGGTACGGTTGGGCTCAATACTTTTACCTCACCCAAGGCCAGCCCGTTCGGCACCTTCACCGGCACCGTGATCTTTGGCGCGCGCGGTATTGCCTATACCGGCTTCCATGACGACGATACCCAGAACTACATTCTGACCGACGACGGCGGCGCTATCCTGACGCCGCCGAACACCGTCACCTTCTCGGTCACCAACACGATTGCCGGCGATAACGTCTATGTCGCTCGCGATACCGGCACGGCTGGTGTGATCGATAAGGATCAATTCGGCGGCATCGACACTCCAGCGGCATCATATAACCGGATTGGTGATGCCCAGCTTCGGGTGGCGGGCTCCACCGACGTTCAGGTGCCGCCGGCAGGCTATGTGCGTGTGATCGTGGACCCCGGCGGGGTCGGGACGGAGGAACACACCTACGTCTACGACAGCCGCACAGTCGCCTCGAATGGCGTCTTCAATCTTCGTGTGGTTGACGATGGTGACGGCATTGCTGACGCGACCACCTCATCTGTGCTGTTGGTCAATGCGGGCGCTGCCTTCGACACTGTGCCGAAAGCTTTGCCGGGGATGCTGGTGCAGAACACCACCGCTTCTCCGAATGAGGTCTATGAGGTCGTGTCGGTCGATAACGACACCCAGCTTACAATCAAGCCGCTCTATGGCGGCACCACCTTCACTACCGGCAACACCTTCGAAATCAACACGGTGATCGGGCACAGTCAGGTTCCGGCGGATTACGATACCGGCGATGACATCCATGACCTGATCCTCGATGTTGAGGCGGACGCGACCACGATGAGCAACACCTTCGTCAAGACGTTGGCTGCCAACTTCGACGTGGTGGTCAACGTGCGTCGCGGAGAAACCGGAGGCATCATCCCCTTCACGGCAAACCCGACTGTGAACGATGCCGGCGGCTCTGCGGCGACCGTCCGCACCACTGATACGATCCACTCGTAATGGGTAGGGTTACATCGAATATCGGCATCACTGGTGTCGAGAGCATTCGCATTGGCGGGATGCTCATATCCGATCTGCCGCTGGCTGAGGCGGCGCAGGCCAAGGCGGGGATGAAGCTGGCTGAGGACACCGAGCGTTTGTCCAAGGTCCACGGCATTCTCAAGACCGCGCCCAAACAGCCCATCGCCTACTTGCAATCGCGGATCAAGGAGGCTCAGCACAACATCAAACGCATCCGTGATCTTCGGGCGCGTGAGCAGAAGACGATTGACGAGTACCGGACCCAGATTGCGCTCTGTGAGCATCGGGATAAGGAGATTGCCAAGACCGACGATCCGGCTAAGCACAAGGAGCTTTACCGGGATTTTCCGCCCTACAACGTCGATGCCATGCGGCAGCAGATTTTGCAGTGTGAGCAGGGACAGGTTCGCTGTGACGATGTGATCGATCAGGAACACAAAGCCATAGCAACGATAAGCGATGTGCTGACCCGGTGCGCGATCCGCGACCAGCAGCTAAAGGCGCTCGGAGTTCGGATTGCCCCGAAGGGCGCAACCCTAGTGGAGGCCGTTGAATGGCAAAAGCCAAAGGAAAACGTACTCTCGCTCTCTCTGTAGAGACGATGAGAAAGCTTGAGGAAATCTCGCAGGGTGATGTGGAAGCGACCATCACCGGAATGATCCAGCAGCGCTGGATGATGAAGATCGGTCGCCTCCAGACAGCCAGCCGGAGACGAGGCAAGAAGTGACGACCCGCTCTGATGTTGCGGTCAATTTCAATCTGAGCCCGCGCATCATCGAAGTCGCAGACCCGTCTGTCATTATCATTGCGCAGGACACCGTTGATACGCTGCGCGATAAGGAAGACGACTTCCGGGGCATGTCCGAGTTCAAACTGCTCAACGCCTCGGGCAAGGATGATTTGGGCGGCGGCGTGTTGGTGGGCATCACGGCGGCGCTTCAGAATGCACAGATCGCTTTTGAGAGCCGCCTGACCCCGACCTCGACCGGCACCATCACGACGCCCGACACGACGGGGATCACGCTGATCGATGGCTCGGCCACCTTCGAGAGCGATGGGGTTACTCGCGGGGCTGTGGTGATCAATTTCACCGACCAATCGATTACCGAGGTTCTGTCCATCGATGGTCAGGATCAGTTGACCTGTCGTGTGCTGCGCTCCGGCTCGGATAACCAGTTCGACAGCGCCGATGCCTACAAAGTCTGGAACGTTATCCAGTGTGACATCTCCGGCGGCAACGTGGTTGCAGTCGACACCGATGGGGTCACGCCAATCAGCCCGGTGTTCCCCACGGCGTTCACCCAGATCGTGCGAACCTCGTCCTCGTCAGCGACACTGCAAGAGCTTCAGGACATTCAGTTCAGTTCTTTCAACGGCGGCGTGACCGTTGATATCGGCAACATCACCGGGCTCGCGGTCGCCGGCACAGCTTTCCCGGCAGGCACTCGCCGGCAGCCATCGGCCAATTTTGCAGACGCCCTGACGATTGCAGCTACCAACGGGTTGTTCAGGCTCTACATCCTCGGCGACGCGACCCTCGACACGCCAGATGATTTCTCCAACTTTGAGATTATCGGAGAGAATGAAAACAAGTCCTCCTTCACGCTGAACACGGGAGCCGTTCTGACCGGTGCGGAGATTTCCAACGCTACCATCACCGGCACCCTCGACGGCGAGACGCATGTCTCCCACTGCGTTATCAACAACATCACCTTCATCAATGGGCAGATCGAACAATGTTTGCTGATTGGAACAACTACGTTAGGTGGGACAGGCGTCGCACATTTTCTGGATTGCGCCAGTGGCGTGCCGGGAGCCTCGACGCCAATCATAAACATGGGTGGGTCCGGCGTGGACTTGGCCTTGCGAAACTACAGCGGCGGCATCCAGATCGACAACTGCACCGCCGCCCAAGACACGTCAATCGACCTTAACAGCGGTCAGATAATCCTCGACAGCACCGTCACCAACGGAAATTTCGTGCTGCGGGGTGTCGGCAAGCTGACCGATAACTCGACCGGCACCACGATCACCAATGAACTGATCTCTGGTATCGCCACCGATATTGTTGAGGGCGCGCTGACGGTGCAGGACGCGCTGCGGATCATCATGGCTTCTGCTGCCGGAAAGCTTTCTGGCGCGGAGACCCTGACAGTGAGTATCAGAGACACCACCGACACGACGGATCGGATCGTTGCGACGGTAGATGCGAACGGCAACCGTACAGCGGTCACGCTTGACGCCTCCTAATGTTTCCGCCGCGCTACTTCCCAGCCAGATACTTCGCGCCGCGTTATTGGGAACCTGCCGACGGAGCGCCGCCTGCGGTTCGGCTCTCAGCCATCACGAGGGGTGCCGGGCTGCGGGCTCGGACGGGTCTCAGTGATGGACGCTCAAACATTGGCGACCAAGACATCTCTGAGCCCTTTGAGGATGTGTGATGACGGAAACTCCGGTGGTGGTTATCGAAGAGCCCAAAGGCACGCCCGAGCAGCCTAATTTTCGTGGACGCAGCGTCCTGATTGCGATCCCGACCTACGACGGCAAGGTTCAGGTTGAGACCATGGGCTGCGTGCTTCAGGCAGCAGACATGATCAGGGGGTTTGGCGGGCAATGCGGCATCACCTACGTCAAAGGCTACCCGCACATTGCCAAGGCGCGGAATGCGTTGGCCAAGCATTTTTGCGCATCTCTGGCGACTGATCTGTTGTTTTTGGATGCCGACATCGAGTTCAGCCCGTCCGCGCTGCCGTTTTGCATGGCGCAGGACAAGGACATCATCGGTGTTGCCTGCCGGGTCAGGGATGACAAGGTGAGATACAAAGTTCACCTCAGAGAGCGCGATGGGGTCTACGAGGCCGAGGGCTCTCTGCTCAAGGCCGATCGTATGGGAACCGGCTTCATGCTGATCAAGCGGCAGGTCATGGAGACGCTTCGCAAGAGTGTTCCGACGTACCGGCAGGACGGTCAGGACTATCCGCTGCTCTTTCATATGCCGGTGACTGAAGAGGGCTATGTCGGTGAGGACTATTACTTCTGCGATCTCGCGCGGGAAGCCGGGTTTGAGCTTTTCCTGAGCCCGCAGCCAGTCATGACGCATTACGGGGCCAAAGCTTACAGCGGCTCTTTTGCCGACGACATACTCACCAAGGAAGAGGCTGCCTGATGGCGACAAGCGGCACGACTGATTTCGATCTGGATATGACGGAAGTCATCGAGGAAGCTTTCGAGCGCGCGGGTTTGGAAGCCCGCACAGGCTACCACTTCCGCACAGCACGCCGATCGCTCGATCTGATGATGATCGACTGGGCCAACCGTGGTCTCAACTTGTGGCAGATCGACGAGCAGAGCCAAGCGCTGACCGCTTCCACGGCTCAGTACGCCCTCGCCGACGGTACCGTGGATGTCATCGAGCACATGATCAGGACCGGATCAGGTAGCTCGCAGGCCGACTACAATCTTAACCGGATCTCAGTCTCGCGCTGGGCCAACCTCACCAACAAGAATACCGAAGGCAGGCCGACAGAGGTCTGGTTCGACAAGCAAACCGGCGAGACGATCGAGGCTAACCTGTGGCCCATCCCTGACGCGAGCACCTACACGCTGGTTTACTGGCGGCTCCGGCGGATCGAGGACACGGGCACGGACGGCGCTAACACCATGGACATCCGGCACCACTTCCTGCCGGCGCTGGTTTCCGGGCTGGCCTACAACATCGCCATGAAGACCACGGGCGTCGAGATACGGGTGCCGCACTTAAAAGCTCAGTATGAAGAAGATTTCGATCTCGCATCACAGCGGGACCGGGAGACCGCCTCATTGCGCTTGGTGCCACGGATTGCTCACGTTTAGACATGGCGAAGTATGGAAGCTTTGATCAAGAACGCATGGCTGCAACTGGGCGCGGTGGGGATCGTTGCGATATCCGGATGGGTCGTCTCCATGATGTGGAGAAAGGACATGGCTGCTCTGCTGAAAGATGTGAAAGCGGAGAGGGAAGCCATGAGACTGGAGCGGGAAGAGTGGCGAAGGGACAGCGAGCAGCGCGCAAAAGCTTTCCAAACGGTCGTCAGCGAGAACACCAAGACGCTGGCGATCCTTGCGGAGCGAGTGAAATTTCCGCGATTGTGAAGGCGAACTGCAAGGCTGCCAGAGCTTTCAGGGCTGCGTTGATGAAGAGGTACCCCAAAGCCAATCTAAAAGCGGCACACAGATGAGTAATGTCCGCTACGCCTCTGGAAAGCATGCCTTTGGGTTTTGTGATCGTTGTGGCTTTCGATATCCGTATCTCGAACTCCAAGACCAAATCATCAACGAGAATGTTTCGGGGCTCAAGGTCTGCGATGACTGCCTCGATATCGACCACGAGCAGCTTCGTCTCGGCGAGACCCCGATCCTCGATCCGCAAAGCCTCGAAGATCCCCGTCCTGACATAGCGCAGGCTGCCAGCCGATCCTTCTTCGGCTGGAAGCCGGTGGGCCATCCTCTGACCAACATCGCCAGAACGGCTCTCGGCACCGTCACCATCGTTATCACCTGAGGAGATCGATATGAAAAAGTCCGGCCCCATGAAGAACAAGCATGGGGGCAAGAAGGCTGCCCCGATGAAGAAATATTCCGATGGTGGCGTCGTCAAGAAGACGGTCGCCGCGCGTGGCGGCGGATCTGCCACCTCGGGGAAGAGCCACACGGTGTATGGCGACAAGTAGATGGCGCTCACCTTCACGACCCTGAAGTCAGCGATCCAAGACTATCTGGAGAACCCCGAGGCTACCTTCGTGGCTGATCTCTCGATCATCATTACGCAGGCCGAGGACCGCATTCTCCACTCCGTGGAGCTTCCCAACTTCCGTAAGCACTCCGCCGGCACCATGACCTCGGGCAATCGCTTCCTCTCGATGCCGCCTGATTTCATTCGTGTGCGATCGATCAACTACACGAGTGGCGGCGAGTTCATCCTGATGGTGCAGAAGGAATTGAGCTTCATCGAGGAGGCGTATCGGGATGCCACGGCGACAGGATTGCCGAAATA
>Ga0307378_10012982_pt1 | contig 10592 bp, 7 predicted proteins | sample UN1MG_FD_202238 | JGI IMG/M metagenome (GOLD analysis project Ga0307378, IMG submission 202238) | Soil microbial communities from Risofladan, Vaasa, Finland - UN-1 | ecosystem: Environmental > Terrestrial > Soil > Coastal area > Acid sulfate soil | place: Finland: Risofladan, Vaasa | collected...
AAAAATGTGCCAGAAAATGTAAAATGACGACCAGGCTTTCCTGTATTGTGCCAGATGGATACTTGAGCAAGGTTGTGTTAACTGCGTGCCGAAGATCAAGAGGATCTCGATCACCCGAAATTACGGCTGTTACCCATAAATCATCACGAAGAAAAAATCAGCAAAAAACTTGGCGTATAACTTGGCGTATTTTGGCGGATTGTGGTATACTCTAATTGGTGCTCTGTGTATAGACACCCTTGATAACGAAATAAAAACCGCGTTTTTGGTTGCGGAGGTGACTGGTGCCTGGTGGTGCCCCTGGTCTTCAAAACCAGTGTGGGGCTGATAAGGTCCCGGGTGGGTTCGATTCCCATTCGCCTCCGCCATTTTTAGAATCGCCGGCAAAAGTGAACTGTTTGAGTATGCCCGGTCGATATAATAAGTAAAAAGGGATGCTTTTATGGTAAATAAAAATACGAAAATCCTCATTTTCGGCCTGTTGGTCCTGCTCGGGGCGGCAATGCTGGCATACGGCGCGTTCTTCCATTCGACGAATGTCTCGCCGCAGCTTGGAGACGATTCGGCAGCAATTGCCAAGTCCGAACCGGCGCTCATCAAAGAGGCCTCGATAGGCGGCGTAACGCTGGACGAGTCGGGCAAGATCAAGCAGACCTACACCGGCAAAGCCCCCGAAGCATGTGCCACGTGAGGCAGTTAAAAAGGAGACCATGGTGCCCATGGTCACAAAAAATAAAACAGGCGGTTTCGCTTCGAAAATTCTCGGCTGGCGCATATGGGTGCAGGCCTCATTTCTCGTGGTCTGGCTGGACCCTTTGGGCCTGCGTATGCATACGATGTGCTCGCCCGTCTTTCACTGCTACGCGTGTCCCCTAGCGACCTTCGCGTGCCCTATCGGCGTAATAGCACAATTCGGCGCGCTTCATGTTTTTCCTTTTATCGCCGTCGGACTGCTCATTGCGTTCGGCGCTTTGTTCGGCACGCTGATATGCGGCTGGGTCTGCCCGTTCGGCTTCCTGCAGGACCTGGCGGCCAAAGTACCGACGCCGAAATTCGACCTGCCAAAATTCACTGGACACTTTCGCTACGTTGTACTGATTGTAACGGTGCTGGCGGTGCCCTACTTCTTCGGCGAGGAGCATCCGCTTTTTGTCTGCCGGGTATGTCCCGCAGGAGCATTGGAAGCGGCGGTGCCGACTATGGCCGGCCAGGCGATGTCCGGCGAAACAATAATTTGGCCGAGCGTCGTAAAGCTGACGATTCTCGTGTTGTTCCTTATCACCATCTTCTTCATCAGAAGACCCTGGTGCAGGCTGCTTTGTCCGCTCGGCGCGATATTCTCGCTGTTCAATCGCGTCTCGGCGTTCTTCCTGCGATTCGACGGCGACAAATGCACGCACTGCGAACGATGTCATAAGTTGTGCGAGTACGGCATCGAGCCGGAAAAGACACCCAACGACCTGCGCTGCATCCGCTGCCTCGAATGTACCAGGTGCAGCCCCGACGCCCTTAATCTGGGCAACATTTTTGAACGTTCAGAAGCCGAGGACGTATTACAGGAAAACACATTGTAAACCAGCCTGACCTTTACTTATTCGCCTTTAACTTTTCATCCAACTCCGACAGGGCAAAACCTTCGACCCGAACAACGTGGTTCTTATCAGTCAGAATCAACCACGGAAGCGAACGAACACCCCAGCTTAAACGAATTTTCTCGGCGTCAACTTGAACAATTCCTGTTGGAAAAGAAATGCGATTCCTTTTCATCCATGCATCGAGTTTGTTCTTCTCTACTGCCGAGATAAGGATTCCAATAACGGCCATGCCTTTTCTTTTCAACTCGGCTGCTCTTGCTGCCATTTGCAAAACACAATTCCTTGACGGTCTCTGCTCCATGTCCCACAAGCAGACTAAAATCCGCTTGCCTTTCGCCTGCTCGGCTGAGAATTCGATATCGATTTCCTCGAAACCAGGTAAAGGTTGCCTGAGAAGTGAAGTTGCGAGCTTCTCAACCTGAGAATATACCTGGTTGAGTACGGCGGTGTTGTTCTTCTTACCCGACTCGCTGACTTCTGAAATCAGCTCTTGAGTAGAATTTGATTCGTTTGAGATCAATACAAGAGTCCCACGAAACGGCTCTCGTTCGCTTTTAGGCATCATCCGAGTTGGCGTAACCCGGCTTGCGCCCCCCCTGATCTCCTGAAGATAATATTCCAGCCCGTACAAAATGCCGTCGATTTTCAGCAAACCCTGTTCATCGGTACTAACATTTCGATCACAGCGCGGCATTCGCTGTCCCTTCACCATAGGACGAATCTGCAGCCGGGTATTGCATAGAAGAAAGCCGGTCTGATCCTTGACGATAACGGAGGCAACTTGGGTATTTTGCAGCTTTACCCGAATAAGTGGAGTACTACCGGGCTTTGTACTTACATCAAGTTCGGCAGTTCCAGCTAATTTACCGTCATTTGTTGCCGCATAGATATACAATCGCCGCCCTGCTGGTACATCTCTCAGTTCGAAGCGGCCGTTTACGTCAACTCCTACCGGAGGTATATATCCCCGGCGGGCAGCCTGAAACACGCCGGCACCGGCGTGTACGACAGCTTTGTTCTGAGGCTCTCCATCAGGTCCGAGTACAACACCTTTGACGCTGATTAGGCGTCCGGCTATACGAGGTGTCCTCAGGATAACCGCCATTTCATCACCTTCGGCATCGAACTCTAGGTGGGACTCCGGAATATCTTCTCTTTGCAGTCTCATTGGTCCATCAATATAGATCCCTTCTGGTGGTGACTGAAACATTAGTGTGGTCCTTCCGGGCAGGACCCGAATGGCGAACATCCCTTCGGGATCGGAGTACCCATCTATTTGCCCGCATTCGTTCCTGCCGTAGATGCGAATCCCGCCGACCGGGCGATCGGTGCCTACTTCCAGCACGCGACATTTGACGAACGTGCCGGCAAGAGCATCGATAACGAGATTATCAATTGTCTGACCCGCTTCAAGGTCGATCTGAGTCTCCCATGTCGTATAGCTGTCGTGTTCGATTCCGACAGTATAACGGCCTGTGGCACCGCCGGAATTTCCCCATGGACTCATGTCCCACCCCTGCGCCGGCAGGTCATCAAAGCAAAACTTCCCCTGAGAATCGGTTTTGGTCAGGAAGAACTGCCACATCCAACTGGCACGTAGTCTTATGAGTGCTCCTTCCACCGGCTCGCTGTCTTCATTAAGCACGGAGCCTCTGACGGTCCCCGCTTTGCTTAAGCGGATGGGTTTCTTTCCAGTGAAAGACAAGCCTCTTGCATATCCCTTCAGGGTTGCATAAAAACTCCATCTTGTCTGGGGCAGGTTGTTTATCACAGCCCTTCCGTCTTCGCTTGTGATACCGCCAATTATCTCTTCATCGGTCGTCAGGGAAAGATAATCTTGAAATTCTGGAATAGTGTCTGTAGGATTACCTATGCTGTAGGGCCAGACTCTGGCGCCGGATAAAGGATTTCCCTCATGATCGGTTACCGTGATGGCTTGAGAGACCGACTCGGTCAGGATAATCTTGTATATTACCTGTTTTTGGTTCCGGTCGATCTTGTGCCAGCCCAGCGCATAATTGGGATGGGTCGCAAGTATCACAAATGAATCCCGGCAGTAGGGATACCCGGCCGCTAAGCTGTAGCTCAAGCCTTTCTCGAAAACAAACGATCCATCACCTGTTGATTCAGTATCCTCGACAATATGATTGCCAAGCCCCCATTTGCTGTTGTTGTGGTACAGCATTACTCTTGCACCGGCTATCGGTCTGCCCTCGGCATCGACCACCCTGCCGGAGCAGGTTATTTCCTTTGCCTGCTGTGCGATATTGATTCGGCAAATACAAAGAAATACAAAAACAATAATTAGTCTGCCTGTTTTTGTTTCCATCATTTGTCTCCCGACTTTTTCAGCTTATCATTTAGCTCTCCGATGTTCATTCCTTCCCGAACCTCGTCAAGTTTTTCCCTCGAACTTGTCGCCTCGGACAAAACATCATTTGAATCATCGATGACTCTCGGCGTCATGAATACGAACATCTCGCTGTTCGACTGAATGACCTCTGTATGCCGGAAAAGCCCCCCTACCAGCGGCACATCCCCGAGTAGTGGAAGCTTATGCTCGACTGTGCTGTCCTTTTGAAACAGGATACCGCCGAGCAAAAGCGTCTGACCGTCTTGCACGATCATATTCGTCGTAGTCTCCATGACGGCCCTGATGGGCTGATCGTTTACAAGATCTGAGGTCAACTGGGAAATCCCGACATTGACAATCATATCGACTTTGTCTTCAGGAGTGATACTCGGCCGGGCACGCAGTTCCATACCGACCTTGTCGTATGCAAGCTCCTGCTGACTTCCTCCCTGTCCGCCTATCAAGGTTGTGCCTCCCAGGAATCCAACCTGGCTGCCCTTGAAGAAATTCGCCTGCTCGTTGTCCTTGGTCCAGAGTGATTGTTGATTCAAGACCTTGGCATTGGTTGTCTTGATAAGAAAGTCAATCAAGGCGTAAATGTCGGTCCCGACGCCAAGCACGGATCCCGAACCGGTGGCGGCCACGCCTTGACTGGATGATATGGTCCCGGCTGCCGAGCCATGCGTTCCGATATTCGTCAAATTGCTCAGTGCCATGATTGCATTTTGGCCCAACGCCCCAAACGCCTGAGGATTCGTCGACAGCTCGATCCCGAGAGACGTCACTTTGGTATGCTCAACCTCCACAATGATCGCTTCGATCACCACCTGCTTACCCGGTACATCCAGTGCATTGATCAGTTCTCTTATGGCGTCCATGAACTCCGGGGGAGCCAGGACCATGATCGACTTGGTATGCGGTTCGGGCACAAAGCGAACCCGCCCAATGACGTTGCTGATCGGCATTTCTTCGCCGATGCCCATACTGCTGCGCGCCCCGGCACCCGACCAGGGGGGCGTATATTTGTCATCGTCTGCCTGGGCTTCGCCGTTCGAGCCGGCATCGTTGTCGCTGGTGTCACCCGAAATATCCATCGCAGACTCCCCGGACAGTCCCTGGGCAGTACGACGAATCCGCGCCTGCTGCCCCGGTTCGACGAACAACGCATTAAGACGCTCGGTAAGATCCTCGGGATCGGCGTACTTTAGCTCGATAACTTCCGGGACCTCGCCCATTTCCTGGCTGTCAAGCTCTTTTATGAGGTTCTCAATCACATCGTACGCCCCGGCGACGTTGCTTATGACGATGATTTTCTTGGTGCTCGGTACAGCTTCGAATGTCAACTGCCCAAAGAGCGGCCCGACGATTTTCTTCTTTTCGTCTCCATCGTCGCCGAAGAAGTAGCGGTAAAAGTTATCTCTGCCGCCGCTCGATTGTTCGCTGAAGAGCGTTGTGAGCAGGTTCGCCATCTGCATGGGGTCGGAATTGCGCAGCGGGAATATCCTCGGCGTGACCTGGTCCAGATCAAGCGGAATGTCCCATTCCTCTATCTGGACGGCAATCTTGAGCATGTTCTCCGGTGAGGCGATCACCGTTATCTGGTTCATCGTTGAGAATGATATGACTCTAACCGTGTTCTGAGTTTCAACATTACGTGAGCTTCGGCTATAACCGCTGGAACTATAGCCATAGCTATAAGAATAACCGGCTTCCTGCTCGTAAAGACCTTCGAGGTTCTCCTTGATCTTGTCAGGGTCGGCATATTCCAACTTAAAAACCTTTGTTTCAAACATACCCGTGGGGACGTCTATTTCGGCAATCAGTTTCTTCACCATCACGCGCATCTCTTCCCTGCCGAAGATCATGATCTGCCTTGCCTGGGTCAATGGCAGAACAAGAACGCTTGCCTGCAATTCCGTTCCCGGCATCTGCTGTATCGCCTCGTTAAGGCGCTGCGCCACCTCGGAAACATTGGCGTATCCCAGCGTGATTGTTTCGTGTTCTCTGGTGATCGTCTGTTCCTTGTCGAGTTTCTCTATCCACTCGGCAATCTTCTTCATATCTTCAGCCGATGCTCTTGCAATGATCCATCTGCGATTGGGCTCCGGGATCAGTACGATCGGCACCTGACCGGTCCCGGTCACAGGCGATGGGCCTCCTCTGGAACTGCCGTAACTGGAACTGCTGCTTTGGCCGTAGGATCTGCTTCCACCAGACCTGTTTCGATCTCGACCGGAACTGCTTCCTCCCGTGCCGTCGAAGCTCAGAAGCATCCTCAGCACCTGGACGATCTCCGCCGGATCGCCGTAATAAATCTCAAAAGTATCCTGCTGGGTCTGCTCGGCTTCGGGCACGTCGAACTGTTCAATAATCCCTTCGAGACGCATCAGATTCTGGACCGTATCAACCACAAACAGAGTGCGGGTGTTCTGGTCGGCTGTTACAAGGCCGGCATCGGTGAGCAAGGGGGTGACGATCTCAGCCATCTGGGCAGATCCGTAGTTCTTCAATCTAAAGAACCTCTGAACGACCTGATTCTTGTTCTCGATTCTTGAAAGCGGATAATCGACCAGGATTGTAGGAACGGCCTTGTCCAGCTTGTCAATCCACCCGGCGATCTGCTTCATGTCCTCAGCCGTCGCCTTTGCGATAATCCAGTTGTAAGTCGTCTCGGGGATAAGCATGGCCGGCGTCCGGCTGGTCCCAATGGTGACCGTCGTCGCTGTCCCCCCGGTCTTACTCTGGCTCTTGTCCCTGGAGTTGCTGCCGGATGAACTGCTGCCCACGGGAGGACCAGGTCCTGGTTTTGGCCCTGAAGGGCCCCGGCCGGGCACGCCTGAACTGCTGCTGGCGCCGCTGCTCAGCAATGTCTTCAACAAGGCGACTATTTCCGATGGGTCGCCATGCTGTATTTCGAATATCCGGGTATCGAGTTCCGCCACCTCGACCACGTCGTACTGTTCTATAAGCAAGCCGATACGCATCAGATTCTTGACCGTATCGATCACCGCCAGACTGCTGGTGTTCTCGTTGGCGCTTACATAGCCGTACTCGCCAATCAACGGCAGAAGAATTTGGCCCATCTGTGAAGCACTGTAATTCTTCAGCTTGAAGAACTTCTGGACGATCTGATCCTTGTTCTCAATCATAGCCAGAGGGTAATCAGAAGCTATCGTGGGGACCTCGCCGAGTTTGGCCTGTGCTATAGGTTTGAGGAAAATCGCGTTGCCGTCAAACTCCGCAACACAGCCCTTCATGCGCAGCGCGGCATAGATCATCGAGAGAGCCTCGCTTCTCGGCAGCCTATCCGGCGCGAAAATAGTTACTTTCAGTTTCTTCGATTCATCATCCGGAATAATGGTCTTGCCCGTCCAGTCTGCCAGTTTCTTCAAGATTTCCTTCATGGGGACATCGTTAAGGTTCAGGGCTTCCATCGGCTCATTTGAGTCCGCCGGTTTCTCCGACCCATCGCCTGCGGCAACCACGTTCTCGGGCTCGTTAGCATCAGGTGATCTGCCGGGCTCGTTTGTGTCGAAGGTCACCATAGGCTCGTTTGCCTCACCAGGCTCTCTTGTCTCGCCGGGCTTGTTAGGCTCGGCTGCGGCGACTTCACCCGGCTTCTTCGGTTGTTCAGGCGCGGACGGATAGAAACCGACCCTCCAGACGAAAAGCACCACTACAACGCCGACTAATATTAATACTATTGATTTTGACCGTTCCATTTTATTCACCTCAATATGAATCTAAGCCACTCTTATTGCCCTTCATCCGGCCTGCTCCGTCTTCTGCCGCCTCCACCAGAATCCCGGCCGCCGCGCCCGTCGGGGAGGGGAAGAAGCCATATTTTGCACGGAAATCAGCATCAACCTTCTGCTTTTCTTCATCCGACATCTGGTCCTATCGCTTCATGACCTTCTCCATTTCCTCTCTCATTTTGGCCCTGTCTTCGTCAGAGAGCTGGGGTCCGCCTCTCATGCCGGGCCTTCCTCCTTCCGGACCGCGCATCGGCGGTGCCTCGGACTGAACGATAACCATATCGGTGCGTTCTCCTCCCGTCGCACCCGGCTTGGGTGCCGGTCTCTCAGGTCCGGACTTCGGGCCGCCAGGGGCCGGAGAACTCTCACCATCAATTGGACAAAAGACTTTTTTCTTCCCGTCCCATTCGGTTGTGACTGAAGCGGCGTCGATGGCTACAATCTTTGCGTCCCCGACCTTGGCGCCGACCTTATACCATTTGCCATCTATGTATGCCTCGTCACCGAATATGCCCAGCACGGCCTTCACAGGATGCTCCTTTGGTGTAGGCCAGAAGAGATTCTCCTTCTTCAAATCCTCCGCGATTGGCTTGGACTTGGCTACGTAGCTCTCCACGACGTTGGGATCCGGTTTGCTCCGGGCAGTGGCCTGCTTGACGATGCGCTCCGCCCTGGCCGAAGCAATGAAAAAGCCCGTTACCTTTGCCACGGTCAGAACGCCCGATAGCATCGCAATCGCAAGCAATGCCAGGGGAACAAACTCCCGCTTGTTCTGCACGAGACCCCTTATACGATCAAGCGTCATGATCCTCATCCCTATCCCTTCTTCGGCAGACTGGCAAATGTCGAGACTGTCAGATCCAGTTGCACCTGCTGTCGCTTGTTTGGGTCAACTTATATTATGAACTCATCGATCCTGCCAAGTACGGATTCTCATTCAGCCCGGCAAGCAAATCGAGCACCTGCTGTTAATAAAATCATGAAAATTCCCACAACAAGCCAAATATATGTTCTGTTTGCCATTTTTCGAGCTTCCAAGAAGAGTTGCTATCTTAGTTGAGTGGAGAACCTCCATAGTCTCACTATTTATTATAGTACCATATTTCGTGAAAGCGTAACGGTTTTTATCGGTCTATTTTCTGAATGCGCATCTTTTTTGACCGTTTCTTTTGCAGAAGGACATCATTCGCTTGTTAAGCGATAAAAGCATTTCACCTACACAATAAACAAGACGCTAAAAGCACGAATTTGTTACAGTAATTCTTAAAAATAAACAGAAAACTCTGCTCGTCCTCAACCTGCGGCTTCTTCTTCTGCCTTTTCCTTGTTCTGCGCCTTTTGAAAAATCCTTGGAAAACTATAGAAATCTCAAAACGGAAAACCAAAACAGCAGATGCCCGTCTATAAGTATCAAAATCCCACTTATTATATTTATATCATATTAACTGCCCTTGTATCAAGGGAAAAATATATTATTATAGACGTTAGAGCAGCGGTGTGCAGTCCTAGGGACTCCTTACGGAGTGCACACCCTACCCGACTTTCCCTAATAAAATTCCCTAATAAAATCCCAATTCCCCCCTTAACAGGCTTAATCAACTTCCGGCCTTGCGATGTCAATCACTTCTAAATGACGTTCACCGCGAGGCAGTTCAACGGATATCTTGTCTCCTACCGAGTGTCCTGCAATAGCACTTCCTACTGGTGAGTAAATTGAAATACTTCCTGTATCAAGCCTAATCTGGGGACACCTTACTTATATCTCCCTTTAACTTAGGAAACTGGGACAGGAAACTAACGACAGTCAGCTATTAATGGCTGAGAAAAGGTTGACTGTCGCTAATAAATCTGTCTATATGGTAGAACATAATGGAGCAAGAAAATCATAATAGCGATAAGATTAAAAAAATAGGAACTAAGGCGGTGTTCTTTATTTGGATTTTGCCGATACTGTCTCTCGTTCTTTTGACGGTAGTTACTGTTATAGGAGTACATTTTTTAGAACAAGATTCAAGTATCTCGCCATCTCGCCTAATACGTATTGCCACGATATCAGTAATTGTCGTAGTTTTATTTATTACAGTAGGCTTTTTGCATCATTATTATTGTATACGCTATATGCAGATTCCATTATGGCGTTGGATGGCAAGCGGCTTTAAAGGCGAACCTAATTTGCCCTGGTTGGGTAAGTTGAAAATGGCAAAATCGATAAGCAAGATGAATAAAAAACAAAAAGCTTGCATGTGGTTGGGAAGGATTTGCTCTGCTGTTGGTACAATTCTTACCATAATAGGTGTGGTGTGGCGTTGGGTATTTACTATAAGAGGTGAACGCGTTGTGGGTAGCATTGCGTCCAAAGTATTTTGGGTGGGAGCTATCGCGTTTTTTGCAGGTCTCTGTATTATCAGGATCAGTATGCCAAGAAAAGGAAAAGGGATCAGGCTTTGATATTGACTATTTTCTATTTACTATTTACGATTGTCATTGATTTTACTATTGGTCCATTTTTGGAGGTACAGAGAAAATGAAAGTCAGAATATATTTTGTACTGTTGGCCGTAGTTTTAGTAACAACCCGTGTTTCGTTCGCCAAGACCTTGTTCGGACAGAACTACACAGCGCTGTCCTATTCGTATTTTGACTATGGTGACGGCGATAAATCCTATCTGGACGATGGTCAAGGGGGTTCGGTATTAGTCAACATTAACCAGGAATCGGATAAGGACATTCAGTTGGGTGTTGATTATGTGTATTCCGACGGGGTAAGAAACTCGCAGGATGTAGAAATCTCTACCCTGTGCTTTCGGGCCGATCTGGTGCATACGTTTTCCGAGAGTGAAAAGGTCAAGCCGTATTTCAACATCGGATTGCGGGTCCTGGACATGGACGT
>Ga0307378_10012984_pt1 | contig 10590 bp, 28 predicted proteins | sample UN1MG_FD_202238 | JGI IMG/M metagenome (GOLD analysis project Ga0307378, IMG submission 202238) | Soil microbial communities from Risofladan, Vaasa, Finland - UN-1 | ecosystem: Environmental > Terrestrial > Soil > Coastal area > Acid sulfate soil | place: Finland: Risofladan, Vaasa | collected...
ATACGCAGAAGGCCATTTTGGCCCGATTCTGTGATCGGCAGTTCGACATCTATACCCGCCAGGGTAGGTATCTGGCGAGGTATATCAGTGCGAAGAAAGCAGCAAAGGTTCTGAAGCATAATCCAAGAGCAATTCTGGAGGTGAAATAACATGGCCAAAGTTATAATAACAAAGTACCCGGCATACTGTTCTCAGTGCCTGGCATACCTTCCATCAGGAAGCGAGGCCAGGTACTACGGCAAGAATGGCATCTATGGAACGAAATGCCATAAACCCAATTGGAAACCGTTTGCTCAAAGGTCGCATCCGGAGCAGGCAGAAAGGGAGGCAGGATGAAAGGCATACTTCTAAGGAACAAGAAAGACGAGGGAATGGACGCTTTGTTCCCCGACTCAGTCAAAGGGCTGAAGGATTCCCAAACATATGCGGAGAGGAATGGTGGTAAGGATGCTTTCCGAATCCAGATCATCACCATCGACTCCTCTTCCACTCACCTGGTGAACAAGTTGTTCCAGAAGGGTGACATCAAACCCTAACTCTGCGCTTGACGGCCTATGGGCCGTCAGGTGGAGCGTTAGTCTCCAGAAGGGGGGTGAGGTAGGTATGGAAGATAGATATACAATCACGGATGGTGTAGACAGGGACACAGACCTGACGTTTCAGCAACTATTGGACCTAACGGATTTCACTGACGAGGAAATGGAAAAGGTTGCGTTACTGAAGTCTGGAGAAAGCATTTCATTTCCTTTCTTCAAAACAGTGGATGAAGAAACCCAACTAACAATTACGAGAATGGAAGAGAAACCTTTGTTCACAAATACAGGAGGGGAGAAACCCATAGGTAAACCCAGATATAGTAAATGTGAAAAGTGCGGAGAAGTTTTCCACCCAGAAGATGACGAGGGGATTAACAACCACAAATGCTAAAGGGAGGAGGTAGTGATGGGAAACAGAACCTACAGGCCAACTAGGTATGAACATCCTACGGAAACCGATCCCAGGGTGTTTTCCTACCTACAGGAGCGATTCGGAACAACCCCTACCGTGTCGCAAACTGGCGCAGATTTAATTATGTCGGATGGGGTAACAGTCGAGGTCAAGTCTACCCAAGAATGGCAGAAATCAAACCATTCAAGAGGTGGACGGAGGCGGGGGAGATTCTGTCTCCACGGTTACGAAGATTGTGATTTTATGCTCTTCGTAATCTGTCGTCAAGATGGCGACCTAGAGATGTACCTGCTCAAGTATCTCACAGTCTTGGAAAGATTTGGTGTAACTTGTACGATCAACTGGAAAGACATAGTGAACGGAAAGGGGGTAGGTATGGAAGAAAAACGGCCTCAAAATCCAGAAAGGGACAGAACGTGTAATATATGTGGAGAAAAATGGCGTTCACCCGTTCGATTTGCCAAAGTCGGAGAAGTAGTGAACATCAGCGGAGAAAGGACAGAGTTCTGCCCAAAATGCGGAAAGTCTGACGTCAGAAGCGAACCGTATTTGTAACCACTAAGTGAGGAGGGCAATGCGACGAGACAGTTGTTTTGAACGTTCTGCTAATGTAGAAAGGAGGAGGTAGGCAATGAAGGAGGATACTCCAAAAGGGTTTGCGACGAACCAAAACAGAGGTTTCAAAATGACGTTCGACAATGGAGTTACCGCCAGTGTTCAGTGGGGACCAGGGAATTACTGTGAGGCAAGAAACTACTCATATGCTTCTTACGATGCCCCAATGAAGGCTCCTTCTCAGTGCTGGGAGTCAGCAAACGCTGAGGTAGCAGCTTGGGATAAGAACGGCAAATGGATCACCAAGAAACTCTTTCCAGGCCTGAAGGCTGACGACGTTGTTGGCTACTTGACTCCCGACAAGGTATTGGCGTTCCTTAACAAGTGTGCCAAATTCAAAGAGAAAAAGAGGGTGTTGAGGAAAACCAAACCAAAGAATGTCGGACTGAAACGGAAGAAAAATCTGTAGTATAAAAAGGAGGTAGGAAATGGAAAAAGACCTTTGGATTATCGTCAACTGGACCTATGGGGATTTCAGCAGTATCAACTTCGTAACAGATGAGGACGGGAACACAATGAGGTTCCATACGGAGGAAGAAGCGCAAGAGTTTATCAACACGGAGTTGAACGGATACAACAAGGTAATCAATCTGGAACCCTAACTGAGAGGGGGAAGAAATGAAACAGAGAATGGGATTGAAAGGAGGTAGGTATGGCGAAAACCAACGAAGAGCACGCCGTGGAAGTAGCAAAACTCATTAGCAGTTTTGTGAATAACTTTGGTTGTGACGAAAAGACTTTCGTTAGCACCATGTTGAGGGAACATCGAACTTTACAACAGAGTTTTACCCGGCTCTGCGTAATGTGGCTAGAAGAATTGGCCAAGTCTCCAGACTTTGATCTCAGAAATGAGGCTTCTGTTTTATTGGCCAGAAGGTTTGTTCAACGATTGGATCACGTAGACCGGGCACTTCCCTTTGTTTGAAAGGAGGTAGGTATGTGGACGCATTTCTGGGATATGCATAGTGGGGGAGGCAACAAGGAGAAGTGGCATCATATTTACATTCAAGCCCCCGAGGAGGAGGCAAAAATCATTTTCTACAATCGCTTCGGACACAGCCCGGATAGAGTCAGCTGTACTTGCTGCGGAGAAGATTATTCGGTAAGCAGCGAAAAGACTCTCAAACAACTTACGGCATACCACAGGAATTGTCAATCTATTGAGAGGAAGGACGGCAAAAACTTCAAGAGAAGTTGCTATTTGGAAAAGGGGGATAAGATGCCCCGTGGGTTCCAGAAAAGCAGATTCTCCATTTTTGGGGAGTATCAATCACTTATGAAATACGCCAAAAGTGAGGGTGTTTTGATTATCTCGGAAAGGAATATCAAGAAAGAGGAGCGCAAGGGAAGCGTTCCTGAACAGGGGTACGTTTGGAGAGATTAACCCCCAAGAGAAAGGAGGAGGCCATGATTCAGAGAGACAATGGTAATGGAAAGATCATTCGGCCCCACAAGAAAGAGGAAGACAGGTTTGCAGAGGAAATCATAAAAACAATCCAGAGAAGGCAGAAGTTGGCTGCGGAAGCATTTCTTGAGAGATGGAAAGCAAGGAAACAAAACCAGATGGGCGAAGCAGCATAGGTAGGACATGAATAATCCAAGCGATTGTTTTATGTGCGGATATTGCTGCTCGGCTGCTCCTTGCGGGTACGGGAGTGGAACACCTTGTGTATATTTGAAACAAGTAAATGAAGCGCAGTGGAGGTGCGACAAATATGAAGAAATCATTAAAGAAAAGTGGGCCGAATTTAGTCCAGCCTTCGGAGGTGGATGCTCTAGCAGTCTGTTCAATGAAAGAAGGGAAAGAGCAATCAGGTACCAAAGACGAATTAATCATATCCCTAACATCGATGCTGATAAGTCTATCAAGAGAAGTGCTAAGTCCAGACAAGTGGATGATGGCCAAAGGAAACGCAGCAAGGATAGCAAAAGAGTACGGAGTGGACGAAAAGAAATTCCTTGATTTACTTGAAGAGGCTTTTCAGAAGTTTGAGGTTATCAGACGAAGCAACCCGCTTTCTGGGATGTTTTAAAGGAGGGCAAAAATGGGATCATATATTGTGTTTGTAGAGAAGCGCAGAAATGACCGAGCAAAATGTCAGGTATGCAAAGAGGTAGTTGTAAAGGGAACCATAGCGTTGGGAATCACTTCATATCAACAGAATCCAGCCTACGTCCATAAGAAATGCGTGGACAAGATGGTGAAGGAGGTACAAAACGAGGTAACAAATGGGTAGGATACACTGTACCGTTTTACTCTATAAAACGCCGTTTTATTTCGGCGTACACGGGCGATTTTAAAGGGGAAAATAACCCTTTTATTCTCTTTCCCGTTCGGGTATAATAAGGTAATAGAAATTTTCAGAAGGGAGGGTTATGCCGCAGATGAAGGAAAACGGAAATGTTTGGAAGTGTGCGACGCCCCTCAAAACGAGAGGAAAAAGTCTATGATGCTAGAGTGTAAAATCTGCGAAGCGGATTACAGCGATAAGCATCCTAAACACGCTGGAGGTCATCATTTGATTTGCGGTGATTGTGAAAGTAAAAAGGACGTAAAGAAAACAATAGGGTTTATCACCAGTTTGGGCAAAACGAATTATTGGTTAGAGACTGTAAAGAATCCTTCCAAAGCCGTAGCGAGTGCTATTCGTACACAAGCCCGATGTGGTCCCTCTCACTGCCATACTTCGTTAGGACTTTCTTCTAGTGGGGCGACTACTGCGAAAAAGAACTTGGATAGTGTAATAAAAAATCTATACCAATTAGAGGGAAGCAAAGCAGAGGAAAATGGAGAAGTGGAAATAATCCCTCTGGAGGAGAAAAAATGAAATCTAGGCTCATTATAGTAATTTGTTGTGTCTGTGGAAATATACCAGCTCCAGTAATGGAGTGCTATTTCGTACTCCATAACTTCGTCTTTTGTGGAAATTGTAACGAACAAACCAGGCATAAAAGGGAGAAGTAAATGAAGGTAGGATTCACAGGAACCAGAAATGGGATGACGAAGGAGCAAAGTGTATCTGTTTTCCGAACCTTATGTGAATACCATCCTACAGAGGTACATCATGGAGATTGCGTCGGAGCAGATAGAGATTTTCACGATATTTCCAAAGGTTGTAAAATCTGGGTAGTAATCCATCCCCCGCACAAGGAAGATTTACGAGCATTTTGCGTCGGGGACGAAACCAAAATGGAAAGATCGTACTTGGCCAGGAACCGGCACATCGTGGATGAAACGGAAATTTTAATCGCTACCCCCAAATCTAGAACGGAAGAAATTCGTTCTGGAACCTGGGCCACAATCAGGTACGCCTACAAGATTGGTAGGAAAGTCCTCATAGTGTGGCCTAACGGGGATGTCAGCGGTTGGAAAGGAGGTGTAAAAAAGTAGACTGATTTCACCCGTTTTTCTGTAGTATTAGGTAAGGGACGGAAAAAGTAGAACAAGGAGGGCAGAATGGAGAAGAAGGCAAGGAAGTCGGACTCAAACCTGACCCTGGTTCATTCCAGGGAACACACCCCAAAGGAGGGCGAAATCATGACAAAGGAACAACTGAAGCAAGAGATTGCGGATCTGAAGGCAAGGGAGAAGGAAATCAAAACGGAGGCCAAGGCTCTCCGGCAGAGGGAAAAGGAAGCCAAGGCGGCAGCGAAGGCAGCTGGGATCACGGCTGCTTTCTCCCGTGCGGACGCCACGGTTCAGTTCATCAAGGGCATGGGCCCGTCCACCCTCGATCAGATTGTCGAGGGTTCCAACAAGGTCTACGCTGACAACAAGGGCAGCGAGAAGTCCAACAACCCCCGTGAGGCCAAGGCGGTGGCGAACTTTGCCGTTCACGTCCTGGCCGGGGTGGGCTGTCTGACGAGGGGCGAAGACAAGAAGTACACCCTGAAGAAGTAGTCAGACTTGCACCAGATGGGCGGGGCGGTGATAGGTAGATTGGACGACTACCACAAAACCGGGATAAGAATGTCCCCACCGTTGATGGCTATGGCGTATGATCAACGGCAAGGTGAAAAAATTAACCCCCCGGCCCCGCCCATTCATGGAAGTCTGATTACAGAAGGAGGTGATGCTGAAAAGTGGTAAGGGTTTTAGTCCCATGTAGGTAGGGGCTGAGTATATCAAAAGCAAAGGGAGGGCCGTGATGACCGAGAGCAACGCCCGTAGTATGTATGACGTAAAACCGGACACTTTCCCTAACATTTCTGAAGAGATGGACCAACGGGTTTGCCACGCTATGAATGCAACTTGGCAAGCCATCGGTGGTGATCTGCTTGTAGACGACAACGGTAAGCCTGATTACAAAAAAACGATCCGCAGAAGTGAAGTGGCCGAGATCATTCAAGACGCTGGCCATATGGAAGCGTATGGGGATGATTTTGAAGCAGCGAACTATACTATCTGGGTTTCCCGGTTTCACCCTACCTACCATAAGAAATTGATCAAGAAGGCGTTACCCTTTGCTAGGTATGGGTGGTAGGAGAAATGAATCGAAACGGAGCTGCAACTACGGCTGTTCTACTTATACTCATTCTGGTTATATGGGCGTATTCTATTGTGTCTCCCCCCATAGTTTTACCGGATTGGGTTAAGGACATTGACCTACGCCGAATACGGAGGTACCACGGAACGAATGCTTTGCGCATAACCGAGAAAGATATAGCAATATGGCGTGAACAAAAACAAAAATGGATAGTCGTGGAAAGGAGGTAGCATGAGTAGACATGATATAAAAGTCAAATGTCTAGATTGTAATGCGACTTGGGAGATAATGCCCGAGAGATTGACCAAACACGACGAAGGAGATCATATCCAGTGCGAAGATTGTACCTCCTTCAACGTCCAAACGGAGATGGACATCTTCGACTGCTCCGAGTGCGGAGAAAAATTCCCTCCAGATTTGGGATACTACGTCGAAGATGACGAGTCAGAGACACACGCAAGAACCACGTTATGTCCTGAGTGTTACTTGGGATTCTGTAAAGATGGTTCGATTAAACCCCACAAAAAAGCAAAGGGGGAGATAATATGAATTTAGGTCTATTCGATCCACCGGAGCAGAAGAAGGAAGAACAAACTTCTGATCCTGTACTCAAGTATCTGGAGGATTTCCTGTCTATGAGGAATATCAAGTATGTGGAACTTTATGTGTCCGTTGTAGGTAAGAGTACCATATCCTACGTGGAAATCCGCAGAAACAACAGGAGGTTCACCGGATTGGTTGATTCCCGGAAAATGTCGGAGTCTATCGGTATACTTAGCACAGATATAATCCAGAGATTTGTAGACAACGGCAGTAATGTACCGGGATTCGCCGTACCAAAAATGACAAGGAGGATTCGATGAGTTCACTACTCCAGTTCAGAGGAAAGGTAAGCACTCAAGGGGTTCATATCGAGGTATACAAGGTAGATAACAGCCGTAAGGAAATCGAGCATGACGGTGGTAGAGTGATTTGGGGAGCCAACTGGGTGGAACCTTTCAAGTGTTCTTCTTGTGGAGAGATTCATCCCAGACTCTATTCCTTCCCTCGCAAACCAGTAGGGATGATGGGGTGCTGGGTACAGTTTAGGTATAACGGGGAGGTACATGTTCCTGACCTTTCCTGTCCTCACGGATTGGATCGTATTCCGAGAGGAGCTGTTCAACATTCTTTCGAAGAATCGGAGGAATTATGGCACAGGAACTGAGCAAAAGAAAGTACAAAATAAAGTTATTCAAAACGATTCCGGGGAAGAAGGAAGTGGAGTGGGAGGTTGATCGTTCTTCTCCCATAGGAAAAAGTGCCAGAGTAGGGGCTAATTGGAAGGAACCTTTCCTATGCTCCGAATGTGAGGAAAAGCATCCAATCATACATGTTTTATATCAAAGGGCAAGAGGAAGGGTAGGAGAATTTAAGGTGTTCTTTTACGGTGGGGAACTTCATATGATAAATGTGAATCATCCTAAAGGTATGAATGAACTCCCAAGTCGCAGTAAAAAATTGTCTCAGAAAGAAAGCGAAAAAATTTGGCATAGTAAAAGGAGGTAAAATATGAAAAAAGAATCTAAAAAATGGGAAATAGACGTGAAGAACCTTCCGGAATTAGATGCTTTGTCAGTGGCTTTCGGAGGGTCCAGCAGAGACGAAGAATTTTTACCCCCAGAAAAAGAAATTCCCGAGGAATTTTGGACGGGGAATACCAAGTGGAATAAGTTTTTCTCCAATATGTTCTACTGTGGATTGGATAGTGTAAAATTTCAACCCAAAGAAGGGGTAAACCCCGAAAGAGCTTGGAGAATCATTCGTTGCTTATCGGGGTCTTTCGCTTCTAAGCATGAACATAAAACAGCAGGGGTGTCCTATCTACTTTCCCTGTTTTTTGATGATGTTGAATGGAAAGCCAAACCTATGAAATTTGAAAGGGGGTAAACCATGTATCAAAAATTTCTTACGAAGGAGATTTTGGGAAAGTTTCCGAAACTGAAAGAAACAGAGAATGAAGAGAACCCCAAGATCATTGCCAAGTTCTTCTGTCCTTGGAACAATTGGACTTGGTACGCTACGGAGTATGACGGGGAGGATACCTTCTTTGGGCTGGTAGAGGGATTTGAGAAAGAATTGGGGTATTTTTCCCTTTCAGAACTCCAATCTTTGAGAGGACCAGGAGGACTCAAAATCGAAAGAGACATGTATTTCGATGGAAAACATCTTGGCGACGTTAGATAGGCAAGCGGTGCGACGCCCCTGTATAAAGACGGGAGGGAGTTAATATGAGAACACCGTGGGGTATAGCGGATTCTGTTGAGCTGTTAGGTAAGCACGGGATAAAAAGGATAGATACTCCATCTCATGGTGGGTATTGGGTTCCCGCCAAGGCGAGGGAATTGATGCCCAAAGAAGCACTCAAGACATTTGCGGGTCTGGGGTGGTACGAGGAAGATGGTGATTGGGCTTTGGTGGCCCTTTCCTTTCCTGACCTGTTTCGTCCTGAAGCAGTGGCCGATGCAAGGATTACGATAGCCAAATGGCACTCCCCGGCTGTCTGCGCTGCTTTCGAAATTACACCAGACCCGAACTCGTTCTACAGAGAAAGAAAGGAGGTATAACATGGCGTTAAACTGGAACATTTCAAAGTGTAAGGATGTAGAGGAAATTAAATCAGGACAGGAATGGGGAACCACCCACGCCCTCATATGGGCGACTATGACTGTAGGACTGGGAGAGATTTCGGAAAACAATCTAAACGAATTTCTTTTTCGGCTCAAAGTTATCGAAAAGACGTTTGGTCCTTTGCTTATAAAGGGTCCAGGAGAAACTCTTTGCTTTACCCCAGAGATGGTCAGAAAGAGGATAGGACTCAGCACCAACGTATCTAACGAAACGAGAAGCGCATGGTTGAAAAGGCAAATGAAATATTTCTACGAAACCGTGGAAAAAGAAGTTAGAGAGGAAATCAAGGAAGAGAATGCAGAAAACCAATAGGAGGACGGTTATGCCCGAAATATCAGTCCCCAAAGTTTGGGGAGAAAAGGCCAACAAATTCCGGGTAACTGTCCCTAAAGCAAGAATCGTCACCAAAGGGGAATGGAATAAACCCGTCAGAATGGAAAATATGCCGTTAGCCATTTACGATAACGATGGACAACTGAAGGAAGTAATAACCCGTACAGGTAGGCCTGTACATCCTGATGGTGATCTATGGGCCTTCAAATACCGGGGGGAGTGGTATACCTCAACGCTAGATTCTGTATTTAAGTACGGAACATTTCGTATCGGACAACAACTCCCTATGAAGAGAGGAGGTAGTCATGCTAGGTAGAGAGGAGGGATAACATGACCACAAATGGAAGGTACACATCAGAGAGGATTTCTGAACTATTGGTGGGGGGAAAGATTGAAAGATCCATCGTTGATGAAAACGAGGGATTCCCCGGATTCTTGGTAAGTAACAAAGGCAAAAACTTCCTCGTATGGGTTTCGATGGACTCTGAGGGCAACGGGCCAGGGTGGCTAGATATTGAGGAAGTAACTGCTGCCGGAAAGGAGAAAGGATGAAATCCATGAGAATCATAGTGGAGGTAACAGCCCCAGACGTAGATACTCTGGTAGCTGCTGTCCAAGAGTTAAACGGAGTCAACCCCGCAACGGAGGTAGAGTACAACGTCCTGGAAAGGGACGAGATACAGGAAGTGGATAATGGCTAATTGGAAATACCGAATAGATTTAAAGGATATTTGGAAAATGTACGATGAGGAGGAAATCCATCCGGTAGAAGCCGCAAAAATGATATCACAAAAGTTAAAGGAACACGAAGTTTACAAAGATCATCATGAAGAGTTAGATTCCATCATTGACGAAATAGAGGGTTCAGAAACAGAGGAAGAAATAAACGCATCGATGCAAAGTTTATACGATTGGGCTGATTCACCCTTACCCACTGTTCCGGGAAAGATGCAAAGAAAGATGGCTTGGATAGCCACAATGTTTTAAAGGAGGTGCCAATGAAGGTAAACGAGATTGTTACCAACAAGATTTTAGAGGAGCTGAAGAAGGGAGTTATTCCCTGGCAGAAGCCCTGGCTGGTAGCTGGGCACAACAAGAATTTGATCAGCAAGAAACCGTACCGGGGAATCAACGTATTCCTTCTGGGCTACGGGCGTCAATCCCCTTGGTGGGTAACCTTTAAACAGGCCAAAAATCTAGGAGGTAGCGTCAAGAAAGGAGAAAAGGGAGAGGTAGTGGTTTACTACAAACTCAACGAGTATCTGGACGAGAATTCTGACGATCTGATTCGGAGGGTTCCGCTTCTCAGGTACTACACAGTATTTAACACAGAGCAGTGTGAGGGATTTGAGGATAAAATTCCACCGACTCTTTCAAGAGTAATAGACAAGATTGAAGAATGTGAGAAGGTAGTGGGGGGGTATAAAGGCAAACCGATGTTACACGTATCAGATCGTGCCGCTTACGCCCCCGCTTTCGATAATCTGTTTATGCCTCCTATGGATTCCTTCGAATCCTCAGAGAGTTACTACAGCGT
>Ga0307378_10012985_pt1 | contig 10590 bp, 5 predicted proteins | sample UN1MG_FD_202238 | JGI IMG/M metagenome (GOLD analysis project Ga0307378, IMG submission 202238) | Soil microbial communities from Risofladan, Vaasa, Finland - UN-1 | ecosystem: Environmental > Terrestrial > Soil > Coastal area > Acid sulfate soil | place: Finland: Risofladan, Vaasa | collected...
CCTCTTCCTGCCCGAACAGGAATCTGATCTGGTTGAAGCAACCGCCCCACATGAAGGATCAACCCAATGAGCGATTCACATGCGGCGCCCCCCGCGTATGTGCACTTCTCTTTTTCCTCTCGTGAGATGCCGTCCGGGGAAGCACGCCAAGTTGGCGAGCTGCTAGTTCGGGAATGCCTGCAACAGATCGACAAGAACGAGAGAGGGTTTGCTCCCAAGCTGTGGGTTCTCTGGGCCACGTCGGCCTGGGCGCCATTCAAGGAGTTGCTGGAAGGTATCCGCTCCGTAACGCGGCAGCGTGGCGATGCGCCACTGGTTGGGGCAAGTGCAGCCGCTTGCATGTTCAATAAGCAGGTATATCCTGAAGGAGTTGTACTGTGGTGCCTTGCGTGTGCTGCAAGACAACCGAATATCACGGCTCATTTGGCGATGGCGCCCAACGCGCGGGAGAATCCAAAAGCAGCGGCGGATGGTCTGCTGAAGCAGCTTGGTCTCACGGAGACGCTGAAGAATCCCCGCGGCAACCGGATGCTTCTCGCCTTCATCCCCGGCTTTTCTGATGGCGGGAGCTTCGATTCATACAATGCGATGGAGATTCACCGAGAGCTACGCCAGCAAACGGCTGCGGTTGTGCCGATATTTGGCGGCGTGTCGGCCTTGCTGGCGGGCGGGAGACAAGGCGCTCAGTTCTACTATGATACGGTCCTCCATGACAGCTTAGTGGCGGCCCTGATTGAGACGGATCTTCGTTTTGCGTTGGGGATGGCACACGGGCTTACTCCGACCGACAAGGTGTGGCACGTGGAGAAACCGGGGGGCACAACGAGAGAGGTCACACTGTTCGCAGAAGGAACACCGAAGGAGCTGCTACAGCGGGAGCCAAAGCCCCACTTGTTTGGCCTGAACTGCTTGGAGCACCAGGAGGTCATTGCCTATGAGCCCAGCCTGAGTTCCGAGAGCGGCACGCTGAAGCTGCTCAAGCCAATCCCGCCGAAAGCCGCCCTTACGCTTCTCAGGCCCAATCCGAAGGGAATGGCGGAGGCGGCTCTGCAAGCGGCTGAGTGGGCTATGCAGCGTGTGGGGATGACTCAGGAACGAATCATAGCAGGAATTGGCATTGCATGCACAGCCAGGTTCGTGTGGAGTACGGAGATTGGTTACAGTGCAACCCGAGCCATGCAATTGGTGTCGGACCGCTTCCCCCTTGCCGCAGTGGTCGGCTGCTACATGGACGGCGAGACTAGCCTGGACCACACGGGGAGTTCTGTGATCGGTAACTGGAGCGTCGCCATGATGGCCGTGAGCGATGAGCTGTCGCCTCGGGCGCAGCTCTACCGCGGGTTCATGGCCTTCTCTGAGAGGGGAAGGTCGGCTGCCGCTCCGCAGTCCATAGAGCCCGCTCTCGATTCCATCCTTGATCTCGTGGAAGGGGCCGGATTCCCCGGCGGGATGGTAAGCCTTGTTTTCAAGGATTCAAATAAGGAGTGGATCGTACCCTGCCAGACACGGGGTCGGTGGAATGACGCCGCATCTCGTCTAACGCTGGAGAGGAATGCGGATTCCCTGACCGCTTCCGTGGTGGGCATCGATGCGCCCGGGTACTTCGTGGCGGATTCCCCAGACTCCCCGAGAATCAGTGACCAGGAGAAGCAGGCCTTCCGCGACGCCGGCGTGATAAGCCAGTATATTGCTCGTCTCGGCGAAGGAGAAGCGCTTCTGGGTGTTCTCTACGTTGACTTGGGCGACATGCGTACTGCGCAGCACGAAACACCTGAGCAGAGACTTGTGTTGGAGGGGATTGCTCGGTACGCGAAGACCGCTATCGCCGACTTGTTTCATATAATGGAACTGCGCTTCGCGCAGCAGATCGATACGGAATACGACAGGTCGCTCAGCATGGAACCCATCGGAGGATCCGTTGACGCAGCCATAGATTGCGCGTTGCAGCCGGTGCTCGATGCGGCTCGACAGGCTCTTGACGCTCAAGGCAACGTGGATATCATCTATGCACGTGTAGCGGATGAGGCACGAAGGAAACTGCGGCTGTCAGCAGGCTATGGTGCATATTGGGAAGCTGCCCGCGGGTCAGCGCGATACACTATCGATGTTGAGACGCACCAGTCGCCCAGCACGCAAGCTTTCAACGAAGGTGGAGAATGGCTGAATGTGGTCAATGACGCCACGGCCGATCCTCACGTCGAACGGCTGTGCCGAGACAATGCGGGGACAGACATAGAGAAGGCTTTGAGATTGTACCGCTGTTATGCCAACACGGCATTTCTTGCTCCTGACAAGCGAAGTATGGGCATCCTGACTGTTGGTTCAACGAAACGGAACTGGCTGTTGCATGCCGGACACCTTGCGTGCCTGCACCTCCTCGCAGAGAGAGTTGGGATGCTGGTTCACTATGTTCGAGATCGGGAGGAGCTACGGCGCGTGTCTGAGACGCTCAAGTACAGCAGGAACATCACACCTCTCATGGGAGACCAAGGCGAACTGCACTCCGTGTTGAGGAACTACCTCCAGAACGTGGGTAGGCAGTACGGAGCTGTAGTGTCGTGTTACCTGTGGGACGGCGAACGGGACCGACTCGTACTTCGAGGGCAGGCCAACTGGAGTGACTCCGGATGGTTGGAGGCGGCGAACTACGGGGTGAGCGAAGGCTTGACGGGCACTTTGGCCAATGACCCCGATGCCTCTCCCGAGGTTGTCACCGACATATCTGCGAAACGCAAGAAGATGGGTTTGCCCGGCAAAGCTGGCAAGTACGCAGCGGAGATGTTCGGGCCTGCCTTTGACCCCGAGCAGGACACGGCGGAAGCGGTGCTTCTGCCGCTTATGCTCAAGCCGGCCCATAGGCCGCTCGGCATAGTCTCCCTTCACCGGGTTCGCAAGCATAACGAGAAGGGAGCCTTCTATGCCGAACCAGACGCGCTGGCGCTCGCGGGGCCTGCCGGGAACTTGGCAGCTATACTACGCGCTCTGATGGCATTCGAGGACGAGCGTTGGCAGCGCCAAGAGGAGAAGAGGTTGTCGCAGGTGGAGGCTGCTATGGCAGGCGAGCAGCAGGAATCGTACATGCTGCAGAAAGCATGCACTGCTATACGGCGGGCTTACGGGGCTATTGACTGTGCCGTTTTCCTGTTGACCAGCGGAAATGAACTACGCATGGCAGCCCGCGACGCACTCAAGCCAGTGGCTCTTGACCCACATCGAGGCAGCCCTGACGCGGTTTCGGCCACATGCTGGGAAGCGGACCAGCCCGTCAAGCTCGTCTATGGGGAAGAGCGCGTTCCCCCACCTGATCCCCACTCCCACGAGCCAGAAGACTGGAGAAGGTGGAACCTTGTGTCGGCAGTGTGTCTCCCCTTGGGAGATAGCGACCCGCTTGGCGTCCTTTACGTCAAATGGGACCGGCTGATTCCCTACCGGCGTAAGGAAGATAGCCCGGTTCACCACGACGCCAGGAGCCTCAAGGAACTCGGCAGCAAGGTCTTTGCCAAGATTGCCCATCTCCGACAGCTCGCCGACAGAAGGAGGCGCAGGGCGACTGAGCGAGCCCTGCACGAGCTATCAGCCGGCGCCGCCGCAGCGTGGGCTGCAATACCACATAGCATTCAAGACATAGTCGATGGAGTTGGCAAGCTCGTGGGAGGAACGCCCCCGACTAGCATCGATGAAGCTCTTGCCCTCGTAGGGAAGCTGTCAGTGTGCCACACAAGGCTTGCCACACTTCTGGACACCGCAGCCAGCGTGGAGCACAAGTTTCTCCGTCCGGACATCGTGCCATGCCCTGTCAGTGGGCTGGTCAAGTCTGTCATGGAGAGGCTATCCCGGAGCCGTGTTGAGGCCCCGGAACAATTCATCGAGATTACTGAGACATCTCGCGCGGTGATGGCAGATGAGTTTCTGATGACTTTCGCTCTGTACAACATAGTGCTCAACGCAATACTCCACCATCCGGGATTCCTCCAGCCCGATGGGGGCCTCGGTTCGCCCCGCGTCCGAATCGAGGCCGTTGCCGACGAGTCACTCCATTTCGTTCACCTGCGCGTGACTGACAACGGAGAGGGCTTCAAAGAGGATCCTTTTGAGGCGGCACTACGCGGCCGGGGCTTCCACTGTCTGGGCATTCCGTTGAGTTGGCTGGCAATGAAAGCCCAGAAAGGAGACCTGATATACTCGAAATGTCCAGACAATCAACAAGGCACAGTCGCAACTCTCAAGATACCTCTGAAGAAAGGATGATCACATGGAGGCACACGTCCTCGTTGTCGAAGACAAACAGGAATGGATCGAATCATTTGAGCGAGACTTGCACAACCCGCCTCCGCTCGTACTGAGCAAGTATGGGGACCTGTCATTCTGTGTGGATACCGTGCAGAGCTTGGATGAGGGATCACTTCGCCTTGAGCAGGCTCACAAGCAGCAGAGGCCGTACGACATAGCAATCGTGGATCTCGAGATACCACAGACGACTGGAGGCGAGAACCCGCTGGTTAAGCACGGGCTCGAGTTGATCCGTAGAATACCTTCAGCACGAACCGCTGTCGTCGTAGTGTCCATTCACGCCCACTTCTCCAATGTCAGAGCGGCGTTCGTAAGCGGGGCTCTTGATTTCGTCAGCAAGGATAGCTACAGCCCGGAGGACTTGCTGAACGCCGTGATGGAAGCATGGGAAAAAACATGGATGTCGTGCCGCCATCGTGAATCCGAGCTCTGGAAAGATCGGCTTCTTATGCAACTGCAGCAGTTCAAGGACGAGGTTGCCGACAGGTTCACCACACTGCTTACATCGCGCGCAGGTAGACTGCTCAATGCGGTGGATAGCGTGGCGGAGGGCTTGGACGACCGGTTTCTGCTCAGCGAGGAACGTGAGCCCGACGACTCCATCGTCAAGAGCCTCAAGCAGATTCGCTCAGAGACCGAGCAGATGCTGCAGAGAGCTTCAGAGCTGCGGCAGCGCATCTCGCCGCGAGAGCGTCGGGTAAAGCCGGTTGATGCCATGGACATTCTGCGCTCGGTCAGCGACAAGCTCTACCCCGCCCAGATATTCCGGAGAACACGGGTCAAGCTGCCCGACCCGGCTCCACCATCCGTCATGGTCGGCTCTTTCAGTGAGGATGTGGCCGCCATTCTTGAGGAGGTACTCTTCGGCAGCATTACAGCATATCCGTCATTGGATAAATCCAGGAGCGGCCCGCTCAGCAGCACATGGAACGAAGTGGTCGTTTCCGTAAACGAGAAAGATGACAGCGTGTCGATCATAATAGAAGACGCAGCTTCGCCGGAGCCGCTGAAGCCTTACGACCCCCTTACTGCCCCGACCGAGGAGCTGCGGAGAAGACACCGGGAGTGGGGCGTCTGGCTGGCCCAGCGCACAGCCCACAATATCGGGGCACAGCTTACCGTTGAACAAGGCGACGACAGAAAAACGCGCATAACTCTGATACTCCCGGCGACGCACCATGCCTGCACTACTCATAATAGATAACAATGAGGCGGATCGGCCTCGCTATGAGAAAGCTGCCAGCAAGGCCGGGCTGCAACTCCTGTGGTTCGACAACTGGGAATCCGCCGAGGCGCAGCTCCACGCCAGCCGGGATCAGCTCACGGCGGCGATCGTCCTGTGGAGTATCGAAGGGCCCCCCTCCGGCCCGCAGATCATCGCTCATCTCCACCGGCGGTGGCCCGACCTGCCGATCCTCGCCGCGATCAATACGTTGAACCTGGCACTAGCGGAACAGGCCAAGGGCCTGGGCGCACGCGACCTGGTGCTGATCCCGATCGATATCGAGAGCTTGCCCGAGAAACTGCAGCGGCTGACACAGCCTGAACAGGAAGACCAGAGCCTTATCGCCGAGCTTCAGAAACGGCTGATCGGGAAGTCCCAGGCCTTGCAGAACACACTGCGGGGCATTGCGCACATCATCCCGCAAGACACCTGCCGCGTGCTCATCGTGGGCGAGAGCGGCACGGGCAAGGAGGTTGTAGCCAGGGCCATTCACGAGCTGGGCAAGAGAGCGAAGGAGGAGTGGGTGGCCGTGAACATCTCGGCGATCCCAAAAAACCTTCTTGAGAGCCATCTCTTCGGACATGAAAAGGGAGCGTTCTCCGGCGCGGTGCAGCAGCACGTTGGCTTCTGCAAGCAAGCAGGTGCCGGCACGTTGTTCCTCGACGAGATCGGCGATCTGAGTACAGAGCTTCAGGCGAAGCTGCTCCGGGTGATCGAGGAAGGACAGTTTCGTCCCGTCGGTGGCAGCAAGTCCGAGCAGTTCCGCGCGCGCCTGATATGCGCCACGAATCGGGACTTGGCCAAGGACGTCCAAGACGACCGATTCCGCCGCGACCTGTACTTCCGCATCAATGGCTATGAAGTGCGCCTGCCGCCGTTGCGCGGCCGGGAGAACGACGTGTTCATCCTCGCCCGGCACTTTCTCAAGATGCTCTCCAAATCCGACGCCTGCACACTGGATAGGGAGACGCTAGCAATTCTTGGCACTTACCCTTTTCCGGGGAACGTGCGGCAGTTGCAGACCGTCATCGAACGGGCCTTCCGCCAGAGCGACGGCAAGCATGTAAGGCCGATGGACCTGCCGATCGACATGATGAAGGCGGCTGAAGCATTCATCGAGACGCCGCGTGATGAACCGATCAAGTGGCCGGCCGAGCTGCTGGAGGAAAAGCACGGCAAGGCCCTCGCCGATATCGAGAGCAGTTTCAACCGGCAGTACCTGCCCAGGTGTTTCGAGTCAACCGGGCGAAACGTGATCGCCGCCGCACGAAAGGCTGGGATGGATCCGAAGACATTCCGCCGCAAGTGGGAGGAATGCGGCCTCGGCCACCTCTCCTCGCGAATGGAGCCGCCTGAGGATGAATAACTACGCCATTTTCATACTGGACCACATCGAGCTCCGGCGCAATGCCATCGTTGAAGCGATTGATCGGGAGTGTCACCTACAGCCCACCTACCGAACCGACAATTGGGCTGCGTTCGAAGACTACCTTCGGAAGAACTCAAAGAAGCCACGTACGGAGGAGGTAGTGATATTTGCAGAGAACGCTGAGTACACACTTGTTGAAATGGCCAAGGACCTGCGTACACTGAGGCCGCAGGCCAGACGACTTGGGATATCCGCGGCCAAGCGCGATTCATCGGACAACGCCACTTTCCTGCAGATACCTGAAAACGGTGACATCCCAACTTCGTTCATCAGCGAGTTGCGCGGTTTCTTTTCCGTGGCAGAGCCTCCCGCATTTGATGACGCACCCTTGGCAGGGCACAGTGGCAGAATCCTCAAAGAGCAGGTCCGCAGGCTCAGCAAGAAGGGAGACATGCGCGAGGCCAAGGAATGGCTTCGTCGTTTCGTTGGCGACTTCCACCCCAACGCCGCGTCTTTTGCTCTCGTGCCTCTGAGCCAAGGCTTCTCTGGTTCGGTGGTGTTGCATGCCATAGTCACGCTGAAAGACAGCAGAACGGTGCATTGTATCCTGAAGCTGACAGAAGCAAATGACCGCCGGAAAGTGGAAAATGAAGTCAAGAATTGGGGGGAGATAGAGCGGGCACTTGGCAAGTCATCGCCTCTCGGCACCTGCGAACGCCACACGCCGATCCTGTTGAAGCAGGCCCGGTTCAAGGATGAACTGGACCCGTTGTTGTGGGTGGTGAAGACTGCTCGTTGGTTCTGCGTGGCCTACGATTTTTTGGGACCGGATCTTGGATATCTGGGGACACTCCATGACCTGTATTCCCCCGATGCCGAGCTCCTCCAGCACCTCGAGAACAGCACGCTAAACAGGCCTGGCAGAGATCGGTTCTCGATCGGGCTGCAGGCCGCCATGGATCATCTGGGCAACGCGTGGCACGGAAATCGCAGGATTGAAGAGAAGAAAAGCCTGTGGAACGGTAAGGACCAAGTAACACCGGTGATGGCACCTCCCTTTGCCTTCACCGGTTACCAAAAGGCGGAACTGTTGAAATCACTGTCCGTGCTGGCCCCTATAGCCATCCGTCTGCAAGCCATCACTCCTGCTGATGTTGATATTCTCGCCCAAGTCATTGAGGAGGGAAAAGAATCCTTGGCTGAAGAGAAACATGTTGCCATATCGTCGGTTCATGGCGACCTCAATAGCTCCAACGTCTTCCTCCGTATCGGCGACGCGTACCCCTACTTTATCGACTTTGCTGCGTACCACCAGGGGCTCTTGGTGGAGGACTTCGCTCGCCTCGAGGTCGAGATCAAGTTCTTTCTCATGGACGGGCAGATGACGGGGCTTGCACCCGCCCCTGACATCCATCCGGCCCAGCTCCCGCGCTGGTATCGCCTTGAGGACGCTCTCTTTGCGGGGCAAGATATGGTCGATTCGCCTTCCGGGTCGGCCTCTGATGCAACACGCGTTCTCAACCTGGTCAAACAAGTTCGCCAAACGGCCCGGCGAATTCATGGGAAAGTGTGTCAAAACGAACATGCCGATTTCCACAGGGAATACTTGGCTGCACTGCTTTACCACACTATTCGCGCGATGAACTACGATCTGTCCTTGCCCAAACACATCTACGCCATTCATAGTGCCTCGCGCATCTTGTCCGCACTGTGAACCTGTCGCGTAGGCGAATGTGTCTTCGTGGTCTTCTGCCGCCTCCGTCAGGAGATCTCAGTGGTTGTCCAAACAGGATGGTGATCGCTGTTCCTCACGTGTTGCGCCATTCCGGTTCACGAAGGAGCTGGGGGTGATCCCAGCGCCTGGTGAAGTTCGTGACGCACTGCTGTCTCGGGTGTCCCATCTTCATGGGTTGAACGACAACGTGATTTGGCCCGTGCTGTATCGCTTCCGTCTTCACGTAGCTGGCTGATGCGCGATACCGACCATTCCAGTGGCTTGATGGATCATCTCCGCCAAGGTGTCCGAGAATGCACTTGAGCAGGAAGCGCACGTGCTCGCATCCGAGGGGACCTTCGTAGTCGTACCATATCGATTCCCATCTGTTGCGCTCGGAAAGCCACAGCCGAGATCCTTGGATTTGCGCCTCGACGAAGTAGCCATCGGGGAATCCGAGCCGGCATTCCCTTTCCTCGTGCCAACTGATCGTCAGTAAAGGCAGGCTGGGGATGGGCGCGGCGGATCCTGAGCTGACGCGCAGCCACATCCTCTGGCGGCATCCCGCGACGATCCTTCGCACAACGCGGCGACTTCTGTACAAGGTGCTCCCTGTGCACCTGATCCACTGGGTATCCGGGTAACGCTGCCAGAACAACACCGTGTGTCTTCCCCTGAGCTCCGCCTTCAAGCGCAGCGTCCGGTAGACGCCCGTAGTCTTCGCTTGGACCCTGCATCTGACCTGAACATCCATGTCGCTCGGCATATCGGCGTAACCGTGTCTACTCGCGATCGTGTACGGGCGCGGCTGCCCGATCTGTGTCATACGTAACATGTGCTTTCTCCTCTCAGCTGCCCGAACTGCTCGGTTAGCTTACAGCAAATACCGTGCCAAGGAAGAAGAGGGGCAGACGTTCTATCTCAGTTAGCGTTACAGCAAATAGCGTGCCAACCAAAGAAGAAGAGGGGCACACGTTCTATCTCAACCTCATTTCCGTTATTCTTGGGACCAGACACTGTCGGGGGAGTACAAGCATAGTGGTGCTTGCATCACCTGTACTGGTGCACTGACTCCCCTCACTGATAAGGCGCTGCGGCCGCAGTGAGCGGACCAGCCAGTCGATGATGTGGCGGTAGTCGAGGCGGTGCTTGCCGCGGCCGCGAAGGCGACCTTGCCGCGATTCCATGCCATTTTTTCCGCCGGCAGAGAGCCGCGGCAGATACTCGCGGCGACCACGCATCCCCATGAGATTCGCGTTTTCCCTCCTTGCGTTTGGGGCGTCAGTGTGCTACACTGCTCATCAGTGGCTCCTTTCGTGGCGGTTGGTGTCAGGATAACCCTGCCAACCCGCATCCAGGAGCCTGTGGCGCGGCTTGGCACAAAGGACAACCATGACTCATCGAGAACTCCTCACTAGCACCCTGGTTCTACTGGCGGTACTGTCCGGCGCGGCGCGTGCGGGCCAGCCGCTCGACCCGCGAACGACGGTTTTGCCGGCGTACCTGCTTCCGGATTCGGCAGCCGCCGACGGCACGCTGGACGAATGGGCCGGGATTCCGGCCGTGCCGCCCGAGAGCTTCAAGCTGAACCTCGCCGGCGAGACGATCGTCGCAAGCGCGAGCTTCGCCCCGAGCCTCCGGTGCGGCATGAAGAAGGGCAGCGCCGACCTCTACTTCCTGGTGCTCGTGCGGGATTCGCAGCTCCGCGCCGAAGACAGCTTCAACGGCCTGTCGGGCGACTGCCTGGAGCTGTATGTCGATTTCGGCCGGGAAGAGCGTGACCGCACGAATCCCGATTGGCACAGGGTGCCCTACAGCAACGCCTACTACCCGCGCGTGGAGCCGGTGCGCTGCCTGGGGCAGATCGTCGTTCGCCCGCCCACGCTGCAGGGGCGGAGCAGGACGTTCAAGTCGCCCAACTGCGAGCAGTGGAAGGTCGACGTGGCCTGCACGCTGGTGGAAGGCGGGGTGGCCTATGAACTGCGGCTGGAC
>Ga0307378_10012987_pt1 | contig 10588 bp, 10 predicted proteins | sample UN1MG_FD_202238 | JGI IMG/M metagenome (GOLD analysis project Ga0307378, IMG submission 202238) | Soil microbial communities from Risofladan, Vaasa, Finland - UN-1 | ecosystem: Environmental > Terrestrial > Soil > Coastal area > Acid sulfate soil | place: Finland: Risofladan, Vaasa | collected...
ACCTGTTCGGTCATATCGACGTCCATGGCCACCGCCCCGGCCCATTGGAACGGGTGCGGGGCACAAACAAAACTGTACTGCTGCAGCTTGATCATCTCGTGGATGATCGCCGAAGGCCCGTGGGCGAAACCCAGCCGCCAGCCGGGCATTCCGTGGCTCTTGCTGAAGCCGTCGACCACCAGCGTCTGCGGGTTGTACTCGGCCGGCGAAACCAGCGGTCCCTCGTAGCAGAACTCGCGATAGATCTCGTCGCTCAGCAGCACCACGTTCCGCTCGGCCGCCAATTGGGCCAGGGCGCGGACCTCTTCGCGCGAGGCCACCGCACCGGTCGGGTTGGCCGGGCTGTTGAAGACGATCAGCTTGGTCTTCGGCGTGATCGCGTCGGCCACGCGGTTGAGATCGATGCGGAAATCGGGATACGTATCGAGGTAAACCACCTTGGCCCCGGCGATGCCCGCCAAGGCGTCGTACATCACGAAATACGGATCGAAGACGATCGCCTCCTCGCCGGGATTCAGCAGCACCAGCATGGCCAGCGTCAGCCCGCCGCTGGTGCCGGAGGTGACGAACACCCGGCGATCGTCGTGGCCGTATTGCCGGTCGATCTTCTCTTGGAGCTTTTCGCGCAGGACGGGCATGCCCTGGGTCAGGGCGTAGCCGTTCTTGCCGCTACGGATGGCGTCGATGGCCGCCTGCTTGACCGGCTCGGGCACGTCGAAGTCGGGTTGCCCGATCGAGAGGTTGATCGGGTCGGTCATCTTCGCGCCCAGGTCGAACACCTTGCGGATGCCCGAGGCGTCGAAACATCGCGTACGTTCGGCGAGCCAATGTGCAGACATGGTATCGATGGAGTTCCTAGGATGCGGTTGCTTTCGCTCTTGTAGGTCAGGGCTTGCCCTGACGGATTCCCGGGCCGGTTATTCGATCTTGTCAGGGCAAGCCCTGACCTACGGATTCTACCGCGTCCCCGCGTCGCGGTCGAGGACCTCGGAGAAATGGCGGTCGCTTTGGCTGAGCAGCACCAGGAGCAGCGTGAGGGTCGTCAGGGCGTCGGGCAGCGGGGTGCCGTTGAAGTCGTACCAGAATCGTCCGCTCGGGCCGCCGCCGAATCGGGCCCCGTGCTCCCGCATCGCCGCGAACATTTCCGACCGGCGAGCACCGCTGCGAACGACTTGGCCGCCGGCCGTCTCGATCCGCCGGGCAACCTGCGGCGGAGTCTCGGCCTCCAGCACGACGACGGCGCGTGGATTCTCGGTCAACAGGTGCCGCACGACGAGCCACAGCAGCCGTTCGTCCGACACCGGACGGCCCAGGTTGTCCAGCACCCGGCACCGCTCGCCGTCGTCGTCAATGCACACGCCGAGATGGGCCTGTTCGGCGAGTACCAGCTCGGGCAGACGACCGGCGTCGGTTCGGCTGGGTACGATGCGGCAGGCGACCGGTCCGGTGAGCCTGTCGAGATATCCGACCAACGGATTGCAGGTGGTGTGCAACACGACGCACAACGGTCGCAGCGCGTGATAGCGTTCGGATAGGCACGCCAGATAGGGCACGTCGGCCTGGAAGCGCCGCAGCGATCCGTACGTTCGGGTCGGGCGGTCGACGCCCGCCGCATAAACCCGCTCCAGCACGTCCAGCGACCCGCCGGCCGAGAGCGGTTGTGGTCCATCGGCCCAGAACTTCAGGCTGGCCGTGTGGGGCCGGCCGTCCGTATTGCCCAGAAGGATTCCGCCGTCGGTTTTCAAGTGGTCGACGGCCAAGGCGAGACACGGCGCGGATGCCGGACCGGCGTCGACCAGGTGGCATCCGGCCCAGCGAACGCCTTCGCCCACGGCCGCCACGAGTTCGCAACCGATCGGCCGGCCGTCACTGCCGAGGACCACCACGGGCGTTCGATTCGCGGGGGCGTCGGCGGGATCGTCTGTGGCGCCGTCGGGGCGCGCGTTGTTGCCCCGTGCAAGTCCTCGTCTCAAAACGGTGCCCAAAGCGGCGGCCAGATCTCTGGCCACGTCCGCGGTGAACTGGTTTCCATGAACGCCCCCGGCCCCTTCCTCGTGAAACAGCGGCGGCGTCAATCCCCGCGGCCGCGTTTCGGCCAGCCGCCGGAGTTGCTTCTGCGAGAGCGTGCCCGTATCGTCGCGGTGCCGACACTGCCGGCAGCCCGGATAGAAACGAGCCAGCCGCCCCAGGTGAACCGCCCGCGAAATCAGATATTCCTCATCCGGGCAGCGGTATTCGGCGGTCTTGTGTGTTGGCACTGCGTGATCCGTCACGTCGCTCTACAACCTCAGCGGGTCACATGCTCTCGACCTCTGACCACGCCTTTTCCAGCAAATCCGCGATTCGCAGTTCGGCCGCCCATTTCTGGAGATACGATCGATCGATGACATCTTTTTGGACTGTCAGCACCTTGATCACGTCGCACCACTGCATTTCCGAGACTTCATTGCCCAATCTATACCACTCCAGCTTGCTGAGCACGATATCTTCGGGGGCCGCAACGAAGAACTGTCGAGAAGATTCTTCCTCACCAAAAGGCTTCTTGCTGATCCGCTGAATCGCTACTCGGTCGTACTCGCGATCCTTGAGCACGAAAACATCTACTTTGAAAGAAGTGGAACTGTGAATGAGATTGAAGCATGACTTGCGGGCAATGGCATCGGAGACTGCCGGAAGGCTTGCGTAATAGCTACCCTTCAAGGCATCGACCAGCGGGACGGCATGTTGCTGGGCCAGATCCGCAACCAGATCCACGTCTTGCGTAGTCCGCATATGTCCGTATGCGGAACTGGCAAACGAACCGCCCACGTAATACCGCACCCCCATGCGTTCCAGTTGCTCCACTACCGGGCTCATGGCCGCAATCGCATACGGAGACTGCATAGCTACCTCTGACTCAACCATTCGCGAAATCCGCCAGCCAGTTCCTTGCCGTAGTGCAATTCGACCCATTTCAGGTCGACTTCGCGAGGGCTCAGTTCCGGGTTGGCTCGGGCGATGGCACGACGGGAAAGCTTGATTGCCATCGCCGTCATCGACTGCATTATTGCCATCCGCCTGCCAACACTCATCTGCCGAATCAGTTCGATCTGGACCTTTTCCGCCTCGGGATGGGTGTCTGAGAGCATGATGGCTGATCCTCGACTATCGCAAGATCATACCATTATCCGCGATGCAGGGAAATTCGGCAACCCGAAAGAACGCCGCTTTCTGCCGAAAACGGCTACCGCACCGTGCAGCGGAAGCGGAGGATGCCGCCTTCGCCGGGCGGCAGCGGGTCGCGAAGCTCGCAGCGGATCGCCAGCGAGTCCCCCTCGTTCGGCTGCGTGAAGAAATCGGCGTCGAGCGTACACTCGGCGCTGTCGGGGACGTATTCCAGGCGGGTCGTCAGGTTGTCGATGATCGTCACGTTGCCGATCAACTGGTTGCCGACGTTGTCGAAGCGGATCGTGAAGGATACCTCGTCGCCCGGCTCGGCGAATTTCGTCGACGCCACCTTGACCACCCGCAGCTTGGGATCGGCCGGAGGCTCCTTGACCGTGAAGACCGACTGCAGGCTCTGGTCGTTGTTCGCCACCATCGCGCTCTGGCGATCGAGGATCACCTGCACGGCCTGGTCGGCGGTCCAGGTGACGGCCGCGTCGACGCCGCGTGCCAGCCAGGCCATCTCCGTACCCTCGAAGATGCCCTGGCGGATGACCTTCACGTTTTCATACGGGAGGAAGGTATCCTGGAACGCCCGCGGCTTCGTCGCGTTGGAAAGCACGCCGTCGCCTTGCCGGGTGCGAAAGGCCACGGTCGACTTGGTGCCGATCTGACGTTCCGCCTGGACGTTCTGCGTGCTGGTGGCGACCGGTTGGGTCGTGGTGGGGCCGACGAGTTTCTCGGGCAAGTGCATGCCGGCCGCCAGGTCCATCTGCTCGTTGGCCACGAGACTGACGACCTTCCGCACGGCGCCGAAGCGCGGGCTGTAGATATGGACCCGGTTGCTCGGCTCCACGACGGTCTGTCCGTCCAGCGTGTCGTAATGGGCGATCGTGTCTTCCAACTCCAGCCCGCGGACTTCCCATTGGTCTCCGACTTCGGCGGGCAATCCGCGGTCGCCGCCGTCGTGGAGATATTCCTCCGGCGGCCACGGTCTTTGGATGCCCGGCGGCGCCCAGGCTTCGGTCTGGTCGGCCGGTGCAGGCATGGCCGTGTAGGCCGCCGCCGGAAGGGCCGCGGTTGACGGCTGATATGCATCGTAGGGCAAGCCCGTCTGCGGAGTATGATGGCGGCACGAACAGAAGATCAGCGTACACAGCGCGATCAAGAAGAACCGCCAGGCATCGGGCCATTGCTGGTCGGCCGTTTCGGCAGGAGCCGCGTATCTCATGGCTGCGGTTCCTCCGGAAAGGCCGCTCTTGCCGGGGTCGCGGCCGCCGGGGGTTCGAAGGTTTCGAACGGCGGGCAACCGAAGAGGAATTGCGGACCGGGGCCTCGAACCTCGTCCGGAAGTCGAGCGCCCAATCGCAGGATGGCCACCGGGCGTCCCAGGGCGTCGGCCATCTCGAGAGGATCTTGTCCCTGACCGACCTCGAACCAGTTCTGCGCCTGCGGATCCTCCCGGGTCGGCAACGCCTGGTTCGGATCCTCCAGGTAGATCACCCGCGTGACGAACTTGCCGCCCAGCGCCAGCTTGAGGTCTTCGTCGGTCAACTCGATGGGGATGGCGAAACGGCGTTGCTCTCCGGGCGGCGGGTAGATCCGGTCGATGACTTCGATGGTCGGAAAGACCTCCATCCCGAGAGCCAGCGGGATGTTCATCACCCGCAGCCGGTACACCTGCCCGATCAGGAAGCCCACGCGCAACGGCACTTTCTGCGCGGCGCCGAAATCGCCGGAAGTGGCCAGCGAAATCAAGGCCCCGGGAGGGGCCTTGATCTCGACCGGCTGAAAGTACCCGGGCAATGGTCCGCCCCGCTGGAGTTGCTCCATGCCAATCGCTCCCGGTGGCATCGCACCGTGATGCATGAAGTGCACCCCGGGTTCGGCGGCCGGAAGGACCGCAACGGAACCCAGGTATATGAGCACCAACATCCCTATTCTGCGGGCAACTCGCTTCTTGCGGAGTAACTCCTCGGTTGCCAGGCAGCGGAGCATGCGGACCATTGTCGCGGGTAGTTGCTTCGTGACGGTTCAGTGATTAGTTCGTAAAAGTCGTTTCTAGTATTTGCACTCTCCCGTGTCGTACGGAGGCGCGACTTCGTACGTTCCGGCCGGCTCTGCGCCGGGCAGGATCAGCCGGAGCCTGTCCAGCAACGGTTGCCGTTGGGTACCCAGCCCGGTGAACGTCTGCTCCCGAATGCTGACGTGGTTGGCCGGCTTGGGATAGCTGAAGCCGGGTTGTTGCTTGACGTCGATTTTCACCTGGTTCGTGGGCTGTGGCATTTGCACGCGCGTGTGATTCGTGATCACGTGCCTCTGGAGCCCGGCGGGGCCTCCCAAGGGTATGTGCGGCGGGCCGGGCAGTCCGATCGGCGTGCCGCTGATCGGCATTCCGTATTGCGGGGCCGTGACGCCGGAGATGTAGTTCGTCGGCATCGTCGACATGCCGCCCACCGGCATCCCCATCGGTCTGGGCATTCCGCCGATCATCCCCGCGTCCTCCCGGTAGGAGACCTGCGTGATGGCGTCCTCTTCGGCAACGTCGCTGGGTAGCTGCTCGTCCTTGTTGCCCACGCGGAGGATGGCCAGGATCGCGCCCCGCCGGTCCGCCTCTTCGATCGGGTCGACCCCCGGATCGAGCCGCGTGCTCACCAGGGTTCCCACGCCGGCCAAGGCCAGTTCCTGGAACTCCGGGTCCGGCAGGTAGATCACCTTCGTGACGAAATTCCCCGAGAGGATCTGGTCGAAATCCTCCCGGGAGAACTGCACGGGGATCGCGTTGTGGGCCAGGAACGCCTCGGTTCGCGGCGTGGACGGTCCGACTTCCAACGTCGGGTAGAGTTCCACGCCCGGCAGGCCGTCGATGTTGGTCAACTTCACCCGGTAAATGGCCCCCTGTGGGAAGTTGTACCGCTGAGGGCACACCAGCGGTTCCGAGTCGAATTGGCCCGGCGCACCGACGTCCCAGGTGACGACCATGCCTTCGGGACCGACGAAATAGATCTGCGACGTCTGCTCGGCCGTAGGCATGGCAGGCGGACCGAAGACCATCACGCCGGGACCGGGGCCATCGACGCCGGGGCCGGGATGCATCAACATGGATGTGGGTGGCAAATTGTGCTGAAACGGTAGTTTGCAGCCGGAAATGGCCACCGCCACGATAAACACAGGCACGAAGGATAGCCTCATCATGTCCCCCCTGTCGGTCACTGTGGGCTGGCGCCGGGTCATCCTCCTGATCCGGCGCGGGCCACAAGACAAGTTTCTCTCAAGGTCAATGAACGCATTTCTTTCCGGCAGGTCCGTCGGGATCCGCCGACGAGGATTGACGTAGACTCTCTGCTGGAGCCGTTTTACAATGTCTGCTGCATGTCGCTTCCACTCGACACCCGGTTCCCGATATCCGGGTTCGCCGGGTGAGTCGCGCAAAGTCCGACCGCGCAAGACGATTGGCTGCTTCTGAGGACTATTGGTCGGCCTGATACAACACGATTCTTTGGCAAATCCGTTAAGACCTGCAAAATGAAGGTCAGACTGCCCATTTTGCCACTATTGTGGGTCCTTCCTTTCGGGTTCCTGGTGCTTCACGTACGGAGCGAACCACCGGGTCTGGAAACGGCAGACACCCATATCCCCTATCCCGTCCAGACTACGCCGGAAACCGAAGCTGGAAGCGTAACTCCTTGGCAAGGAGATACTTACGACGATTCCTCATCCCGCCTCCAGCCGCAGTCGCTCCTGGCCGAGGCGATCCGCAGACTCGAAGGCCATGCGTCGGTCGCTGCCAGCATCCGGCACGAGGTCGACCTGTTCGGCCAGCGGCTGTCCGGATCGGGCAGCTATTTCGAGCAGCACACCGCCGGGAAACACCTAATCCGGCTGGAATTGAAAATTCAATTGGGGGATCATACCAGCAGCTTCCTGCAGGTCTGTGACGGCGACTTCCTTTGGACGTACCAGAAGCTGCTGAAGGAACCGACACTCACCCGCATCGATGTTGCCCGAGCGATCGAAGGTCTCCGCCGGGCGAAAGATACCGGCAGCGAGAAGCGGCTGGAGATGTTGCCTGGTTTGGGTGGATTGCCCAAAGTCCTGCGAGGGCTCCATGCGTCATTCGACTTCACCACTGCCGAGCGAGGCCAATGGGGTAAGGAAAGACGGCTGGTGTGGAGGCTGCATGGCCGTTGGCGCGGCGATCGCCTGGCGGCCCTGATTCCCGACCAGAAAGAGGCCGTCGAGAAGGGCGAACCGGTCGATCTCTCGAAGCTTCCCCAGCATCTGCCCGACCACGTGGTCCTTCTGCTGGGACAAAACGACCTTTTCCCCTACCGAATCGAATACCGCCGAGGCGAGGATCCCGAGGGCGTGACGCTGGTGGCGATGCAGTTGTACGACGTCAGAATCAACGTTCCGACGGACGATCCGGACCGCTTCATCTACAAACCGGATCTCAAGCACACCGATCAGACGCAGGAATTCCTCGATTCGCTGTAGGTCAGGGCTTGCCCTGACGGCTTCTCCCGTCGACCGCTCGATTCCGTCAGGGCAAGCCCTGACCTACTTCCCTTCGAAGGAACCATTGCGAAGGAGATTTTCCGCCTGCACGGGCACGACCATGACGGCCAACGAGAGAATCGCGGTCGTGAATCGAAACAGTCGGTTGGTCATGGGAGCTATTCTTGCAAGGGCACGATGGGCGATTCCCAGCCGGCCATGTCTTCGGGCTTCAGGCCGTCCTTCCGGCGGCCGCGATCTTTCCGCCAGGTGGCGTTGTAGGGCCCGACGAAGCTCACGTCGGCGTCGGCGGTAATGGCGTCTTCCAGTCCGGCCGCCCAGAAACAGGCGTTCAGGAGCATGCGGCGGAAGCCCTCGTTCTCGAAGTCGTTGGAGGCCCCGTACGTGGTCGTAAACACGCGGCCCGACTTGCCCGACGCGCTTGGATAGCTCCTCGTCCACGCCCCGGGCACGGGCGGGCGGGTCGGATCGGCGGCCGCGTCCGGCTCCATGCCCACCAGCGGCTGGGCCATCGCCAGCACTTCGCTCGGCCGCAGCGGATCGGCCTGGTAGCCGCCGCACTGTGCCCAAACGTCCTTCACGCCCCGGAGGATCGGGTGGTCGGCCTTCTCGGGCACGATGTCCAGCCGCGTGCTCGAGCGGAAGTTGCCGCCGTAGTGTCCGGCCCATTTCTCGCCGAGAATCTGGCGTCCGAACCCGTCCTGGAATTCCTCGCCGGCGTATCCGTTGGAGTACTTTGCGAACTTCCGGTCGGCGGGGATCTTGAATCCGTGGGTCGCGGTGCGCAGTCCGACGATCGGCCCGCCGCGGTCGAGGTAATCGACGAAATGCTGCATCTGGTCGTCCGGCCAATCCTGGAACCGCGTGTAGATCACCATCAGGTCCGCCGACTTCAGCGCCTCGATGCCCGGCACGTTCGACATTCCCGGCTGGATGACGCCGTTCTCATCCACGCCGAAGACGACCGTACACTTGAATCCGTGGTGTTTCGCCAGGATTCGCGCCAGCGCGGGCATGGCTTCTTCCGAGCGGTATTCGTGGTCGCTGACGATGAAGACAACGTGTTTGCCCTTGCCCGGCCCGGCGTCGCCTTCGTAGACGAGCGGCCCGGCAAAGGCGGCTGGCGACAGGGAGAAGACGAGAAGCAACGTCAAGGCGGTGAGTGATTTCCAGTACATGATGAAGTGACTCCAAGGGGTTGATGAAGGTGTTATTTGGTGGATGGGTGGCTGGGTGGCACGCCCTGAGGAACGAAGGGCGTGTTTGATGCTTGTAGTGTTAGTCAACACGCCCTTCGTTCCTCAGGGCGTGCCACCCCAAGTCCTCCTCAGAGTGGGCCACCCCGAGTTCGTACAATCGCTGCAAAAACAACGTCTCACCCTGGACACGCCGGGATAGTGCGATCCATTTGGACGTGGACCGGCTCCAGCCCGGCGTACCAGCGTGCGCTCGACCATTCCCAATCCTCGGGCCGGGCGACAAGGCCACGGCGAACCGGATTGGCGTGGATGTACTCGACCATGCTGTGTACCGTGGTCGGTTCGACGACGTTCCGATCATAACCACCGCCCGGCTGCCAGAAGCGCCGACGCAAACGCTTGCCCTCGCGAACCGTAATCCTCGGTAACCATTGACGTGCGTTTCCTTCAAGCCAGGCGATCGCCTTTCGTGCGACTTCCTCCTTGAGCGTCGCTTGAAATCGGCCGATCTCCAGGTTGGGCTGACGGGGATACACCAGCAGATGAACATGCTCGGGCATAATCACCCAGGCCCAGAGATCCACAGGCCACCGCTTGCGAGCGTGTTGAAGCGCTTCGACAAACCAAAGGCGAGTACGGTCGCGGTCCAGGAAATGGTATCGACCATAACAAGAGAATGTCAGTTCGCGTGCGTGCCCCGGCTCATCGTAACGCTTACGGCGTTTACGGAAACAAGGCTTGCCGCTCTTATGGTCCGTGATTTGCATGGTTCATAGTCTACTCGCGCAATCAACGATGTTCAATAGATGGAGCATTGGAGGGTGGCACGCCCTGAGGAACGAAGGGCGTGTTCGATGTGTGTTATGTCAAGCAACACGCCCTTCGTTCCTCAGGGCGTGCCACCCCAATGTTTGTCAAAGCGTGCCACCCAACTTTCTACTTGACGACTCTGGTAAACATCATCAGTCGAAAGTCCATGGCCTGCGAGCCGGGGATTTTCGGCGCCCGCAGCGTCAACTCGCCGCGGCCTTTCTTGAGATCGATCGTCCCCAGCTTCAGGGGCTTGAAGTCCTTGACGTACGATTCGCCGCGAGCCACCCGATCGTGCTCGCCGCCGCGCAGCGGCGGGTCGTGGGCTTCGGTGATTTCTCCCCGCAAAACGCTGTCGCCGAAACTCAACTCGATCGTCGAACCCACGTCGGCGGCCGGGCAGGTGTAGTGGACCTCGACTTCATACGTCCCCTCGGCAAGTACCTCCGCGTCCCACGTGATCTTGTCGTCCGGGCTGGTCCAGCGGGTGAAGAACGAACAGTTGGGAAACCGGTTCGATCGCTCGATGTTGCCGTGCGCCTTGCCGTCGCGGGCCGGGATCTGCGTGTAGCGGTAATCGGGATGCCCGATGAGGAACGGGCGGTCGTCTTGATTGTACCCGGCCAGGACCTCCTCCTTGAAGGTTTTGGCGGCGTCGCGCAAGCCGGCGGCGACGTCCGGGTGTTGCTCGGCGACGTCGGTGTCCTGGCCCGGATCGGCGATCATGTCGTAGAGCATGCCCTGCGGGTCCAGCCGATACTGCTGCGTGCGCACGCTGACGCGGCCTCCCCAGTGCGAGAAGATCATCCGAGCGGGCCACGGCCGGGGCGTGCCCAACAGCAGCGGCTCGAGGCTGACGCCGTCCAGCGGCTTGCGGCCGATCAGCTCGATGCCTGCCAGATCGGCCAGCGTGGGCA
>Ga0307378_10012988_pt1 | contig 10588 bp, 5 predicted proteins | sample UN1MG_FD_202238 | JGI IMG/M metagenome (GOLD analysis project Ga0307378, IMG submission 202238) | Soil microbial communities from Risofladan, Vaasa, Finland - UN-1 | ecosystem: Environmental > Terrestrial > Soil > Coastal area > Acid sulfate soil | place: Finland: Risofladan, Vaasa | collected...
CGGCCAGCGATACGGTGATCTCGCCCAAGCTGCACCGCGAATTCTGCCTGCCCTACGACCGCCGCATCCACCGGGCCGTCCACGACGCCGGCTTGAAGGTGACCTATCACACGTGCGGCGGGATGATGAACATCCTCGATCTGATCGTCGAGAACGAGACCGACGCCTCCGAAACGCTCACGCCCCCGGGCTGCGGCGGGAACATCCGCCAGCCGGAAAAGGTCCGCGAAGCCTACGCCGGCCGTGTGGCGATGATCGGCGGCATGGACCAGTTCAACGTGTTGACCTCCGGCACGCCCGAGCAGATCCGCGCCGAAGTTCACCGGCTGTTCGAGGGTTTCGGCCGCGACGGCGGCTATATCATGTCGGCCTCCGATCATTTCTTCCACACGCCGCCGGAGAATTTGCGTGTGTACGCCGAAGCGGCGAAGGAGTGCGGGTATTAGGGGCGAGGGGCGAGGGGCGAGGGGCGAGGGGCGAGGGGATTGGGGATTGGGGATTGGGGATTGGGGATTGGGGAAAGTAGTTGGTTGTGAGGAGAGTTTAGCGGGCGGGCTTGCCCGCCGTTCCGTTCCGGGCAAACAACGCGCCGAGGGCATGGAGATTCCGGACCGAGGGAGTTTTCGCCACCGGACGATATCATTTCCACACAATGAATGCAGCATACGCAGTCATCTTCGACATGGACGGCGTGCTGGTCGACACGTACCACGCGCACTACCAGAGCTGGCTGAAAATGGCCGAGGCCGAGGGGCTCGGTTTCACTGAAGAGGAATTCGCCCGGACCTTCGGGCGGACCAGCCGGGAGATCATCGCCCACTTTTGGGGCGAGGGCTACTCGGAGGGGCAAATCGCCGAGTTGGACGACCGCAAGGAAGAGGCCTTCCGGCGGATCATCGCGGCCGACTTTCCCGTCATGCCGGGCGCGCACGCATTGCTCGGCCGGTTGCACGGCGCGGGGTTCAAGCTGGCCGTGGGATCGTCCGGTCCGCCGGAGAACGTGGACCTGGTGCTCGATCGCTTGGGCACCCGCCGGTTGTTCGACGCGGTGATCACGGCCACGGACGTCACCCGGGGCAAGCCCGATCCCCAGGTGTTCCTGTTGGCCGCCGGGCGACTGGGCGTGCCCCCGGAGCGTTGCGCCGTGGTCGAAGACGCCGCCCCTGGCATCGCCGCCGCCGAAGCCGCCGGGATGACCAGTATCGGCTTGACGAGCACCGGACGCACCGCCGAGTCGCTCGCGGCGGCCGAGCTGGTCGTCGGCTCGCTCGACGAGCTGTCGGTGGACGTCGTTCGGCGGTTGATTGAAGTGAATATCGAATATCGAACAAGGAATATCGAAGTAGGAAGGAAGTCGATGGAATGACGGCGCACTGCCGGCAGTGCCCTTCTGGCCGAGCCCAACACGCCTCCATTTTTTTCTTCTCTTCCTTCGTCATTTACGATTCCTTGTTCGATATTCGATATTCGAGGCTCTTCAGGGGTTTTCGTGGCTCAATTCCCGGTCCTTTGAACCGGACGGCACGCACGAGTACGGGTTCCTCTTCTCTGATTCCACGTCTTCGAGCGTCATGAACAGAGGAGAGGAACCCGTACTCGTCCAGCAATTCGGTCCGCTGTTTCACCCGGCAGCCACGAAATTGTCCGAAGAACCATATTCGATCCAACCAAGCCCCCTCCGCGCAACCGCATCCGTGCCCCTCGACGGACGGTCCTCACGCCAAAAGTGAGCTTGACGTCCATCGCGACTTCCTGGTATTTACACCCCTCACTTTTCGCGGGATTCTAGGCGCTGGCTCAGCGCATGGTGCATGTCGTCTTCCCCCACCGTGGAAGGGGAGCGGCGGCAGGTACCGCCCTTTCCAACAATTTCCGGGACGCGTTTTACAAGATGGGTCGGTTGATCGCGACGCTGCCGCCGAAGGTTCGCAGCCTGAGATCGTGCCTGCAGACCGCCGGGCTCGCCGTGGCCGTGGTGTTGGGCACCGCGGGCTGCGCGACCCGGGTCTATCAGGCTACCGAGCTGCCCGTCGAGTTCCTCGCCCCGGCGACGCAAAACGTGCAGGAGATCGACCTTTCGCGGTTGCCCAACTACGCGGTCAACAGCCAACTGATTGACTGCGGCGACGTGCTGGAGGTGACGATCGTTACCAATTACGCCAGCTTGAGCACGACCACCACGCCGGTGCGGGTAGGCGAGAACGGGGTGGCCAACATCCCGCTGATTGGACCGGTCGAGCTGGCCCGCCTCGAGTTGGAGGGGGCCGAACAGGCGATCGCGGCGGCGGCCATCGCGCGCGGCCTCTTCCAGCGGCCGCACATCACCGTGACCATGAAACGGCAGCGGACCAACAAAGTCACCGTCGTCGGGGCCGTCAACGAGCCGAACGAATATGAACTGCCGCGCGGCTCCAGTTCGCTGTTTGCGGCGTTGGTGGCCGCCGGCGGACTGAGCGAAGACGCCGGAGCCGACGTGGAAATCCGCCGCCCCGTCCGCGGCAGCGTTCCCGGCTCCCTCGAACCGCCCGGGCAGACGCTTGCCGACGGATCGGCCGGCTATCAGTCGGTCGAACCGCATCCGCCCTACGGCGCGCAGGTCCGGCGCGTGAATCTCGCCCAGGCCGTTTCCGGCGGAGAGGACGGCGCCCATCTCGGCGACGGCGACGTGGTCAACGTGATGAAGCGGGCACCCAAACCGATCTACGTGATCGGGCTGGTTCGCCAGCCGGGCGAGGTCGAGATGCCCGCCAATCAGGATATGTACATGCTCGACGCCCTGGCCAAGGCGGGCGACCGCAGCATGCAGGTGGCCGACAAGGTGTACGTCATCCGCCGCGTGCCCGGCCAGTCCCAACCGGTGGTGATCCAGAGTAGCGTCCGCCGGGCCAAGGTCGACGGCGCGGCGAACGTGCGGCTGGCGCCCGGCGACATCGTCAGCGTGGAAGAGACTCCGGCCACGGTCGTGTTGGAGGCGTTGAAGAGCTTCCTTCGTTTCGGTTTCAGTAGTGCGGTCCCCATGTTCTGACCGGCCGTCCATGTCCCAAGAACCCACCGTGTTGCAGTCCGAATCGCCCCACGAGTCGAGCACGCACATCGTGCACGCGCTGATGCAGTTCCTGCTGGCGATTCGCTATCGGTGGAACGTCGTGGCCACGTCGCTGGCGGTGGCCGGATTGTTGGGAGGGCTGTACTTCGCCACGGCCACGCGCTACTACGGCGCGAGGGCCAAGATCTTCGTCCGCCCGACCGGCGACAACCTCTCCCCGTCGATGACGGCCGACGGCATGCGGCAGCAGAGCCTCATGCCGACCTTCGAGAACCTGCTCTCCAGCACCAAGGTGGTGGAAGGCGCGATCAAGTACCTCCAGCCCGAGGATCGCATCGACCTGGCCGGCGCTCCGAAAACCGCCTGGGCGGGCATCCTCAAGAAGAATCTCTCCACACAGGTGGTCCCCAATACGTACGTGATCGAAGTCGGTTGTCGGTCCAAGGACGCCAAGGCGGCGGTCAGCGTGGTCAACGCCCTGGTGCAATCCTACATCGAGTTCCTCGACGAAACCCACCGGGGCGCCGTCGTGGAAATCAAGAACATCCTGACCGAAGAAAAGACGGAACTGGCCGGGCAGCTTGCGCAGAAGAACCAGCAGTTGTTGCAGGCGAAATACCAGGCCGGCGACCTGGGCATCCGCCCCGACAGCCCCACGGTCCATCCGGTCGTGCGGCGCGCGATCTACTTCAACGAAGTTCTGATCGAGGCGCAACGGGAGCGGGCGGAACTCGAAGCCACGCTGGCCACGATCGAGGCGGCCGTCCGCAACGGACAGAACCTCCAGCAACTCACTCTGACCGTGGCCGACGTCGTCGGCAAGGAACTGCTGCTCCGCACGCTGGGCTTCGATTCACGCGACGCGGTGGTGCAGGCCAATCTGGAACAGGACCTCATCGGCGACCGCGCCGTGCTCAACGCCATGATGGAGGATCTCGGCCCCGCGCACCCCAGCGTGATCGCCAAGACGAACAAGATCCGGATGACCGAGCAGTATCTGCTGGAATACCAACAGCGGATCGACTCGCGGTTGGCGGAGATCCAAGACACCCAGCTCGGCCCGCTGCTGCTCGGCATGGTCCGCCAGAAGCTCGACGAGACGCGGCAACGGGAACGCAACTTCCTGGCCGCGTTCCAGCAGGCGCAGGCCGAGGCCAACACGCGGACCTGCCAACTGGCCGAACTGGGGATCATCGAGCAAGATCTGCAGTGGCTGCGGGACCTGAACAACGCCCTGGCCGACAAGATCGCCAACATCAACCTGGCGCACGACGGGCGGGAGGTCCGCACCGCGGTCACCGAGCCGCCGATGATTTCGGAAAAACCCGTCTCGCCCAGCCTGCGCCGCATGCTCATGATGGTGTTGGCCGGGGGCTTGGGGGTGGGGCTGGCGTTGGTCTACGTGCTCGATATCCTCGACGACCGCTTCCGCAACGCCGAAGAGATGCAGGCCCAGTTGGCCGTGCCCGTGCTCGCCATGGTCCGGCAACTGAAGACCTCGCAGTCCGAGGGGCCGGAGGCCATCCAGGTCCACATCGATCCCAACTCCGCCGAGTGCGAGGCCTTCCGCACGCTGCGAACCGCCCTGGCCTTGGCCGATCGCGAAGCCCGGCAGATCGTCATCACCAGCGCCGAGCCGGGCGACGGCAAGACGACCGTGCTGGCCAACCTGGCCGTTTCCTACGCCCAGGCGAACAAACGCACGCTGTTGATCGACGCCGATCTGCGCCGCCCCGGCTTGACGGCCATGTTGGGGATGCGCGGGGTGGAAGGGCTCTCGGGCGTGGTTCGCGGCCAGCGCGACGTGGCCGAGATGGCCGCCGCGCATATTCGGCCGACGGGGATCGAGGGTCTCGATGTCCTCTCGTCCGGCCCGCGGCCCAGCAATCCGGCCGAACTGTTGGCCAATCCCCGCTTCTCGGAACTGCTGGCCTGGGCCGAATCGGTCTACGACCAGGTGCTGATCGACAGCCCGCCCGCGCTGGCTACCAGCGACGCCTGCGTGATCGGCCGGCTGGTCGACGGAGCGGTGATCGTGGTGCAACCGCACAAGAACCGCCGCCGGCTGGTGGTGCGCGCCGCCGAGAGCCTCGCCGCGTTGAAGATTTCGCTGTTGGGGATCGTGGTCAATCGGGTCGGATCGGAAAGCGACCGCGGCTACTACGGCTACGGCTATGGTTACGACTATGCGGCCGAGTACGGGGCGGACGAAGAGAAGGACGGCGTGGCGGACGGGACTTCGAACGAAGAAGACGCACCCCGGTTGAACTTCGCCGAGCAGCGCGATCGACCACAGGAGGACCCGGCAGCCGAGATCGTTCGCCGGCGGATTGCCTAAGGATCGACGCGGAAATAAGTGGGGCACGATTCCATCGTGCCAGGCACGTTGGAAACGTGCCCCACAGTCAATTTGCGACAGTTATTGATTCGCCGGTCTCGCTTGGCGGGAATTCAGTCATGTCAGAAACTGCCCACAGAATGGATGCTGCCGGGCCGGCGGGCGACGGTCCGCCCGGTGCGCCCTTCGACCGGTGGCTGCTGAAGGTCGTCGACCTCGGCCTGGCGGCCTGCATCTTCATCGTTCCACTGCTCATGGGCGGGCGGCAGGCGCTGGGACAACTGGCGCTGGTGTCGCTGGCGGCCGGCGTGGCGCTGGTATGGACGCTCCGCCAAAGCCTGCGACGGAAGTTCTTCTTCCGGCCCTCCTCGGTGGAAGTGCTGCTCCTGGTCGGCCTGGTTCTGCTCGTCGTGCAGACGATCCCCTTGCCGCAATCCGTGCTCTCGTGGCTGGCCCCGCGAAACGCCGAACTCCTGCCGCTCTGGTCCGCCGACGCCGATCCCGCCGCCGCGCTGGGAACCTGGCCGTACGTGTCGATGACCCCCGAGGCCACCCGCGCCGGGCTGGTCCTGCTGGTGGCCTATGGGCTGCTGTTCCTGGTGACCGTCCAGCGGATCCGCGTCGTCGAGGACGTCGAGCGGCTGCTCCGATGGATCGCCGTCTCGGCCGTAATCATGGCCGGCTTCGCCCTGGTGCAACTACTGACCAGCAACGGCAAGTTCTTCTGGTTCTACGAGCACCCGTTCTCCAAGACTTCCGATTGGGCCAAGGGGAGCTTCACCAATCGCAACCACTTCGCCCATTTTCTCGCCCTGGGCATCGGGCCGCTGATCTGGTGGCTGCAACACAACCGCCGCCATGGCCGCCGCCGCAGCCTGCGCGAGTTCGGGCCAATGGCCGAGGGATTTCAGACCTCGGTGCAAGCGACCGGGCTGCGTTTCGTCGCCTTGGGCGTCGTGCTGTTCGCCGCCCTGCTCTCCCTTTCGCGCGGCGGCGCCGTGGCCATGCTCCTGGCGGCGGCCGTTTGCGTGGCCGTCTGTTGCCGGGCGAAAACCCTGGGCACCCGCTTCGTGTTGAGCCTGACCGGCGTGGCCTTGTTGATCGGTGTTTTGTTGGCCGTCTACGGATACGACCAGGTGAGCGACCGCATGGACGACTTCAGTTCCGCCTCGATCGACCAGCTCGACCGGAAGGGCTCGCGGCGCACGATCTGGGCGGCTGTCGTCGAGGCGATTCCCGACTATCTCCTGATCGGCTCCGGGGTCGGAAGCCACCGCGAAGTCTACCAGATGTACCTCGAGAACCCGCCGGAAAGCGAATTCACCCACGCCGAAAACGGACCGCTTCAGGTCCTGCTCGAAACGGGCGTGGTGGGGCTGGCGCTGGTGGTGACCGGCATCGGCTACTGCGTGGTCTGGTCGGTGGGCGGGCTGAGGAAGGCGGATTCCCGCCGACTGCTGGTGTGTGCCGGAGCGGCCGCCGCGGGCCTGATTGCCAGCCTGGCGCATTCGATGGTCGATTTCGTCTGGTACGTGCCGGCCTGCACGGCCCTGGTCGCGATGATGGCCGGATGTGCCTGCCGCACGTACCAACTGGCCGCCGTAAGTGCCGGAAAGCCGATTCGGCCGATTGCGATCCCCCGGCCGTTCGGCTGGACGATCGTCGCCGTGCTGCTATTGGCCGGCGTCTGGATGGTTGCCGGGCGGCTCGGTCCCACGATGGCCGAACCCCATTGGGACCGCTACCACATCATGGCCCAGGCGGCCGAAACGCCTCGGGAAACAATCGAAGAAGAGGGCGAGGACACTTCGGCCGAAGACGCCCACGGCTCCGCGTTGGAGATGTCGGCGCGGATGATCTCCGAGCTGGAGCAGGTCGTCCGTTACGATCCGAAGAACACTCGCGCCCACCTGCGTCTGGCAGCGGCCTGCCTGAACCGGTTCGATCTGACCCGGCAGACGGCCGAGAACCCCATGACGTTGGCCGACATTCGTGACGCGGCCATCTCGGCACGGGAACGTTCCAGCGACCGGGAGGTCGACCAGTGGCTAAACCGGGCGCTGGGCGATCGGCGTGGCTTGCTCGACCTGGCGCTGCAACACACTCGCCAAGGACTGGAACTCTGCCCGCTGCTGGGCGAAGGCTATCTCTACCTGGCGGAACTGCGTTTCCTCGAGGGCGCCGGTAGCGAGACGGCCCAGACGATGTTCGTCGATCAGGCACTTCGCGTGCGACCCTACGACGGGGCCGTGTTGTTCGAGGCCGGCCGGGCCACCATCGACCGCGCGCGAAAACAACAACCGCCCGATCCGGCCGCGTTGGCCGCCGCGGTCGAAACGGCAACCGACTACTGGCGGCAATCGTTCCGAAGCGGGCGAACGCACCAAGAGCGATTGATCCGCGCACTGGCCGGCCAGGTCCCCGTCGCCTACTTCGTCGGCACGTATCAGCCCGACCTTTACGCGACCCGGCTGATGCACGACATCTACGCCCAACTCGCTCGGCCCGACAGCGCGGGGCAACTCTTCCGGTTCTACGCCCGGATGTGCCAGGCCGCCGGACAGAATCCCGGTACGGAGGAACACGCCCGGGCGTGGTGGCAGAGCGAGATGCTCCAACTGTGCGCGCACTATGCCCGGGCCGTCCAAGACGCGGCGGAGGACCTTCCCGCCGAAAAAACCGCCAGGGCGTGGCTGGAGGTGCGTCGGGCCTATAAGCGGCTGGGCGACGCGGAGCACGCCCTGGCATGTGCCCAAAACGCCTTTCAGTGCGATGCGAACAACTACGACGTACGCTATGCCTTGGCCGGCTGCCTGATCGAACACCGGCGGTACGCCGAGGCCGAACCGCACCTCCGATGGTGCGACGCCCAACAGCCGGGCGACGCGAAAGTGGAGAGACTGCTTCTGGAATCCATCAAGAAGCAGCTTGACAACGAAGACCCGACCCTCGAGGCGAGGGAGTCCGACGGCCTGCTCCGATGACGCGCCCCCCAAGTCGCCAACGCCGAATGTCCACAGAACCTGCCCAACCTTCGAACCCCACGCCAACCCAGGACCGGCGCTCACTGCGGCCGGCCGCCCTGGCGGCGCGCGCGTGGACGAGAATGCGCCGGGCCCGGCGGCCGCTGTTGTGCATGGCCACGTTCGCGCCGGCGTTCGCGGTCATCTACTATCTGAGCTTCTCTCTCCGCTTTGAAGGCCGGCTGGGAGAGGTGGAACTGCGGGAGTTCATCCAGACGGTGGCATGGGTCGTGCTCGTGAAGCTGGTCACCTTCGCCTGGTTTCGGATCCACCGCAGTTGGGGTCGGTTCGTCACCTTCTACGATCTGGTCGCCCTGGTCCAGGCCGCCACCTCCAGCCTGCTGCTGATCATCTTGATCTACCGCTTCTTCCTCACCACGCCCACCGTCCCGCGGAGCGTGTTCCTGTTGGATTGGGGCGTGACGATCGTCGGCATCGGCGGAATCCGCGCCTTGCTGCGCATCCACCGCGAACAGAATTGGCTTTCGCTCTGGTCCTCGTCCCACAAGGTCCCCGTGCTGATCGTCGGGGCCAACGACGCCGGAGAGTCGATCCTGCGTTCGATTCGCCGCAACGACAAACTCCCATATCACGTCGTCGGGTTCCTCGACGACGACGTCCGGCGCGTGGGGACTTCCATCGCGGGCGTCCCCGTCATCGGCACCGTCGATCAAACCTGCCAGCTCGCCCAGCGCCACGGAGTCGGCGAGGTGCTCGTGGCGGCGGGCGAACTCTCCGGCCGCCGCATCCGCAAACTGGTCGAAGACACCCGATCCCAGTCGGTCGACGTGAAGGTCCTGCCCAGCCACGAGCAGTTGATCAGCGGGCGGATCGCCGTCCAGCCGCGGCCGGTGGCGATCGACGACCTGCTCCGCCGCGAGCCGGTCGAACTCGACCTGGGCAACGTCCGCCAGTGGATCGACGGACGCACCCTGATGGTCACCGGCAGCGCCGGCAGCATCGGCTCCGAAATCTGCCGCCAACTCTTGCAGTTCTCGCCCCGGCAGCTGATCCTCGTCGACCGGTCGGAGAACGGGCAGTTCTTCCTGGAACGCGAACTCCGCCCTCGGGCCGCCGGCGTGGAACTCGACCTCCGCATCGCCGACGTGCTCGACCAGCGGAAGATCCATCGCCTGCTGGGTGAGAGCCGGGTGGATATCGTCTTCCACGCCGCCGCCTACAAGCACGTCCCGTTGATGGAATCGCACCCCGACGAAGCGGTCAAGAACATCGTGCTGGCCACCCGGCGGCTGGCCGATCTGTCGCTGCAATGCGGCGTGAAGTCCTTCGTGCTGATCTCGACCGACAAGGCCGTCAACCCGACCAGCGTGATGGGGGCCTGCAAGCGGGTGGCCGAGCTGTACGTCCAGTCGCAGGCCGAAAACTCGCCCTGCCGCTTCGTCACCGTGCGCTTCGGCAACGTGCTCGATTCCGACGGCAGCGTGGTCCAGGTCTTCCGCCGGCAGATCGCCCAGGGCGGACCCGTCACGGTGACCGACCCGCGGATCGAGCGGTTCTTCATGACCATTCCCGAGGCCGCCCGGCTGGTCATCCAGGCCGGCGCGATCGGCAACGGGGGCGAAATCCTCTCGCTCGACATGGGCGACCCCGTGCGGATCGTCGACCTGGCCCGCGACATGATTCGGCTCTCCGGGCTGGAGGCCGACGCCGACGTGGAGATCGCATTCACCGGCTTGCGGCCCGGCGAGAAGCTCTTCGAAGAGTTGCACGCCCACGGCGAAACCCGGCTACCCACCTGCCACCCTAAGATCACCGTAACCGATCGCACGCGACAAGACCTCGCCGCGGTGGTCCGTTCGATCCACCGGCTGCTGCAATTGGCCGACGAGAATCCCGAAGCGATCGTCGAGCTGCTCCAGCGGATCGTGCCCGAATACGACCGCTCGCACGGCGCGCATCCCCCCCCGCATCGCGCCGCGGCGTAGGGTCAACTTTGGGGTGGCACGCCCTGAGGAACGAAGGGCGTGTTTTCCCGACGTACCACGCCCTTCGTTCCTCAGGGCGTGCCACCCACTGTAACCCAGGCTGCCTGATCCCTAAGCTCCGAGTGTCCGCCAGGCATAGGGCACCTCAGCCTGAGCGCACTTTGTCATTAGCCCGACCTGCCTCGCCAATGACAAAGTGCGCTCTGACCCCATTTAGGCCTGACCCCATTTAGGC
>Ga0307378_10012990_pt1 | contig 10588 bp, 14 predicted proteins | sample UN1MG_FD_202238 | JGI IMG/M metagenome (GOLD analysis project Ga0307378, IMG submission 202238) | Soil microbial communities from Risofladan, Vaasa, Finland - UN-1 | ecosystem: Environmental > Terrestrial > Soil > Coastal area > Acid sulfate soil | place: Finland: Risofladan, Vaasa | collected...
GACTCCCGAACAACGGCTCTGGACCGTTACGGTTGTCTCGGTTTGTTTCAGGATAATTGCAGAGAAACAGCCATTCCGTCCACGATTGGCACAGTTGCCGCAATGCTGATCCTTTTCAAGCATCGGGAATATTTTATTTTTATATCTTTGCTTTTTTACCCACAGTAGTCTATCCACGCTGATAACCCCCTGTTTGCTTTAGTTCTTTTTTCGCTGCGTCTGTCATAAATTTGACTGCCGATGTCCTGAATATTCCCAGGTCTAAAAGATACTTGTTAATCATGCGTATCTCCTGCGGGGTGCAATCCCGCACCTTGGCAACTATCGCTATTCTCGTTTTCATCTATTTCCCCCAGGTCTGCAAGTTCGTTCCAGGATACTGCTTTTACACTGTTTATATTTTTCAGATCAGATTTTTCAAATAAATTTGTCAATAAGGACATTTCGTTCGGATTAACTTTTTCCTCTGGAAATTGCAACCGATTGAGCCAATCAACGGCATCGTTACCGCTTTTCCTGATTCCGAACTGTCGAATTGGAATCCAGTTGAGCACTCTCTCAATCCTTTTCCAATAAATCCTGATCTTGCGGTCGAACTGGTAGTAATAAAATAAGACTCCGGCAAGCAGTAGCGCATTCAACGCTATTAAATACCAGATAACGGTTGGCACGTTTTTTAGATTTTCCATTTTAATCCTCTTTGCTCACTTTTCTATCCTCCACATTTCAATTAACCATACTTATAATAGTATGAATCTAATTTACTACTAATATATATTAACTCTTTCAAAAAGTCAAGTAAAATCTTCATCTGCTTGAACTTTTTTTTGCACGTGATGAAATAAACTCACCCAGGACGCTTCGCCGACTGGAAAAAAGGAGGTTAAACCATGAAGGTCCACGCCCTGGGGAGTTATTGCCCGACTCTTATCTTTTCCCTCTGTCATAATTTTCGGGAACTAAATAGTCACAAGCACCACAATAATGCTTGCCTTTCGTTTCCCAGTAAATTCCCTCACTCCAGTCGTCAAAGAGTTCGCCACAAATATCACAGCGTTATATATTATCTGGTAATATCCTCATGTGCTCTTGAAGATACCAAATAATAGAGAACGCTTTTTTCTCTGACAACTTCGGTTGCCCTCCCTTGCCGCATTGCATTCCCTCTGGCGTTTCGCCTTGTAAGAATCGATAAAATTCATCGATCCATTCAAAAGCGTCCCAGTCTTTTCTTACTTCATCTAATTCATGATTATTGTCCTGAAATATAATGTTTTTCATTTGCATTACCCCTCAATCTTTGGTCACTGCTTGAACAGCGCTTTCTTTGTGCAATTCGTTCATTACTTCATTTATTTTCTTCCGTTGCTGCTCAAAAATATTTTCTGTATGTTGCTCAAGTTGTTTGCGCTCCATGTTGCGTTCCCTTACAAATCTTAATCTCTCTTGCAACTCGGCAACCGAAACAGAAACGCCCTGTGCTATTAATTTTGGTCTTTTCATTTCAATTTGCCGGCTGGTATCAATGCCTTTTGTTTCGACCGGAAAAGCTTTGATAAATTGCGCCCTGGTTGCTGTGATGTTCTGCCTTGACCATATTTCAGATCCCCATTTCATCAAAATAGGTTTTAAATATGCCCTTCCCATATTTTCAAGTCTTTCGTTCATGGCATTCAAACATGCAATGCCAAGCGAAGGATCGTACAAACTGTCCATTAATTCTTCGATGGTATTATAGGCTTCAATGGCGACTGCGTCTAATGTGCCATTTTCATTACGCAATTCGCAGATGGCGGGGAACCATTTATTTTTCTTGAAATGCTCTGCTGAATTATCAATTACTGTATCAAGAGTCAAATCTTTTAATCCTTGGAAGTACAACTCAATTTTAGTAATTGATGGTGTTTTCATCTGCTCGTTACCGGCGCTTATCTCTGCCCAAGCATACATGAGTTTCCCAAATTCTTTTTTCTCTGAATCTTTCATAATCCCTGAGCCTCACAATGCTTTTCCCAATTTTTAATTTTCTGTTCAATTGACTTCGACTTTTTTTGTCTTTCATATTTTCCATTGGTCGAGTTAGAAATCCATGTATTCAGATATCTCAAAAATAACTTTTTCTGCTTATGTGTATTTGCAAGCAACCAAAGAAAAGCTTTATTTAATTGAAGACTGACATCTACTTCTGGATATGTCTCAATCCACAAAGGCATATAGTCTGATTCTAATATAGATTTATTTTCTATGAACCAATTTTTTACTTTTGCAACATATTCACTTACAGGCAGATTTGGATCAATTTCTCGTTTCTTTCTTTTTGGTTTTTCAGGAGTGAGCGATTCATCGTTTTTTGATGAATCGCCTTCTTCTTTAATCTTAGTAGTATTCTCTGTAGTAATCTTTGTATATGTCTGACTTGTAGGTAACACGCTCTGACCTGTAGGGCAGACGGTCTGACTTGTAGGGCAGACCTCTGACTTTAAAGTCATAGGTCTGACTTGTAGGTCAGAGGTCGCTTTTAATTCAAAGCTAATTTTTTCAATATTTTGAGAGATTGGCTCAATAAACAAAACGTTGTATAAAACCTTTCCATCTTCTAATTCATAGCGTTGTTGTACTTCTTTCGTGATCAATCCCATAGATTCTAAAAAATTGATGGCATCTCTGGTTTGCTTCGCTGTGAAACCAAATTGCTTTGCAATACTGTTATAGTTCTTTTGTAGTCGCTCACCTTTAAATTTCTTGCGATAGCCAATAATTTCACCAGTTGTTTCATCCTTTTCAATTATGGGACGATACCAATAACAAATATCTGCCAGAATGACGATTGCGTTGACATTTGGCTTAGTTTTCCCATCTTTATTTTCAGGATAGCGAATATGTTGAAACCAGGTATGAGGAATAATATTCCCCACAAAGTTAATTTTACCGATGTTGAAAACCGTTTCTGGTATTCCTTGAATTAATTTTTTTTCTGCCATAATTCACCTTTTCCCTTGATGTAGTTCGTGTTGTTATTTCCATTCAGGGTTATACAATTTATTATCACTTCTTTTGTGACACCCAGGACAAACGGTAATTAAATTGTCATAATGATCTGTACCGTTTTCCTTTTTTTTGCAAATATGATGAACGTGGAATTTAGTTGTTGCCTGCTTGCCGCATAATTGGCAAGTATGGTTATCACGTTTTAATATATCTTGCCTTACTCTTGACCAATATAAATTTTCCTCATATCTCGCCTGCGCAAATCTTTCAGCGGTTTCTTCGTATTCTAATTGGCGTTTTTCATACTCAATTTTTTTCTTTATTTTTTCTTGTGGCGAAGATGATGAATAATTTCCATCAAACGAATACCACAGATTATCATTTTTACAATAAACGCAGGGTAACATTTCATCATCCAATTCGATTAAACCTGGATCGTTTTTTGATTTTTGACGTGCAAACAATGCCCGATCTAACATTGACTTTGGCAAACTATTTAATTTGGCTCTCATAACTATTCCCTCACAGTTGCAGTTCCTGTTGTCAAGTATTTTTGAGTTTCTTAATTTCCTGTTCTAAATAGAACTTAATTAAAAAAATGTCTGATTTTGTGTGTAACTGCTTGTATTGTTCTAACCGCTTGTAAATATCTTCTCCTCTGACACTTTTAATTAGAGATCGGTAATGTTCTTCTCGGTTCGGATTATGAACACCGTAAAAGTGTTCTCCGCCTGCCGTTAAAACGATGCAATTATCTAAGAGGTATCTTAAAAACAAATTCGGCTTTCCCACGATGTGATGAACTTGTAACGTCTCATCACTTTTACCTGAAAGTTCTGATTTGTTTTGTGCTCTTAATAAGCATAATTCTCTTAACAAAGCGTCACACTGTTTTTTCAAAGACTTTGACTTTTTTGGTTTTTTTATGACTCTGCTGTTATTCATGTTGTCTCTCCGGTCGATTATTTTGCGCAGGGAGCCGGAGTTGAACCGGCGACCTTTCGTTTTTCAGACGAATGCTCTGCACTGAGCTATCCATGCGATGATTACCACACTGGCGGCGGTGTTCCTTTTTTCTGTTCTTTCTCAACTTCGTCCAAATATCGAAAAATGGACTGATAGCCGTTCAGTTCGGCTTGGATTGCCTGCATTCCAACAATAGCATTCTTGTATTTCGCTTCCTCAAGTTCGCAAGCAATCTTTTCTTCGTAACAAATGCCTTTCGCTATTTTCTCCGCATAGGTGGCTGGTGGTTTCGCTACCTTGCATCCATCAATTTCAAATACTATATCATTTTTCAATTGAATCAGTGTCTTTGCAAGCGCTCTTTCGTAATTGGCAATAGCTTCCGCCTTTGCACGAGCTCTAACTTTTAAAATCTTTCGCCCTGCAGCAAGCAGTCTGATTTTTTTTTGTATTTCGTTGGCAACTTTTACCAGTTCCATAATTCCCTCTCAATGCGTTGGTTTTGGTTTATCGTCTGGCTTCGGCGGTAACTTAATCAATGCGTCCATTCGTAAAACTCCTATGTTTCTCAATTAAACTGTCAATCTTCACCTGATAGGCTTCCTGCTGCATTCGGATCGCCTGGCAGGTGGATTCGGATTTCTTGTAATTCTGAATTCCAAAAATAATTGCAAATCCGATAATCACTAATACTAATATTTGTTCGAGTAGTTGTTTCACAGTATAAGCCTCTCTGAAAAATGACTTCTGAGGCACTTTTCAGCCTCAAGGCTGCACGATCTATGCTAAAAGATGTTCAGATACATAAAAATCGAATATAAGCCTAAAAACTGGAATTGGGAACTCTCTTTTCACCGTGTCAAACAAAATTTTTATGGTATCATCCAATCAGGGAACGGTTTCTCTATTTCAGGACTCCACCAGCGATAGCGGAATCCCCTGAATCCTGGAATATGCTGATCAATCGTTACTGCCTCTGAATCATTGTGGCGGACTAAGGCGTAGCCACGATTCGACCTCTCTACTCTGACTAATTTTGAAAATCCTCTTAGCTTGCCATTATAGCAAACATAGACTTTCTCGCCTGGATTGATTTTCGGAACAGGACCACCTAAGTAGAAATGCCATTCATCGCCTGACCATTGTTCACCTGGGAGATCGCCTTCCTCAATCCAATTTTTCATACCGAAACTTTTCGGCAAAGTAACTACTACGTCCATATATTTTCCTATTTCTGTTTTTCCAAATCATAAACCTGACCATTCTCCAGCCAGAAATATTTCCATCCTGGCTTCGATGGAATATTCATTTCGACTTTTTCCAGTTCCTTTTCCGTCAGCAGGGAGAATGGCTTAGTCCGGGACCCGAAAATGAACATAGACTCATAATCGTCCATGATGCCCTCGATCATCGACTGAAACTTCACTTTCAAATCCGGTAACATAATGTCGATTCCGTCAGCTACGAATAAACCAAGCCCTTTCAGAAAGTATGCGACTGTCTCTGAAAGAATGAATGAGATTCGTGTCCATTCGCTGGAGTCTTTGTCGATGTGAAACTCGGTTCGATCTCCGATTGAGAACGTCCAATCGGGATTGAACTTAATTGGATCAATCAGCTCAAAGCTATTCAAAAAGTCTAATCGCTCTTGAACCTTTCCAATAACTTGACTCACAATTTCGGTAATGACTGGACCAGCAGAATCGAGCAATTTATCCAGTTTGTTGTAATACTCAATTTCTTGATTTACGGTTTTGATTTTCGCCTGGGCTTCTTTGTACTCTATATCCTGTTTTTGATACATTTCCACTTTGGATTTCAGTCCATTGAGAATTGTTTTAGCACTGACAATCTTTTCGAGATTGGCGGCAACGCTTTTCATTTCTTCCCGGGCTTTGACAGCCTGAGTTCCCTTTTCCTTGACGATGTGCTGCTTTTCTTCAACGGTTTTCTTTGCCCGGGCTAAATCTTTCTCTTTGCCCTGTAGTTCAGGAATTAATTTATCGTTTGACTTGATCGTCTTAATCAATTCAGATTGCTGTGTAAAAACGACCATTTGTTGAGACTGCAATTCTTTGAGTTTATTCTGCTCGGATTGCAATTCTTTTTCGAGCGGCTCAATCAATGCCGGCAAATAATCTCCCTGAATTGGTTGATCACAGGTTGGACATTTATCTTTCAGCACTTTGAACGATTTGATCTTTTCCGATAATCGATCAACCACGATGGCTTGTGGCTTTATTTTATCGTTCACTTCATTTTCATCGATATGAAGTTGTTCCATCTGGTTTCTTTGTTCCGCAAGCTTCGCTTCGATCTCACTGACTGACTGATAGCTTTTCAAATATTTTTCTATTTCAGTGATTTCGCCGTTCAATTCTGCAATCTCTTGATGCAATTTCATCACGTCAATATCAGCTAAAACTTTGAGAGACCCCTTCCTGGTTTGCAGTTCGTTGTTCTGCTCGTCCAGGGCTTTAATATCTTGCTGGATCATTTCAAGCCCAATTTGATAAAGTTGGAGATTGTTGCTTTTGTAAGTTACCTTTTCATCCTTCGGAGCAAGAATTTTCAACAAATCGGTTTTATTCCGTTTTGCCTTGACTCTTTGCTCCACTGCCCAGGACTTCGCTCCCTCAAATTTATCAGCCTGAATTTTTTCGATCAATGGTGAAAGTTGGGGATCCACGATGCCGTGGATAGGAAATATCTCTCTGAGCAATGGTTCGGTTACTTTGATCCCACTTAGCAAAAAATAGAACTGCTTCCGCTCTGCTTCGCTCATGTCAAGAATCCTGCGAGCATCAAATAAACACATGAGTTGATTGTAGTCAACTCCCAGGATTTCCCAAATATCCGATTGTTCGGGATTGCGGGGTGATCCTTCTGCATCCTGAAACTTTTTCAATTGCCCTGCTTCGTATATTTGAATGCCGTTTGTCGATGCGGTAACGGTCTTGATGATTTTATACTCTTTTCCAGAATGCAAAAAAAGCATCTCCCCGGTTGCTTTACTTTCGCCGATGCGAATTAAGTCTTTTTCCGACAGCCTGTCATTCGGCTTCGACATACGTCTGGCGGTGCCTGGTAATAACCATTCAAGGCTATTTCGTAACAGGGTCTTTCCCGATCCGTTGTGACCGTTAATGACGAATACCTTTACGTCATTGGCTTCGATGATCGCCTTTGGGAATAGACCAAAGTTATTAAGAGTTATTTTGCTGATTCTCATTATGCAGTCCTTTGTTTTTTGCTCGTAATTTCATAAAGCATTCTTTGCAAATGTTTGAGTTGTGCTTGTTTATTTCATTCCCACACTTGCACTTGGGAATTTCTTTTTGTTCCGATGTGGGCGGCGGAATTTTACCTGCCAAAATCGGAACAAGCAGCAACGGTAATAATTTAGAATTCAAATTATCCATATCGTTATCCCTCATTGCTGATATAGTTGCATGGAAATTCCTGCATTAACGGCTGATCAGGAAAAAAACTCTGTAAATTATTTTTCAAAAATACCGGAATACTGTTATCATCGAATATCTGGCAATGTTCGATAATATCAATCACATCTTGAGTTGAACTTAACTTTGCCGGTCTGCTCTGCGCTCCCACGATCACCCAGCGGGGTTTCACCCATTTGATAATATCTCTGGGTTTCCATCCATGTAACTTTGATTTCAATAATGGTTCAAATGAGATAAAATTTCTTTCAGTAATCCCGTTGAGATTTTTGAACACATCTTGCCAAATTAGATCGTTGGTCATATCAACGCTTTGACCTAACCACACGTTATCGAAAAATACAAAATCATGGTATCTTTCAGGGTTTTTTGTGAGAAGCAAAAACATGTGCTGCTTTGCTTCCTTCATCACATCGATAATCTCATTGACCCAGGCAGGATTCCACCATTTTCCCATAATGTCACTCATGTCATTCACAAAAATTGTCGATGGCTTTTTTCTTCTGAGCGGTTCATCTAATCTGTAACGGTGGAACGTAGGCTGAAAACCGAATGGAAACTGCTGTGCCTTCCCATCCATACGGATTGGATTGTCAAGCACATAGACTTGACCAAATTTCCTATATTCGCAAAACTGCTTGATTGCTTCTCGCCCTTTTTTATCGGGCTGGAAGCGGTTGGCAATCTTCCTGGCATAGCAGTAGTTACAGCCATGCAGGCAGCCAGTAAATGGATTATAGGTGAATCCTGGAGATCCGTCTGGGTTCTTTACCCACTCAATTTTTGTCCTTTGCATCGTTTCTCCTGGTTAAATTATTGGCGCAAAAATAATTAGGGCTTTGGGTCTTCGCACAAGTTTCTGTTCGCTCATAAAGTTTCTGTTCTCTTGGATTTCAGCCTACGTATCTATCTATTATCTTTGCGCCACATTCCCCTAACTTTGTTTTTGTGGAAATTCATCATTCAAAGCGGACTTGACTATCTTTTTAACTTCCTCGGAAAAGCTGCCTGTTAATATCCATCGAAGATAATGCGACTTAAACTTAACCGCATTTTGCAGCGACATGTCTTTACACTTGCCAAACGTAAAACACGCTTCGCCGTTTGCGTTCCAGGCAAATTTCTTTTCCCGGTCTACAAATTTATCTTGATCGAAAGTGATTGCTTCAACTTCATCGACCGTTAATTTTTTATAAGGTAAATTCCAATCCAGCATGTATTCGAGTACTTTAATAGTTACGTTTGTATCGTTTAAAGCGTCATGCGCATCAAAAGTTTTGTCACAATATTCTTTATATGCGGCGGTAAGGTTTCTGGGATTGAAATGATGAAATAGCGCCATCACGTCGATCACTTTCGATCTGCTATAATCGAACAACTTTTCGATTCGCTGAAACTCATTTTTTAGAACTATTAAATCATAGTTCAGAACGTTGAATCCTGCAAAATCAGAATTATCAATAAACAGTGATAATTTTTCTGCACAGTCTTTGAAGGTTGGCTCGTCCCTTACCATTTCATCGGTGATATGATGAATATCACTGGCTTCTTTTGGAATTGGGATTTCAGGATTGACATAGCCTTCCAAAATTTGCCGTGGATCTTCTGGATTTGGAAATATCTTGACAAACGCATATTGCACGATCCTTGCCTCTGCTGGATTAGTGTTGGTCGTTTCGAGATCAAAAAAAACCAGCGAGCGTTGCAAATTCAAATTTTTCATTTTTGATGTCCTTTGTCTTTGGAAAACGTTTATAAAATTCAGTTACCATGTTGATTCGTTTTGTTTCGGTGTAAAATCTCGGTTTTGGTGCAAGGGGTTGTTCAGCGCCTTCGCAATCCCACTTATCCTCTGTGCGAAATATGGCTGCTCCTGGCGGAACGTCCAATCCCTGTAATATCGCTGTTGTTATCATCGTTGCAGTCCCTTCGTTGTCGTCCCCTAAATAAACCTTGGCACGTCCTGACAAACGCACCAGGGGTAAAACACCAGGTTCTATATTGCCGCCTCGACTTCTTTTTGCGGCGTTGCTACTGCCGGTTGCTGACCGTTCGGCTTCGGATCAGCTTTGGCTGTGCCGTTGCCATTAATCTTTTTGTTCAAAACTTCCGCTTCGTAATGATCAATCACACCAGATATTTGCTGTAAAACATCGGCAGTGCCTTTAAAACTTCTGAGGCTGGAAATTATCGGGATGTCAATTTTCAGTGTATTTTTACCCCAGGTTGTTGCATCTTTTAAAATACTGGCGGCTTTAACTAAATCATTTCCACCTAATTTCATCGCTTTGTTTTTTACAACTGTCATGGGTGACGGAGGAAGTTTCGCCTTAATTTTCTTAAGTTGCTCCTCGATCAAACTCGCTTTCTTTGCCACATTAAACCAGGCTACCGATTCCTGGTATTTTTCATCTGAGAGTTCACCAAGCTTTTTGAGTTCAGCAAGAATCTTAAGGGCTTCCGCTTTCATCTTTGCGATGTTTTGATTCTCAGATGCGGCGGCTGGCTGTGATCCATTACCATTGTCCTGCAACGTGGGCATTGCCTTAACTTTGCTTTTTGGCGTTTCGGTTTCGACTGAAATAACTTCACCATCTTCGGTTACATTCGCTCCCATTTCTTCGGCGGTATAGCAATTATTGATCACATGAGGGCATTCGATTCGGGCGCCCTGACTTAGTGCTCGTGAAAATAACATCGCTTTTGGGTATTTTTTCCACATGCACATTGGGTCATCTTTAAAAAGTAATGCGGTTACTGCATTACCCATTGTGAATGTAGACAAATAACCCTTCTTGCCTTTTTTGAAAAATTGAATTGAGCATTTCGTCTCATTGTGCTCGATAACTTCATAATCGTATTCACCCGACTTTTTAATCAGACTTGCCATAAGTTCGGCGGCAATACTGATCTTCCCCTTAATGATGTTGATTTTGTTCATCGAGACGATAGGCGTTAAACCTATTTCCTGCCCTGCCATGATCTTCACGATCGCCTGGGCTTGCGCTTGAACATCTTTAAATAGTCCTGATGCGATAAAAACTTTTCCGAGATAGTAAATTTCGTTTAAGGTAAGATTGTTCGATTTATAGAATTGAACCATTTGCTGCGTTGTTGTATTAACCAACGCTTGATTTTCATTTTCCATGATGTAGTCCCTTGTTTTGTAGTTC
>Ga0307378_10012992_pt1 | contig 10587 bp, 8 predicted proteins | sample UN1MG_FD_202238 | JGI IMG/M metagenome (GOLD analysis project Ga0307378, IMG submission 202238) | Soil microbial communities from Risofladan, Vaasa, Finland - UN-1 | ecosystem: Environmental > Terrestrial > Soil > Coastal area > Acid sulfate soil | place: Finland: Risofladan, Vaasa | collected...
GCAGCCGACCGCCGCCCAAACCCCGCCCGCGCCCGCCACCGACACCCAAACCACAACCGTCTACATCACCCGCACCGGCACCAAGTACCACCGCCCCGGCTGCCGCTACCTCCGCAAGAGCAAGATCCCCATTCCCCTCAACGAAGCGAAGAAGCACTACGAACCGTGCTCGGTGTGCAAGCCGCCGACGTGAGTGTGGCGGCCCGCGAGTTACCGATGAAATCACATATGAATGAAACTGACGACGGGAGGGAGATCGCCGAGCCATCGAACGATGAACACAGGAGCTTTGGCACCGCTCTCCCGGAAGCACTTGGACCCCGTTGCTCGACCTCCCGGAGACGGTGGGTCGCACAAAACCCAATGAGGAGGAATTGCTCATGACTTGGTCTGAACAAACAAGACAAGCTCTGCACCGCTGGCTCGCTCCGGATACGTGGCACAAGCGCCATCCTTTGGACGATGCACGCTTCTCAGTCTTTGTTGCCTCCGTCTGGAATGACGTGCATTCCCTGTGGGACGAGGCTGAGACGCGCGAGAAAATCGCTCGAGAGGCAATTGAGCTTCACCCGGAATGCGACGACTTGGCAAAGAAAGTGGCCGAGACGCGCGTCTCAGAAGGCACGGCGATTCTCGACTTTCTTTGCCACCTGCGCGACCACGGTCAGATGGGGCTTCTATCCCCGTAGCGCCAAGCTAGGGTCGGAGCCTCGAAATGGGGAAATGGGGGACAGTCACCTATTTTTTGGAACTGCTCAAGCAGGAATGTCACAGGCATCAAAGAGAGAAGGGGAGACCGTCCCCGCTTCCCCGCGCTTTTCTTGTCGGCCGACCATGGAAAGTAAAGAGATAGAAATAGGTGACTGTCCCCCTTTTATTTCTTCTCCTTTCTTCTCCCCCCTTTCTTCTCCTGGAGGTGCGATGGGAAGCTACATAACACGATACTGTACGTGCGGGGCCGTTCTCGAAAGTTTCTACGGTGGCAGTGCTAAGTTGACGGGAACACCATTTCTTGAGTGTCCTCGTTGTGGCAAGGTCTTCGACCGACAGCATGTTGCGACCGAGTGGGATCTAATGACCCCTGCTTTTCGAGCGGCAGTCAAGACCACCGCATTTGTCCGCAAGTTGCTCATTCTGGGCGCTTACATGCTCTTCGGAGTCTATGGCGTAGCCATGTATGTGCTGACACCGCCCGATCTGCTCGCAATGAATCATGCAGTACTGATAAGCATTTGGGTCGTCCTAGCGTTGCCTTTGTGTGCCTACTTCTACAGCCGGGATATTGGCGGCCAGATTGCGCGATCTCGGCAACGGATGGCAGACCCAAGTTACCGGGCGAAACTCATTGCCTTGGGCTACGCCAAGCACGACTCCTCTTGGAGAGAGTAGAGTCGAGAGGTGGCGCGGTGGGGTAGGCTTCGACATACTCTGGCTCGGGGTTTCCCCGTCTGTGTCTCACGAGTCGGAAATGGGGGAAATGGGGGACAGTCACCTATTTTTTGGAGTTGCTCGGGAAATGGGGGACAGTCACCTATTTTTTGGAGTTGCTCAAGCAGGAATGTCACAGGCATCAAAGAGAGAAAGGGAGACCGTCCCCGCTTCCCCGCGCTTTTCTTGTCGGCCGACCATGGAAAGCAAAGAGATAGAAATACGTGACTGTCCCCCTCTTCTGCCTGTCGTTCATCGGGTCGTGGGCTGCTTAGCGGGGCGCGGGCGAGGCGCAGCCTAGCGGTAGGGTGTTCCCAGGCAGAGCCTGGGAACAAGGGGCGGGGGCAGTCACCACGGGCGGACTGTCAACTCTTCACTCCGCACTCTTCACCCGCCACTCCCCACTCCCTTCTCCCCACCGTCATCTCCCTACTCCCTGGTCTTCACTCACATCTCCCCTCTCCCTCACGCCTTCGGCCCCAATCCCGCGATGCACTGGTCTTCGCGGATCACCTTGCGCGGCCCGCCGTCGATGCCGGTGGACCAGTCGTGGACGGCGGCGATGGATTCGAGGCGGTCGAGGATGCCGAGGGCTTTGGCCCGATCGTAGATCAACTGCCAGGCGCATTCCAGCTCGGGGTTGACCTCGCACTTGCCGTCGCGCGAGCCGCCGCAGGGGCCGTTGAACAGTCGCTTGGCACAGCGGGTGATGGGGCAGATGCCCGCAAACTCGCCCAGGCGGCAGTTGCCGCAGCCGAGGCACTTCTCCGTCCAAACGCCCTGCGACTCGAGGATGCCGATGAACTGCGTGTTGAGGCCGGGGTAGACGGGCGTTTGGGGGAACCGCTCGGCCAGGGCTTGGACGCCGGCGCCGCAGCCCAGCGAGCAGATCGCGTCGTAGTCGGCCACCGCGGGCGCCAGAGCGTCGATGAACGCGTCCTCGCACTGCCGCTCGATGGTGCACTCGTCGACCACGACGTTGGGGCGACCGATGAGCTTCAGCGACATCCGCAGCGCGGAGCCGAGGATGCCGGCCTCGCGCTCCCCGCCGGCCAGGCAGACGGTCACGCAGGTGCCGCACCCCACGAGAAGCACCCGGTCGTGGTCCTTGATCATGTCGCGGATTTCCGCCACGTTCTTGCGGTCGGCAACGATCATTCCTGTTCTCCTGCGTGCGAGGCCTCGGCCTCGCGGGTCATCTGGGCAACATGTTGTTCGGTGCTCTGGCGATCCCGCCGCAACGGGCTGGGGCCCAGCCGGGCGAGCCGCTCGGTCATCTCCGTAACGATCTCGGCGAAACGGCCCCCTTCGGCCGACGAGAGGTTGAACATCTCCAGGCGCTCGGGCTCCAGGCCGATTTCCGCGAGCAGCTTCTGGGCCCGCTCGACCCGCCGCCGTGCGCGGAGGTTGCCTTCGAGGAAGTGGCAACCCCCTTCCAGACAGCCGGCCACGATCACCCCGTCAACGCCCCGCTCGAACGCCGCCAGGATGTGGTCGACTTCCACCTTGCCGGTACACGGCAGCCGCAGCACGCGGACGTTGTCGGGATACTCGATGCGCATCGAGCCGGCCAGGTCGGCCGCCGCGTACGCGCAGTAATGGCAACAGAAGGCGAGGATCAATGGTTCTTGGTTAGTCATCGTGCTCGTCCACGCTGGGCCGACGTGGCGCCGGCCGGTCAATTTGTACCGTCTCGTGCCCGGGCTTATCGCGTGCCCAGGCTCTGCCTGCCCAAGCGAGGCAGAGCCTCGCGTTAGTGCGTTCCCAGGCGGAGCCTGGGAACGAGGGTGTTGTTCACGACTCGCCCCGTTCAACGTTTACGACTTGTGCCACCGGGGCGGTGCGACGCCGACCTGATCGAGGTGCGTCAGTTCGACTTCGTGGTGCTCCAAGTCCGGTGCCAGCAAGTTGTCCATCGCGCCGAGGATCTGGGCGTCGATGTAATGGCGCAGCGTGATCGCCTTGGCGGGGCACTCCGCGGCGCAACTGCCGCAGCCCATGCAGACCGCCCCTTGCACTTCGGCCTTGTTGTTCTCGTCGATCCGCGGGGCCATGTACGGGCAGACGTGTACGCAGGTCATGCAGGAGACGCACTTGTCCGGATCGACCCACGCCGTCATCCCGCCGACGGGCATCTCCTTTTTCGAGAGGATCGACGCCGCCCGGCCGGCCACCGCCGTTGCCTGGGCGATCGCCTCGGTGATGAACTTCGGCGCGTGCGCCGTCCCACACAGAAACAGCCCCTCGCTGGCGAAGTCGACCGGTCGCAGCTTCATGTGCGCTTCGAGGAAGAACCCGTCGGCGTTGAGCGGCACGCGCAGAAGCTCCGAAAGCTCCTGCCGATCCGCCCGGGGAACCATCGGCGCGGCCAGCACGACCAGGTCCGGCTCCAATTCGAGGTCACGTCCGAGCGACGGCTCGCGAACCCGCAGCCGGAGCTTGCCGTCCAATTGCAGCTCCGGCGGCGCTTCCGGATCGTAGCGGACGAACAGGACCCGCTTCTCTCGGGCCTCCCGATACGCCGCCTCGCGGAAGCCGTAGGTTCGCATGTCCCGGTAGAGGACGAGGATTCGGGCGCGAGGGTACCGCTTGCGTAACTCCAGGGCGTTCTTGACGGCCGTCGTGCAGCACACGCGGCTGCAATAGGGGCGCTCGTCGTTGCGCTGCTCGACGCACTGAATCATCGCGATCGTGGCCGCCTGGGGGAGTGCCAGCCCGCCGCGTCCCAGGCGATCCGACAGCTCCAACTGGGTGAGCACGCGATCGCTCTTTCCGTAGCCGTAACTCTCGGGCTTCTGCTCCGTGGCCCCGGTCGCCACGACGACCACGCCGTGCTCGACGCGGCGGCTCTCGTCCCGCGAGTTGATCGTCGACGTGAAAGTGCCGATGTGGCCGTTTACCTGGGATACGGCAGAACCGAGATAGACCGTGATCCGCGGGTGGGATTCGATCCGCCGGATCGTCTGGGCGAGGAAGGCCCGGACGTCGCCGCCGTCGAGCGTGGTGTGGAGGTGGCGGATCGTGCCGCCTAGTTGGCCCGCTTTCTCGACGAGATGGACGGGGAAGCCCTGATCGGCGATCGCCAGGGCCGCGGTCATCCCGGCAATCCCTCCGCCGACCACCAGCGCGGCGTTCTTCACTGGGACCGTCTCCTCGCGAAGCGGCATCAGCCTGGCCGCGCGGCCCGTGGCCATCCGAACCAGGTCGATTGCCTTTTCGGTGGCCCTTTGCGGCTGCCCCCGGTGGACCCAGGAGCACTGGTCGCGGATGTTGGCCATCTCGATCAGGTAAGGATTGAGGCCGGCGTCGCGGAGCGTGTCGCGGAAGATGGGCTCGTGGGTCCGCGGCGTACACGAGGCGATCACCACGCGGTTGAGCCGGCGCTCCTGGATCGTCCGCTTGATCGACTGCTGGCTGTCGTCGGCACAGGTGTACACGTTGCGCTCGGCGAAGGCGACGTTCGGCATCTCGCGCGCGGCCCGGACGACCCGCTCCACGTCGACCACCGAGGCGATGTTCGAGCCGCAATGGCAAACGAAGACGCCGATCCGCGGCGGCTCGTCGGTGACCTCGCGCTCGGGGGGGTAGGTCTTCGTTCGCACGCGCGAGCCTCGCGCCGGGGCCAACAGGGCCATGGCCCGACCGGCGGCCGCGCTGGCCTGCATCACCGTGTCCGGAATGTCCTTGGGCTCCTGAAACGCGCCGGCGACGAACACGCCGGGCCGGGAAGCGTCCAACGGGCAAAGCTCCTCGGTCTCGGCGAACCCCCAGCGGTTGAGCTTCAACCCGATCCGCTCCGCCGACTCTCGCAGCGACCCGCTCGGCTCCAGGCCGACCGAGAGCACGACCAGGTCGAACTCCTCCTCGACCTGCCGGACGCCGTCGTCGACGTAGACCAGCCGCAGGTTCTTCGTTTTGGGCATTTCGTACGTCCGGGAGATGAAGGAGCGGACGTAGCGGACGCCCAGTTGGCGCTTCGCCCGCTCGCAGTAGCGGTCGAAGTCTTTGCCGAACGCGCGGAGATCGAGGAAGAAGATGGTTACGTCGAGCTCCGGCTCGTGCTCCTTGGCGAGGATGGCTTCCTTCGTGGCGGCCATGCAGCAGACCGAGGAGCAGTAGTCGTTGCCGCAGCCCGAATCGCGTGAGCCGACGCACTGGATGAACGCCAACCGCTTGGGCTTCTCGCCGTCCGAGGGGCGCACGACGTGTCCGCCCGTCGGACCGGAGGCCGAGAGGATCCGCTCGAACTGCACGTTGGTGAGCACGTTGGGGGCGAAGCCGAAGCCGAACTCGCCGCGGCGGGTCGCGTCGAACGCTTCAAAGCCGGGCGTGAGCACCACGGCTCCGACCTCCAGCTCGATCGAGGTCTCCTCCTGGTCGTATTCGATGGCCCCCGCCTGACAGACCTCGGCGCAGAGCCCGCACTCCCCCGTGCGGAAATGGACGCAGTTCTCCCGGTCGATCACCGGCACGCGGGGCGACGCCTGGGGATGGGCCAGGTCGATCGACGGCCGGGCCGTGAGAAACTGATCGTAGCCCGTCCGGTGCGGCTTGGGCCGGCGCGACGTGATCGTCGCCAGATCGACGGCGCCGGTCGGGCACACGATGGCGCAGGCCCCGCACGCCTGGCACTGATCGCTGGGCTCGCCGAACGGCGTGGTCACTTCTCGCGTCGCGCCGCGGCCGAACAAGCTGATCGCGCCCCGGCCCATCAGGTCGCTGCACACGCGTACGCAAAGCCCGCAGAGAATACACTTCCCCTCCTCGGCCGGTTCCAGTGCCGTGGACGCGACCCCGAGCCCGGCGGCGAACTCGGCCAGCTCGCTCGATTGGGGAGCCTGGGCCAAGAGCAATTCGAGAACCGTCCGCCGCGACTCGCGCACTTGTTCCGTATCGGTGTGGACGACCAGGCCGGGCTCAACCGGGTAGCTGCATGAGGCCACCTGCTTCGGCCCCCGAGGCGTGTCGATCTCCACCAGACACACCCGGCACGCCCCGTAGGGCGACAGCCCGCGGAAATGACAGAGCGTCGGAATCGCGATGCCCATCTGCCGCGCGGCGTCGAGGATCGTCGTCCCCGAAGCGACTTCCACCGGGCGACCGTCGATCGTCACGACAACCTGATTCGACGAAGTTCCATCCACTATCGGTCTCCCACAAGCTCTTCGACCGCTGGGCGGGCGTTCTCGAATCGGCACGCGCCGGCGGGGCATCGCTTCTCATGGACGTGCATCTCGAACTCCTCGCGAAAATATCGTAGCGCCGTGAGCACCGGTTCCGGTGCCATGGCGCCGAGCCCGCAGAGCGACGCCGACTTCACCGTCCCGGCCAGCCGCTGGAGGATCGCCAGATCATCGGGCGTGGCGGTGCCGTTGCAGATCCGCGTCAGGAGGCGAAGCATGTGCCGCGTGCCCTCGCGGCAGGGGGTGCATTTGCCGCACGACTCCTCCGCGAAGAACCCGACGAGGAACCGGGTCATGTCGACCATGCAGGCGCGGTCGTCGAGCACGATGATTCCGCCGGTGCCGATCGCGTCGGCGGCCGCGACCAGGCCCGGATCGTGAAGCATCGACGCGGGGATGCACCCCTTCGCGGGTCCGCCGGCCTGGACGGCCTTGAGCGGCCGGTCCCCGGCGGGTCCGCCGCCGATCTGGAAGACGATCTCGCCGAGCGTCGTGCCGAAGGGGACTTCCACCAGCCCCTTGTTCTTGACCGCCCCTTCCAGCGAGAAAACGGTGGTTCCGGGGCTGCCCGGGATGCCCATCGCCTGGTACCAGTCGGCGCCGCGGGTGAGGATGGGCGCGACGCCGGCCCAAGTCTTCACGTTGTTGACCACCGTCGGTTTTCCCTGCAATCCTTCGACGACGGGGTAAGGGGGCCGATTGCGGGGCTCGCCGGCACGCCCCGCGAGGGATTCGATCAGGGCGGTCTCCTCGCCGCAGATGTAGGCCCCGGCCCCGCGGCGAACCTCCACCCGGAACGACCAGCCGCTGCCGAACAAGTCGTCGCCCAGCAGGCCGTAGCGCTCCGCCTCGGCGACGGCGTGCCGAAACGTCTCCAGGGCCAGGGGATACTCGTCGCGGACGTAGACGAACCCCTGCTCCGCGCCTACGGCATACGAGCCGATGATCATCCCCTCGAGGATCGCGTGCGGATCGCCCTCGAGCACACTCCGGTCGGCATAGGCGCCGGGCTCGCCTTCGTCGGCGTTGCATATCACGTACTTGGCCTCGCCCTCGGCCTGGCGGGCGAGCCGCCACTTCTGCCCCGTGGGAAACGCCGCGCCGCCCAGGCCGCGGAGCCCCGATCGCGAGATCTCGTCGATCACCTCGTCCGGAGTCATCCGAGTGAGCGCCCGGAGGGCCCCGCGGTAAGCGCCCCGCGCAATCGCCTCGTCGAGGGCCATCGGGTCGATCGAGCCGCAGTTGCGAAGGATCACCTTCTTCTGCGGACGATAGAAATCCAAGTTGGGCCACTCGGGGACTTCTTCCAGCTTGGCTGCCATTTCGGCCGAGCAGGGATACTCGTGGACCTCGCCGGTGGAAACGTTCTCCTCTCGGGCAAAGCGGCCCAGGGCCGTCTCGAGCCTCAGGTCTCCCGCGGAGGCGTACGACGACAGCAGATCCCGGGTTTTCTCGGGAGTCATGTCGGCGTAGCCCACCCGCGGCCCGTTGGGGAGCACGATATCCAAGAGCGGCTCGCGCGCACACAGACCGATACAGCCGGTTCGGGCGACCGTGGCATCGAGCCCCAACTCTTCCACGCTCCGGAGGGCCGCCGCTTCGACTTCCCTCGCCCCCACGGCCACTCCGCAACTGGCCGAGCCGACGAGGATCTTCAAGTGATCGGGGTAGAGCGCGGCCTGCCCGATGGCGGCTGTCCGATCGAGGTCCGCGGCGGTGCGTATGCGAGCGCTCATTCGAACTGCTCCAGGATCTCCGGGACCCGGTCGGGATTCACGTTGCCGAAGCTGCGGCCGTCGATCCGCATGGCCGGCGAAAGGGCGCACAGTCCGAGACACCGCACCGTGCGCAGGGTGAAACGTCCGTCCTTGTCGGTCTCGCCCTCGCCCGCGCCAATCTCCCGCTCCAGCCGCTCCCGGAGGGCCCGCGAGCCTTGCGCGTAGCACGAGGTCCCCACGCATACCTCCACAATGTGCCGCCCGACCGGCTCCAGTCGGAACGCGTCGTAGAACTTGGCCACCCGCAAGATCTCGGCAAGCGGAACTCCCCAACGGCACGCGAACTGTTCCAGGATCGGGCGGGGGAGATACCCGTGGGCGCGGTGAATGTCCTGGAGAACGGGCATCATGGCTCCGAGCGATTCTTGGCGGCGCGCGAGGATCTCATCCAGCTCGGCGCGGCGTTCGGCGTCGAGCTCTCGGCCGGGCCGAAAGGGCTCGGGAGGCTGAGGGACGTTGCGGACCGGGCAGGCCTCCCAGCAATCGCCGCAGCCGGTGCACTTTTCGGCGTTGACGCTCCTGGGGCGCTCACGCACCTCGACCCGAAAATGGCCCGCCTCGCCGTCGAGCCGGACCACGTCGGCCATGGTCAGGACGTCGATGTTCAGGTCGCGGATGCACTCCACCAGCTTCGGCGAGATGATGCAGGTGGCGCAGTCGCCGGTGGGGAAGGTCTTGTCGAGACGGGCCATGCCGCCGCCGATCGTGGGGCTCTCTTCAACCAGGTAGACGCGAAATCCGGCCGCCGACAGGTCGAGTGCCGCCTGGATTCCGGCCACGCCGCCGCCGCAGACCAACACGGCCCCGCACGGCTCTTGCCCGTCGGATCCCAAAGCGGCGTCGGAAATGGCCTGGCTATTGGTAATCATCGCGCTCTTCCACGGAATCGGACACGATAAATGAAAATGAATTCGACAGGATAACGGGATGATACGGGATGAAGAAGGAAAGGGAGAGAGAGGACCTTGCGTGCGTGCAAGGTGCGTTTCCTACTGTCAGGCCATCTTGTTCATCCTGTCATCCTGTCAAGTCTCCCATCGCCAATCCTGTTCCCGTTAGCAGCGAATCGGCGCTCACCGTGAGCGCTTCGAGGCCGAGCTGTTTGGGGGCCAGCCCGAGGGCAAGCCCCAGGAGTTGCGTGACGTAAAGGGCCGGGGTGTCGGGCAGATCGCCGTGAGCTTTCCCGGCGTCGGCCTGCCGGAGATCGAGATTGACCTGGCACAACGGGCAGGCGACCGCCAAACACTCGGCGCCGGCCTCGCGGGCCATGGAGATCAGCTTGTGGCTCAGCCGGCCGACCACGCCCGCATGGGTCATCGAGAGGCTCGCCCCGCAGCATTCCGTCTTCAGCGGCCACTCGACCGGCTCCGCTCCCACCGCTTCCAACAGGTCTTCCATCGAGCGGGGGTGCTCCGGGTCGTCGAAGGCGACGACCTCGGGCGGGCGCGTCAGCAAACACCCGTAGTAGCACGCCACGCGAAGCCCGGTAAGCGGCCGCTTCACTCGATGGCGAATCTCCGCGGTGCCCACGTCGTTCACCAGCACGTCGAGCACGTGGCGAACCGGCACGCCGCCGTCGTACGCCTGTTGCGTAATCCGTTGCGTGCGTGCGCGTTCCTCCGGATCGTTCCGGATTTTGTGATTGGCCGTGCGCAGCCGGGCGTAGCACGAAGCACACGCGGTCATCACGGGCAGGCCCATCGCGTGCGCCTTTTGCAGATTCACGACCGGCAGCGCCGTGGCCAGCGAGGCGCTGGTGGTATGGGCAGGCGTCGATCCGCAGCAGACCCAATCGGGGATCTCTTCCAGCTCGACGTCCAACGCGCGCGAGACGGCCCGCGTCGAGCGGTCGAAGTCCCAAGCGGTCGATTCGAGGCTGCAGCCGGGGAAATACGCGTACTTCACCGCTTCTTGTCCTCCTCTTCAGCCCGGCGGAAGATCTCTCGCAGCCGCTTGGCCTCGCCGCTTCGCTTGGGCAAGAGCGAAATCTTCCCCTTGGCCAGCATTCGGGGGAACTTGTCGACGTCGGAGAAGAGGTCGCCGCTGCGGAGCTTGTACGCCGCCATCATCCCCAGCTCGAACACGCGACCGTGCCGGCGAACGCTCCCGAGGAACGAGCGGTTGAACTTCTCGCCGCGTGCGTCGGGAATCGCCACCTTCCGCTCGACGGCCATCATCCGCAGGGCGTCCATCACGGC
>Ga0307378_10012995_pt1 | contig 10586 bp, 6 predicted proteins | sample UN1MG_FD_202238 | JGI IMG/M metagenome (GOLD analysis project Ga0307378, IMG submission 202238) | Soil microbial communities from Risofladan, Vaasa, Finland - UN-1 | ecosystem: Environmental > Terrestrial > Soil > Coastal area > Acid sulfate soil | place: Finland: Risofladan, Vaasa | collected...
GAACCGACATCTTGCTCCACCCACTCATCGAAGATTGTGCAGAGGAAATCGCCCCATGCCTCAGCTGTCATGGTGTTGCGATTGGCTCCGCTCTCAGCTTCGGCCGGCAAGGTGCTGTGAGTTTCTCCGCTTTCAGCCTTGGGCTGTCGTTCCACCATCGGTAAAAAGCTCACATACGGGGCTTTGATCTGCTTAAAGAATCTGTAGACTTCGGTGGGATTTTGGACATTGTGTGCATTTACCACACACAGGATATCGCAATTGACTCCATGATGCTGCAAGAGTTCATACCCGCGTTTCGTATCTTCGAAAGTGGACTTTTTATCTTTAGTCAAGCGGTACCGGTCATGCATTTCTTGAGGGCCATCCAAGCTGAGTCCAACAGCAAAGCCCTCATCTGCTAAAAAGCGGCACCAGTCCTCATCGAGAAGCGTCCCGTTGGTTTGCATGCCGTTCATGATGCGCTGACCAGAAGGCTGGTGTTTATGCTGCAGCTTCACGATCTTACGAAAGTAGTCCAGTCCTAAAAGCGTCGGCTCCCCCCCATGCCAGGAAAATCGGATCACTTCCTCAGGATAAGCCTTGATGTGCTGGACTATGTACTCTTCCAAAATGTCGTCCGGCATGCGAAACGACTCTCCTTTTGGATAGAGCTGCTCTTTTTTCAAGTAATAACAATAGTGACAATCCAGGTTACAGATAGAACCGACCGGCTTGACAAAAACCTGGAACTCTCGGGAAGCCTTAGTCATCTTCTAAACGTGGTGGGCGAGGATAATCCCAAACCGATTCTTGTCCAGAGCCTGGCTCGATACGACGAGGTCTCATGGGGGAACTCTCCTTTCTTGGCAGCTTAAAACGCGACTTGTTGCTGAATTTATGGTAATTGAAAAATATGGATAAATCTAGCCTCAATGTGCTTTGGCTGGCACAACTTGTTGGAAAATAAAAAGATAGCTTTAAAATACCCTTTGTATTGAGCCTTAAAGTACTCTTTTTGGGCAAGGAAACATAAATCTAACGTTGAAGTATCTTTTCTCGTGATTGTATAAATAAGAGGCCAGGCCTGTGGAATCTTGACATATTGTGAAGCCTTAATATAATAAAGTTTCATCTGGAATCAAATAATAGGGGGCTAGTTTGAGTCCTGGTATAATGAATCATAAAAAGATCATCCGGGGATGGAAAGTGATCACAAATGGATGAGTACCAGCCTACAATATTTGTGGTCGATGATGATCGTTCGATCCTTAAATCGATCAAAAGACTCCTCCAGTCAAACGGATACAAAGTCGAGACTTTCCCTTCCGCACATGAATTCATGGAATTTGATTATGACAGTAAAGGGCCGGCATGTCTTATCCTCGATGTTATGATGCCGGAGATGTCCGGTCTTGACCTCCAGGAAACAATCCTGTCGTGGGATATCTCACTGCCCATCGTATTTATAACCGCGCTCCACGATGTTCCCACGAGTGTGAGCGCTATGAAAAGGGGAGCGGTCGATTTCCTCACCAAACCGTTTAAAGAAACTGATCTATTAAATGCGATTCAATCAGCACTTCAAAAGGATCTGAAGATGCGTGCGGCCTCTAATGAACTCACAAATTTAAAAAGGCAATTTGCTCTTCTTACACGACGAGAACGTGAGGTTTTATCTCATGTGGTCGGTGGCAAGCTCAACAAACAGATCGCTTTCGAATTAGATATCTCAGAGAGGACCGTTAAGGCTCACCGTGCTCAGGTCATGGAAAAGATGGAAGTCGACTCCCTGGCGGAACTCGTGCAGATGGCCGGGAGGCTCGGTGTTCAACCCCCCAGCCCCGATAAGGGCTAACCGCCAGCCCATTCATGATGACTTCACGTATGACGACTGGTAACAACGCGGTTTTTGTTTGGGAAAGAGAATTATTCAGGGGAGGAAGATGAGAACTCTAAAAAAAATACTTGTCGCCCTTTTGATCCTATTAGGGATCGGGCTTATCATCGGGATCCTGTATGTCAGGCAGCTCTCCCGAAAGGGCCTTCCGGATTACAATGCAGAGGTCAAGCTGGAGGGGATGTTGGGTCAAGTCACGGTCTACAGAGATGCTTATGCGGTACCCCACATCTATGCAGATAACGAGAAAGATCTCTACCGGGCCACCGGTTATGTGATGGCACAAGACCGTCTCTGGCAGATGGATCTTTTCAGACGTGCGACCACCGGAAGACTCTCTGAGATCTTCGGGCCGGACCTGGTTGAGGCCGATCTTTTGATGCGCGCCCTTCGCATTCCGGAAAAATCCCGAATGGTCCTCAGCCGTCAAGAACCGGAAGTCCTTGAAACTCTGGAGGCCTTTGCCGATGGAGTCAATCAATTCATCGAAATACATCAAGATGATCTCCCCCTAGAATTTTCTCTGCTGGGGTATAAACCAGAGGATTGGGCGCCGGAACACACAGTAAATCTGATCAGTTACATGGCCTGGGATCTGACATTCCCCTGGAGGTCTGAAACCCTTCTCTTCAAAATTGCGCAAAAAATCGGCCCAGATAATCCCAAGCTAATAGAATTGATCCCCGATCTCTCCCTTCAGACAACTCTGGGCTATCCCAAATTCCGGCTGGAAAAAGATAAACTTGAGCTTAGCTCAAACCTCCTGGAGTCCTCCCGCAAACTCGAACAATTAGGTCTTGTGGTTTTTTCTGGAAGTAATAACTGGGCCGTTTCAGGCAAAAAAAGTATAACGGGAAAACCACTGTTTGCCAATGACATGCACCTGGATCTCTTTATCCCGGGAATCTGGTACCAAATGCATCAGATCGTCGAAGGGAAATTAAACGTCACGGGCGTTTGCCTTGCCGGAGCTCCTTCTGTCGTAGCAGGCCACAATCAGAGGATCGCGTGGGGGATGACCAATGCTATGGTGGACGACATGGATTTTTATCTGGAAACGATTCATCCCGAGAATCCAAACATGTATATGTTCAACGGCGAGTGGCGTGAAATGGATGTCCGGACAGAAAGGATCCTTATTAAAGGCAGTGAAATCGCAGAGAAAACGCTTCGCTTCACCCATCGGGGCCCCATCATCTCCGGTTTTAAGGGAATAAGCGATCACGCTCTCTCGATGCGCTGGATTGGGAATGAGTTTTCGGATGAAGTCTATTCTGTCTACTGGCTCAATCGTGCCGGAAACTGGGAAGAGTTCAAGCAGGCAGCCAAATACTTTTTTTCTGTCAGTCAGAACATAAATTATGCGGATGTCGATGGGAATATCGGACTGTATTATTGTGCCGGCGTTCCCATCCGCAAAGGCAAAGGCTTCTTTGTATTCCCCGGGGAGACCGACGAGTACGACTGGACGGGATTTATTCCTTTCGAAGAGCTTCCCCATGTTTACAATCCCGAGAGCGGATATGTCTCCTCTGCCAACAATCGCGCTACGGATGAAACCTATCCCTATTACATAAGTCAATGGTTTTTACCGCCCCATCGGATCGAACGCATCCATGAGATGTTGGAAGCCAAAGAGAAACTGTCCATCGATGACTTTAAATCCATGCACTCTGATCTTCATTCGACTCTAGTTGATGATATCTTGGGAGATATTGTAGGAGAATTAAAGGACATGGAGGATTTGTCTACAGCAGAGAAGAAAGCCCTGGAACTGTTGATGTCCTGGCCGGGAGAGCTCACCGAAGCCAGTGCAGCAACTTCGATCTTTGAAAAAATGCAGTATCATCTTACAAAAAATCTGATACAGGATGAGCTGGGTGATGAGCTCCTTGGCGAGATCCTTGGAAACCGAACGCTGTATCTTAATCTTTTGGTGAAAATTTTCAGGACCAAAGAATCCTTATGGTGCGATGATGTGAGTAGAGCTGACAGCGAAGAAGATTTTTCCCAGGTCGTTCAGAAAAGCTTTAGAGACACTGTTCAGGATCTTGTGACAAATAGGGGAGAGGATCCAGAGGATTGGGAGTGGGGCAAGATCCACAAGCTTCATCTTGACCACCCTATAGGAAGTGTTAAGATTTTGGATCGTGTGTTCCGGCTGAATCGTGGGCCCTTCCCTGTAGGAGGAAGCAATCACACTGTCTGTCCCTTCTCCTACAGCTTCAAGACCTTCGTCTCCAAATCAGGCGCTTCCCACCGTCACATTTATTCTCTGGCAAATTGGGATGAGTCCTGGACCGTGATCCCTACCGGAGTGTCGGGAGTTCCCGCTAGTCCTCATTACTGCGACCAGACCTCCCTCTATTTAAAAAATCAGTATCATCACGATTATATCAATCGAAACCTGATCGAACGTTCCGCCTTTTACGTCACCAAGATCAAATAATCTTTTTTATTCAGTAGATATTCGTTCTTGAATAAAAAGCGAATCCCTCTCCATATAAACATTATCCTCAATATTGGGGATTGTTGTAATGAAGCAACAAGGGCGAAAAAAAGAAGGGAATTTTAAAGCTTTGTTAATTTTAAGAAAAAAAATCCCTTTATTACCTAAGAAAAAAATCAAATTATGGCTTTACTTTGTTATTTCTTCTTGGCCTTCTTAGCCTTAGGAGCAGCTTTTTTCTTTACTACCTTAGGAGCAACCTTTTTCTTTGCTGCTTTCTTTGCCATGTTTTTTTCTCCTTTGTTAAGTTCTTTTCCTCATCTTGATTGAATCTTTCTCATTTTTTTATTAATGCTATTATACAATTATTGCGCTAAAAAAATCGATTTTTTTTAAAATATTTTTTGCCGCAAGTATTAATTGTTAATCATGCTCTGGCTGGCATAGATTATTGAAAATAAAGAAGTTCGCTCTGAGACACCCCAATTTTAACGCTTAGCATTGATATTTTAACTTCAAAATGTTCCTAATTTGAGCGCTTATGAGTGTTTTTTTTGGTGTTAAATCATAGTTCTGAGAAAAGATTCTTTTCTTTCTGTTCAGTTTAATTTAACAGACACGGAAGATTTGCGGGCAACTTTCGTCTAAAGTATTAAAGATAAGACTTAAAAGTACATCTCTTTTAATATTAAAGAAATGAAATGAGAAACATTTTTGGATAATTTAAACAGACATAATATATTCATATCGACTATCATTCTGTGCTTGCTTTTTTTCAACAGCCTCTCCATCTTCGGCCAGGAGCGCACTAAATCCGCTCATATCTCCCGCACGGAAAATGCTCCCCAAATCGACGGCCTCATCACCGATGAATGCTGGAAAAGCATAGAACCTGTTTCCGGATTCTTTCAGTTCGATCCTCTCAATGGCGCTAAGGCCTCGGAGGAAACTCTTGTCTGGATCGTCTATGATCAAAAAAATCTGTATTTTGCCTTCCTCATGAAAGATTCCCAACCGGAAAAGATCTGGGCAGAGCTCACACCACGCAACACCTACGAAAACAATGATTCCATCACTGTTATTATCGATACATACAATGATAAACGGACGAGCATCACCTTTACGGTGAATCCCAAAGGCGTCCAGAAAAATTCCAGGGAAACGATATGGTACTCTGGTGCTGTTGTCCGCGAAGACGGATGGTCGGCAGAAATGGCCATCCCATTCAAGTCCTTGCGCTTCTCTCCACACGAGGACCAAATCTGGGGGATCAATTTCGAACGGTATATCCACCGTCTGAATGAAAAAGACTACTGGACAGATGTCAGCCGGGATGTTCCTCTCCTGCATCAGATGGGAGAACTGACCGGCCTGTCCGATGTGCGCCCCGGGTATAATCTGGAGTTCTTCCCCTATTTGGGAGTCCGGACCTCCCGCTGGGAAGAGGAAAAAGATGATAAGTTGGCAGCCGGTCTGGATGTCAAGTATGGAATACTCCCTAATCTCATACTCGATCTCACGGCCAGCCCTGATTTCAGCGAGGTGGAATCAGATCCGTTTATCTACCAGCGTACACCTTATGAGAACTACTTCAGTGAACTGCGGCCATTTTTTAATGAAGGGAGCCAGTATTTCCAGCTTTCGACGGAGCAGGGCGATTTTTTCGGAGGGCCCCAACTGAGTATGTTCTACTCAAGACGCATAAGCAATCCGAAAATTGCTACAAAACTCACCGGCAAAACTGGAGGTTATTCCTTCGGTATATTGGGCGCTCTCAATGATGAAGAGGAAGGAGATGCTTTGTATTCGGTCGTCCGTGTCCAGAAAGATGTTTTCAAGAATTCACAGATCGGAATTTATTATGCGGGCATGAACGCCGACGAGGATTACAGCAGGAATGTTGCATTGGATTACATTTTTAATTTCAAGGATGTCTATTATCTTCGCGGCGTGAGTGGATTTTCATTCAATCAGGGCACTACAAATAACAACAATGGAATGCACATCGTCCGGCTTAAAAGAGAAATCGATGCCGGGATTCAGCTGGAGATGAATTTCCATCGCATTGAAGAAAATGTCGATGTGAGGACCGGATACGTCAACCAGGTCGATATTCAAACCACTGAGCTGAGTTCCGGATTCGCCTGGAGGTTCAACCAGGGCCAGATCAAGCGTTTAAGTCTTGATGTCTATGGGACACTCAATCAGGACACCCACGGAAACACAACCGGTAATTCAGTTCGGGGATCCTACTGGATGGAATTCCTATCACAGTTCTTCATCCATGGAGGATTTTCCGCTGGACGGAGCAAATACCAGATATTCGATGCCGTGGATAATCTGGCATGGACAGAGGATTTTATCAAGACATATGGCGGGGATTTTGATTTTCGTTGGGAACGTGGTGGATTCTTGAAGGGAGCGAGCGTCGAGCTCGGGTATGAAAAAAAGGGGATCTATAACGAGGACTATACAGCCGTGGAAGCCGGGTCTGAACTGCGGACAGAAGCCGAGGTCACACTGCGGCCGCTCAGTTACCTTGAGTGGTCCTTTAGCAGCAATTGGATCAAGCAGAGGATCGACCGGACAGGGGAGAAAGTCTTTGACGGTATGACCTATGCCACTGGCCTCCATTTCCAGATAACGCGCAGCCTTTTTGTGAGCACGTGGCTAAATGGCGAAACCCGCGACAATCAGTACAATTTTGATTTTCTCATCGGGTATTATTTTGGCGCAGGAAACATCCTCCAGATCAGCTACAAAAAAAGCGCACGCACAGAGGATCTCGTGAGAGAGGACGGACACTCAATGACCTTCAAGGTGTCGTATCTCTTACGTATTTAAACCTTTTTTTGATTTTTTAATATATCTTAAATCGTTTTATTCCAGATTATGTTCAATCTTCAAAAATATATTGTGATTTTATGGTGATTTATAATACATATATAGACGTTAGCATCAGAGTATAATCGATAATTTCAGGAGATCAATGATGAAAGTAAGATACGTTTTGGTCGTCGGTGCATTTTTGATTTTTATGCTCGGGATTTTCGCCTATACCCAAGAAAAGGAGTCCCAGTATGTTGTGACGCTTCCCGATATCGATATCTCTGGCTCTCCGAATGGTATTGTTCCTTTGCCAAAAACTATGCCGTCGGTATTTACCGATGTGTTTGTGAAATACACAAAAGTCGTCGCTCCGAACGGCAAGCCCATCCATCTGCTCGCTCAGGCTGACTGGACGGATGACAAGCTCGCCAAAGTCCGGAATATCCTGGAACACATGTTGACCGATTACCCCGGTTCCGAATATGGGAGCGATAAAACTGAAGTTGCCAATTCTATGTCCGACAAAAAAGCGACGATGGTCCTGTTTAACAATTCCCAATCGGCTTGGGAGGCCATGCAAGGGCCACTAAGAGGCACCACGGATCTCGAGATGCAGAGTATGTGGGCGAACGAAATCGTAGCGGAAGGTTCCGATGATTATATGAGTCACATCACCCGCGATGCAGCATACGAAGAGATCTGGCATCTGGTCCATGATACGGGAGTCATCCCAACTCTCCCCAAATTTCAGTCGGAAATTGAAGCAGCAAAGGATGCTGCAGTGGAAATTGGATGGGGTCCGCCCAATGACGATCCATCGAGTTGGCATTCCGAATATTATGCGCAACAGTACGACAACTACCTCGATCTTTGGGTTGTCCAGCCAAAGGTGTGGGAAGGAAGAAAGCTTAAGCCGGGTGAAATGCCCGAGGGGACGGCTCATTGGGGGCAGAATCAGGTGAACAGCCGTGGCGAATTGTTGGAGCTCGATCCTGTCGGATATGAGCTGGTAGAAAAATTCTTTCATCCTTATCTCACATACACACCCCAGTTGCCCGTGGATTTTGAGGGGACATTCTCGTTGGCATTCGACAAAGCGCTGGTCTATACGCACAAATCTCAGCACCTCAAGAATGTAACGCTTAGAGGGAGCAAGAATGCCAGTCTTTTCGGAAACGCCTATGACAATGTGTTGACAGGCAATGCAGGCGATAATGTCCTGACAGGAGGGGCAGGGGACGACTGGCTAATCGGTGGCGATGGGGATGATACTGCGGTTTTCGTGGGTGACTTCGAGGATTATACGATCACAAAGCGCGGAAAATATGTGACTGTCAAAGACAATCGCGTGAACCGTGATTGCACCGACACCCTCATCGACATCGAATCCCTTCAATTCAGCGATAAAATTATCGCTTTGGCTAGCGGAACTGATTGATATTAAATAAAATAGAAAGAAAAACTGCCTGATTTTTAGGCTTAGATTTATGTTTTTTGGTATGAAAACATAATTCTAATCATCGATCCTTTTTTTCCAACTTACGGCTTTTTAATCAACTTTGTCTATGATATAAGTTATAAAGAATTGACTCACAAAAAGGAGGAATAATGAAGGCCGGAAAACATTCTTATGTTCTGTTTTTGACTTTATTAATTTTCTTGAATCTGGCTACGAACCTGGGAGCAAATGAAACCAAGGCTAAAGAGGTTTCACCTCCAGGAATCCTCCCAGTCGTTATTTTGAGTGGCTCCGATTATGAGATGGGATATCAGTACGGCCAGCAGGCTGGGCCCTATTTGGACAATGAAAGAGAGGCGAAATGGGCTTCGGCTCTGCAGACGTTCAGTCGTGAAAAAGTGCTCTATATGCTAAAAGGAAATCAGTTTTACATCCAAAAGTATACTCCCGAAAATATCGAGATCATGAAAGGAATATCGGATGGAGCCACAGCTGCCGGCTACCAGTTGTTATACACGGATGTTTTGTTGATGAACTGCACTCTGCCCAAGCCAGAGACTTCCTCTTTTCCTCCAGGTGCGGAAAAGGATCCGCTGCCACCCAAAAAGTGCTCTGTGTGTTCCGCCTGGGGAAGCGCCACCACAGACGGACGTTTGATCGGAATGGATACTCTTGATTCGGGTGAAGCCGCATACGGTGTGATCATTTTGGCCTTTCCGGATAAAGGGAATAACTATGTATGTGGTGCTGAAGCCGGTGAGATAGGCGATCATTTCTTGATGAATAACCGGGGGCTTTTTGTGGGAAACAGCGGGGGAGGCGGTTCCCCCCGGGATGTCGACACGAATTATGGCCTGTCCTGGTCATGTTCCCTAACCCACATTGTGCGCTTTGCAAACAGCGCCTATGATGCCAGGGATATGCTTTTGCCCTGGCAGATAAACATCCCGGAAAACTTTCATTTTGTCGACGTCAAAGGGGACGCCTGTGTTGTGGAAAAAACGGCAGCCATACAAAGTGTCAGAAAACCCGGTGACTTCGGCGAAGTCAATTTTCTTTATTCCACGAATAACTACTTGAATAAAGAGATGATGCCCACAAAAAAAGGGGGATTTATAAAACAGCACGGTGGATATGGAGCTTATGCTGCCCCCCGAAACCTGATGCTTTGGGACATGCTCCACAATTACCACGGCCATATCGGTGTCGAATTCATGAAAATGATGCTGCGTTTCCCTGGCGACGCCCCACCTAATCCTCCGGAGGGTGGTTGGGATGCGAAGGTCTGCCGCCCGTCGAATTCGTGGGTTTCGGTCCTGCTCCCGGATGATGGGGATAAGGGTGTGGCTTATATCTGCACAGGCCCTGCCGGCCGCGTGATCCATTCTTCGACTGCATCGGATGGAGAAGAGATGCGATCGAGCTACCCCTACATCGAAGGCACGCATACCTTCTATAGTTTAACTCTTGCCGCAAACCCTAAAGAGGCGGTCGAAGCCGCTCAGAAAGCAGCCAACATAAACATTGCCACTGCCTACAAAAAGCTTATGTATCTTAATTTCACCGATACCGGATATGCTGCATTGAATGAGTTGTATTCCCTTGCCAATGCTGAATACTACCAGGGCAAAATCTACCTTAATAAAGGACTGCTTGCTGACGGAAACGACGCCTTTTATTGGCTGGCAAAGGCAGCCACTTCTTTCACCAGATCCCAGGCCCATGCCCAGCAGGTTTATGAAGCTCTAGTCCCTGCTCCCACCAACCCATCTGACCTGGGCCTAAAACCCTTTGGCGGCGATTGGGCCACTTGGGAAACCAAGGTCGGAAAAGAAAAAGAAGTGAGCGGTCCAGAGAGGTTTACATGGGTCGAATAGGGAAATCTTGATGCATCGTAGGGAGGCATTTTATGTCTAGTCGAAAGGCAATCCTGGCAACATTGATTATTGTATTGGTGCTGCTGGTAATAG
>Ga0307378_10012996_pt1 | contig 10586 bp, 12 predicted proteins | sample UN1MG_FD_202238 | JGI IMG/M metagenome (GOLD analysis project Ga0307378, IMG submission 202238) | Soil microbial communities from Risofladan, Vaasa, Finland - UN-1 | ecosystem: Environmental > Terrestrial > Soil > Coastal area > Acid sulfate soil | place: Finland: Risofladan, Vaasa | collected...
CCGCCAGCGATTCGGGCACGCGCAGGCGCTGCATAAATTGCGCCATCAGCCCGGCGCCACCGTAGCCGGTGAGGCGTGGCTCGGTGGCTTCCACGCGATAAGACAAGGGCTTGACGAGGGTGGCTCGCGGGGTGATAATGTCCATGCGGGAAGCGCCTCCTGGTCGATGGATTTGTCGGCAATAAATACTTCGACACAGGCAGGCGCTTCCTTGCTTTTGTGTGGGTTGGAATCGTTCCCATCATCGTTTCATCAGCTGTTAACCGCTTAACATCGCTGCTTCACCCGCCAGGTGAAGCATTTACGCTCATTGCGCATAATCTGGGTCTAGCGCGGCGCCCTTGGGCGCCGCCTTCGCGTTGAGGAGCGAAACTGGGTGGGGGCACCGCACCGCCATGACCCTGTGGACGCTGCGGGGGTTCGTCGCCACCTCGACCATCTGCGGCGGTCAGGCGCACGTGAAACCGACTGCAGTCCTCAGGCGGTATGAGGACGACATGCTCCGCGCTGCTCTCTTCTTGAAGAAGGTAGAGGACAGCCTGCGCTTGTGAAGTTGCTTTGGGACCCCCATCCGGCTGGAATCGCGAGCACGCTTATGAGCCCCGCGGCCATACAAGAATATGTCTTACCGGCCCGCGCAGACGGAAGAGCGGTTATCGACCCGGAACGGATGATCGCTTGCTGCGCGCCATGCGGATGAATGGTTATCGGCCCGGAACAGATGAGTGCTTGCTGCACCGCATGCGGATGAGTAGTTATCGCCCCGGAACGGATGAGTGCTTACTGCGCCCCGCCAACTCGCCAGTATGCCAGCAAGCTGTCCAGCGCTGTGTAGCGCATCCTTGATGGCTATTGCGCCGCCTCGCCATTCACCACCATCCCATCCTGGAGCTGCACTGTCCGCTCCGCGCGGGCGGCGATGCCGGCGTCGTGTGTTACCATGACCACCGTCACTTTGCGCTCGGCGTGCAGCCGCTGGATCAGCTCGATGATCGCCGCGCCGGTCTTGCTGTCGAGGTTGCCGGTGGGCTCGTCGGCGAGGATGCAGGTCGGTTCGTTGACCAGGGCGCGGGCGATGGCCACCCGCTGCTGCTCGCCGCCCGAGAGCTCGCCGGGCCGATGCTTCACGCGATCCGCCAACCCCACCGCCTCCAGCGCCGCCTGCGCGCGCGGCCGGCGTTGACGCTTGGGGACGCCCCCGTAGATGAGCGGGATCATCACGTTCTCCACCACCGTCAGCCGCGGCAGCAGGTTATAGACTTGGAACACGAACCCGAAGCGCTTGTTGCGCAGTTGGCTGCGGCGGCGGTCGGATAGCTTGGCCACCTCATCGCCGGTAAGCTTGTAGGAGCCGACGGACGGCGCGTCGAGCAAGCCGATGACATTGAGCAGCGTGGTCTTGCCCGACCCCGATGGCCCCATGATCGCCACCATCTCGCCGTCGGCGATGTCCAGATCCAGCCCGCGCAAGGCCTCCACCGGCACCTTGCCCATGAGATACGTCTTCTTGATGTCGCGCAGCCTAATCGCCGCGTTGCCCCACTCTCCTGTCATCGGCTTCCTCCTTGAATGCAGAGACTCAACCACCAAGGCGCAAAGACACAAAGAACGGTATCGGACCGAGAAAGAATCTCAACCACAGATTGACACAGATTCACGCAGATTCTGGCCGCCTTCGGCGGGAACGCAAATTGCCAATTGCGGACGATACTGTAGGGGCAAGGCATGCCTTGCCCCTACGTGGAGCGTGCTCGCCCTCGGGCGTGCCCCCCGGGAAGATTGCAGGCGAGGGCGCCTATGTTCCATAGCGGCCCCTCCTGCTTATCCGTGTCCATCCGCGTTCATCTGTGGTTCGAGTCAATGTCGTTTAGTCAGGTCAATCGTCACATCCGCGGTCATGCCCATGCGCACGCCTTGCAGCGGCGAGGTGATGAGCACCGTCACCGGGAACAGGCTCACTCCTTCGCCGGCCTTGCGGCCGGAGGTCTGGATGGTCGCCACTTCGCCCCGCAGTTCCTTACCGGCGAAGGCGTCGCCGGTGATCTTCGCCGGCATGCCGACCCACAGTCGCCCCACGTCCGTCTCGTCCACCTCGAGGCGGATGCACGCGCGCTCGGTGGTGGCGATCTCCAGGAAGGGATCGCCTTCATAGACCATCACCCCCGGCCCCAGGACATCCGAGCCCTCGCCCGCGATCATGCTGGTGGAGCGCCCGCGCGCAATGACCCGCACGGTGCCGCTGATCGGCGCGGTGATGCGCGTGTCGCTCAATCGCGCCTGGCGGGTGGCAAGCTCGGTCTGCGCATTGCGCATCTGGAGGCGCATGGCCTCGAGGTCCTGCGCCGAGACCTGTTCCGTCTCCGCGTCCATCTTCGCCTGGTCGTAGTCGAGCTGCGCCTGGCGCGGGGCGCGCTCTTCGTGCCCGGCAGACCGCCGAATGACGCTGTGACCGGCGAACTCCGCACGCCTCGAGGGTGGTAGGCGGCCCCGCCACTGCGCTGGAAGGAGTCCCAAAGCAATTCGACATGCGCACGGTGTCCCCAAACCACGTAACACCCGCAACCATTCCCGGACCGGAGTCTGAGTACTCCTCATTCATCCGCTCGGCTAAGCTGACGGATGTAGTCCAGTTCATAGACAGAGAAGTCGGGAAGGGCCGGGCACCAAGAGGGGAGGTCCGCCAGGTTCGGGATGCCGACTCAGTCCCGGTGCGCATACACGAGCCCCTCAGCGGCGTTCCATTCCTCTTGCCAGGCAAGAGACTGGGCATTGGTTGGGGTACCCTCGGTGATCCGATCTCGGCCTTCGAGGGGTTTTACCTCGAGGACAAGCGCGGGCTCACGCGCGTCAGGGGACCCGGCGACCTCGTGGGGCAGGTTCGCATAAACACGGCCGACAATGCGCTGCGCTACGTTCGCCTGTTCACTTCACCGGCAACGGTGAAGACGTTTGGCCTGCCGGTGTGGTTGGAGGTGGTTCCGGCAAGCGAGGTGGACACGGATTTCGTCTATGGCAGGACGAGCCGGTTGTACGTCGCTGGCTATGTCGCTGACTTGCGCCGACTAGCGAACATGAAGGACCACGTGCGGGAGTACGCCGTCGTCAGCGATCGCGAGTGGCGCAGCTTCGGCCTGGGTCTGCCGTCAGTCACGAAGATCGGGGCAGTCTTCACGGTCACCCGGGGCCTCGTCCGGATTACTGAGGAGAGCCCGTGGGGTACCGGCATCGTGCAGCAGGTCGCGGAGACCGTCTCGTCTGATGGCCGGATAAGCAGAAGGGTACTGAGCAAGAGAAAGGTCCCAGGACTGCTCGTGTGCCTCCTACCAGAGGAGTAGCATCCCGACTCCGCTGGCGTTCCGTAGCGCGCCCGGCGCCCGATCCTACGGCGAACCGCCCTCCTCGCTAGGGAAGGCGGCTCGCCGTGGTTTGATACAGACTCGCGTGATGCGACTACTTCTCCTGCGCCTCGAAGACCTCCATCATGCGCACCAGCAGCTTGGACAGGCTCATCTGCTGCGCCACCGCCAGCGCTCGCAACCGCTGGGCCGACTCTCCCCGCAGCGCCACGGTCACCATCGGCCCCGCAGCGCGCCCCGTTTGCGCGACGTTGCGCTCAGGGCGCTTGGTATGGCGGTCCGCGCCCTGGGTCTGCGGCTTCTTGGCCTTCGCCGCCTGGGGCACCGCGGGCGCGGGTTTGGCCTGCTCCGCCTGGGGTTCAGCCGCCGCTTCGGCCTCCAGCGTCCTGCGCGTTTCGGCCACCAGTTCGGCCTCATGCTTCTTCAATGCGGCCTTCTGCGTCGCCACCTCGGCGACTTGCGCCTCGCGCTTGTGCCGCCGGGTCTCCGCCTCCTTCTTCGCCGCCTCCTTGCGCGCCGCCAGCCCCTCGGCTTCGCTCGGGACAGGCCGCTTCCGGGTGCGCTCTTCGACTGCCTGTCTCTTCGTCTGCTTTGCCATTCTCGTCCTCCGGTGAGTCAGTGTGCCGGCGAGACCGCCGACCGCACATATTCCTCACTGGAGGCCGCCATTTAGTCAAGGTCATGCACGCGCCTTCAAGATGGCCGCCGACTCCAGCTGCCAGCGATCCGGCGCCGTTTACCGGCCTATGTTCTTAGACTCGGCGCGAACTTCCGATAACATGACAGGGAGGATGCAGGCCGAGTAGATGCTCTCCTGCGGTCAAGCCGCTTTCATCCGCGGCTCGGCTTCGGAAAACGGCCTGGATGAGTCTCCCGCCAGGCTGGCCGGATTGACGCGACGACGCCCAATCTGGTATAACACTAGTGTTATAGGAGGATGTCCCCGGACGCAGAGTTGCCAGCCCTGGAGGGCGGTCTTTTACACGACGCAGGCCGGGCGCTGTCCGGTGCTTGAGGCGATCCGCCAACTGCCCAAAGCGGAGCGGGTGGAGATCGGGCACACGCTGCGGCTGGTGCAGGAGGAGGGGCCTGGGATCGGCATGCCGTTTTGCGAGCCGGTGACCGGCGAGATCGGTGCGGTACGGGTGCGCATCGGCGGCAGGCGCTGGCGGAGCGCCGTCGCAAGGATTGGCTGCGCAGGGAGGACACATGACATGGCACACAAGCGAATGACGGTGGATGAGTGGCTGGAGCAGGAGTTGCAGGACGAAGAGTTCCGGCTGTTGTGGCGCGAGCGCGAGGCGGCCTACAAGGTGGCGCAAGCGTTCGTCCGGCTGCGCAAGCTGCAGGGGCTTTCGCAGAGCGAGGTCGCTCGGCGCGCCGGGCTCAACCAACCCGCCATCGCGCGCCTGGAGTCCGGAGCCCTCAAGCCCACGCTGGACACCATTCAACGGGTCGCCCATGCCTTGGGGCGAGACGTGGAGATCAACCTGGTGCGCACATAAGACCCTACAGGATTACCGAGAGGTGCAGCGTGGCGCGACTGCTGCTCTTCCCCGTCATATCGCTTGGCAGCGGAGTCCGGTACACGCGGCGATACGGTCAAAATCGCTGTCCTTATGCAGAAGGGTCAGATTATTCTCCAGACAGATGGCGGCGATGATGCAGTCGACCGTCTTCCTTACGGTTTTCCCCTTCTTCCTGCACGTCCGGTAAGTCCAGGCGGCCTGGAGGTAGGTCGGAATCCCGCTCGGCGCATAGATCGGAAACGCGAGCAGGTACTCCTGCGTTCGCTGGACGTCCCGCTCGTCTTGGATGCCCTGGAGCACCTCGGTGAGGATGATCTCGGTTATGGCGATATCCTCCTCGTCCTCAATCAGCCGGTGCAGGAGATGGCGATGAGCTGAGTTTGCGCCGTTCAGAAAGTCGATCCAGACGCTGGTGTCCACCAGGATCATATTCTGCTTCTTCTCATTTCATGCAGATTGCCAGCCCACGTGACCTTCCCCTCGATTTCAAGGAGCTTTTTCCTTTTGAGCTGACGCACCAGTTCTTCGAGCGCATAATTGACGAGAGCCTTCTTGGTCCTCTTTCGGGTGAGTTTCATGGCTTCCTCCACCAGTCGCTCGTCAAGTTCGACGTTTGTCCTGAGCATCGGCGCACCTCCTTTCATACACAAAGGATAGCAGCTTTATGTGCATAAGGCAAGCGGGATTTCGCGGCGCGCCGCGCCGGGCTCAACCAGCCCGCCATCGCGCGCCTGGAATCCGGAGCCCTCAAACCCCATGCTGTCCAAAAACTCATCTGGCTTGCTCGTGGTGCTGCAGCGGTGATCGTGCTATCCTATGCCTCTGCCGGGATTGCGATCTGAGGAGGCGTCGGGATGGCGAGTCACAGAGGCAACGGCATCGACTGGATGGGACTGCCGATGATTGCCGTGGTGGCGCGGCTGCTGTGCCGGGAGCTGACGCTGGAGAATGAGTACCTGCGCCTGGAGAATCGGATTCTGAAGGAGAAAGCGCAGGCCAATGGCCGCCTGCGCTTCACGGATGAGGAACGGCGGTCGTTGACCGAGGCGGCGCTGGCGCTTGGGCGCGCGCTCATGAAACAAGTGGTCAACATCGTCAAGCCGGAGACGATTCTGGCCTGGCAGCACCGCCTGGAGCGGCAGAAGTGGGACTATAGCGCCCGGCGCTCTCGCCAGCCGGGGCGACCGCGGACGCCAGGCGAGATCGAAGCTGTGATCTCCCGCCTGGCCCGAGAGAACGCCTGGGGCTACCAGCGCATCCGAGGGGAACTGCTGAAGCTCGGCATCCAGCGGTCGCTGGTGCACGATCTGGATGTTACGTTGCACTGAGCCGGCCTGGAGATCGTCAAAACGCCGTTTCGCGCCCCCGACGCCAATGCCCATGCCGAACGCTGGGTGCGGAGCGTGACGGGAGAGTGTCTCGATCAGCTCATCCTGTTCGGCCTGGGAAGTCTGCGGAGAACCCTTGCCTGCTATCGCGACTTCTCCAACTACCACCGGCCGCATCAGGGGATTGGCAACCAAATACCGGAGCGCTTGGCAACGGGAGGCCTCCCCGTGCTTCCCGCTGCGCTGACCGCGCAGCGCCTCGCCGTCGCCCGCGAGCAATTCCTCGGCGGCTTGCTCAACTCGTATTATCGCAGAGCAGCCTAGCTGACACGGACCGCGCGCTGGCTCATAAGCGATAGTGTGCGGAGTGTCCTTGCGCGACGGCGCGCGTGTCGTGCGGTCAACAGCGGCCAGCTCACGGATTTGTCACCCATTCCGCCCCCTCAAGATCCCTCAGCATCATCCCCACTTTCGTGACCGAACCAGCCGTCAACCCGTCTGGGGTTGGGCTGATGAGTTTTTGGACAGCACCGGCTGCGGCGGGCTTCGATGACTCGCCTCAACCGGTATCCCGCCGCTCAGCAGCTACGGGTTTCCCGTCCCGTCACCCAGGCGAGGGCCTCAGTCCGGGGCTTTTCTCGTCTCCCACCCGTGTCCCAAAGCTACGTGACAACCGCACCGTGTCCCAAAGCTACGTGACAGGTACATCGCCTGCCGCATCTGCCGCGTAGTCCAGCAAGTACTGATATGCCGTGAGATCGCGCAATGCGCGATCAGTTCCGTACTCTCGCACAGCTGTTCTTGCCACTTCCAGCGCTTCGTCCTTGTTGCCCCGTCGGAGAAAGGCGTGAAATAGATAGTACTGACTCAAGAAAGCCGTTAGTCGCTCATCTGGATGCTGCAAAGGGAATACTGCAAGAGCATCCGTATCCACAGCGTCATACGCGAAGTCGTCGCCGCCCGTCAGGGCAACGATGAGGCGAGCCGCCGACCTGACCTCACCGCTGGCCGCGCGGCTCGACATCACCCCCTGCATTACGTGAGCGACCTGCCTGAGCGAGCGTCTCTCATTCGCCGAAAGTGGCTTCAATTGGGAGATGGAGAGCTCAGTCCATGGAACGCTGCGTCCGAACAGGTGGATATTCCCGAAAAGCAGCTTCAGTGCCCTCCCGAACGACTGGTCCTGCTGGCACGCGTCGGCCAACTCCGTGAAATGCCTGTGGACCTCATCTGACACGGGCGATGGAGCTGGGCCGCGGAGGATCCATGCCATCGGCCCGGGGTCACCGAAGGTTCGATACAAGAACCACCCGAACCCATTAGACTTGTACAAGCCGGGACCACGAGAGCCATCTCGCCTTACCAGGAAACGGGCCGGGTTCCATGAGTCCAGTTGCCTTATCTCGGCCCACTGTTGCGGATACGTCTTGCCCTTCACTGCCTCCACCTTGACGTCAGCCACCCTGCGATGAGTCCCGGCGACGCACCCGGCCACAAGAACCGTGGCTGCCCAACCAAGGAGCCGCGTTGTTGTCATCGTGTGCTCTCCGCACTTCGCGCGATTAAGGCCCATAATATGTCGCGGCTGGTGTGGGGGTGAGCTGCAACCGGGCGGTTACACCCCAATAGATCACGTGACGTAGAGCTTGCTCCCGTGTGGGCCCTATTCCGGTCTTGAAGCTGGCAAGAAAGCCGCATGGGAAATGCTCCCTCCTGAATGTGCGCTGCTCGACAAAGTTGTAATACCCAACGTAAAACCTGCGATCGTAGGACTGGGCGGCCGCACTTATTCCGGGAGGATCAAAAACCCACAGCCTGTACAGCTCGCACCTGCCCTTTCCAGCATTGCACGCTTCCGTCTGACGGGCAGGTCCCCCGAATGGCCTGGTCCTGCTGATGAAACCTGGGTCGCCGTTGCAGGTTTCATACGTATCAGGCTCGTCCGCACACCAGTCTCTGCCATCAGGAGTGCTGGCCCGCGGATACGGCCGCCCTCCCAGTGTGGACCGCGCGTTAATCCATTGGAACCAGCTGTACTGTTCAGCGGACGCTCTATCTGTACAACAGAGCTTGGCTTGTACCCTTATGTTCCTCGCCGCTCCTGCTTTGTAGAGTCCACCTGTTGTCTTCGTCGGCGTAAAACGGAAAGCCGGCTTGACCCCACTCACGGTAGGCCCCTCCCACAGAACACAATCTAAGCCAGTCGGGTCGACTAGGTGAAGTGGGGAGTTGTCTCCGTAGACGTATTGCCTAGTGAGAGCATCGAGGGGGTCGCAGGACAGAAACCGGCCGAGAGCGGGACCCAATCGTCTCCGCCTGACATCGTACTGCTGGGTGTCCGGCTCCAGGCGGTACCCGACGCGGCCGCCGAAGCGCAGGCGGTTGGGATGGTTTCCGGTGGCGACCACCGGCACGCCGAAGGCGGTGTTGAGGTACGTCGCGAGGGCCGCCTGGTCGGAGTCGGTGAGACGTTCGGTCGAGCCGAGGGCGTCGAAGTGGTGCCAGGCTGAGGCGCCCCCGCGGCGCTGGGAAATCAGGTTTCCGTACTGCATCGGTTCGAGGGTGTAAACCACCAGGGTCGTTCCCCCGGCGTCGGTCTCCAGCAGCACGTTCTCCAGGTCGTTGATGAACTTCGCCAATCCCGCGCTGTCCTCCGCCTGGCGCCGCTTCAGATCGGCGTCGTAGGCGAAGGTGTTCAGCGCGCCGCTGGGGAGAGCAATCCCCACGCACATGTTCTCGGCGCTCCACGTGTACGTAGTGAGGCTCCCGCCGGCGTTCTCGACCTGGGTGTTCCCATTGGTGTCGTAGCTGTATGTGAGGATCTTGTTGCCCGGATTCGTGACAGTCTTCAGCCGCCGCAGCTCGTCGTAGGCGAAGGTCGTGATCCCCGTCCCATCCTCCATCCGCGTGCGGTTGGCGGCGGCGTCATAGGCAAATGTTACCAGCCCGCCGTCGGAATACTCGATCCCGGTCTGCCGCCCCGCGTCAATAATCAAGTCGACTGTCCCCGGAATTACCCCGCGGACATATGGCCCTCGACGGAGCGCCGCCGGCAGTGATTTATCGTGGCGAGCAATGGAGCAGACCGCCCAAGACAGCCAAGATGCCGCCGGTCGCCATCGAGCGACGGGTCTTCGCCGAAACCAGAGTCACGGCCTACCGCCTGGCGGCCTAGATAAGTCGGTCGGTGCAATGAGGACGCGGGTGCAGGCATCGCCGTGCGGTTCTGCCGCGCCTGCGCAGCCGCGACTGCGCCCTAAACCCGCAGCATCCCCCGATTCGCGGCGTCACTGTTCCGCTTCACTGCTGCCTGCCCGCGGTTGAGACTGGCTGCCGCCCCCTTGCGCGACGGAAACCAACCTAACCCGGTGCTCCAATGCGTGTCCCGTTGCGACTTAACATGCGCGGGGTGTCCCAAAGCAACGTGACAACTGCAAGATGTCCTACCTCCCGCGTGATATCACGATCGTCAAGCCGGGTAGTGCGGTCCTGCCCAAGACTTGCCGACGCACTCGTCCGTTCGGCCATACCCTCTCCGCGACCTGGCAAACGATGTTGGTCGCCGATTCTTTACGCGGATCAACCGTCGCCAGGCTCCGATGGATGACGAATGTTGTCGAGTCGCGCTCAACCCGCGGCGACGGCAAGTTGCTTCGACGCCACTGCTCCTCCGTCAGAACACCAAGAACCCGGTACGGGCTGTCATCGCCGAGACGCCGCAGCCCCTCGAGACATTCCCGCCTCCCGAGGACGAACTCGCTATCCACAGATGTGATCGGTACGACTTCCACCCACCATGGTGGCTCCTGCGTCATGACTGTCGCCGGCGACGTGAAGAGCCGAACGTACGCCAAGGCGTCGCCCTCCGAGGTGATGCGAACGTGGTCCACAAGGTCATCGGGGGTCATAACTCTACTAGCGATGTCATTGCATAGAAGAAACAGTCGCTCAAAGGCGGCGAGCGGCCGGCCGGCGCCGGGTTCCAGGCCAATAGCCAGCTGTTCGCCTCGCAAGAGAAAGTTCGCGCGGATATGCGCCGCGACCGTGACGTGCATGGCGGTTTCGCCCCTCGACTTGACAGGGTGTTGTACACCTTTCAGACGAGTCGGGCCCTTTCTGTCCTTGTCACTGCTCACGACTCCCGGCATTGCGCCTTTGTGGGAGCGGGCGGCAGAGCAACCCGTGACCAGGCACATTACACACAACCCAGACATCACAGCGAGAACCATGCCGCGCGCCTTCATTTTCATTAGAGTTACCGGGCCCTATCCGACGATTCGCCCGTTCTCATCGAACGTGCATGCCGGAGGCTGAGTGGGCTGATGGCGGCGACACCCATAGTAATCCAACCGGTTGTTGCTCCAGTCCATATT
>Ga0307378_10012998_pt1 | contig 10584 bp, 10 predicted proteins | sample UN1MG_FD_202238 | JGI IMG/M metagenome (GOLD analysis project Ga0307378, IMG submission 202238) | Soil microbial communities from Risofladan, Vaasa, Finland - UN-1 | ecosystem: Environmental > Terrestrial > Soil > Coastal area > Acid sulfate soil | place: Finland: Risofladan, Vaasa | collected...
CCCGGTTCGATAGCCTTCAAGAGATCATTGTCAGAAGAAATCAGAGTGATGTGGACTGCGGCGCGGCCCTTGTTACGTGATAGGGCTTCTAGATAGCGTCGAGTCCCGACCAGTGCTGATTTGCTATTGATCATGATAGGATAATCGTTATCAGCCAGGTAGTTCAACAATTGAAGGCTGATACCCTTCTCCTCCTCCTCCGTCGTGAAGTCTTCAAACCGGATCCCCAAGCGCACCGGCATCTCCATCGCAAACGCTTTGGCCACGTCCCCGGATACGTCGTGTGGGTCTCTTCCCCGTACCTCCATCATATTGTCCAACTCGGATTTATACTTATCCGGGTTACAGTGCCTCAGTCCCATTGTCTTGCTGTTGTCGAAAAAAGCGGTGTACAGGGAAGCCCGGAAAGCATTAGCAAAGCAGTAGCGGCAATTGTAAGGGCACAGCAGCCCGTCCCATACGTCGAGGTTCAGCGGCATGGGACAAGCGGCGGCACGGCAGCTGATCTCGGCAAATGAGTTGATCTCCTCTATGTTGAGGAGACGCTCCTGCTTGACGTACTTAGCCTTGGACAGCTTGAACTCGCTGTAACCACTCTTGCGTCCTTTCTCCTGGACGGCCCCTTGACGCTTGTTGTGGTCTATCAGCTGAGTCATGCGCGGTACAATCTTGGACACGCGGGTCCTGAGTTCATAGTAGTTCATCTTGTATCCTCAGTTCATGCGGGCTGGGTGAACGGAATCGAACCGTTATCTCTAGAAACGCAACCCTGCCACCCAGCCCTAGAGACCGTCTCCTACTACCTTATCGGTAGTTGAGGGAAAAACTTCTGATTAGGAACGCATCCGGCCGATGTTCCAAAACAGGATAGGAGGGGTCAGCTTCTCTATGTGTTCACATAGCCACTCCCAGGCTTTCATATCATAGTAGGGGTGACATGGGAAAGGGCTTTTGAAGGTACTCTTGTCTGTATACTCCCATCCCGGATCTTCCAATCGTAGAGGAACCCCTATCAATCCGTTCACGCTTCGTTGGGCCTTGCTACTGATGGTGTTGGTTTTTCGATTGAGGTTGGAGGAGCGACCGAGGACCCCTATCACTACCCCCTCCCCAGGCCTCCATCCCCGTAGGACCCCAGCACAGATTGTTCCGGAACCTATGTTGATCACGGTAGTGCCTGGTGGTGAGGATAGTCCGTCCATCGTCCTATCCCATTCAGCGGCCGTCTCTTGAATGGTCTCCTCCAAAGGCAACCCCAGATCCAACATCACCGCCTCCGCTCCGTAGGTAGCGTGGAGATGCTTGACCCCTCGATAATAGTTCACTCGGGCTCGGCCGGCAGGTACTGAGACCAAGTCCGGATGGAATTGTTTCCATTGACGACGATGGGAGCGTAGCAAGGAGGGAGTCTCTTTGTACTGAGGATCGTATATCACTGCCTTCATCCCTAACGATTGAGCAGCCCAGGCTACTCCCCAACCAGCCATGCTGATCGAGGTCTCCACGTAGCCTACCACCCCCACTCCCTTAGCTTTGAGCTTCGTCATATGGGCATACAAGCCTCTCACCTTACTGAATGGAGGGGCCGGGGGCTTGGCGGCCATGTCTTCGCGCTTGACCCATACCCCGATGTCTTGGACAGAATAGGTTTCAACGGGGGTGTTGTTATTGATCATCTGAGAACAACCCCTGGTTGAGCATGTAGGACGATTTACCGGACCCAATGGGTATGTACTCCATCTCGCTTTTCCCCTTCTGTAGCAGGAGGTAAGCAGCTGGGGGTCTTGTACCCTTCCCGCATTTCACTGCGTGGGTTATGGAGTATCCGGTTTGTTTGAATAACATCGATGAGAACAACGTGAGGTATTCTTGGTAAGTATTTATAGGTTCCCCTTGGAACAGTTTACTGTAGGAGGCTTTGTTCATGTGTAGCTTGAGACCGGCCCCGTCTGATAGAATCAAAGCCTTCGGACCTTTGGACAAGGCCTGAAGGATGGGTACCTTAGACTTGGCCCCCAGTACCCGTAGAGCTGTGCTCACCGTTAAGTCCCAACAAGACAGATCCGGGGCGGGGCCTTCCACCACCTCGTAATAGGAGGTGTTCCTGATTTCAACATTGGGGTAGTCCTCAAACGCCTTCTTGAGGTGAGCTGCGCAGGAGGTATCGAGGTCCACCAAGGTGAGTTTCTTGGGACACAGCTCCTGTACAACTACGGTCCCCCACAATCCTATCCCGGCCACGTAGTCTATCACAGTACGGGGCTTGGGGATCTTCTGAGTCAGTAAATGAAACGCCCAAGCATTGTTACTGAGATGGGTGATTCGGGTCTCGTGTTCAATCTCCCGCTTCCCCCCAAGCTCAATTGTTTCTTCTAAGGACCGGCCCCGCGTCTTCAGCCTCCAACGCCCACACACTAGAAGAGTACCCATTATTTGACCCCCACCCAGGCTGCAAAATTCATCCATCGCCAGAAGCAATCCACCTCGCGGAACCCGGCTTGCTTTAAGAGGTCTTCATTCCAAGCCGCTGTTACCGGAACCAACACCCCCTCAAGACTCAGCCGCTTGCGGTCTATCTGTTCAGAGGTGTAACCATTGTTGGACTTCATATCGTAATAGGTTTCCACCATCATCTCATTGAGGTGAGAGGTGTTCCCCAATACCTTCTCTACCAGGATCAACGCTCCTCCAGGGGAGGTGGTATCGTAGATATTCTGTAACAGCCGTTGACGATACTCTATGGGGATGAACTGTAGGGTGAGGATACATAGAGTAACACTCACGTTTTCAACTTGGGGGTAGCTTTCCCGGAGGTCCCCTTTGCGTATCTCAACTATCCCTCTATCTATGAACCCTTGGAACCGATCCCGACACGCTTTCAACATAGGATCGGCTGTTTCAATTCCAAGGTAGTGATGACCACTGGGATGCTTCTGTAGTAACTTTGCCAAAGCCTCCCCCCGGCTACAACCCAAGTCCACAATGGTGGAATCGGGTTGAGCGTAATAGCAGGCCACTTTGTAACAAGACTCTCTCATCACTTTGTATTGAGGAACGGAACGTTGCAGCATGTTGTCGAAGGCGTCTGTAACTTCCTCATCGAACGTCCACGGGCCTTTCGGCATGACTTTGTCTTTACTCATCGAGCATCTCCCATCGTATACATGTCACAAGGCTCCCCCAATACAATCTTGGTCCCTGTCTCTTTATCGCCAATACCTTCCCAGGTGTCCTCTATAATCTCTTGGGGATTTTGGAGACTTTGTAAGCGTTGCTTGAAGTGATGAGAGTTGAACAGGGAAGGGTTGGGAACGTCGATGCCGCAACAGGTGTTCGCCGGTTCCTTCCATCCCCAACCGGTGTTAACGAAATCAGGGCAACCCAACTCCATCCCTTCCTCACGGGCGATGTCCAGTAGCTTCCGAAGGATAGGACGCCACTGTGCGTCTTGGTTGTGATGCCAGACTCGCTCGATGTCCACGCCGATGGAATGGAGACGCTTGGCGACATGATCATTGAAGTGAAGATTGTAGGTGTTGTACGAAGTCACCCCTACTTCCTTCAAACGTTTGATGATGGATTGGAAGTCCTCGGGCGTATGATAGCCGGGGATAAAAGGTTCCCCATTGACTCCAACTTTGAAACCTCGACTGATCCACCTCTTGATTAGACGGAGACGACGGGGAATAGGAGTCGTCCTCTTTCGCTCAAACAACTCCCAATCCCCTTCGGCTCCGGGGGAGATGACCGGCATGATATGGAGGAGGTCTTTGCCTTCCGTCATTACGTCCTCGTCATATCGTAGGTTACTAAGGAACTTGGTTTGAATCACGTAGGTCCACTCCAGCTTGATCAGTATCTCCTGGACGCGCCGGGATACCCTATGCTCCAACTCGGCCTCCTGGTATGGGTCGGTACGGTTACCCAGGCGCAGGGTTTTCTTAGCAGACAAGGCACAAGCCAAGGTACTCTTCGGGGCTTTGTTCTTCAGACCGTTGGTTAATTTACGTTCCACGTCCTCGGGATCAGCTGGTCGGAGGTCCATGCCCCAAGTCCGGTTCAGTCGGCGGGAGTAGCAGTGGTGACAGTCGGTGAGACAATTGAAATAGGAATCTATGGAAAGAGAGAGGGGACAATACAAGCAGTCCCCCCTCACCCCCACAGCCGCTTTGTAACTACTTGAGGATGATCTTTGTGGCATCATCGTTCAGCTCCGCTACACCGAAACCAATCAGCACGCGGACAGCGCGACTGACACTGAGCTTGGCGTTGTTCTCGACGCGGAGCACCTTGCGGCCTCCGTTTGCAAGATACGTCTTCAACGTTTCCTTCTCCGCAGTCGCAATGTCTTGATGCTTGAGAAGAGCCTTGCTGGCTGAGATCATCCAGTCCCCACACTCTCCTTTCAGGGCCTTCTCCCTTCGTACCTTACCCAAGGGAACGGCCTTGGCCTTCGGAGCCTTCGGAGCCTTCGGAGCCTTTTCCTTCTTGCCGCTCCCCTTCTTTGCTTCTGACTTTGCCGCCTTTGCGGCCTTGGCCGCTTCCTTCGGATCGACTTCGGCCAGGTTCAGGGCAATCATGACTTCCACCTCAGCGGGGGTGTAGTCGTCCGGCAGTCCATTCTTCTCGACGTGTCGTGTCAGCTTCTTGATAGCACGTTCGGTGGTGATGTCCGGCGTGAAACTCGCCCCCATCTTCTCCAGCATACCCAGCACTACATCACGGCTCACGGTTGTCTTAGCCATCTCACGTCCTCCTTGATCTCACCTTCCCTATTGAAGGCACTACTACTATATCGGTAGTTGAAGGAAAGTCTAGGGCGTTTGAAACTCTTTTTCAATTGGACCAAGCCTCCTCCACCGGTCCCCTCTCCGCTTGAGCCAGGAGATAATCTCCTCAAGATGATCCTTCCAGTGAGTACACCTGGCGACAGCTTTCACCTGAAGGTCGTTCCTCCCTACCCGGCAGAGGTCCCGCACGAAGTCTCGTGGTGTTCGTTTGTCGGTCACTACATTCTCCTCCTCACAACGTCGCACAGTAGAAAGCCCGACCAATCGGTAGACACTGCCCCACCCACAAACACCGCTTGACGTTGAACGGACTCTCACGGAGTACCAACCAATTCAATCTCATCACGCCAACCTTCTTTTCATTCTCCGTCTGATTCAATCCGATCATCCCGGTCACGTGTGCTAGCTTGCGCTTGTCCTCGGAGAAGTTTCGCATGGTCATGGTATGAGTATCGTAGCTGCTTGCGTTGGCCTGGGTAGGAGCGAGCACCAGGCAGTGACGCTCCTGGCTCAGGCGTCGGAGGCTCTTCCACGTATCATTCACTTGATCCCTCGGGGGCATCCTCGGATCTTCCGGAGCGAGAATGTCCGCATAGTCGATGACGATGACATCGGGGATAAAGCCTTCCATCATCTCCCAGTGATCCAGGATGGAAGTAATACCCCGGACGTTCACGGTGGTATTGGGATGGATGGACACTTTGAAATAGGACTTGTTCGGATTGAGTCCACATCCCTTCATGAACTTCTTGCCTGCCTTGATGCAAGCTGTCTTGGTCAAGGGCTTATTGAAGACACGTGTCTTGGTACGGACCTGGAGCCCTTCTCCCTCTTCCTCTTCCTCGTCTTCCCCCTCGGGGCGTTGTGGCTTGATTATCTCGGTGGGCACGTCTACGTTCCCGCACAGGTCCGCTCGGGACGGCCGCTGAGCAAAGTAGGTTCCTATCCGGATCATGGCTTGATGTTCTGAGAGGTCCCCAACTTGAAAGAAGGCTACCTTGAGACGTTCCCGCAAGGCCCTGATTACGAATTCAATACACCACCAGGTCTTGCCTCGTTTCTCGGGGCCTTGAATCCCGATGAAAGCATCCCGAGTCAAAGCATGATTGAGAAACACTCCAGCATCGCCGGGAAATTCTAGGAGGGGTTTGGCCGATATTGAAAATGCTCGCTCCCAAGCGTCCGTATCCCTCAGCGGATCAATCCCCATGTTAGCGAGCAACTCCACCGGCTTGTATCCGAGGATATGCTGCTTGGCGTCCTCGGGACGGCCGGAATGAAGAGCGTTGTCCACGTCGTCCTGAAGTCGCTCCAATCCCTTACGCTCCAAGAAGGCACGCAAGTGATCGAGCATGTAGGGGACGTTCAGAGGATCGTGATCATCATAGCTGCCGGATACTTCCCCCAACAGATCCTCTATTGCATTCGCCTCGGGACCGTCGTGATCCTCAGCCCAGGACTCATGGATGGCGGCAATGTCTTTACGGGGAGCACAATGATACTTGGCATGATACTCTATACACCACTCCGCTATCGTCCGGAAATGGGCCACGTCGATTAGGCTAGTATCGAGCACGGCGGATGCTTGGCTCAGGAACTCATCTGAGGTGATGAGAGCTGTAAGCAGCCGTTGCTCAATCTTGGTGTTGACCTTCTCCCGCTTCACGGCAACTCCTAACTGGCATCCCTGATCACGTGAATCTTCGGACCACTCGGTCCCTCTCTCCGTTCCTTATCGGCACGGGACCTCTTGAGTGCGTCTTCAATCCGTAGGAACTTTTCTCGGAAGGCTCCCCCCGAGTAGGCCACTGGTAGGTAAGATGAGTTGTCCTTGATGAGGTCAGCTTTGCGGATCTGGGAACTGTACCACTTCAGGACGACGTGGAGACGGGGGATGGGGACTCCGTCAATGGTATGAATTTTCTGAATGGCCTGGGACCAGGAGTTCAACTTGGTGGTGATATTGATCTTGCGAACGGAGGAGATAGCCTCTCCTAAGATGGTTGCGAATCGTCTCCATCTGGGGTGGAGGGGGTTTTTTTGGGTGGAGGAATTCGTTTTATCCAACTCATCAACATCTCCATCGCTCTCTCTTTCCGCACTGCCGCTGTGCGGAGAGTATATATTAGAAGAATACTTAGAAGAATCGGAAATGGAGGATGGGCGATCCTTGCCATCCTCCTCTATCGTATCCCCAGTTTCTTGAGTGCCAGCCTTCCGGGATAGCGGTACCCGGCCTTCCGGGATAGCGGTACCCGGCCTTCCGGGTTTCCAGTACTCTGGCATATCAATATGAGACCAGGCCGTGGAGAGATATCGTGTATGCCCGTCGAATCTAGTTTGAATAACAAGACCCAACTTCTTGAGTTTGTTTATCATTTCGGACACTCTGGTTTTTTTGATTCCCATTTGGTCACCAAGGTATTGGTTGGAGGCAAAGCACTCTTCCCCCTTGGAGTTGACCAGACTGTCAATCATCATAACCATAATCGCTTCACTGGGGGTTATTCTACCTTCTTCAATCAGATAGAATATTTCAGCTCGCATCCAACAACCACGAAAGTGCTTCACGGGCTTTTTTTCAACGCTCATTCAGTAACTCCTTCATGATCAGATCTGCTTCCCTTTGTGTCAAGTCTCCAGGATCACTATCCAATCCCGAAATAATCTCAGTCTCTCCTCCGTACATTCCAAGCCAATTGGCCAGTTTACGCGCACGCTGTTGTCCGGCCCTATCCGGATCGAACATCACGAAACGTCTTGGGATGCTCTTAAGCATACAGGCTTGCTCAACAGACCAGTCTACGCCCAATGAACCCACTGCTCCCGGACCTAACCTCCAGACATCTGCTGGTCCCTCCACTACCACGACCGTATCAGCAACTAGGTGTATTCCGTAGAGGAGTTGGTTGGGGTCCACCGGTAGATTCTCGTTGTCCGGCATCTTGTACTTGGGTTTGACCTCGTCGTCTATGGAGCGGCCCCCGTAGGCTAGCAGACGATTTTGAGCGTTGTATATAGGGAAGATCACCCGCCAGTTCCATCCACCTCCTGATATGTGTTTTGTTCCTCTCAGCCCCCATTGCTGTTGAAGTTTATCAGGATCGAAGGAACGTGAGCGTAGATAACGGCGATGCATCTTCCCAAGTGGACCTAGCTGGGGTGGTTCCCAGACAGTCCTCTTTCGGACTTTCGGAGCGGCTGGGACGATGGTTTTGATGGGATGGGAGTCTGAGACGTATTGGCTCCAGGCCTTTTGAACCGCTTGGAGGCTCCCGAGAAGTTTGAGAAGGACATCCCATGTCTTATGTCCTCCACATTTCCAACAGCTGAAAGAGCCCTTCTTTAGATTGAATCCGAGGTGCCACCCACTCCTCCCCCCGGAGCAGAAGGGGCAGTGAAGTTGGACCCAACCACGATGGACGTGATGGTGACCGCTCTCGATACACGGGATGCTATGATCCCGGCAAAGGGCTTGGATGTCTAGCATCTAGGCGTTGACGTAGTTTTTCATGAGGTTCATGAGAGTCCCCCGCATGGTGGAACTACGTTCAATACAAGCTGCTTTGAATCGCCGTCTCAGTACTTTGGGAACCCCCCATATCAGTACTGCGCATTCATCCTTCCCCATTGGTCGTTGTCCGGAATGTCTAGCCGTTTGCTTTCGCATGAAGTGACCTCCTATCAAACAGGTGTAATCCTCGGACACCACCGTCCAGGACCTCGTTACATATATCGTATTTAGCCTGGATCATCTCCATTACTTTTTCCTCTACGGTATTCTGAGCAATCATGTAGTAGACGTTCACAGAGGTAGCGGTCTGACCGATACGCAATGCTCGGTCCTCCGCTTGGTCATGCTCGGAAGCGTTCCAGCCCAGCTCGGTGAATAGGACGGAGGAAGCAACCTTGTGAAGACCGTCTACTCCCACGCCGGCCGCTTTCATCTGACCCACGAACACCCGACACTTAGGATCTTCGATGAATTGATCCACCATGGCTTGGCGCTTCCGGCCGGTGACGCTACCCGATACGTGAGCAACGCGGCCGGGGATTATCTCAAGCAGTTTGTTAAGGATCGGACGGTGAACGCAAAACACAATCAGCTTTTCGTTGCTCTGTTCTAGGAAGTCCGTGATCCAGGACTTGATAGCTTTGATTTTACCTTCGGAAGCAATACGCTTGAGCGTCCCGAGACGTACCAGTCGAACAGCGTTGGCCGCTCGATCAGCAGCGTCCTTGCCTTGATTCTTCTTTATCCATTTCAAGAAGTCGTCCGCTGCCTCTTGATACTTCTTACGGTTGGTGATATCTACGGGGAGTGATATGCGGATCTTGGGAGGCAGTTCCTTTGCTACGTCTACCTTCAAGCGGCGGATCATCCACTTGGCTACACGCTCGTGTAACTCCTCTAGGTTATCTGATCCATTGAAGTCCCATCCACGTCCTCGGAAGGCAGGCTTGGGGTCACAGTAACGGAAAGCATACTTCCAGAAGCTGTTGAAGTCCCCTTTGGCTACCAACTTGAGGGTAGGATAGAATTCAACGGGGGATTTCTCGATTGGTGTACCACTCGCTGCGATGACGTGCTTAATCTTACCAGACAGCAATTTACAGGCTTGGGTTTGGAGACTCGTCATGGTCTTGATATAATGGAACTCATCAATGAATACTGCTTGGGGTTTGAACTCCAGAAGTTGGTCCACCCACGGGAAGGTAGGCTTGGAATTCTTGTTGCGTTTCTCAGGCCACACGGCCGTCCTGAGTATCTCATAGTTGATGATCACAATGGAGCGTGAAGGATAGTAGGGGGAGACTCCTTCCAGGACTTCTGAATTTAATCCAGCGTGCTCCATGAACATTCGTTGCCACTGCCACTTCACGTTCGCCGGACAAACAACCACTACTCGGGAGACCTTCGGATTGATAGCCAGCCAAGCGATAGCCTCATATGTTTTTCCCAGGCCCATATCGTCCCCGAGAATCCCCCGGCCTCCTAGAGACTCTAGAAAGCGAACAGCCTGGACCTGGTAACGCTTGGGCTCAGTGATCATGGACGTTCGTATTCTGGCACCTACCGATTGAGGCAAGTCTCTACCTCCACCATGGCCTGACGCACTTCCCATTCCGACCAGTCCAGGATATCGACTAGGTAGCTGATGAGACTCTGGCGCTTGTACTCCTTGGATCGACCTTCCCTAGAGGATATCTCATTCAGGAGGTCGTGAGGAGCGTCGAGGATGATTTCAATAAGGGCAGATGCTTCCTCCCCTACCTCAGTGAGTAGTCGATTGATCCAGCTGGTGTTGGGCTTGGGAGGTCCCGCTTTCCGTAGTTCCGTAGCCTCATCCAACGCGGCGAGGAGAGGAGAGTGGGCCATTTCCTTTTGCTTGCGAGGTTCCAGGACATCGGCGCAGTGAGGGTGATATCCTCGGAGGTAGACATCCTTCAGGTGCATCCCGATCTTGAACCTGAGCCAAGCTTCTACCGTCCCCAGCTCGGGCTTGTGAGCCCCGGCCGCATCACAAACGAGGAGCGCCAACGCAAACTCCGCGTGGTCTAAGGTCTCGTGGAAAGGGCGATGGTAGCGGCGGGTGTAGTATACGGCTACCTGTTTGGCTATGTAACGATTTTCGTTGAACGCCTTCTCTTTGGACTCCACGTTAGGCCTTTCCCTTTTTGATGAAGCTGATTTCAGCGATCACTTGCTCCAACGCCTGTTCCAATTTTTCTCCGCTCCCGCTAACGAGGCGATGACGATTCAGGTTGTATGAATCCTTCCCGTGAATCTCTA
>Ga0307378_10013000_pt1 | contig 10584 bp, 8 predicted proteins | sample UN1MG_FD_202238 | JGI IMG/M metagenome (GOLD analysis project Ga0307378, IMG submission 202238) | Soil microbial communities from Risofladan, Vaasa, Finland - UN-1 | ecosystem: Environmental > Terrestrial > Soil > Coastal area > Acid sulfate soil | place: Finland: Risofladan, Vaasa | collected...
TAATCTAAATTTTTGGGGAATGTGGGAATTGGACATAATCGATATGCAACTACAGGATCTCAAGATTTCAGTTCAAAAGATTACATGCAACCATTTCACTTTAAAAATAATGAAATTGAGTTCTCGTTGGCATTTAATGGAACGATTCCAAATTATGCCGATTTAAAAAAAAGGCTTGAGGATATGGGAAGAGTTTTCATTACAAATACAGACACTGAAGTAATTGCTCAATTCATTGCTTCTTTAGCAATTGGGACAGGAGATTGGGCTGAAATATTAAGAATGGCAAGCAATTCGTTGGATGGTTCTTATTCTCTAGTAATTCTTACATCTGAAGCGGATATTTATGCGATGCGTGATCCTTTAGGCTTTAAACCTTTATGTATTGGTGAATTGAAAACTGATAAAAGAAACCTTTATTTTGTCTCTTCGGAATCTTGTGGTTTAGATGCAGTAGGAGCTAAGTTCATAAGAGACGTTGAGCCTGGAGAAATCGTTCATTTAAGCCATCAAAAAGATATACATTCAGAAATGATTATAAAAGCTGACAGGACCGCATTATGCCAGTTTGAATTCGTCTATTTTGCAAGACCAGATTCAATCATAGATGACGTTTCAGTAGCAGAAGCAAGAACAAGATTAGGCACGTTATTAGCAATAAATGATCCGTTATTAAAAGATTTAGACTTTAGAAAAGACGCAATAGTCGTTCCAGTGCCAGATTCAGGTAGAAGCGTCGCAGTGGGGTATGCTAATGAAGCAAATCTTCCTTACAGTGAAGGATTAATGAAAAATCGCTATGTTTGGAGGACATTCATAATGCCTGGTCAAAATAAAAGAGAATCCGCTGTAAAAGAAAAGCTTAATCCAATTAAAAGTATAATTAAGGGTAAAAATGTTATTATTTTGGACGATTCAATAGTTCGAGGCACAACAACTGCCCAAATTATTAATTTAATTAGAGAGGCAGGAGCTAAATCTGTAAACGTAAGAATCAGTTGTCCTCCAGTGATTCGTCCTTGTTACATGGGAATTGATTTTCCTACAACATCTGAACTAATTGCTGGAAGATATAAGGAGATGTATGGAGATAATTTTATTGAAGAGATTAGAAAAAAAATTGGTGCTGATACCTTACAATACCAAACCATTGAAAACCTTATGAAAGCAATTGATAAGAATGAGAATCAATTATGCCTTGCTTGCCTTACGGGAAAATATCCCCTTAAATCTGTAGAAAAAATAATTGAGTTAGAAAGATCCATTACAACCGACAGGAAATCTTAGCTTTGGTTGATGAAGAATCAGCATATTTGGAGCTAAATATCTTCGTCTATTCTAGTATAAATAATATTTAATTTATTTATTCCACTCCATCCCAACAATACGTACAAAGCTTTTCTTTTGGTAAACCAATTGCTTTTACTAAATTTTCTAGTCGTTGGTATTTTAAGGTAGTTAAATGGAGTCGTTTTCTGATTATTTCAACCATTTTTTTATAATTCTCAGAGTCTGGGTTAACATATTCTTTGGGATCTTCTATATCTTCCCCAATTAGTTCTTTTATAGCCCATCTTCCTGCTAAATCTAACTCGGATCTGGAACGTGAAAAGTTCAAAAATTTACATCCATATACAAGAGGTGGACAAGCCGGTCGCATGTGAACTTCTTTTGCTCCAAAATCAAATAATCTTTCAATAGATTTTCTCAGTTGAGTCCCTCTAACAATACTATCCTCTGCAAAGAGTAATCGCTTACCCCTAATTTGTTCTTTTATTGGTATAAGTTTCATTCTTGCTACTTCGTCTCGTACCGTCTGATCTTGGGGCATGAACGAACGAGGCCAGGTAGGAGTATATTTGACAAAAGGACGAGAATAAGGAGCGCTTACTTGATTTGCGTATCCTAATCCATGAGCGGTTCCCGAATCAGGGATTCCTGCTACTGTATCGATATCTACATCATCATTTTGAGCTAAATATGAACCGCACTTATAGCGAACGAGTTCTACATTAATTCCCTCATAAGAAGATGCGGGATAACCATAATAGACCCAGAGGAAACTGCATATTTGAAGTCTTTCCTTTGGTACAACTTTTTGTTCCACGCCATTTTTGCCTAAAAATACAATTTCTCCAGGACCAAGATCTCTTTCCACTTCATATCCAAGATTTGGGAATGCGCACGTTTCCATTGTCACGGCAATACTTCCCGTTTTTTTACCAATAATGAGTGGAGTACGACCATATTTATCTCTAGCAGCATAAATTCCTTCGTTTGTCAAAATTAATAAAGTGCAAGATCCATCGATAACATCTTGTACTTTTTGAATTCCCTCTTCGAAAGTACTTTCTTGACTTATTAGAGTTGCAACCATTTCTGTTGGATTGATTTCACCACCATGCATTTCTGAGAAATGAGAACCATTCTTTAACGTTTCTTTTGTTAACTCATCAAGATTATTAATCCTACCAACCGTGCATATGGCAAAAGCACCTAAATGGGATTTGATAATTAGAGGTTGGTCATCAAAATCGCTGATCACGCCTATACCTTTATTACCATGTAATTTCGTAATATCTTTTTTGAATTTAGACCGAAATTGAGATGTAGTTATATCTTTAATAAAGCGTTGATATCCACCAGAATTTTTAACTGCGAGACCCCCACGGACAGTCCCCATATGTGAATGGTAATCACAACCAAAAAATAAATCATTTACACAATCGTCATTTTCCGAGATAACTCCAAAAAGCCCACCCATACTTTTCTTTACGGAGGAGAATTTTTAAACTAATTTATTAATCTGGTAAGAACTGTAATTAAAAAAAGGACATCTGTTAAAAGAAAAATTTGTGAACTATAAGTGTGTGAGGTTAGTTTGTGGGATATTTTCTCTCTCAAATCGAATTATGGTAATAGCATTTTCCGGGCACTTAACTGCACAAAGACCACAACCGACGCATTTATCTTGATTAATTTCAGCATGTTCATTTATAGAAATGGCACCAAATTTACAACACTCTAAGCAAGTTCCACAGGCATAATTAAATAATTAATTATTTAATTTATTTTATTTTCTTTAAGAATAGCTGAAATTAATAACAATATGAATTCGGCCGATTCATAATAATTTTACGGAATTTGTTGCTACCATTATCCCCCGACAGAGATTATTATACAGTTCATCTGATAACTTGGATATTTTTTGGTCATCTTTTTTATTTTCTAAAGTCATATCAATCCAATCGGGCATTGTGATTATCCAAGCTGGTTGACATGCTGCAAATATTTGTGTGGATGTAGTGGAATATACATCCGGGGGTACCAAATCATTATGTTTTATCTGCGCGATAGGATCGGAATGTTCCAACAAAACTAGGGATTTTTCTAAAAGTTGGACAAATGATACCAAGCCTTTTTTTTTTACCAGTGTGTTGATTTTGGTTATACCATCTGTAATTTTCTTGTGCCAATATTCTACCGGAGGGTAAACAATCTGAGGTAAAATAATATTTTTTGACGTTAAACCGTAATTTACGCCCCAAATCCGATTTCCTTTCCCTTCGGAAACGAAACTCCAGCGGACATCCCAGATGTCGGAAACATCTCCCTTGTCTGCTTCAATAATCCATCTCCCTCCACCACCAACAAAATTGGCATCCATCCGATTTCCCCCTCCTGGTGAAAAGTGAAATCTCAGCAGTTGAACTTCACTACTTTTCAAATATTCGAACCATTTCATCGGGTTATTTGCGACCATATTTTCTTCCTGATCCCCTTCATTTTGGAGTAGTTCGACAAATTCAATGGTTAAACAGTCGTCGGTGGTCGAGTGGTTCAGATCCAAACTAATATCGTGATTTGTTAAATATAAATTACCGTATGAGGTAAGGGCAATCATTTGGGCGACTTCTGTATTCATTATGATTACTATTCTTATAATAATTTAAATATTATAATTTTCTTTACGAAGGAGAATTATTAAATTAAATTATTAATCTGGTAAGAACTGTAATTAAAAAAAGGACATCTGTTAAAAGAAAAATTTGTGAACTATAAGTGTGTGAGGTTAGTTCCTGGGATATTTTCTCTCTCAAATCGAATCATGAGAACGATATTAATAAATCTATAGTACCTAAGAACTATGTTTGAAATATCCACCAATTAATTGGCCAATGCTAATACCAGCATCTCCAGGAGGGATAATCTCATGTTCTAAAAAAATATAGTTTTCTTTTATTATCGTATCTTTTACATTTTGAGAAAACAACTTATTATAAGACACTCCACCTGTTAATCCGATTTTTTCAATATGTTTAGATTTTGCTATTTTCAAGGCGACATTGGCAAACATTTTTCCTAATTCCACATGAAATGCAGCGGCGATATCTTCAGGTTGATATTTTTTTTCTAAAACAAGATTAATAATATCAGAAATCAAGTTTGAGCTATTTATTATATATTTTCCATTATTTTTATTAACTTTAATGGAAAGTTCAGATTTTTGAGGTTTTCCGCGTGATGCTAAAGCTTCTAAACGCATGGCAGGTTCACCTCTATAAGTTTTTAAATTACATGCGTTTAATAAATAAGAAACAGCATCGAAAATTCTTCCAGTAGAACTCGTAAGAGGAATTTTCTTATATTCATTGCTTATGGGTCTTTTCTCATATTGATTAATTAATGCATTTAATTCTTTTGAGTTATACTCTAAATCTTTTGATATATTCAATTTATCAAATATTGTTCTTGCTTCTTCAATGGGATAGGCGTTCAGAATAATTGAAGCGAGCATGCGAGCAGGGAATTTTGTACATCGATCTCCTCCTATCATTGGTTGGTATTTAAGATGAGCTTCACGAGAAAAATCGTGATAAGAGCAAGATAGTATTTCACCCCCCCAAATATTTCCATCTAATCCATATCCAACTCCATCAGTACAGATTCCAACAATATGTTCATCCATATCAATCTTCTTCTCTGCCATTAAAGATAATGCATGAGCATAATGGTGTTGGATAGGATAGTATTTAATGCCAAAATGAGAAGCCAAATCTTTTGCAAGTTTTGTTGTTGTAAACATTGGATGTGCATCACATGCAATATATTTTATTTCTTTATCTTTTATTTGAAGTAGATTCTTAACATGAAATAATGCGTTTTGCAAGAAATCATGAGTTTCAAGATTAATCACATGTCCAATATGCTGGGTTGGAAAAATACGATTTCGGCGTAATAAGGCCCCTGTGACAGAAAGCTCTGGACCTGTAGCTATTGCTCCTGGTATGTCCACGTCAAATGGTAAAGGAATATATTCTGGAACATAACCTCGTGAACGTCGTATTAGTTTTATTTTATCATCATGAACCCTTAAAACGCTATCATCAGCTCTCTGGTGTATGGGTCTATTATGTAGTAAGAAAGCATCTGCTAGATGTTCAAGATGCTTAAAGATTTCGTCATTTTCAATGGACATAGGTATACTTGATTTATTTCCACTCGTATAAACTAAAGGATGCTGCTTCAAGTAATCAAAAAGAAGATAATGGATTCCAGAATAAGGAAGCATGAATCCAACATTATTTAAACCTGGAGCTATAAGTTTACTTAGTACTGAATTATCAAGCTTTTTTCTTTCTAATAATACAATTGGTCTCCTAAAGGATGTTAAAATGTTTCTTTCATGATCTGAAATCACGAAAGATTCTTTGATCATGTCCAGATTTGGAATCATTATAGCGAATGGTTTATTTTGGCGTTTTCCTTTTCGCTTTCGGAGTTTTAATATAACATCATCATCTCCAGCCAAGCATACTAGATGCACGCCTCCTATCCCTTTTACCGCTAAAATTTGACCCTCTTTTATAAGCCTAACTGATTTCTCTAATAATTCTCCAATTGAATCTGCCGGCATATCATTATGAGAATTGTCATATAATTGATAGTGAGGACCACAAACCTTACAAGCAAATGTTTGGGCATGGAATCTTCTATTATTAAAATCTGAATATTCTTTTATACACGATTCTGGTTTTGCTGATGTGCAGAAAGGAAATATGGACATGGTTGTTCTTTCTCTATCGTATGGTAAAGTTTTTACCGTTGTATATCGTGGACCACAGACTGCACACGCAATGAAAGGATAATTATAATACTTCTGTAAGTTCGAATTTCTCATGTCTTCAAGACAATTCTCACAAATTGCTATATCTGGGGGTAATGTTAAGCTAATTCCCCTGCCTTCTTCGCTTTTCCCGATAGTAAAGTCAGTATATATCTCATCAGTTTCAACTTCTTCCACATTTAATTTCTCAATATAAGCGATTTTTGGTTTGTCTTTCTCAATAGAACCTAAAAATGCTTTAAAATCTTCTGGTTCCCCTTGTAAATTTAATCTAACTCCAGCGTTTCCCCGATTTACAACTTGACCTTTTAAACCATATTTTTGAGCCAAATTGTATAAAAATGGCCGGAATCCTACGCCTTGTACAATACCCGATATATATACTCTATATGTGTGCTTCAAAAGTCTTACATACAAAAATTAATCTCTAAAATAATAAAGTATCCTTATCAGATAAAATTAATAAATTAGAACAATAAGGAAAAAGTAATAAATTTTCAGTAGATTTGAGGTTATAATGATTTATATAATGCCTCTATAAGTTTTTCACTTCGAGGATCACCAGTTAGTGTTGAAACCATTTTATTCATGACATAACTAAAACTCATTTTTTCATCTAAATCAACAGCTATTACTGAACCACCATATCCTCCCCAATAGAACAAGTTTGGATTCGGGCCAATTGGTAAATCTTTACTTTGAAGACCCCAACCCAAACCAAAACGAATTGGAGTATTAAGGACTAAATCGATACCGTTAGACTGCACTTCAATAGATTTTTTAATGGCATCTTCTGAAAGTAAATGAATACCATCGAGTTCACCACCACAAGCTAGTGCTGCTGTTATCCTTGATACGGATCTGGCATTTCCATGACCATTTGCAGCAGGAATCTCGGCATTGCGCCATTCTCGAGTTTTTGTCACTTGAGCATCAATAATTGGATTAGTGAGACTTTTCATGGCAATTGATTTTGGATCAATATCTCCAAAAGTACTAAGATCTATAGGTGGAGGTGGGATTAAATCTGCAACTCTATAGTCTTGTTCCTCTGGTAAACCAATGTAGAAGTCTGCTCCAAGTGGTTTAGCAACTTCTTCTTGAAAAAAAGTCCCTATTGTCTTTTTCGTGATACGTCTGATTAATTCACCTAGTAAATATCCAAAAGTGACCGTATGATATCCACTCTTCGTTCCTGGTTCCCACCATGGCTTTTGAGCTGCTAATAACTCAACCATTAACTCCCAATCATATAATTTTTTAGTCCGTAATATTTTATCCCAACCTGCCAAACCAGAAGTGTGGCTAAGGAGATATCGTACCGGTAGATTTTCCTTTCCTGCTTGAGCAAATTCAGGCCAGTATTTAGCGACAGGGGCATCCAGATCTAATAAACCCCTATCTACAAGCATGTGAATGCATATTGAGGCCATTACTTTTGTAGTGGAAAAAACATTAACAATCGTGTCTTTCTTCCAAGGTTTAGTTTGAGCAGCATCAGCATAACCTGCCCATATATCGATAACGTGCTTTCCATTAATAGTCACTGCAAATGAAGCGCCTACTTCTAAATCCTCTTCAAAATTAGATTGAAATGCTTCTTTTACTAATGTGAATCGATCCTCACAATAACCATTTATTTCAATTTTATTATGCATAATTACTTTTTATCGAAAGATCTTTATAAAATTATAATTTATGTGGAATCATTCCATAAAAACCCCATTTAAAGTGGTATTAAAGCATGCTTGAGTTTTTCCTAATTGAAAATTATTCCTTTTTTTAATGATATTTATAATATATACTACAAGTTCCTTCCATTGAAACCATACATGGACCAATCGGATTGAGAGGAGTGCATTCTTTCCGAAATAATTTACATTCATGAGGATATATCTTACCAACCATAACTAAATGACAAGAACACCCCGGTGGTATATCTTGAGATTTTTTAATCTTTATATCAAATTTCTTATCAGCATCAAATTCTTCATATTTCTCTCTTATTGCTAAGCCTCCATCAAGTATTCGGCCAATTCCTCTCCAAGGACTAGATATTGATTGAAAAACTTCTTTTATAATTTCTTGGGCAATTCTATTCCCTTCGGATTTTACAACTCTCGAATATTCATTTAATGTTTCGTGTTTCTTGTATTTAATTTGCTGGAGCAGCATTAGAATACTTAATAAAACATCGTTTGGTTCAAATCCGGCGATCACATTAGGAACCTTGTAAGCATCTGAAAATATCTTAAATGGTTGTAAACCGATGATTGTGGAAACGTGACCAGGAGAAATAAAACCATCTATATTTAGTTGAGATTGACTGATTAAAAGTTCCAATGCGGCAGGAATTAATTTATATGCGCAAATAACTGAAAAATTCGCTGGAGGACCATTCTTTATTTCATATCCAATTAAAGGAGCAGTAGTTTCAAATCCAATCGCAAAAAAAATGACTTCTTTTTTAGGATTATCTTTTGCTATTTGAATTGCGTCATGTGGACCATACACTATTCTTACATCAGCACCTTTAGCCTTTAATTCTGCTAACGAAATATTTGTCGCAGGGACGCGTATCATGTCCCCAAACGTCGTAATGATTGTGTTATCTCGTTTACCGATTTCAATAGCCTTATCGATGTCTGCAGCGGGACACACGCAAACAGGACATCCTGGACCTGAGAGTATTTCAAGCTCTTTTGGTAGTAATGTTCTTAACCCGTACTTGGATATAGTATGTTCGTGAGTACCACATACATGCATTATTTTAATTGGTTTATTTAAATCCTTTATTATTTTTGTTATTGCTTTAGTGATTTTATCAGTAAATTCCTTGCTTCTTAAAATCTTAATTCCCGGTATGTCCATATCGAATAATCAATTTTTTTATTAATTATTGTTTTAAATCAAAAATAATATAACATAGAGTAGTATATTAAATAATTAGATTTAATTTTAAAATATTAAATTCAAATAAAAATATTCCTAGTATAATAACTCGGCGAGTCATAATGGACAGTACTCTAATATTAAAGGAAGAGATTAAAGAAAAAATAATTTCGATTCTTGTAAAGCATGGTATTAAAAGAATATTAGTTTTTGGATCATATGCTCGTAATGAAGCTACACCAGAAAGTGATTTAGATTTAATTGTAGATTTCCCTGAGGGAACTAGTTTGTTAGATCATGTTGGTATAGAAATTGAGTTATCTGAAGCTTTGAATATGAAGATTGATCTATTATCTCGAAATGGAATAAGCCCTTATATTAAGGATAATGTATTAAAAGAAGCAATTGTGATTTATGAATGAATGAAAAAAACTACCTCTTTTTAAATCATATACTTGATTCATGTAAAAATATTATAGAATTTACAAGGGATATAGATTATCATACTTTTATAAAGAAGCGTTTACTTCAAAGTGCTGTAATAAGAGAGCTTGAAATAATTGGAGAGGCTGCAAAGAACATTTCTGATGATATAATAAAAGATTTCAAAGAGATACCTTGGAAGAAATTAACTGGAATGAGAGATATATTAATCCACGGATATTTCACAGTAGATCTAAAAGAAGTATGGAATACTGTTAAGAAAGACATATCTAAACTTAAAAAAGAAATTGAGAAAATATTAACAAAAAGTTAATTAACAAATCCGAGGTATTGCTTCACCCATTGGCATGTCAATAAATCTCGTTCCACCAACTATAGTCGTTAATAACACCTTTTTAGGATTAGTTTCTTCTACTTTTCCAATAATCTCAGCTTCCTTTCCAATTGTTGTTGATCTTATCTTCCTAAGAATTTCTTCTGCTTTTTCACCATCAACGGAGAGAAGGGCTCTTCCTTCGCACGCCATTGTATATGGATCTAAACCGAGCATGTCGCAAATTGCCCCTACTTGCTTCTTAATAGGGATTTTCTCTTCTTCTAAAACAATACTCACATTAGACTTATATGCCCAATCATTCAAAGCTCCTGCAATACCTCCTCGTGTGGGATCTTTCATGGCATGGATGTAATTTCTTTCTCGTTCTGATTTCAATATATCATGGATTTCTAACAAAGATCCAACATCAGATTCTAAGTCACTATATATATTTAATCCTTCCCGAGACGATAATAATGAAGAACCATGGTCCCCAATACTTCCAGTGACAATAATTTTATCTTCTGGTTTTAAATTATTATCAAGGATCTTGATAATTTTATCTTTAATTCCGATTCCAGTAGTAACCATTATTATTTCATTCAAAGTTCCTTTCGGCATTACCTTCGAATCTCCTGCAATTATTGCCACATTCGCTTCTTTCGCTGTGAAATTAAATGAATTAACAATTTTATTCAATGTATCGAATTTAAATCCTTCTTCAATTATTATAACCGATGTCATCGCAAGAGGAGTTGCTCCCATCATTAACAAATCATTAATTGTACCGCAAGCACTTAAAATT
>Ga0307378_10013001_pt1 | contig 10584 bp, 7 predicted proteins | sample UN1MG_FD_202238 | JGI IMG/M metagenome (GOLD analysis project Ga0307378, IMG submission 202238) | Soil microbial communities from Risofladan, Vaasa, Finland - UN-1 | ecosystem: Environmental > Terrestrial > Soil > Coastal area > Acid sulfate soil | place: Finland: Risofladan, Vaasa | collected...
CCCATGCAAAGGACGTTGACATTATCGTGCTCGACGCACTGGTGCGCCGAATAGGCATCATGGCAGAGCCCCGCCCGAATGCCTCTCAACTTGCTTGCCGCGATGGAGACCCCGACACCGCTGCCGCAGAGCAGGATGCCACGGTCGGCTTCGCCATTTCGCACCGCATTTCCCACACCCTTGGCATAGATGGGATAATCCACGGGGTCGGGGCTGAAGGTTCCGAGGTCGAGGACTTCGTGCCCCTGATCCCTCAGCACCTGCACCACTGTCTTCTTAAGCTCAAATCCCGCATGATCTGCGCCGACTGCTATACGCATACGACCGATCTCTCCTCTCTTGACAAAACTGCCTTCGCCCGAGTGACGATGTTGTCCGGCGTGAAGCCAAAGAACTTGGCGAGATCCTTGGCGGGGGCTGATCTGCCGAACTCGGTCATGCCAAGCACGTCCCCACAAGCACCGACGTACTTATGCCAGCCTGTGGGCGACGCAGCCTCGACCGCCAGCCTGGGGAGTACATTCGGCGGAAGGACTTCCTCTCGGTAGTCTCCGGACTGTTTCTCGAATAGCTCCCAGCATGGCATGTTCACAACTCGCACATTTACGCCCTCATCGGCGAGCATTCGGGCTCCATCGAGGGTTATGTGGACCTCAGAGCCGGTCGCCATCAGGATGATCTCCGGCTTGCCATCGCCTGATTGCCATAGAGTATATGCGCCTCTTTCCAGCATCTCCGCCGATGCAAGCTGCTCGCGGTCGAGGACGGGCAACTTCTGCCTGGTCAAGATCAGCGACACAGGGCCATCCTGGTTCTCCAGCGCCATCTTCCAGGCGAAGGGCGTCTCGGAGGCATCGGCGGGGCGAATGACGGTCATGTTCGGCATCGCCCGAAGCGACGCCAGGTGCTCGATCGGCTGGTGGGTCGTGCCGTCCTCGCCAAGGAAGATGCTGTCGTGCGTGAAGACGTAGATCACATGGGCCTTCATGATGGCGGCGATTCGGACCGAGGGGCGCATGTAGTCCGAGAAAATGAGGAATGTCCCGCCGAAGGGGATAATCGGCTTGGTAAGCGCCATCCCGTTGAGGGCGGTGCCCATCGCATGCTCGCGAACCCCGAAGTGGAAATTGCGACCCACTTCCCCAGGCTCAAAGTCGCCGAATCCCATGAGGCAGGTCTTGGTCGAGGGGGAGAGATCAGCCGCCCCGCCAATGAAGAAGGGTAGCGCGGGCGCAATGGCGTTCATCACCTGGCCGGAAGCATCGCGGGTTGCCATCTCTTCGCCGGGCTTGCCAACCGATGGAATGTTCTTTTCCCAGCCATCGGGAAGGCGGCGATCCATGCCCTGCCAAAACCGGTTAGCCAGGTCGGGATGCTCCAGGCCGTATTCCTCCATGCTTTCGTGCCACTCCTCCTCCCACCGACTTCCTCGCTCAACGGCGCTTCGCATATAAGCTAGGACGTCGTCCGGGACGTAGAACGTCGGATCGAGAGGCCACCCGAGATTCTCTTTCGTGAGCTTGACCTCCTCCTCGCCGAGCGGCTCTCCATGGGCCTCTTTCGTATCCTGCTTGTTCGGACTCCCGTAGCCGATATGGGTACGAGCGTGGATCAGCGAGGGCTTCTCCTTCTGATCCTTCGCGGCGTTGAGGGCTCTGTCTATCTGGGTCACGTCCTCGCCATTGATGTCCTGCACGAACCAGCGGTATGCCCGGAACCGGTTGCTGACATCTTCGGTGAAGGTGAGGTCGGTGCTGCCCTCGATGGATATGCGGTTGTCCGAGTATATGTAGATGAGCCTGTTCAGCTTCAGGTGGCCTGCGAGGGAGGCGGATTCGGATGAGACCCCCTCCATCATGTCGCCATCGCTGCATAATTCGTATATGTAATAGTCCAGGATGTCATGGCCGTCGCGGTTGAAGTAATTCCGCAGGTATCTCTCCGCAATAGCCATCCCGACCCCCATGCCGAATCCCTGCCCGAGCGGGCCGGTGGTGGCTTCGATCCCGGGAGTGAGGCCATACTCGGGATGGCCGGGGGTCTTGCTCCCAAGCTGTCGAAACTGCTTGATGTCCTCCAGGGTGAGGTCGTAGCCTGTGAGATACAGCATGGCATACTGAAGCATGGAGGCATGCCCCGCCGATAGGAGAAAGCGATCGCGGTTCGGCCAATCGGGATTCTTCGGGTTATAGCGCATGTGCCTCATCCACAGGACATAGGCGATCTCCGCGCTGCCCATGGGGGTGCCGGGATGCCCCGACTTCGCCTTTTCGACGGCATCCACGGCTAGGAAGCGTATTGTGTTGAAGACCTTGTTTAGGAAATCGGTGGATTGCATGGGACACCTCGTTTTAGTGCCTATAGTGCATAGTGCCTAGTGCTTAGTGCTCGGTGCACCAAGCGTGATGTGCCGAGCACCGTGCACTTTATAGCCAGAGAGCCGGCGAGCTAAACACTACTGCTGAGCTTGACAAAGCAGGATGGCTGTGGTTCAATCGCGGGTGAGTCGTTTCACTATATGGCAAGCTCATGGCAACTGAAGTTACGGAAGACGGTCAAGTGATAGTGTCACTGCCGGGAGAGATAGATATCTCCAACGTCAAGGAGTTCATCGCTTTGTTGGATGATGCTGCCGCGAAGTCGCCCGACGGATTCATCATTGACCTGTCGGAAACCACCTACATTGACAGTGCCGGTGTGCAGGCGATACTTGCCGCCTATGCGAAGGAGCATGCCGAACATCGCAAGCTTGCAGTGGTGATCGGCAATCCCCTGATCAGAAGCGTTCTTGGTGTCGTACATCTGGAACAGCTCCCGGGAGTATTGGTGTTTGACGATCTCCAGGCCGCTAAACAGGCCATAGCAACTTAACCATTTGACCATTCCGCATTGACCATCGTCTCCTCTGGGTGGTATATTCTCCTCATGAAGAGACTGCAGTTCACCGTCCTTGCCTCGTTCCTTTTCATGACTTGCGCATGGGGGGCGACCTCGCGCCCGGTGGAGATTCGTGGGGTGTGGGTGGATAAGGGGAGCATCCCGAAGACCGAGGATGGCATCCGGCAGTTGGTGAGGGATTACGCGAAGTCCGGGATCAACCTCCTCCACCCCGAGGTCATCTTCAACGGCTATTCTGCCTATCCAAGCTCGTACCTGACTCAGAAGGACTTGTGGAACGGCCTGGACATGCTGGGCATCCTGATTGATGAGGCTCACAAGCATGGCATGGAGGTCCATCCGTGGGTGTGGGTATTTCGAGCAGGCCATACCGGCGATAAGGGCGGCATCCTCCCCAACCATCCCGATTGGGCGATGGTGGACAAAGACGGCCATCACCTGGCAGATAACTCCTACTGGCTGGACCCCTGCAATGCGGCCGTGCGAAGGACGCTACTCGGCGCATATCGTGAGCTGGCGGAGAAGTACCCGATTGACGGCATCCAGCTAGACTACATCCGCTTCCCCAGCCCTGACTTCGGCTATAACTCCGATTGCCGGGGGAAGTTCAAGGCCCAATATGGGATCGATCCGATTGACATCCAGCCGTTCACCAAGCCCGCGATTGACTGGCATATGTGGCGGGAGAGCCTCATAAACAGCTTCGTGGAGGATGTTCGCCGCGAGATGCTGTTGGCGGGCAGGGATATCAAGATATCGGCGGCGGTGGCGTCATTCCCGGATCAGGCGAGGCTGAGCTTCCTCCAGGATTGGGAGTTGTGGACGGCCAACCGGTGGGTGGATTTCGTGGCTCCGATGGATTACACTACCGACTCGCGCGACTTCATGAGGAGGGTTGAGGATTCGGCGAACAGGATTGGGAATCAGGCGCTGATCGCGAACGGCATAGGGCTTCTGGGGCAGAAGGGCTCGGATGCCATGCTTGCCCAGATAGATATCGCCAGGATGCAGCCCGTGCAGGGGGTGACGTTGTTCGCCACGGCGTACCTGGACAAGCCGCGTCTGGAAGCCCTCAAGTCCGGCCCATTCAGCAAGAAGGCGGAGCTCCCGTTCCGGAAGCCCGCATCCTCGGCGAAGAAGCTTCTTGACTCAGCCAAGAGCCGGCTGAAAGACGGAGCATCCCTGGCCGATGTGACCGAAGCCGCAAGCGAGACTGAGGCCGCCGGTAAGATCCTCAAACACCAGATGTATACGATGCTGGGACTGACCCGAGCCCAGCTTCCCCCGCCGATTTTCGTCCCGGATAAGGTCGTTCCGACTCCCGAGGCGCGAGTTCCCCTGACGAGTGCCCCGCCGACGATTGACGGGAATCTGGATGATGCGGCGTGGACCTCGGCAGCGATGATTTCGCTCGATTACACGAATCTTGGATATGATGCCGCTCAGCCGACCGAGGTCTATCTTACGAGTGACAACACGAATCTGTACGTCGCCTATCGGTGTCATGAGAAGCATTTGGACGAGATGAAGGCAACTGTTACCGAGCACGACGGGCCGGTCTTCGATGACGACTCGGTCGAGGTATTTGTGGATGTCCAGGGTGACGGCAAGGATTACTATCATTTCGCCGTGAACACCCTCGGGACGAAGTATGAGGCGCATGGGTATGATGCTGCCTATGATCCTAGCTGGGAGGCGGCGGTAGCCAAGGGGTCAGACCTGTCAGACCGGTCGGACATGTCGGACTCTTGGACTGCGGAGATGGCCATTCCATTCTCGGCCCTGAAAGCCAATGGATCCGGTGTATGGCGGGCGAATTTCACCCGCAATCGAGCGGTGACTCCGACGGTCGAGAACATGTGCTGGTCACCCACGTATGGGTCGTTCCACACGGCGATCCGATTTGGCAAACTGGTTTTCGCAGAATCCCATGAGGAGTAATGGAGTGCTGGAGTAATGGATAGGCGGTTGGAGCAGTTGGTGGTTTCGGCGCCTGGCAGGATTTGTCTGTTCGGGGAGCATCAGGACTTCCTGGGACTGCCGGTCGTGGCGGCGGCGATTGACCTCAGGATAAGCATCGAGGGAACGCCCCGGTCGGATTCGCTCCTGAGGCTCGACATGCCGGATATCCGGAAGAGCGAGGAGATAGACCTTGCCCAAGCCATTTTCTACACTCGCAAACGAGATTACCTCCGCTCGTGCATCAACGTGCTTCGGCGCAAGGGATGGGATCTGTCCCAAGGCTGGAATTGCACCATGACGAGCAAGATCCCCATCAACGCCGGCGTCTCCAGCTCGAGTGCCATGATCGTGGCATGGCTGAAGTTCTTGATCGAGGGATCGGGTACCGGGATTGAGTACTCGCCGGATGACCTAGCGAGATTGGCACACGAGGCTGAAGTGCTCGAATTTGGCGAGCCGGGTGGGATGATGGACCACTTTGCCGCGGCGCTGGGGAACGTCATTTATGTTGACTGCCGCCCTCCATTCAAGGCAGAGTATTTGCCGCTGGAGCTGGAGGGCTTAGTGCTGGGAGACTCGCTGGAGAAGAAGCAAACACTGGGAGTGCTGGGCGGCTCGAAGGGCGATGTGCTCGAGGGAGTCCGCACGCTGGGGGAGTGGTATCCCGGCTTCGACCTGCATAAGACCCCGGCATCGGAGATTCTGCCGCTCGTTGCTCGGCTGCCTGATCGGATTCAGCGAAAGGTTCGGGCGAACCTGGTCAATCGGGACCTGACCGTCCAGGCGATGGAGATGTTCAAGACGGCTCGACTGAGCTCGCCGCAGGCCGGCATTGATGCTGATGAATTAGGGGACTTGCTCACCAGGCATCACGAGCAGCTTCGCGACGGGATCGGAGTGTCGACACCCAAGATTGATCGGATGCTGCAAGCGGCATTGGAGGCGGGGGCGCTCGGCGGTAAGATCAACGGCTCGGGAGGCGGCGGGTGCATGTTCGCCTACGCTCCCGGGAAGGAAGACGCGGTCGCCCAGGCCATTGAATCTGCCGGCGGCAAGGCTCATCGAATCAAGGCTGACGCCGGTGCGAACGCTGAACGAGGAACGCTGAACGAATGAATGCCATTGTCGTGGCTGCTGGTCGCGGAACCCGTCTCAGACCCCTGACCGATCGGATTCCCAAGGCTCTCATCCTCATCCAGGGCGTGCGGCTGATGAACTACATCCTTCGAGGATTGAGTGGGGTGGGGGTCACGGACGTCGTGCTGGTCATCCGCCATCTGGGGGACATGATCAGGGAGACCTACGGCGATTCGGCGTTCGGCATGGATATCCGCTATATCGAGCAGGGCAAGGAGAGCGGGACGGGAGCGGCACTCCTCGCGGCTGAGGGAACGGTTGCCCTGGGTGCTCGCTCTGGCGGCAACGAGCCGTTCATGCTCTTGTGGGGCGACATCCTCGCCGACCCCATGAACTACCGGCGCATCCTCGCCAAGTATGCGGATCATCCCTGTGACCTACTGAGCACATTGAATTGGATGGACGATCCCAGCACGGGAGCATCCGTCGAGACCGACGGCGACCGCATAATCCGCATCGAGGAAAAGCCTTCCCCCGGCAGATCGAGGAGCAACTGGAATCAGGCGGGGATCTTCGTCTGCAGGAACGCGGTGTTCGAGGCCCTTCGGCAGTGTGGACTCTCGCTGAGGGGGGAGATCGAGTTCACGGCAGGGGTACAGAAGTTGATCGAGATGGGGAAGGACGTCCGCTGGATGCCATTGGAAGGCTTTTGGTCGGATGTGGGGACGCCCGAGGCCTTGGAAAGACTTCAGACGATAGACTTTAGACTTTAGGGGATGAAAAGACATGCGGGGACTGCTATTACTGTTACTTATCTTGTGCGTGAGTCGTGCGTTGGCCGACCATCCTTGTCTTTACCTGACTCCTCAAGACATCGAGCGGGGGAAGGTCAATATCGAGCGCTATCCCTGGGCGAAGGCGTACTTCGATGACGTGAAGGAGCGCACGAATCAGTGGACGGCGATGACCGACGACCAGATAAGAGCGCTGGTGCCTCCGCCCGAGTCGCTGTTCGCATACGGATTCTCCGGCTGCCCGGTTTGCGGAGTGTCATGGCCGTGGTGGGGAGCAGGCGGGCTTTGCTCGTTCGATAACCCTGGAAAAGTCACATGTCCCGTGTGCGACCGAGTCTTCCCTGACGCCGATCATCCCGACGATGGCAAGGGCTGGCATGACCCCAACTCGGGCCGCAACTACTACTTTGTCGGATGCTACAACTCCTTCGTCGCCCAGACCATGACCCTCACGGCGCTCGATGATCTTTCGACCGTCTACGCATTGACCGGCGACGAGAAGTGCGCCCACGCGGCGGCGGTCATGCTCGATGCCCTTGCGAAGATCTACCCAACCTGTACCATCGGCTCGATTGATTACCCCAATCACCCAGGCGGGAGGTTCGAGCGGACCCTATATCAGGTGGCAAGGGTGCTGGTCTACTTCGCCAAGTACTATGACCTGCTCTACAACAGCCCCTCGATGGATGCGCCGTCGCAGGCGGGGGAGGTCACGATTCGCAAGAGCATCGAGGAGCGGATCCTCAAGAATGGGGCGGCATACTGCTTCGAGCATGGGAAGTCGGGGCACAACGGGCTCACAAACGGCGAGGCGGATTTCGTTCGCGGAGTGATGTGCGTCGGCCTGGCGCTGAACATCCCTTCCTACATTGATTGGTGTATCAACGGCCCTTACTCGATCTTCAACATGATTGAGAACAACATCCATCACGACGGGCAGTACTACGAGACATCGAACGGGTATTCCTCTCACGCGATCGGCCTCTACCGGGATATGGCCGAAATGCTGATCAACTACCGGAGCGAGAAATACCCGAACGGCATCAACCTGTATGAGCACCCGAAATTCTCGAAGGCGCTCGTCCAGGCGGAGCTCGATACGCTGTGCGCTGGGCATGTTCCCCGATACGGCGACTCCGGCCCAGACGTCGCCAAGCTTAACGATGCTCCCAACCTGACCCTCGCCCGAATGAATGCCGAGCACATGTACCTGAGAGTTACATCACCCGAGGAGAAGGCTCACTGGGCAGATATGTTGACCAGGCTCTCGGGCGGCGATGTGGAGAAGGTCCGGGGCGAGCCGTCCACCGGTTTCAAGAATTGGCTGCTCTACCATGCGGCCCCTGTTCGGGGAAGCTCGAAATTCGAAATTCGAAATTCGAAACAGCCGGATGTTGAACCGAAGGGATCGGCGCTGCTCGATGGCAAGGGACTCGCAATACTTCGATCCGGGGATCGGGCGGCCTTTGTGCGGTACGGGCCGTCGGTGACTCATGGGCATCAGGATGACCTGAACCTGAACTTCTTTGCGCGGGGTCGTGAGCTTACCTACGACTTCGGCTATAGCCTGGGGAGCGCGCACGTTCAGACGGGCTGGGCGCATAAGACCGGCAGCCACAATCTGGTTATGGTTAATGAGAAGAATCAGCTTGAGGCCGGTCCGACCGGCGGCAGCGCGGAGCTCTTCGCGACTTCAGGGCCGGTCAAGATGGCCGAGTTGTCCAGCGACCATGCGTATGAGGACCAGGGCGTGGATAGCTACCGAAGGACGGTTGTATTGGTGGATGCCGATCCAAAGAACTCGTATTTGGTGGACATCTTTCGGGTCCATGGCGGACAGACGCATGACCTCCTGTGGCATGCGATCGGCGAGCGGACGAGCGTGGAGGGCGGCGAGCTTAGAGAAGTGAAGGACGAGAGCCTGGCGGGGCCCGACTATCAATGGGGCACGAAGATCGGGCCGGACGGCGACATCAACGGGCAGGCGGACAAGGGGCCTTACTGGGTTGCTCCCCCCGGGAATGGCTATGGGTTTCTGTATGATATTCATCGCGGACCGGCGTCTCGGAATGTAAACGCCACCTGGACCGTAGATGCGAGCGCAGACGAACATCTGCGGATAGATATTATGCCGCCCAAAGGGTGCGAGCTGATCACTGCCAAAGGACCGGGTATCTTGCCGAAGCTCCCACATGCCAACTTCGCAATTCTCAGGCGCAAGGGCACTGATCTGGAGTCCACATTCGTCAGCGTCCTTCAGCCCTATGCCAAGGAGAATCCGGTTGCCAGGGTTGAGCGGTCGGACGAGTCAGACGCGTCAGACTGGTCGGACAGGCTAAGAATTGCGTTGACAGACGGCCGCACGGACTACATCTTCTCATCACTCGGGCGCTTTGCATTCTGCAGGTTCAGCCCCGATGAACTGAGCAACGCCCTGCTCGTGGGCAGCTATGGCGTTACGATCCGAGGCGTGCGCATCAAGTGCGAGCGTTCCTCATACTGGGGCGCGGTGGAATCGGTGGACTACGAGAAATGCCGCCTGGTAGTGAACCGAGAGCTTCCAACTAGATTAGTGGGCGAGGGCATATACATCACGCGGCCGGGGTACGGGCATAGCTCCTATTACAGGATCCGCTCCGTGGAAAGAGAGAACGGGAAGACGGTTCTCGGCCTGGATACCGGCACATTGATCCTCGGCTCGGGATTGGTCGGAAAGGACGCGGCTCCAGGGAGCCGGGAGATAGACAACCTCGTTCCCCTCGAGGTTTCCACTTCCTGTCAGCGCCTGGATACCGGCTACTTCAAAGGCAAGCTTCTCATTGCCGACGACGGAACCCGTGCCCTGATTGATAACGTGAAGGCGGCTGGCGGCAAGAGGATAATTCAGGTGCCGGATGCATCACTCTTCAAGAGCGGCCGGCAGCTCAAGATCTACGATGTTCAGGCCGGTGACAGGTTCGTGATCCCCACAACGGTCACGATTGAGAGGCGCGGCTCCTCGCTCGTTATTCAGGCGACCACTGCCGGAACTATTGAGATCGCCGGGGGGAGATACGACTTCCCGGTAGGCAAGTCATCCATCCCCTAGCTGTTTTCGCTTTCTTGCCGGTGGGTAAGACTCTCTGTAGAGGCAATCTACGGAGGTGTTCGATGATCGAAGGCGAGTATGACAGCAATATCATGGGTCCCGTTCAGGCGACGGCTTATCGAAGCAGCGACCAGATCGAGAAAGACGTGCGCGAGCTTATCTCCCTGAATGACGCCATTCAGCCCAAGGACATTGATGTCACCGTCGAGGTCGGCAAGGTCACTCTGAAAGGGAAGGTCCGGGACGAGGTCGCTCGTGATGAAGCCGTGCAGGCGGCGAGCGAGGTGATAGGGGTGACCGAAGTCATCAACAGTATCGAGATTGGCGAATGAGTAAAGCTCCCGACTTCGCAAAAGCTATGTCGGGCAAGCTGGAGATATTCTCCGGCACTGCACATCCTCAGCTTGCGACGGAAATCGCCGGGTGCATGGGCATTCCCGTTGGGCCGATGGCGGTAACCAGGTTTCCTGACGGCGAGATCTACGTGAAGGTCGAGACCAGCGTCCGGGGCAAGGATGTCTACGTCGTCCAGCCGACCTGCCCTCCAGTGAACGAGAACTTCACCGAGCTGCTGATCATCCTCGATGCGCTGAGACGGGCCTCGGCACGCCGAATAACCACCGTCATTCCGTACTACGGCTATGGGAGGCAGGACAAGAAGACCGCCGGCAGAGAGCCGATCACCGCGAGGATGATAGCTGACATGCTGATCGCGGGGGGCGCCGACCGCCTCCTGACTATTGACCTCCACTCTCCGCAGATCCA
>Ga0307378_10013002_pt1 | contig 10584 bp, 2 predicted proteins | sample UN1MG_FD_202238 | JGI IMG/M metagenome (GOLD analysis project Ga0307378, IMG submission 202238) | Soil microbial communities from Risofladan, Vaasa, Finland - UN-1 | ecosystem: Environmental > Terrestrial > Soil > Coastal area > Acid sulfate soil | place: Finland: Risofladan, Vaasa | collected...
CCGAAGCCCGCCCCCACGTCATCGTTTCCCGTTACGGGCACTGGGTGTTGAGCTTGTTCCTCACGAAGATCAAGTCGAGGATGTTGATCCTGCCATCTTCGTTCACGTCGGCCTTCCAGTTGTCGCCGGTGGCAACGTCCTGGTTGAGTTTGTTGCGGATGGAGATCAGGTCGAGGATGTTCACGCGGCAGTCCATGTTGGCGTCGCCTTCGATGGGCCAGGGCTTGGGCCAGTAGATGGGGCCGTAGGTCGCCTCGTTGTTGACGAGGATGAGCTTGTACTGGGTGGCGTCGGCCAGGCCGGTGAGGGCGACGGAGTGGGACGTACTGATGGCGTTCTCGGGCTCGGTGTTGGGCGTGGTGCCCACCATGGAGACGACGCCGTACATGACGGCGCCCTCGGCGGGGATGTCGGTATCCCACGCGACGAGCGCCGCACCGGGTGCTCCGGCGGTGATCACGACGTTGGAAACAACGGGGATCGCGGTGTTGTAGTAGATTGCGGCGGGCTTGCTGCTGACGTTGTCGGCGGAGTCCTTGATCCAGGCGTAGAGGATGACGTCGGCGCCGGAGGCGGCTTGGATGGTGTAGGCAGTCGGCGACTCGGTGAGCCATTCGGCCGGCTCGACGTCGGACTCGGTGATCTGCCAGTTGACCACGGTGACGCCTTCGGGCGCGGTGACGTCGATGGCGACGGTGACGTCGGCTTCGTTGGTGACCAGCGTGCTGCCGGAGGTGCGGTCGCTGACGGTGAACGCGGCGATGGTGGCGCCGGGCTCGCCCTGGTACTCGTAGCAGCCGAGGTCGACGGTCGGGACGTCATCGCCGTTGCCGTCGTGGAAGCGCGGCTGGTTCTCGAGGTCGGCGTCGCCCACTGCGAGGTCGTTGTTGCCCGCGTCGATTGCGGGGCTGGCGGTGGTGAGGTGGGCATCGATGGTGCCGGTGAACCATTCGAAGACCATGGCGACGAGGCAGCCGGTCGGGTCGACGGTCTCGCTCGGGTTTTCGGACTCAATGGAATGGACGGTCTCGCCGGTTCCGGGGTCGCGGATTTCGATCCTGTCCATCATGAATCCGCCGCCGGTGTAGGCGATGGTGAGGATGAAGTGGTCCTGGCCCTCAGGGAGCGTGGCGGGGGTGGGGCAGTTGGCCTGCCACCAGCCGGTGACGATGTCGTCGATGCTGCGGTAGACGGTGGTAGTGCCGGTGTAGGCGGGGATGGCGAAGGGTGCCTGGTTGGTCCAGACGTCGGGCGTGCGAGCGGCTCCGAGGTCGACGGCGGCCTTGCCGTGCGCCCCGCCGATGTCCGCAAAGGCAGCCGCGGTGCAGTGCTTGATTGCGATCGTGTACGCAGTGCCGAGCTCCAGTCCGCCGTTTTCGGCGCCGACGGGGATGAAGTACCTGATGATGGGCACATCGTTGACCGGCGCCCAGTGTTTGCCGAAGGCCCTGCCATTTTCGACGAGGGTGGGGACAGCCGCAAGCCTGGGGTCCTGCTCGATGACGTTGCTGCTGGCGCCCACGTCGTAGCCGGTGCCGAGGGGCGTGTTCCACAGCAGCGTGTTGGTCAGCACCAGCTTGTTGGCCGTGCCTTCGCCATTGAGGACGACGTTGTCCGACACGACGCAGTTGATCAGCCGGGTGGTGGGAATGGGATTCCACTTGGCGAATCCGCCGCTGTTGCCGACGAAGGTGCAGTTGGTGAGGGGCAGATTCCACTCGTAGCCGATGAACATGTCGCCGTGGCAGTTGTTGCCGGCGAACAGGGAGTTGGAGATGGAGCCACCGATGCGGACGAGGTTCCAGGTGCAGCCGCCCTGGCCGTTGAGGAAGCTGCAGCGGTCGACGGTGAGCGTGCCGGCGCCGACGTACGATACGCCGTACACGTAGAAAGCCGTGGCGGCGTATTCGTGGCCGGGCTTGGAGTCGGGCACGCGGTTGCCGTCGAAGACGCAATCGGTGAAGACCCAGGTGCCGCGCGGCTCGGCCCAGTTCGGCCCGAACGCGTAGACGGTGCCGATAGTGCTGTAGTTGCCGGTGAAGCGGCAATTGGTGGCGGTGAAGGCGAGCGTGTTGACGAGGATGACCTCGCCGCCGACGGTGCCGTAGCCGTTGAGGTTGGTGAACTCGCAGGCGTCGGCGGTGACGGCGCCGTCGTTGATGATGCGAATACCTGAGGCGGCCGCGCCGGAAATGATGTCGCGGAAGCAGCAGCCGTCGAGCGCCAGCCGGCCGTTGTCGGCCAGGATGGCCGGTGCGGCGCAGCCGGTGAGCGTGAGGTTGGCGAGGTAGCCGTCGGAGCCATCGGGAGTGTCCTTGAACAGGAACAGGCTCTGCGCGGCACCTTCGCCGGTGACGACGTGGTTAGCGACGTCGGTGCCGGCGGGGTCGTAGCCGACGATCCGCACGCCGTCGGGCCGGATGGGCAGCACTTCGCCGCTGGACGGTGCGTAGGCGCCGGGGAGTACGCGGACTTCCTCGCCGGGCGACAGCAGCGACGCGGCGTAGGTGATCGTGCGCAGCGGGTTGGCCGGCGAGCCGTCGCCGTCGTCGGCTCCGAAGCCCGACACGTAGAGCGGGCTGCTGTAGCCGACCACCTGGATCAGCAGCGACGCGGCCCCGCTCTCCGTGAAGGTGAAGCCGTTGTCGACGTCCAGCGAGATGCTGTTGATGCCGGTGCCGCCGGTGATGGAGAGGTAGCCGTCGGACTGTGCGGAGCCGTCGGGAATGGAGGCGCCGCCGACCCACGCGATGGTGTTGGTGCCGCTGCCGGCGGGCGAGCCGGGGGTGATGGTGACGACCGAGTGCGACGTGATCAGTTCCGACGGGAGAGCAACGTGCACCTGGAACTCGACGCCGTTGGGCACGAAGATCCTGGAAGCGCGGCCGATGGTCACCTTGCGCTCGTAAGGATAGATGAAGAACTGGCCGGACTGGACGCCGTTGGCGGAGGTCTCCGTGATATCGACGGCCGACGGTGTGCCGGGCTCGCCCGGTGTGCCGGATGCGGTAATGGCGAGATCAGCCGGGCCGGCTCCGTCGGGCAAGTCGAGCGTGCCCGGGCCGGTGATGTCGTTACCGTAGGTCACGGCGGCGGTCACGGTTCCGGCGACCGCGGGGACGACGCTGACCGGGACGGTGATGGTGTCGCCCGCGACCATGTGGTAGTTGGTCTGGGCGGTGGCGAAGGCGGGGAAAACCTCGTCGGGGTCGAACTCGTAGCAGCCGATGTCGACCGTGGGTGTATCATCTCCATTGCCGTCCATGAAGCGGGGCTTGCCGGCGAGGTCGAACGCGTCGCCGGAGAGATAGGAATCGTCGCCGGCGTCGACGGCGGGGCTGGCGCGCTTCAGGCGGTAATCGTCGAGCAGCAGCGGGTTCGCCTCGATCACGTTGGAGCTGGACGCGGTGTTGTAGCCCTGGTCGAGCGGCGTGTTCCAGAGGATCACGTTCTTGAGGTAGAGTTTGAGAGCGGCGGCGGATTCCTTGCAGAGCACGCCGTTGTCGGCGATGACGCAGTTGGCGAAGGTGGCGTTGGGCAGAGGGCTCCATGCTGCGAAGGCACCGGAGTTGCCGACGAAGGTGCAGTTGGTGAAGGGGAGGGCATACTCGTAGCCGTCGAACATGCTTCCGCCGGCCTGGTTGTTGACGAACAGGGAGCTCTTGACCCATCCGCTCATCCTGACGAGCATGAAGACGCTGCCGCCGGAGCCGCCGATGAACTTGCAGCGGTCGGCGTAGAGCCTGCCCTGGCCCTTGGTCTGCATGTAGACGCCGGTGCAGGCGTAGTGGCCGCCCCACGAGGGCGCGGTGTTGGGGGCGGTATTATTCTCGAAGACGCACTCGGTGAGCCAGAACTTGCCGTACGGCTCGCCGAGCGGATCATAGGCGTAGACGGTGCCGATCGAGCTGGTGTTGCCCGAGAAGGTGCAATCGGTGGCGTGGAACTCGCTGACGGATGCGCTGATTTCCGCGCCGACTGCCCCGCGGCCGTTGAGGTTCTGGAATGAGCAGCCGGTGGCGGTCACGTTGCTGTTGTTGTAGAGCTTGATCGCGGCGGGTGCGCCGCTGCCCGAGGTGATGTCGGTGAAGACGCAATTGTCGAGCGAGAAGAGGCCGCCGTCAGCGTTGATGGCCTGCTTCGTGCTGCCGGTGAGGGTCAGGTTGGCGATGGAGCCTTCGAAGCCGACAACGGTATTGGCGTAGGCAAACAGGCTTTCCGTGGACGCCTCGCCGTCAACCACGTAGTTGTCGGGGTCGGCAGTGCCGGGGTCATAACCGACAATACTGACGGAGCCGGGGCTGATGGGCATGATCTCGCCGCTGGATGGGGAGTAGAAGCCGGGGAGGACGCGGACTTCGCCGACGTTTGCGGCCGCGGCCACGCCGGTGGTGATGGAGCGAAGCGGGCTGGCCTCGCTGCCGTCGCCCGTGACGTCGTTGCCGCCGGGCGATACGTACACGGCGGACGTGCCCACCACGGAAATCCGGAGGTGCACGGTATCGGTGCCGGTCTCCTGGAAGACAAACCCGTTGCCCGCGACCGCGTCGGCTTCGGTGATGCCGGGGGTGGCGGCCGATGCAAGAACCAGGATGGAGCCGGCGGACTCGCGCTCGCCGTCGGAGATATCGGCGCCCAGCGCCTGGATGGTGGCGGATGTGCCTGTTACGTTGGCGATGGAAACGGGGATCTGTCCGGGGGCGGCGAGCTGGGCATCGGCGATCTGCACGAGGATGTCGGCTGCCTGGTCGAGCGCCAGCACCTGGAAGGAGCCGAGCGAGAGCTTGACGACGCGGGGGACGGACTGGACGGCGATCTCGCGCGCGAGGACGTTTTGCGGCGTGTAGCCGCCGGAATCGGATTCAACGACCGTGACGGTGGCGGTGCCGACGACGCTCGACGTGGTGATGCTGACGGGGCCTTCGGTGGCGTCCCAGTCGGGGGCGGCGAACGAGAGCACGTCGCCGGCGCCGGCGGTCACGTCCGTGCCGTTGATGGTCACGCTGGAGATGACGCCGTCGAAATCATCGACGGCCACGCCTGCCTGGATGGTATCGGTGCCCGGCTCGGCCACGCCGATGGTGGCGCTGGCGGTGGTGCCGGTGTAGATGCGGAAGGAGTCGGGGTCGGCCGTGAAGACCGGGCCGGCGCTCATCTCGCCGTAGAACCACACTTCCTTGATCAGCGAGCGAGCATTGCCGCCCGACATCCAGAGGATGAGGAAGCGGCCGTTCTCGCGGAGGACGTCAAGGCGTTGGCGGCCGCCATCGGGCAGCGTTACGTCCGCGGGGGGATAGGGGAACGTGCCCGACGCCACCATAGTGCCCCAGTCGGCCTTGTCGGTGGACTCCGAATCGGTGACGTAGACTTCGAAGTTTGCGGCGCAGTGGTAGGTGAAGGGCAGAATGTCGAACCGGGTGACCCGCCAGCGGTTGCCGGCGCCGAAGTCGAACCGCAGGTGGCAGGGCATGGTCTGGTTGTTTTCCCAGAAGATGTTGAGGTTGTTGTCGAGCACGTTCGCCGCAGAAGAGCTCGATAACGTGGTTGGCGACGACGCGGTGACCAGGTTCTTGGGGATTTCGGGCCATTCGGCGAAGGCCAGCCCTCCGCATGCTGTGACGGCCAGAATTACGGCAATCACGATTCCATTCAGACGTTTTGTCATTCCGGTTCTCCTTGCAAAAAAGTGGACCAAGTGGACGCAGTGGACCGAGTGGACAAAGGGCGGGCAACTGCGGACGCGGCGTCCGCCGCCAGCGCCGGAAGCGGGTTGTCGCACGGGTTTCCGTGCCGGCGGAAGGGCGGGCGATTCGGTGCGGCCGCGAACGGCCGCACCGATGCGGACGCGGCGTCCGCCGCCCGCCCCTACATTCATCATTCATCATTCATCATTCATCATTCATCGTTCATCTTCGACCTCATGGGCACTGGGTGTTCAGCTTGTTCCTCACATAGATGAGGTCGAGGATGTTGATCCTCGTATCGCCGTTGACGTCGGCCTTCCAGTTGTCACCGGTTGTGACGGCCTGGTTGAGCTTGTTGCGGATGAAGATCAGGTCGAGGATGTTCACGCGGCAATCGCCGTTTGCGTCGCCGTCGATGGGCCAGGGCTTGGGCCAGTAGTGGGCCTGGGTGTCGACGATCTCGTTGTTGACGAGGAGGAACTTGTAGTTCTTCGCGGGCACGTCGAGCCCGGTGACGGTGACGGTGTGGGAGGTGGCGACTGCTCCTTCGGCAACGGAATCGGGGGTGGCTCCAGTGAGCGACACGGTGCCGTAGTTCACGCCGCCCTCGGCGGGGATGTCGGTGTCCCAGGTGACGACGGCGCTGCCGGGTTCGGTGCCGGCGGCGATGGCGACGTTCGAGATCACCGGCACGGCCGTGCTATAGAGGATGCTGGCGGTCTTGCCGGCGATGTTGCCAAACTCATCCTGGAACCAGGCGTAGAGCGTCACAGTGCCTTCCGCGCCCTGGATGGTATATGTGCCGGACAGTGCGCCCCAATTCGGATCATCGGGCGCCGGGGCGCTGTCAAGCTCCGTGATCTGCCAGGTGCCGATCGCGTCGACCGGATCGGTGGAGGCGTCGACGTTGACGATGGCTGAGTTGGTGAATACGGTGCTGTTGGTGGTCTGGTCGCTGACGGAGAACTCGGCGATCTGTGCGCCGGCGATCGTTCCACGCAGCTCGAGTTCGACCTCGGCGTCATTCTGCACTTGCCACACGATGGCGATGTGCTGCCAATCGCCGGGCTCGGTGAAGGGGAACGTGCGCGATTGCACGGCGGTGGCCTGCGCGTGCTGGAGGGTCCAGCCGGCCGCGACGATGGCCTCGATGATCGACTCGCCTTCCGCCGGAACAACCGACTGCAGCGGGGGCATGGTGTCGCCGTTGGCGGTGTAGACGGTCCAGCCGCTCCACGCCTGGGCGTGGTAGCCGCCCAGCGTGCCGGAGCACATGGGCATCGGCTCGGCAAACGACCACGTCATGAAGGCGTGGGTGCCGCCGAGCGGCGAGTCTTCCTGGGCCTTCACGTGGGTCTGATAGTTACGGTCGCGCAGATCGGCAGGGCTGCCGGACGGGGCGACCCATGCCGTGCTGTCCTGGCTGCTGCTGGTGGCCAGCGGCGTCTGGTCGGCCAGGTAATCGTAACCGTCGGTCAGCAGCACGGTTTGGCCGGAGGTGAGGTAAACGTGCAGCTCGGCGATCTGGAGGTACGTGGTCGGGCTGGGGCCGGTGGCGGTGCATCGCAGCTCGGTGACGGTGATCTGGTCAAACGATGCAACGAACCTGCCGGCGGCCATCGGCTCGTGGCGGGCAAGCTCGACCCAGTCGGCGCCGTCGAAACCTTCCAGCACCCACGAGGCGCCCGCATGGTCAGTGAGCTCGACCATGTAGGAGCCGATGGTGCGCTCACCGGGGAGGGTGAACGTCCAGACGGCGCTGTCGGTGTCGGCGTCAAAGCCGCCAAGCTGCTCGGTGAGGCCGCTGCCGTCGGTGATCGCTTCATACTCCTGCGAGCAGTCGGTGAGCTGGCGCGTGACGGTGACGAGATTGGCGCCGGTCTCGGGATCGAGCTGCCGCAGCACGTTGACGTTGCCGGAATCGCTGAACGTCATCTGGTCCTGCGGCGAGCGGAACTTGATGGAGACCATCTTGCCGGCGATATCGCCGACGTCGTCCTTCGCCCAGCCGTAGATCGAGATGATGCCGGAGTCGCCGGTGATGGTGCAGGTGGCGGGCGGCTCGGCGAGCCAACTGGGGTCATCGGCGGCCAGGGGCATGTCGGTCTGCGTGATCGCCCAGCCGGTGATTGCGGTGCCAAGCTCGGACGGCGTGGCGGCGAAGCTGGTGACGTTCAGCAGGCGGCCCTTGGTATAGGTGGTGCTGCCGGTAGTCGGGTCGGCCACCGCGAACGTGTCCACCGTGGCATGGAGCAGGGGATTGAACAACTCGAACTGCACGCAGGCGCCGCCCTGTACGTCCCACACGAGGGCGAGGTACTTGTAGTCGCCGGGGCTGTTGAACCGGAAGTTCATCGCCTGCTGGCCGGCTCCGTGGGTGTGCTGGAGCGTCCAGCCCGCGTTCTGGATCGTGTCGAGATCGTTGGTTTCCAGGTTTTGCAGCGGGGGCATCGTATCGCCGTTGGCGGTGTAGCATTCCCAGTTGCCCCAGGTCTGGTCGGCGTAGCCGCCGAGGGTGGCGCAGCTCATCGGGAGCGGCTCGGAGAAGGAGTAGGCGACGAACGCGCGGTAGCCGCCCTGCGGCGAGCTGCTCTGCGCCTTCACGTGGCTGGTGAAATCGGCATCGATCAGGTACTGAGGCCCGGATGTGGCCGCCCAGGCAACACTGTTGGCACTCACGATACCGGTCGGGTTCTGATCGCGGATGTAGCTGAAGCCGTCGGTGAGGTTCGCGGTCTGATCCGCCGCAAGGTACACATGGAGTTCGCGGACCTGCACGTACTGGCCGCCTTCCTTGCCGTAGGCGATATAGCGGATCTTCGTCACCGTGATGGGCTCGAATGAGCCGGAGAGCGTGCCGGAGGGATCAGCAGCGTCGAGCCAGCCGACCCAGGCTTGGCCGTCCCAGCCCTGCAGGACGATGCGTCCGGGCGCTATGCCGACCTCGATCTTGTATGAGCCCACCGTGCGGCGGCCGGGAAGCTGATAAGTTGTGGTCAGCGTGTCGGGCTGGCCGAGGGCATCCAGGCCGAAATTGTCGGCCTGGTCCTTGCCGCCGCTGCCGTCGGTGCTGCCCATGTAAGTGACGTTGCATCCGACCGCGTCATACGTGACCGTCACTCGGTTGGCGCCATCGGTGCCGTACTCGCGCAGCACGTTCGCCTTGGCCGCGTCGTTGAACAGCATCGGGGTGGACGGGGAGCGGTAGTAGATCTTGTGAACCTTGAAGCCGACGTCGCCGGTATCGTCCTTGGCCCAGCCGTAGATGAAGTGGTCGCCGGTCACATCTGCAATAGTGACGGTGGCGGGGGGCTGGGTGGTCCAGGCGGGGTCATCGGCGGCCGGCGGGAGTTCCGATTCAGTGGCGGCATAGGCCACGATGCTCGTTCCGTTTTCGCAGGGCGTGGCGGCGAATGCGGTCACATCGAGCGTGGTGCTCTTCGTGAAGGTGGTGCTGCCGGTATTGGGATCGGCCGCGGTGAAGTCGGTGACGGCGGTGTGGGTGATGGGCGCGAACAGCTCGAATTCGGCGCAGGCGCCGTGCTGGACGTCCCACACGAGGGCGAGGTAGCGGTATTCGCCGGGCTGGTTGAAGGCGAAGTTCGTCGCCTGCTGGCCTGCCCCCTGTGTGTGCTGGAGCGTCCAGCCTGCATTCTGGATGGTGGCGAAGTCGTTGGCGTCGAGCGACGCCAGGCTCGTGGGCGGGTAGAAATCGCCGAACTCATCTTCCACATCGTTGGCGGTGTAGCATTCCCAGTTGCCCCAGTTCTGTCCGTCGTAGCCGCCGAGGCAGCCGAACTTCATGGGGACCGGCTCGGCGAACGTGTAGGCGACGAACGCGCGGGTGCCGTTGGGCTCGTTGACGGTCTGGGCGTTCAACACGGAGCCGTAGGCGTAGTCCTTGAGGCCGTTGGGATCGCCACAGTTGGCCCAGGGGCCGTCGGGCTGAGCGCTGCCCTTGCTGACGGTGGGGGCCTGGTCGCGGAAGAAGTTGTGGCCGCTGGTGAGCGGCAGAATGTCTTCAACAGAATAGACGTGCAGCTCGCGGACCTGGAAGTAGGTGCCGCCGTCCTTGCCGATGGCCGTGTAGCGGATTTTCGTGAACGTGGCCGGGTCGAACGTGCCGGTGCGAAGGCCGGAGGCGTCGGTGATGTTCGCCAGTTCGACCCACTCGGTGCCGTTCCATCCTTCAAGGATGAACTGGCCGGCAACATATCCGCCGAGCTCGGCCCTGTAGGAGGCAACCAGCCGGGGGCCGGCGAGCGTGTAGGTGACCGTGGCGGAATCGGTGGTGGTATCCAGGCTGCTGAACTGGTCCTTGTCGCCGCTGCCGTCGATGCCGCCGCGGCCGTCGATGCCGCAGCCCACCACGGCATAATCGGCGGTGACCAGGTTGGTGCCTGAGGTGCCGTACTCCCGCAGGACGTTTGCCTTGGTGGGATCGGTGAATTCCTGCTGCGCGAGGGCAATGTGCCCGGGGAGCAGAACCAGGCCGACAATCAACAAAGACGCCATCATACGCTTTCTCATCTCAAACCCCTTTCTAAAACTGCCCACGAAACAAAGCCACACATTGTGGCAAACCCGGGGCGGACACCGTCCGCCCCTACATGCCACACGGGATCATGTAGGGGCACACGGCGTGTGCCCTGGGGCGGACACCGTCCGCCCCTACATTCATCGTTCCCGTTCTACGGGCATTGCGTATTCAGCTTGTTCCTCACGAAGATCAGATCCAGTATATTGATCCTCGTATCTTCGTTCACGTCGGCCTTCCAGTTGTCGCCCGTGCCGACGGGCTGGTTGAGCTTGTTGCGGATGAAGATCAGGTCGAGGATGTTCACCCTGCAATCGCCGTTGGTATCGCCGAGGATGGGCCAAGGGCTTGGCCAGTAGATGG
>Ga0307378_10013004_pt1 | contig 10584 bp, 8 predicted proteins | sample UN1MG_FD_202238 | JGI IMG/M metagenome (GOLD analysis project Ga0307378, IMG submission 202238) | Soil microbial communities from Risofladan, Vaasa, Finland - UN-1 | ecosystem: Environmental > Terrestrial > Soil > Coastal area > Acid sulfate soil | place: Finland: Risofladan, Vaasa | collected...
GTGTTGGGCTATGTCCGGCATGCCGGCCGCCGCGCGAGGAGGCTTGACGTCCCTGGGTCGCTTTCGCCGCCCCACGAGGCGGTCCTCGATGAAACGGGCGAGCGGCGCTCGACGCCAGGTGCGAGTCAGCAGGAGATCATTCGGTCGACGGCCCGGGCCGCACGCGATGCCGAGGATCTGGCCACGGTGACGATCGACTACCCGTTCTCGGAAGCCGTCTTTCCGCCGGGCTTCCCGCCGCCGACATTCACCTGGCACGATTCGGCGGCAGAGGCGAAGACCTGGCTGATTGACGTGAGCCCGGGCGACGGATCGGGTCACGTCTATGTCCTGACGAAGGGTGATGCCGCTGCCCCGGCCCCCGAGACCGCCCCCGAGGACGTCCCGGAAGCCGCCCGGGATTACAGGCCCACGCCATACCAGTTGTCCGCCAGGAGATGGCAGGCAGGCGCGGAGGTCTGGGCCGCTATCCAGCGCGGATCCGTCGAGGGCCCCACCACGGTGACGATCCTCGGCCTTGACGCGGGCATCCCGGGCAGGCCGATTTCTCGGGGGGTCGTGGCGCTCCGGACCTCACCTGAGCCGGTCGGGGCGCCCATATTCTATCGCGACCTGCCCCTGCCGTTTATTCACGCCTTGAAGAACCTCCAGCTCATCCGCTGGCGCCTGGGAGACGTGGCGTCCGCCGAGCCGCCGCCGGCACTGCTCAAGGACATGAAGGTCTGTGGGAACTGTCATTCCTTTACCCGCGACGGCAGGACGCTCGCGATGGACGTGGACTACGGCAACGACAAGGGGTCCTACATCATCACCGCCGTCGGTCGGGAAACCGTCCTGAGCAAGGATCAGGTGATCACCTGGAGTGACTACCGACGCGAGGACAAGGAGCTGACGTTCGGCCTGCTGTCGCAGATCTCCCCCGACGGGCGCTATGTCATCAGCACGGTCAAGGATCGCTCCGTGTTCTCTCCGGTGCCGGATCTCTGGTATTCGCAGCGTTTCTTCCCGATCAAAGGCATCCTGGTGGTGTATGATCGCGAAACGAAGCGGTTCTTTCCGCTCCCCGGCGCGGACGACCCGCGCTACGTGCAGAGCAACCCGATGTGGAGTCCCGACGGCAAGACGATCCTCTTCGCCCGCAGCGAGGCCTACGAGCTCAAGAACCTCAAAGACCGCAGTGCCGCCGTCATCATGCGCGAGGAGGCCCAGGAGTTCTTCGAGGGCGGGAAGAAGTTCCGCTACGACCTGTACCGGATCCCGTTCAACGGGGGCAAGGGTGGCACGCCGCTGCCGGTCCCGGGTGCCTCGGGCAACGGCAAGAGCAACTACTTCGCCCGGTTCTCGCCGGACGGCAGGTGGATCGTATTCTGCCAGGCGGACACATTCATGCTGCTCCAGCCGGACAGCACGCTCTACATCATGCCCGCCGAGGGCGGCGAGCCCCGGAGAATGCGGTGCAACCTCGCGGGGAAGATGAACTCCTGGCACAGTTGGTCGCCGAACGGCCGGTGGCTGGTGTTCGCCTCGAAGGCCAACGGTCCCTACACACAGCTCTGGCTGACGCACGTGGACGCCCAGGGCAACGACGCCCCGCCGGTGCTCCTGGAGCGGTTCACCGCGCCGGACCGGGCGGCCAACATCCCGGAGTTCGTCAACCTCGCACCCGATCAGTTCGCCAGCATCCGTGAGGAGTTCGCCGACTACTACACGCACTTCCGGATCGGGCTGAACCATGAGAGGCTGTTCGAGCATGCCGCGGCGGTCGAGGCGTTCCGCAGGGCGCTCGAGGAAAAGCCCGACCACCTCGAGTCGACCTATCTGATCGGGTCGTGTCTGGCCAGGATGGGGCGGGAGACGGAAGCCATCCCGTATGTCCGCAAGGCCCTCGAGATCAGTCCGGACTACCTGGCCGCCCATCGTCTCCTCGGCAGCCTGTTGAGCCGAAGCGGGGAGCCGAGGGAGGCAATCCGCCATCTGCGGATCGTCCTGAAAGCCAAGCCCAGCGACCTGGTGACGGCGAACAACCTCGCCTGGATTTTGGCCACCTGCCCGGACGCTGCCTGTCGCGACGGGTCGCAGGCCGTCGAACTGGCCGAGCGGACCTGCAAGGCCACCGTGTACGCCGTCCCCGTCATGCTGGATACACTGGCCGCCGCCTACGCCGAGGCCGGCCGGTTCCAATCGGCCGTCGAGACCGCCAAGCGGGCGCTGGCCATCCTCCGCCGGGACTCCAAGGCGCCGACCGCGGAACTGGAATTTCGGTTGGGGTTATACGAGGCAGGCAAGGTCTATCGGCAGGGCACCGCGACCCCCTGAGTATCGGCCTGTCACACGACTTCCTGTCGATGGGTCCGTGGCACCCACAGACACGTGTGACAAACAGAGCGCCTCCGCGACGCGAAGCGACGCTCCGGAACGCACATGAGGCAACGTGGCGGCAGGCAACTCACTTCGCCGGGCCGGCGGCCCTGCGGCGTTTCCTGATTCGGCCTAAGACGCAGGCCGTGGCCGCAGCCCACAGAAGCATCGAGGCAGGCTCAGGGACCGCGTCTGCCTTGATGTTGTCGATCTCCAAGGACACCGCCTCTCCGTCGGCGGTTGTATCCCCGATGGTGAACGTCACGCCGATGAAGTTGAAGGAGTCCAGGTCGCCGCTGAAGTTTCCTTCTACGGTGTGCCACTCGGACCCGTTCATCAGATCGCCTTCGATCAACGGGGATTCCCCGCCCGAGGGATCGCCGCTCTCGAGGTTCAGCGTCTCGCCTCCATCCCAGCCATACACCCCGAACTTGGCCGCCAGACCGTTGGGGAGATCCTCCGTATGGTAATCAAAGGAGAACTCGACACGGTAACCGCCCCAGCCTCTCGCCGGCTTGCCGACAAAGTAGACCAGTGAGTTCCACGAAGCGGTCATTCCCGCGTCCATTCCCGTGGCCATGTTCACGGACCCCATGGCCTGATACATGTCCATGGTCCCAGGGACGAACATCGCCTGCCACATGCCCTCGGCCATGGTCGTTCCGCCCATCCACATGCCCATCATGGACATGCCTACCATGGCAAACGACAGCGGACTCTCGATGACCGAATTGGCATCGAAGAGCTCATCGATGATGACCTCGGCGGAGGCTCGACCGCCGAGGGCGAAGAGAGAAAGACATGCGGCCAACACGATGATGGTTCGACACTTCATAGCGCCCCCCCTTTCGCTTGCGGTGTCAGGTCGATGCCCCTCGGACCGGGGAATCCGGTCGTGACCGGGTTCTCCAGTTCCGTGCCGTGCAGGTTGGCTCGGCGAAGTGTGTTGGGATGCGTTGTTCGTCCAGCGGCCCCGGGGCTGCCCGTGTCCAGCGCGGCTTAAGGCCCCTTGATGATGCGCCAGTCGCCTCCCCTGTGCAATTTCCAGCAAATCGCGTGCCAGTCGGGGCTCAATATTCTTGTGTCTTTCTTCGCATTGCCGAAGTGCTTTGGGGTCCTACCTTTGCGACGAGGATAATTTGGATATTTCTGACAAGCCCGGTGACATGTGCCGCCGCCTTGTTTAATTCTTTGAACACGTTCCTTGCGTCGGAAGGCCCATTTTATCGCAAGGTCTTACGCTCTGCCAAGTTGCGTTGCGTTGAATTCCAGGTACACTCTTGTTGAACAGGAACGATGTTTGGTGGCACACACAGGCCCCTCGGCTTCGCTGGGGGTGAACCCTCTCCCCCGGCACCGGGGGCAAGAGGGACAACAACGTCGCACGGACGGCGGCGTGCCTTTCCTACGACCACTTCTCGAAGACCGCGAAGTCGTCCATCGGCATCCGCGTGCGGGCACCGGGCTGCGAGGTCGGATACCCGATCGGCATCAGCTCCACCACGCGCACGTCGTCCGGGATGCCCAACAGCTCCTTGACCGCGTCTTCCTTGAACGCGCCGATCCAGCACGTCCCGAGACCCTCGCCCATCGCCGCCAGGCTCATCGTCGTCATGCAGATGGCGACGTCGATGGGGTAGGCCCGCTGACCGCACGACATCACCTTATCGGTCTTGGCGGCGCAGCCGACGAGGACCGCCGGGGCCTCGCCGACGAAGGCCTGGCCGTTGGCGGCCTGCACGAGCTTCTTTCGCGTCTTGGCGTCCGTCACGACGACGATCTTCCACGGCTGTGCGTTCCCGGCGCTCGGCGCCTGGCGTCCCGCCTCCAGTACCCGCTCGAGCTTCTCCTTCTCGATCGGCTTGTCCTCGAAGTCCCGGATGCTCCGCCTCTTCAGAATCGCGTCCATCACGTCCATCGTATGCCTCCCTTCCAAAGAAAGAACCCTCTTAACCACAGAGGGCGCAGGTTGAGTCGAAACTCGAAACTCGAAACTCGAAAGTCAACAGCGACGGGCATTCCGCCGAACTTTGGAGTTTCCAGTTTCGAGTTTCGACTTGCGACTTCCTGTCCTCTGTGGTTTCCTGGAGTCCACGGGCGGTTCAGTCCCGGGACGTGGCCCCTTTTGCCTCCAGTCGCAACTGGTTCACCAGCAGATGCGCCTGGCGGGTGGGCTCGGGCAATCGGTACCCCGCCGTGGTCTTCAGCACCCACGCCGCCGCGCTCTCAAGCGCGATCCGGTGTCCGACCGAGACGAACACCGGCTTGACGTTCCGACGCGTCCGCAGCACCACGCCGATGGTCTTGCTCCCGAGGTGCAGCGGGCTCGTCGAGCCGACCGGCGCCGCGACCTCTGAGTGCTCGCCGCAGAGCCGCGTCTTGGCACACCCCACCGACGGCACGTCAATCAGCAGTCCCATGTGCGCCGCGAGCCCGAACCCCCGCGGGTGCGCGATCCCCTGACCGTCGAAGATAACGAGATCGGGCCGGGTTTTCAACCGCTCGAACACCCGCACGAGGATGGGTCCCTCACGAAAGGTCAACAGTCCCGGAATATAGGGGAACGTGGCGACGCCCGAGGCATGGGCCTCCTCGACGAGGTCGAGTTGTGGGAAGCGCATGACGACGACGGCGGCGTAGAAGCGGTTATCCGAGCGTTCGTAGCTGACGTCGGCCCCGGCGACGTGCTTGACGTTCCGGGGCGACCCGCGACGGATGATGCGCTTCCGCAGCCGCTCCTGAATCGCCACCGCGGCGTGGTAATCGACGTCCCATCTGTGCAATCGACGGACTTTCATGGGTTCCCATCCCCTGCTGTCGCTTCGCGACCCGGGCGACAGGCCCGCTCACAGGATTCCAAGGGAACGGACCACCTCGGGCAGTGCGAAGAGCAGGATGACGCAGTAGCCGGCGAGGGCCGTGGACACCCCGGCCCTCACCGCCCGACGCCACCGCATCCCCGAACGACGATAGAGGACCCCGGCCAGCAGGACCCTCGCGGCCGTGCCGCCGCCAAGAAGGACCAGCGTCGAGACGAACGTCTGCCAATAGTAGGGGCCCCACCCCCATTGGCCGAGAACGGTGAAATACAAGAGCGCAAACTCGACACCCCTTGCGGCGACGTGCATCAGCAGACCCCGCCACAGATTGCCCGCGAAAGACACCCGTCGGGCGAGGAGCTTGAGCAGCAGCAGCTCGACCACGACCGCCGCGGCCAGTGCGGGGATGAAGTACCACATCTCGCTCGCAATCAGCACGGGGTAGGGGCCGAGGGGATAGTGAAAAGGGGTGAGGGCATGACCGCAGCACGGCCTGGCAAGCAACAGGGCGATGAGTCCGCCGAGCCCGGCACGGAAGCCCCGGTGTCGTTTCCTCATGTCAGTCCCCCTTCCGGGCCGCCCCGCGGGCCGTGTGGGCCCAGCCGGCCCGTCCCACGTCCCACAAGGGAGCGTGACCACAGGATCCGTTCCCCGTCATCCATTGTAAACGGAAGGCATCGGTATGCAAGGGACGGTCGACAGGCGGCCGCGGACGTCCGGGACGGCCAAAAATTGCGGTTTTTTGACTTGAGATGCCGACGGCTCTCTGGTATAGTGCCGTGCCCGGAAGATGCGGAAATTCCGGGGAGCAGGCGTGTTTCCCCGTCTCATTGACCGGCCGCGACCGACACACCGCCAGCGGCCCCAGACAACACCGGAAGGTTGTGATCGTCAGTGATCAAGATCAGGTGCAGAGGCAACGAGTCGATCGACCAGATGCTCAGACGCTTCAAGAAGCTCTGCGAGAAGGAAGGGCTGACGAAGGACATCAAGCGGAACTCGTATTACGAGAAGCCCTCGGAGCGTCGTCGTCGCAAGCGTCGCAAGTCACTCAAGCGGGCCCAGCAGGAGTCGGCGGAAATCTGATCCCGTCCATGCGTGGTACCCGAAGATGCCCCGGCCCCGGCTTGTCCCGATCCCTCGGGAACCCATCGGGACCGGGGTTCGTCCTGGACGGGGTCCGGACGTCCGGAACCGTCACGACCCCACTCACACACGATACCGCCCGACGGGGATAAACCGTGGAAACCGAAACCCGGGAGAAACCGAGTGTGTCCGTCGGGTTCGACGCCGCCATCCGCACGGTGGGTCTCACCCGTGTCTTCGAGGGATGGTTCGGACGAAACCGCGTGGTCGCCCTCGACCACCTCGACCTCGAGGTGCGTCGCGGCGAGGTGTTCGGACTCCTGGGACCGAACGGCTCCGGAAAGACCACCACACTGAAGCTGCTCCTGGGGCTCATCTTTCCGACGTCGGGGACGGCCGAGGTGCTGGGTCGTGAGCCCGGCGACGTCCAGACCAACCAGCGCATCGGGTTCCTGCCGGAGGAGTCTTACCTCTACCAGTTCCTGAACGCGGACGAGACGCTGGACTTCTACGGCCGGCTGTTCCGCATTCCACGTGCCGAGCGGAAGCGCCGCATCGACGACCTGATCCGGATGGTCGGACTCGAACACGCCCGACGACGTCGGGTCAGCGGGTACTCCAAGGGCATGAGTCGTCGCATCGGACTGGCACAGGCCCTCATCAACGACCCCGAACTGCTGCTCCTGGACGAGCCCACCTCCGGTCTCGACCCGATCGGCACGCGTGAGATCAAGGACCTGGTGCTCCAGCTGAAGGCCCGCGGCAAGACGGTGCTCATGTGCTCCCACCTTCTGGCCGACGTCGAGGACGTGTGTGACCGCATCGCGATCCTCAAGACCGGTCAGCTCCAGGTGGAGGGGGTGGTGGACGAGTTGCTGACGGTGCAGGACATCACGCAGATCCGTCTGCGACGGCTCTCGGGCGAGGCCCTCGAACACCTGAAGACGATCCTCGCCGAGCGAAAGACCGAGGTTCTGGAGGTGTCACACCCGCGCAGCACACTGGAAGAACTTTTCCTACGCATCGTGGGGGCCGCTCCCGCCAATGACACCCACGACGACTGACCGTCACCGTCGCCGCTTCCCCGTGACCCCGGGCGTCATCGGGGCCATCGGACGCCAGACCCTCCGTCAGTGTCTCCGTCGCAAGGTGCTCCTCGTCCTCGTGCTCTTCGTCGCCGTGGTGCTGGTGGGACAGAGACTCATCCCCACCCACGACCCGGTCAAGCACCTCGCCACGCTCATCGTGCTGGCGTTGTGGGCCATGTCGTTCTTCGGGATCATCGTGGCGGTGTTCCTGTCGGCGACGGCACTGCCGGAGGACCGCACGGAGGGGACGATCACGACGGTGATGACGAAGCCCGTGGGCCGACTCAACTATCTCCTCGGACGCATCCTCGGCTTCGCGATGACCTCCGGGATTATCCTGCTGGTGATGGGGGTGGTGGGCTGGGGCGTCATCCGGAGCGTGGGACGGTGGGCCGCCCGCCAGACCGGTCGGGACGACCTGCTGGTCGCCAAGCGCGGCATCGACCCCACCGAAGTCATGCTCCGTGAAGGGACGCTGCCCGAGAAGAGGCTGGCCCCGGACGCGGAAGCCGCCGTCCTGCGCGGGAGTGCCGAGCAGGTGCTCGTCTTCCACTTCCACAGGGGCCTCGGCCGCCTGAGCCAGGACGGGCAGACCTTCGAGATGACCCCCTACGTCTCGACCGGTGCGAAGCTGCCCAACGTCCCGGGCGAGGTCGTCGTCCGCAACCCGCTCACCGCCGAAGAGCGCCGGTTCGACCGGACGCTCGACAGTGGACGCACCCTCACCATCTCCTTCCCACGGTCGCTCATCGACCCGAAGGCCGGTGTCGAGGTGACGGTGAGACGACTTCAGCCGGGGGCCTACGTGCGGGTCTCGAAGGGCGAGTTCCAGCTCATGTGTCCGTCCGTTTCGTTCGAATACGCCTACCTCAAGTCACTCGTCTTGATCTACTTCTCATTTCTCCTGGTGGTGGTGGTTTCGGTGACGGCGAGCACGTTCCTGAGTGCGTGGGTGGCGGTGCTGCTGGCGTTCGTGGCGTATTTCTTCTCGGTGTTTCACCAGATGCTCCGGGACAGGATGCAGGGACTCACGGGGGAGGCCGTGGGGTGGCTGGGCACGGAGGCGTTCCGACACGTGCACCGTCACGGGGCGGCCGTCGAAGACGTGGGGGACCCGTGGTACGTGACCACGGTCAACCGGGTGTGGTACGGGGTGCTGTGGGTGCTGACGCACGTCTTCCCGGACTTCGACCGGTTCAAGGCGGTGTCGTTCCTGACGGGTTCACGTGACGTGCCCGTCGGCGTCGTCGCCACGGCCGCACTCGTCCTCCTGGCCTACGGGACGTGCTACCTCATCCTGGGACACGTGATCTTCTGGCGCAAGGAGCTGGTGCCGTGAGACGTCGATGGTCCTTGCCGGTGGTGGTGGTGCTGGTGGCGGGACTCCTGGCCGCCGGGGTCCCCGTCAGGGACCGTCTTCTGGCCGAGCGGCAGCGGACGGGCGTGCGTGGGGTGGAGCTGGACAAGCTGCCGCCCCTGGGGGCGGCGGGGGTGCTGCTCCTGGGCGGGTTCCGGGGTGTCGCCGTTTACCTGCTCTGGCACCAGGTCATCGCACTCCACCAGCAGCGACAGTACGAGGAGGAGCGCACCTTCATCGAACTCATTGCGCGGCTTCAGCCCTACTGCATCTCCGTCTGGGTCTTCCAGGCGTGGAACATCGCCTACAACATCAGTGTGCAGTACCCGGACGCGGCCGACCAGTGGCAGTGGGTCAGGAACGGCATCGATTTCCTGAAGGAGGGCCTCCGACTCAACGCTGAGAGCGGCGACATCCATTTCTACCTGGCGGTCCTGCACCGTGACAAGGTGAGTCAGAACCCCTACTTCGAAGACGCGATGGAACGTGACCTGGGGGTGAACAACTTCGAGGAGGCGGCGAGGTACTTCGACCGTGCCCGACATCTCGGCGGGGTGCAGACCTTCCACCCGCGCGTGGTCGACAGCGGGGTCTTCCACGCCTGGCTCTCACGGGTGCAGCAGATTCTCCGACGCGGCGAGCTGACCGCGACGCTCGACTTCACCCCCGAGACCCTTGCCGCCGCCCAGCCGTTCATCCGGAAGGCCCGTGAGGAATCGGAGGGACTCCAGACGCGATGGCCCAAAGACGCCGCCTTCGAGATGTTCCCGGCACGCGTCGACGTCGTCCTTGCCGACGGCTACGTGGCCCACGTCAACCGTGTGCTGACCGAAGGTGACTTCAGTGAGACGTCGATCGTGCTGGCACGGCAGCTCGTGGACAAGGCCCTCGCCGAACTCGACAGGCATTACCCGAAATACAAGGGGACCCGGTCTGAACTGGTGTTCACGAACAAGACGAGTGACGCGTGCAGTCGCATCCCGTGGGCCCTGGTGAGGGCGGCCGGGGAGATGATGCAGAAGCCCTTCGCCGGTCCCGACGAGTGGCGGCGGGCACGTGGACTCGTCACCCTGGCCGAAAGGGAAATCAACCGGCTCCCGGAGCCCCTCCAGCAGTGCAGGGACGTCCAGGCACTGCGCGGCATGCTGTCCCAGTGGTTGAAGATGGTGACGGAACTGATCGAGAAGCACGGACGGTCGCGGGGGAACGCTCCCGACACGTCCTCAGGCGAAGAGTGAACCGTCGGACGTCAAGGACCTTGGCAAAGGAGTGGTTTCATGAAGCATGCGGTCTGGAAGACAGGGACGGTGGGTGTGCAGACGGTCGCGGCGGCGCTGCTGTTGACGGGCGGCGCGTGGGCGGCGAATGGCGCCGAAGCGACGACGGGCGTGACCCCCTGGCTGATGTGGGTGCTGTGGGGCGTGACCGCCCCGACGGGGGCGGTGGTCGGGCTCCTCTTCGCCTGGCGCTTCTACCGGTACGTCAAAGGACGCGACCCGGGTGACGAACTCATGCGCAAGATCGCCGAATACGTCCGGGCCGGGGCCTACGCCTACCTCAAACGGCAATACGCCGTGGTCACCGTGGTGTTCATCGTCCTCTCGGCACTGCTGGCGTGGATGGCGTGGGGACTGAAGGTGCAGTCGAAGATCGTGCCCTTTGCGTTTCTGACGGGGGGGTTCTTCAGTGGGTTGTGCGGCTACATCGGGATGAAGACGGCGACGATGGCGAGTTCACGGACGACCCAGGCCGCCAAGCAGTCCCTGAACTCGGCACTGCAGGTGGCGTTCCGTGCCGGGGCGGTGATGGGGCTCGTGGTCGTCGGCTTCGGGCTGCTGGACATCTGCATCTGGTTCGTCGCGCTCTACTTCCTGCC